>VYME01000265.1_pt1 | contig 20942 bp, 14 predicted proteins | sample 5115281 | NCBI WGS metagenome assembly VYME01 (sample SAMN12291780, study PRJNA351875) | freshwater metagenome | isolation source: freshwater lake | place: USA: Michigan, Wintergreen Lake | collected 2013-08-08
CAGGCGGCCGCCGCGCGGCCCGCCGTGCCCGGCTTCGTCGCCTTCGTCGATTCGTGGAACGCGCTGCAGGGCCAGTCGACGCCCGCGCTCCACGGCCGTATCGCCGCGTGGCTCGAAGGTAGCCGTATCGAGAAGCGCGACCGGCTGGTGCTGCTCGCCTTCCGCTCCAGCGGAAAGTCGACGCTGGTCGGTTTGTATTGCGCCTGGCTGTTCGCTTGCGATCCAGATCTGCGCGTGCTGGTGCTGGCGGCGACGCATGCGCTCGCCCGCAAGATGGTGCGCAACGTCAAACGCATCGTCGAACGGCACCCGGCTTGCGCAGGGCTCAAACCCGTGAAGACCGAGCAATGGGCGGCCGATCAATTCATCGTCGCGCGCCAAGCGGAGTTGCGCGACCCGTCGATGGTCGCCAAGGGCATGCTCGGCAACGTCACCGGTAGCCGTGCGGACATCGTCATTTGCGACGACGTCGAGGTGCCGAACAACTGCGACACGGCCGCCAAGCGCGAAGATCTGCGCGAGCGCCTGCACGAAATCGAATACGTGATCGTGCCTGGCGGCCTCCAGCTCTATATCGGCACGCCACATTCGCACGAGTCGATCTACGCCGAGGAAGCCGGCGGCGATGCGCCCGGCTTCCTCGAAGGTTTCGCGCGGCTGCACATTCCGCTGCTCGACGCGGAAGGCCGCAGCGCGTGGCCGGAGCGCTTCGACGAAGCGCGCATCGCCGCAATCCGCAAGCGCACGGGCCCACGCAAATTCCAGGCGCAGATGATGCTGGAACCGTTGCCGGCAAATGGCGGGCGGCTCGATCTCGATCGCATGGTCCCGTACGAAGCGGCGTTGATCTATTCCGAAGCCAACCGCATCCCGACGCTCACGCTCGACGGCAAGCGCCTCGTCTCGGCGAGCTGCTGGTGGGATCCGTCCTTCGGCAAGCCCGCGGGCGATCGTTCGGTCGTCGCGGTCGTGTTCGTCGACGAAGCAGGCGGCTATTGGTTGCACGAGATCGCCTATCTCGCCCCGCCCGAGACGCGGGCGCAGGATACGGACGAAGCCGCGAGTTACTGCCGCCAAGTGGCGGAATTCGCGCGGCGCAATCACGTGCAGCGTTTGCATGTCGAGCAGAACGGCGTCGGCGCCTTTCTGCCGGGTCTGCTGCGCAAGGCGATGGCGGAAGCGGAGGTCGCCTGCGCCGTGACGCCCGTGCATACGCGCCGCTCGAAAGACGCGCGCATCCTCGACGCTTTCGACGCGCGCCTTGCCGCGCGCGCGTTGCGCGCCCATCGCTCCGTCTGGGCATCGCCATTCGCGGTGGAGATGCGCGAATGGCGGCCGGGCGGGGGCGGGCGCGACGACGGGCTCGATGCGGTCGCGGGTTGTTTGCTGTCCGAGCCCGTGCGCTTCGGCCCGCCGGAAGCGAGCCCCAAGCGCAAGGATTGGCGCCCCGGTGCGGGCGGTCACGCCGCGAAAACCGAATTCGAACCTTGAAGGAGTGCGCGCGATGCCGGCGATGGAGTTTCCGCCCGATGTGATTTTGGGTGCCGCGACGAACACCTCGGCGCTCGGCGCCATTATTTGGCTCGTCTGGCGCCATCGGCGCGACGCGGAACAGGCGATCGACGCCGCGCGGCGCGTCGCGTCGGACGAGGCGCGCGAACTGCGCGAAGCCCTCGCCGATTTCAAGCTGCAGGTCGCGCGCGGCTATGCGTCGATCGGCTATCTGAAGGATGTCGAGAACCGGCTCACGCGCCATTTGCTGCGCATCGAGGCGAAGCTCGACGGAGAGCGGCCATGATCCCCGCTTTGCTGCTGCAGGCTGGCGTGCCGCTGCTGGCGCGCTGGCTCGGCCGGGCTTTGGACGGAATCGAGCATCCCGCCGCCAAAGCCGCGTCGAAAGCCTTGGACGAGGTCGGCGAAGCGATCGCCGTCGGACGCATCGATCCCGAACAGCTCGCAGCCGCGCGGCGCCATGTCGAGGAAATGGCGAAGATCGACGGCGAGAATTATCGCGCCGCGTTGACCGAGGTGAACGCGACGGCGCGCGTCGAAGCGCAAAGCGAGGATGCCTATGTGCGCCGGATGCGCCCGACCTTCGGCTATGTGATGGCCGTGACCTGGGCCACGCAGATGACCGCGGTCGCTTGGGCCATCGTGACGACGCCCAAGGACGCGGCGCAGATCGTCGAGGCGCTGGGCGCCTTGTCGTTGATGTGGTCGGTCGGGCTCTCGGTGCTCGGCGTCTATGTCTACAAGCGCTCGGCCGACAAGGCGCTCGCCGCCGGCGCGCCGCCGCCCGAAGCCGCGATCGCCACGATCGCCAAAATCCTCAAACGTTAGAAGGGGCGGGCCATGCCGAACCAGACGGCGGCGCGATCGTGCGCGATGCGGGCCGGACGAAGGGCGATCTCGCGCGCGGCGCCTCGCCCTGCTAATTTCCCGCGCCATGGCGACTCCGATCTATCACATGTGCCGCGCCGACGAATGGGCGGATGCCCAGGCGACGGGTTCCTATGCCGGCTCCTCGCAGGATAAGGCCGACGGTTTCATCCATTTCTCGACCGCCGAGCAGATCGCCGTTTCGGCGGCGAAGCATCGCGCTGGGCAGGATAATCTGGTGCTGATCGAAGTTCCCGATACGGCGCTGGGCGACGCGCTCAAATGGGAGGTGTCGCGCGGCGGCGCGCTGTTCCCGCATCTCTACGGCGCGCTCGACATATCGAAAGTCGCGCGTCACGCGCCGTTGAAGCTCGGCCCCGAAGGGCGCCACGTTTTTCCTTGGGGACTGGCATGAGCGTTTTCTACAAACTGATCCGCCCGTTCCTGCACGCCTTCGACGCGGAGACGGCGCATGGCTTGTCGATCGCGGCGCTGAAGCACGGTCTCGTGCCCTTGCCCGCCCCGGTCGACGCGCCAAGTCTGCGCGTCAAACTGTGGGGCCTCGATTTTCCGCACCCGATCGGCCTCGCCGCCGGGCTCGACAAACATATCGAAGTGCCCGACGCGCTGCTCGCCCAAGGCTTCGGCTTCGTCGAAGTCGGCTCGGTCACGCCCAAGCCGCAAACCGGCAATCCGCGTCCGCGCCTGTTCCGCCTGACCGAGGACGAGGCGGTCATCAACCGCTTCGGCTTCAATTCCTGCGGGCTCGACGAAGCGGCCGGGCGCTTGGCGGCGCGGGCGCGCCGCGGCATCGTCGGCATCAATCTCGGCAAGAACAAGGAAACGCCGGACGCGGCCGACGATTACGTCAAGCTGATCGCCGGTTTGGGCCCGCATGCGGATTACGTGGTGTGCAACGTCTCCTCGCCCAACACGCCGGGCTTGCGCGCGTTGCAAAGCCGCGAACAGCTCGATGCGATCGTGGTGCGCGCGCAGGAAGCGATGGCGGCTCTGCCGGTCGATCCCAAGCCGCCGCTTTTGTTCAAGATCGCGCCGGACCTGACCGACGCGGATTTGGAGGACGTGGTGCGCGTGGCGCTCGATCGCGCCCTCGCCGGCCTCGTCGTCGGCAATACGACCTTGTCGCGGCCGGAAAGCTTGCGTTCGCCCCACGCCAAGGAAAGCGGCGGCTTGTCGGGCAAGCCGCTTTTCCCGCTGGCGACGGCGGTGCTGCGAAAGACCTATCGTCTGGCGGACGGAAAGATTCCGCTGATCGGCGTGGGCGGCGTGTCGGATGCGCGTACCGCTTACGCGAAGATCCGGGCGGGGGCGAGCCTCGTGCAGCTTTATTCGGCGCTGGTCTACCAAGGCCCCGATCTTGCCGCCCGCATCGCGCGGCAATTGCCGGCTTTGTTGGCGGCGGACGGTTACGCCCATGTGTCGGAAGCCGTCGGCGCCGATTGCCGTTGACCGAATCGGCCGGGCTTGGGATACGGGAAAGGTTCCATGAACAGGATGCCGCATATTCTCGCTGGTCTCGCCTATTTGCTGGGCGGGGGCGCGCTTGCGCTGGGCGTGGGGCCGCTTTGGGGGCTCGCCGCCTTCGCGGCGGCGGTGGCGCTGCACGGAATTTGGTGGGGTTTGGCGTTGGCCGGGCATCTCGAAACCGCGCAGGCGCGGATCGGCGAATTGCGCCGCGACGTGAAGTTCGCGCGCGAGGAAATCCAGGGCGTGCTGGAAGCCATCGAAAGCATGGCGAGCAAGAACGCCGAGATGGCCAACGTCTCGACCGAGCTGCGCTTCCTCAAAGGCCTGGTCGAGCAATTGTCGGGCAAGCCGATCACGCTGCCCGGCGAAGCGCCGCATCCCAAAGCGCCGCCCAAAACCAATCTGCCCGACGCGCAGGTGCTGGACATCGTGCGCGAGGCATTGCGCGAAGGCCGCGTCGATCTCTATCTCCAGCCGATCGTCGATCTGCCGCAGCGCCGCCGCCGTCACTATGAATGTTTCTCGCGCGTGCGCGGACCTGACGGCACGATGATCGGGCCGGATTCTTATCTGGCGCTGGCCGAGGCCTACGGCCTCGTCGCCGCGATCGACAACATGCTGCTGTTCCGCGGCGTGCAGCTGGTGCGCCGCGTGCAGGGCCGCGGCGGTGCCGCCGCCGGAACCGGCATCTTCGTCAACATCTCGCAGCACACGCTGGCCGATAAGCGCTTCTTCGGCGAGTTCGTCGGCTTCATGGCGCAGAACCGCGATCTCGCGCCCAATCTGGTCTTCGAAATGGCCGAGGCACAGGCCCGCCGCCTGACCGAGGAACAGTGGAAGGCGCTCGCCCAATTGGCCGGGCACGGCTTCCGCTTCTCGATGGATCAGGTGGTCGAGCCCGCCACGCTCGATCCCGTGGCGCTGGCCCAGCACAGCTTCCGCTTCATCAAGGTCGAAGCGCGCAAGATGGTGGAATTCGCGGCCGCCGGCGGCGGACTCGCCTTCACGCGGCTGCGCCAAGGTTTGCTCGACGCGCGCGTCGATCTCATCATCGACAAGATCGAAAGCGAGCAGGTGTTGCTCGACGTGCTGGAACTCGACGCGAGCTACGGCCAGGGCTATTTGTTCGGCGAGCCCAAGCCGCTCAAGGAAGCGCAATGACGCAAGCGTTGGACGGTTTGGGGCCGGTCGTCGACCGGTACGACGTGTTTTTGCTCGACATGTGGGGCTGCATCCACGACGGCGTTCGGGTTTTTCCGGGCGTCGGCGATCTGCTGGCGCGCATTCGCGCCAAGGGCAAGAAGGCGATCGTGCTGTCCAACGCGCCGCGCCGCGTGCCCGTGCTGGTCAAACAGATGCCGGGCTACGGCGTGTCGGCGGATCAGTTCGACGGGATCGTGACGTCGGGCGAGGCGGCGTGGCGCGCGCTTGCCGCGAAGAAGCACGGGCTGGGCCCGCGCTTCTACCACATCGGACAGGACGCGAATTTGACCGACCCGGCCGAGATCGGTTTGCGCGAAGTGGCCACGCTCGCGGACAGCGATTTCATCCTCGCCTCGGGCGCCGCAGGCGACGGCACGTTGGAGATGGACAAGCTCCAGCCCATCCTCGCCGACGGTGTCGCGCGCAATCTGACGATGGTCTGCGCAAATCCCGATCTGGAAGTGCTGCGCGGGGAAGAACGCTATCTGTGCGCGGGCACGGCCGCCGCCGCCTATGAAGCGCTGGGCGGCACGGTGCATTACCACGGCAAGCCGCATCGCGGCGTCTACGACTGGGCGCTGGAACTCGCCGGCAATCCCGACCGCCAGCGCGTGCTCGGCGTGGGCGACGCGATGCGTACCGATATCGCCGGCGGGCGCCGGGCGGGAATCGATCAGGCGTTCATCCCCGGCGGCATCCATGCCGTCGCCTTGGGTTCGCCGATGGGCACGCTGCCGGCGGTCGAAAAGATGGCGGCGCTATCCGCCGAATTCGGCTTCGCGCCGACCTATGTGTTGGCCGAATTGCGCTGGTAATCCCGAGTCGCCGCGAATCCCCAGATATGGGGGTCTGACGATGACTTACCCACAAGCTGTCGATAAGTCGGATTCGCTGCGGCGAATCAACCTCTTGTCTCCGCCGTGCCGTGTGCTCGACTCGGAGCCCTATTTCGGGGCCCCGAACGCCCCTTAAGATCATGAAATCAGGGGAGTAGAGCCATGGCCGATTTCGCGCGTCCCGACCTGGCCCAATGGGAAAAACTGGCGTCCGCCGAATTGAAGGGCGCGCGAAGCGATTCGCTGGTTTGGACGACGCCCGAGGGCATCAAGGTCAAACCGCTCTATACCCAGGAAGATCTCGCGGGTCTGGAACATCTCGGCGGGATGCCGGGTTTCGCACCGTATGTACGAGGCCCCCGCGCCACGATGTATGCGAACCGCCCGTGGACGATCCGCCAATATGCGGGCTTCTCGACGGCGGAGGAGTCGAACGCCTTCTATCGCCGCGCGCTCGCGGCGGGGCAGGCGGGTTTGTCGGTCGCGTTCGATCTCGCCACGCATCGCGGCTACGACAGCGATCATCCGCGCGTCGTGGGCGACGTGGGCAAGGCCGGCGTGGCGATCGATTCCGTCGAGGATATGAAAATCCTGTTCGATGGCATCCCGCTCGACAAAATGTCGGTGTCGATGACCATGAACGGCGCGGTGCTGCCCGTGCTGGCATCGTTCATCGTCGCGGGCGAGGAGCAGGGCGTGGATCAAGCCAAGCTCTCCGGCACGATCCAGAACGACATCCTCAAAGAATTCATGGTGCGGAACACCTATATCTATCCGCCCGCGCCCAGCATGCGCATCGTGGCCGATATCATCGAGCATACGGCCAAGCGCATGCCCAAGTTCAATTCGATCTCGATCAGCGGCTACCATATGCAAGAGGCGGGAGCGACCTGCGTGCAGGAACTCGCCTTCACGCTGGCCGATGGGCTCGAATATGTCCGCGCGGCGTTGTCGAAGGGCCTCGACGTCGACGCCTTCGCGCCCCGCCTGTCGTTCTTCTTCGCGATCGGCATGAATTTCTTCATGGAGATCGCCAAGCTGCGCGCGGCGCGTCTGCTGTGGGCCGAGCTGATGCAAGGCTTCGATCCGAAGAAGGCCGACAGCTTGGCGCTGCGCACGCATTGCCAGACGTCCGGGGTTTCGCTGACCGAGCAGGACCCCTACAACAACGTCGTGCGCACGGCGATAGAAGCGATGGCGGCGGCGCTCGGCGGCACGCAATCGCTGCACACGAACTCCTTCGACGAAGCCTTGGCGTTGCCGACCCCGTTCAGCGCCCGTATCGCGCGCAACACGCAGCTCATTCTCCAAGAGGAGACCGGCATCACCAAAGTGGTCGATCCGCTGGCCGGGTCCTACTACGTCGAAAGCCTGACGGCGTCGATCGCGGCGCATGCGCGAAGCCTGATCGGCGAGGTCGAGGCGCTCGGCGGCATGACCAAGGCCGTGGAAAGCGGCATGCCCAAGCTGAAGATCGAGGAATCGGCCGCGCTGCGCCAGGCGCGCATCGATCGCGGCGAAGAGACGATCGTCGGCGTCAACAAGTACAAGGTCGAGAATCCCGAGAAGGTCGACATTCTCGACATCGACAACACCGCCGTGCGCGAAGCGCAGGTGAAGCGCCTCAAAGAATTGCGCGCCAAGCGCGACGAGGCGAAATGCCGCGGAACGCTGGAGGCGCTGACGCGCGCGGCCAGCGGCGGCAACGGCAATCTGCTCGAACTCTCGATCGAAGCGATGCGCGCGCGCGCCACGGTGGGCGAAGTCTCCGACGCGCTGGAGAAGGTCTATACCCGCCATCGCGCGACGATCCGTTCGGTCACCGGCATCTACGGCTCGGCCTATGACGGCGACGAAGGCTTCGCCAAAATCAAGGCCGATGTCGCGGCGTTCGCGGCCGAGGAAGGCCGCCGCCCGCGCATGCTGGTTGTGAAGTTGGGCCAAGACGGCCACGACCGGGGCGCGAAAGTGATCGCCACGGCCTTCGCCGATATCGGCTTCGACGTCGATGTCGGCCCCTTGTTCCAGACGCCGGACGAAGCCGCGCGCCAAGCGGTCGAGAACGACGTGCACGTGATCGGCGTGTCGTCGCAGGCGGCGGGCCACAAGACGCTGGTGCCGGCGCTGATCGACGCGCTGAAGGGCCGCAAGGCCGACGACATTCTGGTCGTCTGCGGCGGGGTCATCCCGCCGCAGGATTACGACGAACTGCTTCGACAAGGCGTGGCGGCCATCTACGGCCCCGGCACCAACATTCCGCACGCGGCAGCCGAAGTGCTCGGCTTGATCCGGCGGCGCAAACGGGCGGCATAGCAGATGAGCGAGAACGACAACAATTCGGGTCCCGGTCCCCAGCGTCTGCGCGTTTTGGGCGCCGCCGCCGAGCGCGAGCAGGAACGTTTGCGCGCGGCGAACGATCCCGCCGGCCCGGTCTACGAACCGCTTGCCCCCGCCGGCAAGCGCAGCATGGCGGCCGCCTTGGCCGCGTCGGCGCTGTGGGGCGTCGGCGTGCTGTGGTACGCGCTCGCCTATATCGGTTTCGGCGCGTTCGCGTCGATGCTGCCGCACGAGCTCGGCGCCTTCGTCGCCGGCGCCACGATGCCGCTGCTCGTGTTGTGGTTCGTGCTCGGCTATCGCGCGCGCGGGCGCGATCTCGTGCGCCATGCCCGCGCGCTCGAAGTGCGCTTGGCCGAGCTCGTCTATCCGGCCGATCAGGCGGATTCCAAACTCCATTCCATCGCCGCGACGCTGCACGACCAGGCGCGCGCGCTGACCGAAGCGTCCGACGCCGCGACGCGCCGCCTCGCCGAAGCGCGCCAGGGTTTGGCCAGCCAAGCGGGCGAGCTCACGACCGTGTCCGATCAAGCCGCGACGCGCGCCATGCAGGTGATGGCCGGGTTGCGCCGCCACGCCGAAGGGCTCGAGCGCGTCACCGGCTTGCTGACCAGCCGCGTGCAGATCGTCGAAGCCGCGGTGCGCGAACAGGCGGAAGCGCTGGCCGGCGCCTCCGACCGCGCGATGTCGCAATCGCGCGAGATCAACGCGACCTTGCGCGAGCAGGTGGAGCGCCTTGCCGCGACGAACGAGAAAACGGCCGCGAATGCGGGCGCCATCCGCGAGGCCTTGCGCGAGCAGTCGCAGGATCTGGCCGAAACGACCGAACGCGCGCGCAGCCGCGCGGCGGAGATCCGCGCCATCCTCGCCGACCAGACCGGCGCCTTGGTCGAGGCGACCGAAAAGGCGCTCGACCGCGCGCGCGAAGTGGGCGATCTGCTGCGCCGCCAGGCCGAGGCTTTCGTCGACGCGACCGAAACGGCCGAGGGCCGCGCCAACTCGGCGTCGGTGGAAATCGGCTCGGCCAAACGCCAGGCCGAAGCGGCCGGCGAAGCGCTGGAAAGCATCGCCGATCGCCTGGTCGAAACCGCGCGCGATCTCGCCAAGCAATCCGACGCGACGCAATCCACGCTGCGCACCCAGATCGAAGCCTTGGCCGAAGCCTCGGGCACCGCCGAAGGCCGCATCGTCGCGGCGGGCGATCTGATCCGTTCGCGCACCGAAGACGTCGCCAACGCGTCGACCCGCATGAGCGAGGTCGCGACGACGCTGGGCGGCGAAACGCGCGCGATGCAAAGCACGCTCGAACGCCTCACCGCGCGCACCGAGGCCTCGACCGAATCCGTGCGCCGCCAAAGCCACGAACTGGCCACCGCCGCGGATCAGGCGGTGGTGCGCGTGCGCGCGGCGGGCGAAACCTTCCAGACGCAGTCGCGCGAATTGGCGGACGCGGCCGGCCAGGCTTTGGCGCGCGTGGGCGCGGCGAATGCCGGCTTTTCCGAAGCCGCGCGCGATCTGGCGCTGGCGGGCGAAGCCGCCGAAGCCAAGGCCGCGGCGATCGGCGAGGATTTGCGCCGCCACGGCTCGGGCCTGATCGAATCGGCCGATACGGCCGGCCGCGCGGGCATCGAAGCGGGCCAGCGTCTGTCGCGCGAGGTCGAATCGCTGCTGCGCATGGCGGGCGCCTTGTCGGCCGAAGCGCAAGCGGCCGAAACGCTGCTGCAATCCGAGAATCACGCGCTGACCGAGGCGGCCGCGCGCGCCAAGGCGACGGTCGACGCCGTCGGCGCCGCCTTGCGCGTGCGCAGCGAGGAACTCGACGCGATCAATCGCCGTGTCGGCGAATCCCATGCGACGCTGGAAACGACGGCGCAGCGCGGCCAGGAAGCGCTGGATCGCGTCGCGTCGCGCATCGACGCGTCGGCCGAAGTCGCGCGCCGCCGCTCGGACGAGCTGGTCGTCGCCGCCGATCAGGCCGCGCAGCGCGTGCGCGCGACGAGCGAAGGCTTCCGCGTCCATACCCAGGACATGACCCATTCGGCGGAGCTGTCGCTCGCGCGCGCGGCGGAGCTGGGCGAAACGCTGAAGCGCCGCGCGGACGAGATCGACGGCGCCACCGAGCGCACGACCCAGCGCATGGACGCGCTCGCCGCGAATTTGCGCGACGGCGCGGTGGCGCTGGGCGATACGGCCGGCGAAGTCGCGCACAGGCTCGGCAGCTCGGGCGAAGCGGTGCGCCAGCGCACCGAAGCGCTCGAACGCGCCGCCGATTCCGCGCTCGACCGGATGGGCGACGCCGCCGCCGAGATCGAACGCAAGGCGAAGGATCTCGACGCGACGGCCTTGTCGGCGCAGGACCGCCTCAACGAATCGGCCGAGGCCTTGCGCGCGCGCGGCGCGGAATCCGAGAACGCCGTCGCGTCGGCCGTGCGCCGCCTCGACGCCGCCGCGCAAGCCCTGGCCGACGACGCGCGCGAAGTGTCCGCGGCGCTCGACCGCACGGGTGCGCGGATCGAAGCCAACGCCGAGACCGCGAAGCGCGAGACCGAACAGCTCGGCCTCGCCGCCGATCAGGCGGGTTCGCGCATGCGCCAGGCGGGCGAGACGTTCCGCGACCAGACGCTGTCGCTGGTCCGCGCGGCCGAGCAGGGGATCGAGCGCGCCGACGCCTATGCCGACATGCTGCGCCTGCGCGTCGAGGAACTCGCCGCGGCCGACCGCGCGACGGGCGAACGCTTGGAGGCATTGGGCGAGACCTTGGCCGAACGCACGCAGGCTTTGTCCGACGCCGCGTCGGAAACGGCGCAGACGCTGGACCGTTCGGGCGAAGCCGTGCGCCAGAAGACGGCGGCGCTGGACGATGCGGCGGCGAACGCGCAAGCGCGCCTGTCGGCGGCCGCGCAGGATATCGATGCGCGCGCGCGCGAATTGGAAAGCACGTCGCATCGCCTGGACGAACGCCTGCGCGCCTCGGGCGACACGGTGCGGTCGATTTCGCAGATCGCGGATTCCGATATGCAGGCCGTGGTGCGCCGTCTCGACGCGTCGGCCGAAGCCTTGGCGCGCGACAGCCACGAAGTGGCGCACGCGGTCGACCGGGCGTCGGAACGCATGCTGGCCTCGTCGGACGCCGCCAAGCGCGAGAACGCGGCGCTGGTCGTCGCGTCGGACGCGGCCGCCCAGCATGTGCGCGAGGCGGGCACGGGTTTCCGCCAGGAAACGCAGAACCTGGTCCACGCCGCCAATCAGGGCCTGGATCGCGCCAATCTGCTGGAGACGGCGATCGCGCAGCGTACGGCCGAGACCAACGCCGCCGCCGACCGCACGCTGGCGCGCCTCGACGAAGCGGGCTTGGCCTTGCGCCAGCGCGGGGCCGATCTCGACGAGACCGCGACCGCCTCGGTCAAGGCGATCGGCACCGCGGGCGACGCGCTGCGCCGCGAGACCGGCGAACTGCTCGCGACCGGCCAATCGGCTGCGGCGCGCATCAACGACGTGGCGGCGCTGCTCGACCAGCGTTCGGGCGAACTCGCTTCCATCGCCGCGACGGCGGCGCAGAAGCTGAAGGAATCGTCGGACTCGCTGCGCGCGCGTTCGGGCGAGCTGGACCAATCGGCCGATCGCGCGGCGTTGCGCGTGGGCGCCATCGACGCGGGGCTGCGCGACCAGTCGCTCACCTTGCTCAAGACGATGGAAAGCGCGTCGGGGCGCGCAGGCGAACTCGGCGCGCAATTGGAAACGCAGGCCGCCGCCGTGGGCCGCGCATCGGACGACGCGGCCGCGCGCTTGCGCGCCACGGCGGACGCATTCCGCGACCGCGCGGTCGAAATGGGCAACGTCGCCGAAATCGCGACCGGCAAGGTCGCGGATTCGGGCGCGGAAGCCGAACGCCGCTTGCAGGCCTTGGCGACCAACGCGGTCGAAACGGCGGGCCGCCTGGAGGAAAGCGGCGAGACCTTCCGCCAGCGTCTGGCCGATCTCAACCGCGCGGCCGGCTCGGTCGGCGCGTTGATGGCCGAGGCGAGCGAGACGTTCCGCCAGCGCACCGGCGATCTGCAGATCGCGGTCGATCAGGCGAATACGCGCGTCGCGTCGGTGGGCCAGGCGTTGCGCGAACGCACGGTCGATCTGGGCGGCGCGGCGGACGCGGCCGAAGCGCGGCTGTCGATGGTCGCGGAAATCCTGCGCGCCAACGCCTCCACGCTCGCCGACACGGCCGACCGTTCGTCGACCAAGCTCGACGCGCTGGGCGAAGCCTTGGTGCGCCGCGCGGCCGAGCTTTCGGCGATGTCGGACGGCACGGCCGCGCGCATGGCGACGGTCGATTCCGAACTCGCCAAGCAGCGCGCGACCTTGGCCGAGACGATCGAAAATCTCGGCAAGCGGTCGAGCGAGCTGGGCGCGATCCTGCGCGGCCAGGCCGACCATCTCAACGGCGTGGTCGCCGAAGCGGGCGAGCGGCTGTCGGAAGTCGGCGCGCAATTCGACCGGCAGGCCCGCGAAGCGGCCGACGCCGCGACGGTGGCGAGCCAGCGTATCGGCCAGACCGGCGAGTCCTTGCGCCGCCGCGCCGACGAGTTGTCGGGTGCGGCGCAGGAGGGCGGCACGCGTCTCGAAGCGACCGCCGACAGCTTCCGCCGCCGGGCGGAGGAAGTCATGGCCGCCGTCGGCCAGGCCGCGGCGCGCATCGCCTCGGTCGGCGAAAGCTTCGCGCGCCAGTCGCGCGAATTGGGCGTGGCGATGGATGCGGCCGAGCGGCGCATCGCCGAGGCCGAACGTTTGCTCGCCAACCAGACCGGCGCGCTCGACGCCGCCGCCGACAAGGCGACCGGCGAAGCCAATGCCGCGACCGAGGCTTTCCGCCGCCAGGCCGAAGACCTCGCCGCCGCCTCGGCCGCCGCGAACGAAGCGCAAGCGCGCCTCACCGCCAGCGAATTCGAAGCCAAGCGCGGCCGCTTCCTGCGCGCCTCGCGCCTGGTCGTCGAAGGCTTGAACTCCCTGTCGATCGATCTGGCGCGCACGCTGGACTCGTCGGTCACCGATCGCGTGCTGAAGGAATTCCTGGGCGGCGATCGCGGCGTGTTCGTGCGCCGCTTGCTGCGCCTCGACTGGGGCCCGACGGGCAAGACCGTGCAGCGCCGCTACGCCGAGGATCCGGATTTCCGCCGCTACGTGACCGACTATCTCACGCAATACGACCGCCTGATCGCGGACGCGCGCGAGGCCGATCCCGAAAACGTGCTGGTCTCGACCTTCCTGTCGGCGGACGTGGGCAAGCTCTATATGACGCTCGCCTCGATCGTCGGCTGGAAGAAGAATTGAGGCGCTAAACCGCGCCCTTGAGCTTGGCGAGCGCCCAGATCGCCAGCGTTTCGGCGTCGTCCACGCGGCCGTCGGCCATCATGCGCTCGAACTCCGCGAGGGGTACTCGCGCATGGACCATATCGGACTCGGTCGACTCGCGCCGGGGCTCGCCTTGCGTCAGATCCGTCGCGAGATAGACATGCATCGCTTGGCGCAGGAAGCCGTTGGCGATGGCGAGCGTGCCGAGGAACTTCCAGGTTTTGGCGGCGAGGCCGGTTTCCTCGGCGAGCTCGCGCCGGGCGAGCGCTTCGGGATCGAGGTCCTCGGCTTCCCACGAGCCTTGCGGCAATTCCCAGGCGCGTCTGGACGTCGCGTAGCGATACTGCTCGACCAGATGGATATGGCCGTCGTCGATCGCGAGGATGCCGATGCAATCGTTCTTTTCGGCGACGCCATAGATGCCGAGCGACCCGTCCGGAAAGCGGACCTGGTCCTCGCGCACCGTCATCCAGCGATTCGCGTAGACGACCCGCGTGTCGAGCCGGCGGATCAAGCGATTACGTGCGCCCGTGGCAGTGCTTGTATTTCTTGCCCGAGCCGCAGGGGCAGTTGGCGTTGCGCGGCACGTTGGCCCAGGTCGTCGGATCGTTCGGGTCGATGCCGCGCTTGCGCGCCGCTTGCGTGGGCGAGGCGGCGTCGCGCGCTTCCATGCCTTCGGGCAGCGGATGCTGGGCGAGCAGGCGGCCCATCTCAGGGTCCTCCGGCATCAGGTCGGAGCCGGGGGGCGCGTCGATGCGGATCTGCACGCGGGCGAGCAAAGTCGTCACGCGCTCGCGCAACTCGGCGAGCATCGTTTCGAACAGCTCGAACGCTTCCTTCTTGTATTCGTTCAGCGGGTCGCGTTGCGCGTAGGCGCGCAGATTGATGCCCTGGCGCAGATGGTCGAGCGTGAGAAGATGCTCCTTCCACGCGTGGTCGAGCTCCTGCAGCAGCAGGCTCTTTTCGACCTGGCGCATGATCTCGGGGCCGGTCTCGGCCGTCTTCGACGCCATCTTGCGCTCGACCGCGTCGGCGAGGCGCTCGCGGATTTCCTCCTCGGCGATGCCTTCTTCCTTCGCCCATTCGGCGACCGGCAAATCCATGCCGTAAAGGCGCTGGATTTCGTCGTGCAGCGCCGAGGTATCCCATTGCTCGGGATAGGCGTTGTGCGGGATGCAGCGCGCGATCAGCACGTCCAACGTTTCGCGGCGCATGTCCTGGATCTGCGCCGAGACGTCGTCCTGGCGCATGATGTCGCGGCGCTGCTCGTAGACGACCTTGCGCTGGTCGTTCATCACGTCGTCGTATTTCAGCAGCTGTTTGCGGATTTCGAAGTTGCGCGCTTCGACCTTCTGCTGCGCCTTTTCCAGCGCCTTGTTGATCCAGACATGGACGATCGCTTCGCCTTCCTTGAGGCCGAGCTTCTGCAGCATGCCGTCCATGCGCTGCGAGCCGAAAATGCGCATCAGATCGTCGTCGAGCGACAGGAAGAATTTCGAAGCGCCGGGATCGCCCTGGCGGCCCGAACGGCCGCGCAGCTGGTTGTCGATGCGCCGGCTTTCGTGGCGCTCGGTGCCGACGACGTAAAGGCCGCCCGCGGCCAGCGCCGTCTTCTTCATTTCTTCGATCTCGGCGCGGATCGCGGCGGCGCGGGCGTCGCGCTCGGGGCCTTCCGGCACGCCGGCGAGCTCGGCCTTCACGCGCATGTCGTAGTTGCCGCCGAGCTGGATGTCGGTGCCGCGGCCGGCCATGTTGGTCGCGATCGTCACCGCCCCCGGGCGCCCGGCCTGCGAGACGATCAGCGCTTCCTGCTCGTGATAGCGCGCGTTCAGCACTGCGTGCTGGATGCCGCGCTTTTTGAATTCCTCCGACAGCGCTTCCGATTTCTCGATCGACACCGTGCCGACCAGCACGGGCTGGCCGCGCTTGCGGCAATCCTCGACCAGATCGGTGATCGCTTTCGCCTTCTCGCGCGCGGTCCGGTAGACCTCGTCGTCGTGGTCCTTGCGCTTGACGTCGACATTGGTCGGAATTTCGACGACTTCGAGCTTGTAGATTTCGGCGAATTCCGGCGCTTCGGTCATCGCCGTGCCCGTCATGCCCGCCAGTTTCGGGTACATGCGGAAATAGTTCTGGAAGGTGATCGAGGCGAGCGTCTGGTTCTCGCGCTGGACCTGGACCTTTTCCTTCGCCTCCAGCGCCTGGTGCAGGCCTTCGGAGTAGCGCCGTCCCTCCATCATGCGGCCGGTGAACTCGTCGATGATGACGACTTTGCCTTCCTTGACGATGTAGTCGACGTCGCGCGTGAACAGCTTGTGCGCGCGCAGGGCCTGGTTGGCGTGGTGGACGAGGTTGACGTTGGCGATCTCGTACATCCCGCCTTCTTTCAGAAGGCCGGATTCCTGCAGCAGCTTTTCGATCTTTTCGGCGCCCGCCTCGGTCAGGGCGACCGTGCGCTGCTTCTCGTCCTTCTCGAAATCGCCGGCTTCGAGCTGCGGGATCAGCTTGTCGACGGCGATGTAGAGCTCGGAGGAATCGTCGGCGGGGCCCGAGATGATCAAGGGCGTGCGCGCTTCGTCGATCAGGATCGAGTCGACTTCGTCGACGATCGCGAAATGGAACGGCCGCTGGACCATGTGCGCGAGATGGAACTTCATGTTGTCGCGCAGATAGTCGAAGCCGAATTCGTTGTTCGTGCCGTAGGTCACGTCGGCGGCGTAGGCAGCGCGGCGCTCGTCGTCGGTCAGGCCGTGGACGATCGTGCCGGTGCTGAGGCCGAGGAAGCCGTAGACCCGGCCCATCCATTCGGCGTCGCGCTTGGCGAGGTAGTCGTTGACCGTGACGACATGCACGCCCTTGCCTTCGAGGGCGTTGAGATAGACCGGCAGCGTGGCGACCAGCGTCTTGCCTTCGCCGGTCTTCATTTCCGAGATGCGGCCTTGGTGCAGCACCATGCCGCCGAGCAGCTGCACGTCGAAATGGCGCTGGCCCAGCACGCGCTTGGCGGCTTCGCGGACGGTGGCGAACGCGTCCACCAGGATGTCGTCGGTCGTTTCGCCCTTCGCCAGCCGATCCTTGAGCCACGGCGTGCGCGCCTTGAGATCGTCGTCACCGAGGGCCGCGACTTCCGCTTCCTTGGCGTTGATCGCGGCGACGGTTTTGGCGAAACCTTTGAGAACGCGGTCGTTGGAAGACCCGAAAAGCGCGCGGGCGATGGCGCCGAACATGCGGAAAGTCCTTGGAAATCTGTAGCGCCGCGAAATCGCCGGCGGCGGACCGGACCCGGAGAGATAGGCCTATCGCCGCGCCCTGTCAACGCGACCCGAACCCCCGGATATCGCACGGGTTTCGCCTTGTTCCGACCCCGATGCCATGCCACTCTCCCGGCCGGATTTCGGGGCGATCGGCGCCCCAGGAAGGAACCCGCATTATGCGCGCGATTTTCGGGGCCGCTCTGGCCCTGCTTGTGACGGCCCAGTTGTTCGCAGCGGGCCCCCTGGCCGCACAGACGCCGGCCGTCCCAAATGCCGGCGACGATCCCGTCGTCGCGCGCGTCGACGGCCAGCCGATCCGCCGGTCGGACGTGCTGTCGTTCCAGCGTTCGCTGCCGGCACAGTTCCAGCAAGTGCCGATCGAGGCGTTGCTGGAGCCGATCGTCGAGCGTCTCGTGTCGCAAAAGCTGCTCGTGGCCGACGGCCGCAAGAAGAACCTGCAGGCCGATGCCGAAGTGCGCCAGCGCCTGACGCAGTTCGAGGACCGCGTGATTCAGGAAGTGCTGCTCAACCGTCTGCTGGCCGACAAGATCAACGACGCCGCCTTGCGCACGCGCTACGCCGCCTATCAGAAGGAAAATCCGGGCAAGGAGGAAGTGCGCGCGAGCCACATCCTCGTCAACTCCGAAGCCCAGGCGAGGGAAATCCTGACCGCGCTGAGGGGCGGGGCGGATTTCGGCAAGCTCGCCGGCGAAAAGTCGATCGACCCCGCGGGCAAATCCTCGGGCGGCGATCTCGGCTACTTCGGCAAGGACGAAATGGTGCCCGAATTCGCCGAAGCCGCGTTCGCGATGAAGGCGGGCGAGACCTCGGCGAGCCCAGTCAAGACGCAGTTCGGCTGGCACGTCATCCGCATCGCCGACCGCCGCACGGTCGCCGAAAGCTTCGAGGAAGTGCGCGAACGCCTGTCCTCGGAAATGTCGCAGGAGATCATGCAGGGCTACGTCGAAGGCTTGCGCAAGTCGGCGAAGGTCGAATTGTTCGGCCTCGACGGCAAGCCGCTGCCCGCCGCCCCGACCGGTCCCACCATCACGCCCGCCAGGTAAGCGAACGGGAAACACGACTCATGGCCCACGCCGTCTCGCCGCTCGCCCCGGCTTCGTTCCCCGACCTGCCGGCCATCGGCGGCGTGCGCATCGCCGCGGGCCTGACGGGCATGCGCTACAAGAACCGCGACGACATCGTCATGTTCGCCTTCGACAAGGGCACGTCGGTTGCGGGCGTGTTCACCAGCAACAAGATGCCGGGCATGCCCGTCGATTGGTGCCGCAAACACGTCGGCAAGGGCAAGGCGCGGGCGCTGGTCGTCAACGCGGGCAACGCCAACGTGTTCACCGGCAAGCAAGGCCGCGACGCGTGCGCGGCCACGGCCAAGGCGGCGGCCAAGGCGCTGGGCTGCAAGGCCGAGGAAGTGATGCTCGCGTCGACCGGCGTGATCGGCATGATCCCGCAGGCCGATCTGCTCGCCGCGGCGGCCGCGGATTTGGGCGGGCGCTTGGGCACGGCCGATTGGGGCCGCGCCGCGCGCGCGATCATGACGACCGATACGTTCGCCAAAGCCGCCACGGCGACCGCGAAGATCGGCGGGAAAAAGGTGCGCGTCTCGGGCATCTGCAAAGGCTCGGGCATGATCATGCCGCAGATGGCGACGATGCTCGCCTTCGTGGCGACCGATGCGGCGGTCGATCCGGCCGCGCTGCGCAAGCTGGTGCGCGCGGAAGCGGATACGAGCTTCAACGCCGTGACGGTGGACGGCGACACGTCGACCTCCGACACGCTGCTTGCCTTCGCAACCGGCGCCGCGGGCAACCAGCCGGTCAAGAGCCTGACTTCGACGGACGGCAAGGCGCTGCGCAAAGCCTTCGCCATGGTGCTGCAGGACCTCGCCATCCAGATCGCGCGCGACGGCGAGGGCGCGCAGAAGCTCGTCACCATCGACGTCGCCGGCGCGCAAACGGACGCCGCCGCGCGGCGCATCGCCATGTCGATCGGCAATTCGCCCCTGGTGAAGACGGCGCTCGCGGCGGGCGACGCCAATTGGGGCCGTATCGTCATGGCCGTGGGCAAGGCGGGCGAGAAGGCGGATCGCGACAAGCTCTCGGTGTCGATCGGCGGCATCACGATCGCGCGCAAGGGCGGGCTGGTCCCGGGTTACGACGAAACCCCGGTCGCCAAGCATCTCGCGGGCCGCGAGGTTTTCCTGAAGGTCGATCTCGGCCTCGGCAAGGGCAAGGCGCGGGCGTGGACCTGCGATCTGACCCACGCCTACATCGACATCAATGCCGATTACCGGTCCTGACGCCGATCCGGAAGGCTGCGACGATCCGAAATTGTCGGCGCTGCTGGCGGCCCCGGCGCGCGTCGTCACGGTCGTCGCGGCGGCGTTGATCGATGCGGACGGGCGCGTGCTGCTCGCCCAGCGCCCGCCGGGCAAGTCGATGGCAGGGCTTTGGGAGTTTCCCGGCGGGAAGTTGGACGCGAACGAAACCCCCGAGGCCGCGTTGACGCGCGAGCTTCTCGAAGAATTGGGTATCGATTTGCGGCCCGCGTGTCTGGCGCCGCTGACCTTCGCGTCGCATCGCTATCCCGATTTCCATTTGCTGATGCCGCTCTACGCCGCACGCAATTGGAAGGGCACGCCGCAGCCCAAGGAAGGGCAGAAGCTCGCCTGGGTACGGATCGAGAATTTCAAGGATTACAAGATGCCGCCCGCGGATATCCCGCTCGTCGCGATGCTGCGGGATCTGCTCTGACTCAGGCCGGCCGCGCGCGGTCGCCGGTCTTGACCTCGACCGCGTCCAGCGCTTGAGCGAGCCGCGTCGTCGCCGTACCCGGGCGCAAGGGCTTGGGCTGGTTCGCGGCCGGCGCCCAGGCGGTCAGCGTCAGCATCTGGAAGGTCGCGGGCATGCGGCCCGTGCTCTCCTTGCCGAAGCGATCCTCGTAGATCGCGGCGGCGCGCAGGATGGTCGAGCGGCGGGAGAAATCCTTGCGCCGTTCCACCACCGCGTTGCTTTCGCCCATGCCGCGCAGATCGCGCATCAGATCGAGCGCGTTTTCGTATTCGACGGTGATCGTGTCGCTGTCGGCCACCGGCAGCGCGAACCCGGCGCGCTGGAGCAGGGCGGCCGCGTCGCGCAAATCGGCGAAGGGCGAAACGCGCGGACCTGCACCGCCGGTTTCGGCGAGCTCGGCGTCGAGCAACGCCTGGCGCAGTTCGACGAGAGTTTCGCCGCCCAGCAGCGTCACGAGGAACAACCCGTCCGGCTTCAACGCGCGGCGCGCTTGGATCAGGGCGCCGGGCAGATCGTTCGTCCAATGCAGCGACAGGCACGACACGACCAGATCGAAACTGCCGTCGGCGAAGGGCAAATATTCCTCGTCCGCCACCACGACGGCGCGCGCGGCGTTGCCGTCGCAAACGCGCGCGCGCGCCGCGCGCATCATCGCGCAGGAAAGGTCGCTATGGACGAGCAGTTCCACGCCCTTGCGCTGCGCGATCAACGGCGCGAGCAGACCCGTGCGCGCGCCCATATCCAGCACGCGCGGGAATACGCGGTTCACGTCGTCGAGGCGCTCGACCAGACGTTCGGCGGCTTCGCGAAACAGGAAATCGTGATCGGCGAAATGCCGCGCGGCGCGCTCGCGATGCGCGCGTACGGCTTTGCGGTCGAAGACGATCGGCGATCCCATGACCGATTCCTAGCCCAAGCCGCGCGTTCGGGAAACGGGGCTCGTTAAGTTCCCCGCATTGACTCGGCCGCCGTTTTCGTGTTGCGCTCGGCGGCCGTGGACTTCGCCGCCCGCATCGCCGGATTGATGGCGTTGAGCGTTCGCGCGGGGCGCGCCGCCCTCGACGCGGTCGTGCCGCCGATCTGCGTCGCCTGCCGCGAACCCGTTTCCGAACCGCACACGCTCTGCGCCGCGTGCTGGGCGAAGCTCGGCTGGATCGATCGCCCGTACTGCGCGCGGTGCGGCTTGCCGTTCGACCACGCGGCGCCGGCGCCCGGGCCGTCCGAATGCGCGCCATCCATGCGGCGAAGGCCGGCGCGGAGCTTCTCGACGGCGCCGATCTTATCGTGCCGGTACC
>VYME01000485.1_pt1 | contig 20639 bp, 28 predicted proteins | sample 5115281 | NCBI WGS metagenome assembly VYME01 (sample SAMN12291780, study PRJNA351875) | freshwater metagenome | isolation source: freshwater lake | place: USA: Michigan, Wintergreen Lake | collected 2013-08-08
GGTTGGGGGTTGGGGGTTGGGGTGTAGGGTTTTACCACCTGAATTTTCCCCCTGGTCACTCCCAGTCTGGTACTTTTTGATTGACAAAAAGTCTAAAAGTCTTACCCAACAAGGTTTTTATATTTATTCAGCAGACCCTAATTAGATCTCCTGCAAAAATCAAAAATCTTCCGTTAGGTGAGGAGACCCCGAGACAGAAGACTCCGAGACAGGAGGAGAAAAAAGACAAGAGACAACTATCCTAGAATTGCCAATTTCCCGATTAAAGTAGAAGATAAACCGCAGGATTTTTCCGAGAATTTACTTTATGGTTTACCCGATCCCGCCTGAAGATAATCTACCGCAAAAATTTCCGAAAATTCCCTTAGATCGTCGCGCCTATGCTTTCCTGATCGACTTTGCCTCGATCTGGTTTTTAAGCTCCTTTGCTAATAGTGCGCCTGTACTGCAACTCTTCCTTTTTCTCCTGATTTGGTGGTGTTTGCGGGTGTTATTGGTAGCGCAGAATCAGGGTCAGAGTTTAGGACGTTGGGCCTTGGATATGAAGATCATCGATCTACGACTTCAGCGTTTACCCGGAATTTTGGAGTTAAGCAAACGAGAGGCGATCGCTGGTGGGGGGGCAGCTTTAATGATGTTAGGGTTAAATACTTTTTTTGGCAATCCTTTAAGTTTGATTTTACTATCTTCGCCCCTTTTCGCCGATTGTGGTATGGCGATCGGTGATGAGCAATTTAACCAAGCTTTCCACGATCGCATCGGTGGTACGATTGTTATTCCCACCCGTCGAGGTTTTTCTCTCGATCTACGTTTAAGAAGGCTTTGGTATCAAGTTAAGGGCAGAATGAGAAAATAAATATCAGTTATCAGTGATCAGTTATCAGTGATCAGTTATCAGTTTTAAGTTTTGAGTTTTAAGTGAGCAGTATTAAATAGGGTTTGCGGCAAAAAGTTTTTCTTGGGGGTAGGGTGTGGGGTGTGGGGTGTGGGGTGTAGGGTTTTACCGATTTTCAGGTGGTCAACTACCTAATTTTCAGGGAAAAAGTACCTGAATTTTCCCGGTCTAAAAGTCTTATCGAACAATGTTTTTAGATTTATTCAGCAAACCCTAAATAGCAGTTTCCCAGTATCTTTTCACTGTTTACTGTTTACTGATCACTGAAAAAGGCGGGATCGGCCGGGATCGAACCGGCGGCCTAGTGCTTAGGAGGCACTCGCTCTATCCAACTGAGCTACGACCCCAATTTTTCCCCTAACCATGATAAGCCCCACGGCTAAACTGTTGATTGCCGTGGATTATTTAGGTTTTTTTTGGGGGGGTAATCTCGACTAATCCAGCAGAAAACGCCTCGATACCCACCTAGTTTCTGTTTTATGGTCGTGACCTTGGCAGTATGTTAATTTTATTTGCCCTTGAAGGCTTTTCTAAAATTCTTGCGATAGGCAGGATGAACAGCGAAGAGCAGCGGCCAGAACAGTGTTAGAGCTAGACGATTGGGTAAACTGGAACTAAAATTAGTGCTTCTGTATCCATTCCAGAATTTCCAACCACCGGCACCATAAACAATTATTAAGATAAAAATAACCAGTCTCATGCCATCTCATCCTTAGATTTAGACAATTCACATCTCCTATTTTAAGCTTTGGTTTTGCCGACTTGGGAAAAGAAAATATTGTTCTGAATCGGGGGGACGGTGTTAGAATGCCGGTTAGGGACTAGCTTGATCGATGTCGGGAAACTAAAGCCAGAATTTGAAAAAAATATTTAAAAACGGCGAAAAGATAGCCTTGGGAGGAAATTATGCGAGCGGTATTAATGGCAGGTGGTTCAGGGACAAGATTACGTCCGCTTACTTGTGATCTTCCCAAACCGATGGTACCGATTCTCAACCGTCCGATCGCCGAACATATTATCAATTTACTACGAAAGCATGACATTACCGAAATTATCACCACCCTGCACTATCTCCCCGATGTCATGCGCGACTACTTTCAAGACGGCAGCGACTTTGGGGTAAAAATCACCTACGCTGTGGAGGAGGATCAACCTCTAGGCACCGCAGGATGTGTGAAAAATATTGCCGAATGGTTAGATGATACCTTTCTGGTGATTAGTGGCGATAGTATCACCGATTTTGACCTGCAAAAAGCGATCGCATTCCATAAAAGTAAAAACTCGAAAGCAACCCTTGTCCTGACGCGGGTTCCCAATCCGATCGAATTTGGGGTAGTGATTACCGACAAAGAAGGCAGAATTCGCCGTTTTATCGAAAAACCATCCACCAGCGAGATTTTTTCCGATACTGTCAACACCGGAACCTATATTCTCGAACCAGAAGTCCTCGATTATCTCCCCTACAAAGAAGAAGCCGACTTTTCTAAAGATTTGTTTCCGCTGCTGCTGCAAAGGGGCGAACCTATGTATGGTTATGTGGCCGATGGTTATTGGTGCGATGTCGGTCATCTGGAGGCCTACCGAGAAGCGCAATACGACGCTTTATCCGGCAAAGTTAACCTAGAATTTCCCTATCGAGAAAAATCCCCCGGGGTGTGGGTCGGTACTAATACCTATATCGATCCTAGCGCCCACATTGAGGCCCCGGCCATGATCGGCAATCATTGCCGCGTTGGTGCAAATGTTCTGATCGAGAGGGGTTCGGTTATCGGCGATAATGTCACCATCGGTGCTGGTTCCGATCTGAAACGTCCCATCCTCTGGAATGGTGTGGTGATCGGGGATGAGGTCAATTTAGCCGCTTGTACGATCGCTAGGGGAACCAGAATCGATCGACGGGCCCAGGTACACGAAGGTGCGGTGATCGGACAATTATCGATCGTGGGGGAAGAAGCGCAGATCAATTCTGGGGTCAGAGTCTGGCCGAGTAAACAGATCGAATCGGGAGCCATCCTCAATATTAACCTGATTTGGGGAAATACTGCCCATAAAAACCTCTTTGGTCAACGAGGAGTATCGGGCCTGGCTAACATCGATATCACGCCCGAATTCGCCGTTAAACTGGGGGCATCCTACGGTTCTATCCTGAAACCGGGGTCAACGGTAATCGTCTCCCGGGATCAACGTAGTGTCTCGCGCATGGTCAGTCGATCGCTGATTGCCGGTTTAATGTCCGTGGGGGTTAATATCCAAAACCTACAAGCGAATGCTTTACCGATTTCGCGGACTTTAGTGGCTAAATTAAACGTAGTCGGGGGAATTCACGTTCGCATTCATCCCGATCGCCCGGATTTTCTCTTAATCGAGTTTTTAGACGAAAAAGGGATTAATGTTTCCAAAGCGAGGGAAAAGAAAATCGAAGGGGCCTATTTCAAAGAAGATCTGCGACGGGTGGGAATGCAGGAAATCGGCAGTATGTCCTATCCGGCTGATATTCTCGATAATTACCGCAAAACCTTTGAAACTCAGCTAAATGTGGAGGCTATTCGCAATAGTGGTTCCAAAATCGTCATTGATTACGCCTACGGAGTCTCAGGGGCAATTTTACCAGAATTACTGGCCAAATTTGGCTGTGATGCCGTGGTTCTCAATGCCAGTTTACGTCAGAATGCCCTTTCCATGCAGGAAAGAGAGTTACTGATCCATCAATTGGGCCATGTGGTGGAGGCCCTGAAAGCGAACTTAGGCGTACAAGTTTCGGCCAACGGGGAACAATTAGTCCTCGTCGATGAGAGTGGTTTATCGATTCGCGGGGAACAATTAACTGCTCTAATGGTAAATACAATTCTGACCGCCCATCCTCGCGGTACAGTGGTAGTGCCGGTTCATGCTTCTAGTGCCGTGGAACAGATCGCGCGTCGTCACGATGGCCGGGTGGTGCGGACAAAAGCCAGTCCTAGCGCTTTAATGGAAGGATGTCAAACCAATCCTAATGTGGTTTTAGGAGGCTCTGGGCAAACTGGCTTTATTTTTCCGCAATTACATCCCGGTTTCGATGCCATGTTCAGCGTGGCGAAACTTTTGGAGATGTTAACCATTCAGGAACGTTCTCTAGCTCAGGTGCGGGCCGAGTTACCGCGCATTTATAATAAAAGTACGGCGGTGCGCTGTCCTTGGAAAGTAAAGGGTTCTCTGATGCGCTATCTGGTGGAAACTCACGCTACCGATAATCTAGAGTTGATCGATGGGGTGAAGGTGATTAATCCCCTTAATGATGACTGGGTATTGATTTTACCCGATGCTGGAGAACCTTTAGTGCATATCTACGCTAACAGTGAGCAGCGCGAATGGGTCGATCGGACAATTAAAGAATATCGTCATCGTGTGCAGCATTTCGTCGAACATTACCAAGGCGAAATAGTGATGATTTAAGAGTTTTTTACCCCATTAGCCGGCGAAACTTGACTATCAGGTTTTTTTTGACCTAAAAGGTGGCGTAGCCCTGTAAATGCTCATTTTTCCCGTAAAAGCAAGGCGATTCGATCGGCCGCTGCCTCACCGGTGCGGATCGCTCCCTCAAAAAATCCCGGCCAGCGATCGGCCATTTCTGTTCCGGCCCAGTGAATCGGTCCGACGGGAGTAAAAAGAGCCTCGCCGAAACTTGTCCAGACTCCGGGGGGCATAAAGGCGGCATAGGCTCCACCAGTCCAGGGATCCCCGGGCCAATCCACCTCATCGTAACTGATCGGGAAAAGGGCCTCTTGACCGAAATAAATAGCTAAATCCGAAAGGACGGCGGCACGGCGCGCTGGGCCACTCATCGAGCGCCAACGACTATAGCGATCGCCAACTAGGAAGGTGGCGATTACCCCCACGCCAGTTTCGGGATCGGAACTATCAGCACAGAGTTCCAACCATTGACAATTGCCTTGGGCAAGTCCGGCTAGTCCCTGTTTTCGCCAGAAAGGTCGCTCATAGGAAATCAGGACTTTAGCGCAGCATCCCATCGGTACTCGTTGGGTTAGTTGTTCTCGCTGGGGTGGCATCGGTGGATCATAAATAATGCGGCCGGCAAGATGGGGCGGCATGGCAATGATGGCAAATTTGGCGGTAAAAGTGTTCTGGCTGGTTTCTATGGTCACGCCAGCCGAGTCATAATTAAGGCGAAAAACCGGTTCCCCCAGTCGAATTCGCTCTCCTAACTCCGCCGCGATCTTGTCGGGAATTTGTCCCGCTCCGCCATGGATCAGTTCGGCTTCTGGATGTTCGGCTTGAGCGGCGCAATTTTGTCCCCAAAGAACGTGCAGCAGTGAGACTTGGTGGGGTTCGGCCGGCCCGAGAAACCCCACTGCACGCGCCATATAAGCAAAATACCATTGACCAAAATCTGTGCTTGTGTTTTCTTCAATCCACTGGGCAAAAGTTTTACTGTCTAGTTTTTTGGTGTGATCGTTGCTTTGGGGATAACCTGAAGGTAGGGTTTTGGCTAGTTCTTGAAAACGCGCCCATGCTGACATCGCATCTTGCCATTCTGCCGCGCCGATATCGGGTACTTCTCCCTCGTGGAAACCTTGAAAAAAACCGTTGAATTCATAGCGTTTGTTGTTGAACACTAGGACGGTTTTTCCCTGATTGGGAGAGGGAAAACGACGTATTTTATACTCCTCGAGGAGGGCCAAAAAACGCTCTTGGGTTGGGCCCACCCACTGACCACCTCGATCGATCCACTGTCCGGAGGGGAGATATTGACCAGACATTCTACCACCGTAACGATTTTGCGCTTCGATCACCAGAACTTGATGACCTCGCCTCTGGAGATTACGCGCAGCGACTAATCCTGCTAATCCTGCCCCGACAACGATACACTCATAGCTAGTCCACTGGAGATTTGTCATGATTTTAGCCCCACAGAATATTTTATAATTAACAATTATTATTTTCCCCGATTTTTCCCTCAGTTTCTCTATCCATTGGCTCTTTTGATTAAATTATCTGCTGCCATCAATGTTCGATCTTCTTGTAGCACAAATACAAACTTAAAACAACCCTCTCATTACTTTTTGCTCGGTTTCCTTCTTAATCTTGAGTGTAGCGTGTAGTGTAGCGTGTAGGGTGCGTTAGCGTTAGCGTAACGCACCAATCCCAGTTAGAAACCCAACATTATTGACGACATTGGTGTGGTTGGGTTTCGCTCAAGCGTCGCTAATATTTGACAGACAAGAGTTATTATTGCTCAACCCAACCTACGGCTACTTAAATTTCCTAGCAAGAGTCTGTCAAGGACTTTGTTTGGGATTGCAATTTTTACCGATGAGATAAAAGCAGACCATGGGGGAATTTTTCCCAGCACATATAAGCAAATTTGTCAAGATGCTGGAAAAATTTTCTTTGCTTTTGCGATCGATTATCGATAGCGTTTTCAGAGAACTTCTCCGAAGACGTTTTCGCGGCACTAAAGCTCTGCAAGAATTATCACTTTAAGCGGTGACATTTTCTGTTTCTGCTGGTTGAATTTCCGGCATTTCTACTTTAATTAAACTCACTCTAGCACGATAAAGTAGTTTTTCCCCATGACGATAGCCCCGATAACGAACTATAACGGGTGTACCAATTGCTGCTTGACCATCGATCAATTGATGGATTTGCGGATCGTAACCGACATGATCACCGACACTGTCAATTGGTTGCACTCCCCAGCGCTCCAGTAACTGCATAATCGGTTTAACTAGGGAGAGGATTTTGACGGCTGCTAGGTCGGGATTTTTGCGGGCAACGGCCTCGGCCGTGGGCCATTGAACTAACCAAGATTCGATCGCTTCGATGCTTTGACGTTGAAATTCTGCGGCTAATTCTTCTTTTTGCTTGTCTAATTTTTGCTGTAAATTTTGATACTCTTGTTCGAGAATTTTTGATTCCCCTGAACGATCCTCTGTCCCCATCGTCGGGATTTGAAAATGAGCGAGGAGATCGCTAACTGGCAGCTGCAGCGCATTAGCTAATTTCACCAAAGATTCAGAGGATAATTTGGCGATTAAACCATGGCGAACTCTCTGCAATTGCCAAGAAGATAGACCCGATAACCGACTCAATTCTTCCAGATTTTTACAGCCAATTTCTGCCATTAACTGCTCTAATTTTTGCCGATGATATTTATATAAGGACTCATTCATGGGACTTCTCAGCTTAAGCGATGTGTTTAGCTAAAACGGATTTAGGAGCGCGACGAACAAAGACAGAGAATTGTTTCTTTACCGAGACGCTGATGAGCTGCAAAGCGATGGCAACCGGAAAAACCGTAGTATTGACCATCCACCTCCAAAACATCGATCGGTTCTCTTAATCCCTCCTCAGCGATCGATTGCATCAACTGATTAACTTTTTCGGGATCGGTTTGTCGCGGTAAAGGACGACGAATTTGGGACAGAGGAATGTTTTTAATTTCCATAGTGTCTTCACTATAGCACATTTAGGCTAAACTGAAGATAAGTTGACTCGGTTGCTGATGCACTGGTCTGTCTCGGTGCTGGCAGTTTTCTGGCCACAGACAAGATTTTATCACCCAATCCTCTCCTTTTCTGACTATGACTATTCCTCCTATCAATGAAAAAATTATCCGGCAAAATAGCACCAATGCTTCCTATCAGCGCGGTCAATATTATTACGATAACGGTGCAGTTATTTCTCTTTGGCAACGGGGGCAAAATCTGCAAGCTTTAGTGAGTGGTAGTGAGGTTAAACCCTATCGAGTTGCCATGGATTTTAACCAAGATAATCTTGAGAATGTCTCCTGTTCCTGTCCCTACGATTACGAAGGTTGGTGTAAGCATATTGTGGCGGTTTTATTAACCTGTTCTCGTCAACCGGAATTAATTATCAAAAAAGCTTCTCTAGAGGAGTTAGTGACACCGATCGATGAAAGTAAATTAAGAAAATTGCTTAATCATTTAGTGGCTAAACACCCAGAAATTATCGAGACAATTGATAAATTTTTATTTCCAGCTACCCCAGTTAATAAAGCGGGAGGGAAGATAACTATTAATGTCAAAGCTTATCGTAATACTGTCCGTAATGAACTGCGGCAATCCCTGCGAGCGATCGAAGAAGATTACTACGAAGAAGACCCAATTTCTAATGAAATTTATGCCCTAGTGGATGAGTCCCAAGATTATTATCAAAAGGGAGAACCAGATAATGCGATCGCTATTTTAGAAGCAATTATTAGCGCCTGTATCGAGGAATGGGATAATTTAGAAGATTACGGTGCTGTTAATGATGATTTAAGTGCCAGAATCGATCGAGTTCTAACGGCAGCAATTTTAAGCAGAGAATTTAATCCCCAAGAAAAGCAAGATTTAAGGGAAAAGATCGAGCAATGGCAGCATGAATGGAGTGCCGATTTTGAGATGAGTTTAGCAGCCTTACAACAGGGATGGGACGATCCAGTTTTAGAGAAGATTTTACGAGGAGAATCGGCTAATTTTTCAGAAATGTGGTCAGGGAATATCCCCGATTATGCCCAAACATTAACTTCCATTCGCTTAGAAATTTTCGAGCAACAGGAAAAAGATCAGGAGTATTTGAATCTAGCTTTCGCTTCAGGACAAGTGGTAGAATATCTAACTAAGTTAGTCTATCTCGATCGCATTGAGGAAGCGATGGCAGCGGCAAAAAACATGATAACTAAAAACGATGAAGCCTTCTTTTTTGCCAAAGCTTTACGCGATGAATCCGCACCAGAATCCGCTCTCATAATTGCCAGGGGGGGTCTAAATTTCCCTGGAAATTATTATTATCAATTAGCTCTCTGGACAAGTGAACTAGCGCAATCTTTAGGGGATATAGATATAGCTTTGGCTGCTAGAATTAAGGCATTTCAAGACCAACCTTCCTTTTCCCATTACCAAAAAATTGAGTCTTTAGCTGGGGAAGATTGGCCCGATTTAAAATTAGACTTGTTAGATTACTTGCGCGAGTTTAGCGGTGGACGTTCCACAGAGGCTAAAATTGATATATTTCTCCACGAAAATTTAGTTAGAGATGCAATTGAAGTGGTTTCTGGTAATTCCTATGTGCAGTCTCACCTAATTTGGCGGATAATGGATGCGGCTGCTAGCGTCGATCCTAACTGGGTAATCGATCACGCACGTCCTCCTGCGGAAAAGATACTCGACGAAAAAAAGGCTGATCGCTACGAAGAAGCGATTAAATGGCTAAAAAAAGCTCGTAATGCCTTTTATATGTCGGGAAGACGGGAAGAATGGCAAACTTATCGGGAAAGTTTAATTAAGGAACACGGACGCAAATCGAAATTTATGGGGTTATTTAAACATCAGGATTTACAATAATTTAAGCTTGTGGCGGTCAGTTATCGGCTAGAATCAGGCTGTTTTTAGCTTCTAGAGCGGAAATTGTCCTAATCTTAGGCCTAGTGATATTTTGGGGCAAAGTAGAGTATAATAGAAGATTGGTCTAAACTTATCTCCAGACTACTTATACTGAATATTCATTGTCAAAAAATATGACTGAAACTATTCGCTTTTTGATGTGTTCTCCCGATCATTACGATGTGGATTATGTGATTAATCCTTGGATGGAGGGCAACATTCACAAATCTTCCCAGGAAAAAGCTAGGCAACAATGGCAGCAGCTTTATCATATTCTCAAAGATCGGGCGCTCGTGGATTTAGTCACACCAGAAAAAGGCTGGCCCGACATGGTTTTTACCGCTAATGCAGGTTTAGTTCTGGAAAAAACTGTCGTTTTAAGTCGCTTTTTACACAAAGAAAGACAGGGAGAAGAACCCTATTTTAAACAGTGGTTTGAAGATAACGGTTTTACGGTTCATGAACTGCCAAAAGATTTACCCTTTGAAGGTGCAGGAGACGCATTATTAGATCGGGAAGGACGTTGGTTATGGGCAGGATATGGCTTCAGAACTGAGTTAGATTCCCACCCTTTAATCGCTAAATGGCTCGATATCGAGGTTTTATCCCTACGTTTAATCGATGAACGTTTCTATCACCTTGATACCTGTTTTTGTCCCCTTAGTGGTGGCTATCTTCTCTACTATCCCGATGCTTTTGATGCCTATTCAAATCGGTTAATTGAGTTAAAAATTCCCGAAGAAAAACGCATTATCGTTGAAGAAGCCGATGCGGTTAACTTTGCTTGTAATGCAGTGAATATCGGTCAAGTAATCGTCATGAATAAAATTAGTGACGATTTACAATATAAGTTAGCTGCAAAAGGCTTTGAAGTGGTACAAACTCCCCTGACGGAATTCTTAAAAGCAGGAGGAGCCGCTAAATGTTTAACCCTGCGTACCACGGAACCCTTAATTCCAGACCATCACGCTAATGTCACCATTGAAAGTCGCATTCTCCAGTTAGAAGGTCATCTCCTCGACGCGGGAATTATGAATAAAGCTCTCGATGTTGTGGTAGGAAATGGCGGCAGTTTCAAGGTTTTAAACTTCACTTTAGGGATTGAGCGCCAAAGTACCTCCTCAGCAGAAGTGCGCGTTTCTGCACCCTCCCACGAGGTAATGGAGGAGATCATGGTACAATTGATCGACCTCGGTGCGGCCGCTCGTCCCCAAGAAATCTGTGATGTCAATACCGCAGTGGTGACACAAGATGGGGTCGCTCCCGATGATTTTTATGTCAGCACCATCTATCCCACGGAAGTGCGGGTGAATTGTGAATGGGTGCGGGTGGAAAATCAACGCATGGATGCAGCCATCGTCGTCACTGAAAGTCCGGAAGGCAAAACGGCGAAATGTACTCTGCTGCGGGATTTAAAAGCTGGCGATCGCGTTATGGTGGGAGTTGAGGGCATCCGTACTATCCGACAGGCGGAATCCCGGGAACAACGCAACAGCACCCAGGAATTTACCTTTATGGGTGCGGGGGTTTCCAGCGAGCGCCGAGTCGAGTTAACCGTCGAGCAGATTGCCTGGGAAATGCGTAAAATTCGCGACCAAGGCGGTAAAGTGGTGGTAACGGCAGGTCCAGTGGTCATTCACACCGGAGGAGCGCAACATCTCTCCCGTTTAATCCGCGATGGTTACGTTCACGCTTTACTGGGAGGGAATGCGATCGCAGTTCACGACATGGAACAGGCGATCATGGGTACTTCTTTAGGGGTAGATATGCAGAAAGGTATCCCCGTACGCGGTGGCCATCGTCACCACCTCAAGATTATCAACCTCATCCGTCGCCACGGCAACATCGCCAAAGCTGTATCGGCCGGGGTATTGACAAAAGGCGTAATGTATGAATGCGTCAAAAATAATGTCCCCTTTAGTCTAGCTGGTTCAATTCGCGATGATGGTCCGCTTCCAGATACGGAGATGGATTTAATTAAAGCACAGGAAGAATATTCCCGCTTAATTCAAGGTGCAGACATGATTCTCATGCTGTCTAGTATGCTCCATTCCATCGGTGTGGGCAATATGACACCAGCAGGGGTAAAAATGGTCTGTGTTGATATTAACCCGGCCGTGGTGACAAAATTAAGCGATCGAGGTTCCGTAGAATCCGTCGGTATTGTCACCGATGTGGGTTTATTCCTGAGTCTGTTAACCCAACAGTTGGATAAATTAACCCGTCCCTTGGTAGAAACGGTTTAAAACCCGTAGGGTGGGTTAGCAAAGCGTAACCCACCAATTCAATTGATTCTTTGACGGAAATTATCGAGAAAATCACCCCAAAGAATCTAGTTTTGCCAGTAATTCCAGACCCCGATCAGGGTTGCCATTAGCAGCAATCGCTTGAAAGCGAGTATAAGCGTCGTTTTCAGCGAGGGCGATCATTGATAATTCCTCGATTAGTTTATTGATGCTGATACCCCGGCTGCGGGCAATTTCTTTGAGTCGATCGTGTTTGTCGTCGGGAAGTCGGATTGTGAGAGTAGCCATAGATTAACTCTGGATTAGGTTTTCTGGTTTGAGGATCGATAGTTCGGGAAAAAGTAATTCGGTATTGTGAAAATCTCTGATGTTATTGGTGACGATAATTCCAGCACTACCAGCGATCGCTAACTCGACCAAATGGTTATCGGCCTCATCCTTTAGATTGGGTCGCCACAAATAATAAATATAAACCCACTCACAGACGGCGATAAAGGCTGCGTGTAATTCTCGCAGCTCTTGTTCGCTTAGGGGACATTTAGCCTTGATTTCCTCGCGCTCGATCACCGATTCGTATTCGGTAAATAGTGCGTTTCCCATCAAAGGACGGTAATCACCTTGCAAACACCGCCGGATAACTTCTCTCGCAGGCCCCCTCGATCCGATTAAGGCACTGATGAAAACGCTCGTATCGACCACGATTTTAGGTTTCATTCGATCATGATAGCATCTGCCTTATCTCCTGCGAGGGCGATCGAAGGATGGGTTAGCGAAGCGTAACCTACCGTAAATTTAGGTCACTCTAGAATAATAAAGAGAACCATTACCGAAAAACGAGAACGCTATGTCAGAAGAGACTATTTGGATTGTCACCGCAGAAGATACCCCCGTCAGCGTCGATAAAGATGCGAAAGGAAACGACACCTATGACAATCCCTGGGACAAAAGGAAAACTATCACCGAAGCGGCGACTCGCGGCGTAAAAGTGAGCATAGAGAAGCTAGAGACAGAACTTTCCCATTTTCTCCAGCTTATCGGCAAAGTCTTCAATCAAGCACAGAAACAGGTCAACGAGCAAACCGGTTTTAAACTCGATGAGGTAGAGCTTTGCGTAGAGATTACCGGGGAAGGTGAGGTAAAATTATTAGGGACGGGGATTAAGACCGGCACTAAAGGCGGATTAGCCCTAAAATTCAGGCGAGACGAGAAAAATACACCGACTGCGGACTAATGGCGAATCATGGGTTAATTATCGGGATAAATCAATATCAGCGCTTGAAACCGCTCAAATGTGCCAAGCAGGATGCGGTAGAGATGGCGCGTTATTGTCGTGACGAGATTAATTTTGAGGAAGTTTTCCTGTTTACCGATGAGTCTGACCCAATAACCGCGCCGAATGGTTCCCAACAGGAGACGAAACCGACGTACACAAACCTAATGGCTTTCCTGCACGACTTTTTCGAGTCGCAACGTTTGGAAACCGGCGATAACTTCTGGTTTTTCTTCAGTGGTCACGGATTACGCCATCAGGGACAGGATTACCTCGTTCCCAGCGAGGGACACCCGACCTTAATCGAACAGACGACCATTTCCCTCAATTACGTTACCCAACGTTTACGGAGATGCGGCGCGGACAATATCATTCTCTTTCTCGATGCCTGTCGCAACGAGAACGACTTTAGCAATAAATCCGTAGGCTGGCAAAAGCAACAGGGAGTGATAACCATCGCTTCCTGTAGTCCGACGGAGGAATCCTACGAAATTCCCGAATTACAACAGGGTTCGTTTACCTATTCACTTCTAGAGGCTTTACGAATCCAAGGGGAAAATAATTGCGCTACGGTAGAAAGACTCTGTAATCGTCTCCGCGAAAGGATTCCAGAAATCAACCGACAACACAACAAACCCCCGCAAACTCTCCATTCTATTGTCGAACCGCATTATAAAAATCATCTGATTCTGTTACCGAAACAGGCAAAGACTCCCGATATAGAGTTATTGCGAGTGGAAGCTTTAGAGTTGGAAGTGGAGGGAAAGCTAGAGGAAGCGCGACAGTTGATGAGACGAGTTCTGGCTTTGGATACAACCAGACCTAAATACTGGCAACATTACGACAGAATTAATCGAAAATTAGCACAACAACCCGTCCCACCGTCCCCTAAAACGGAACCGACAAATCGCGAGTCGGCGAAAACGATAACAGAAACCCCGAAACCCGCGTCACCGCCAGAAATTGAACTTAAAAGCGCCCCTAGAATCGATTATCGGAAATTAGAAGATTTATTAAAACAACAGCAATGGAAGCAAGCGGACGAGGAAACCGCCAACGTGATGCTACAGGTAGCCAACCGAACGGAAGAGATATGGCTACGGGAGAGCGATATCGATAATTTTCCCTGCGAGGATCAGTATGATAAAAGAGTTTGGGACGCTTTCGGAGATAGAGTAGGCTGGCGAGTGAGAGGTATGTGGATGGTAGATGTACCATTTTTGTCTACTTTCGACCTAAAATCACCCCAAGGCCACCTCCCAGCGCGTTATTTTTTTGCATTTACTACACAACTGCATCAGCTTAGGAATAGGTTTATGCTTCTCTTCTCTCGCATCGAGACTTGTAAAACGATAACAGAAACCCCGAAACCCGCGTCACCGCCAGAAATCGAACTTAAAAGTGCCAAAGGAATCGATTATCGGAAATTAGAAGATTTATTAAAACGGCAGCAATGGAAGCAAGCGGACGAGGAAACCGCCAACGTGATGCTACAGGTAGCCAACCGAACGGAAGAGATATGGCTACGGGAGAGCGATATCGATAATTTTCCCTGCGAGGATGATAGGGTAGGCTGGCGAGTGAATAATAGCTGGATATACAACTCTGATGTTACTTTTGACCTAAAAGCACCCCTAGGACACCTCCCGTTGTTTTGGTGTGGGTTGGAGGGAACGTGGAGCACCCCTTGGAATCGGGGGATAATGGTGACGGAGCCGAAAAGGGAACACTACCGGGGGATGGGGGAAAGAGTTCTCTTCTCTCGCGTCGAGACTTGTAAAGTGTAACATATAAAGGTAACAGCCAATTTTTAAGAATCACATATAACATGAAAGTGAGAGATGTAATTAGATTACTAGAACAAGATGGATGGTATTTATCGAGAACAAGGGGAAGCCACCGACAATTCAAACATTCTCTGAAATCAGGTTTAGTTACTGTTCCGGGTAAGCCATCCGATGATTTAGCGATTAAGACTTTACGGAGTATTTTCAAACAAGCTCAATTGAATAAAGACCTAGAAGAAGGAGACAATAACTAATGCGTTACGCGATTATTATCGAAAAAGCTGAAAATAACTATTCTGCTTATGTTCCTGACTTACCCGGTTGTGTTACTACCGGTAAAACCCTAGAGGAAATCGCAGAAAATATGAAAGAAGCAATTCAATTTCATCTGGATGGATTACAAGAGGAAGGGCTGCCAATTCCCCAACCAGCCACCTATTGCCAGTATATCGAAGCGTAACCGATCACCTGCATCCTGTCCGCGACTTTTATCTGTTAAGTAGCTGGTTATAATTAAATTTAAAATGGATTTTAGGTTTGATCCCCCCTTAATCCCCCCTTAATAAGGGGGGCATCTGATAATTTTTAACGCCTACCTACTTAACATGGAACTGTAAACATATTACTAATGCTCAAATTCAGCCTCGTAGGTTGGGTGAAACGAAACAATACTGGCTCGAAAATGGCTCAGTTATGAGAAATTTGCGCGGTGAATAGATAGCTTTATGAGAAAATGGAAGGGCAGTGCAATCCTCCAAGCCAGATGACTATAGCAGAGCTATTCCCTACTTTGAGAAATCTGCCTCGTGCAGACAAGTTGAAGGTGATGCAATTTCTGATCGCAGAACTAAGTAAGGACGAGGAGCCAAGCCTACAGCCAGGAGCAACATATTTACTCTCGTCGCCGCTTAATTCACACGCAGCGGCGCAGCAACTTGCTCAACTGCTAGATTCCGAGCAAGCAACGCACAATGCGTAATGCCCAACGATTTAACTTTACCGAAGGATTCGATGGGTTTGGTGTCCCCGATGCCTTGCCTCAACTACCTGTATCTCTCACATACCAAGATAGAGCCGTAGAGTTTTCAGCACTGTTAGACACGGGTGCAAGTGTTAATGTCTTGCCGTACAGCGCTGGAGTTCAACTTGGTGCGATTTGGGAAGAGCAGACAACCTCTGTCATCTTAGCTGGTAATTTGGCTTCGATCGAGGCGCGAGGTTTACTGGTTTCGGCACAGATTGGTAATTTCAACCCAGTTCGGCTAGTTTTTGCCTGGAGCTTGTCTGATGATATACCTTTACTACTGGGTCGGATGAATTTTTTTCTAGAATTTGATGTCTGTTTCTATCGTTCACAACTTGTTTTTGAAATCTGCCCTAAATCCTAAAATGCCCTGCGATCGCTGAGAGGAAGGGCTGCCAATTCCCCAACCAGCCACCTATTGCCAGTATATCGAAGCGTAACCGATCACCTGCATCCTGTCTGCGACTTTTATCTGTTAACATGGAACTGTCAACATATTACTAATGCTCAAATTCAGAAAAAACTTCTCAATATATGCGCGGATTTCGGCGACAAATTACTGCTAATCTGTACCCCTTACGAGTTAAGGGGATAATGAGCTATGTGGGAAGATGAAATACTCGAAGAAATTCATAAGATTAGAGAAGAACACGCCAAGTCTTTCAACTACGATATAAAAGCGATTTGCGCCGATTGGAGGGAGAGACAAGCGAAAAGTGGTAGAAAATTAGTTCGGTTAAATACCGCCCAAAACATGACAAAAAATAGCGAAAATGATCCTATTGAGAGAAACAAATGCTAGAAATTAACAAAAGCTATGTATTAGACAAAGATCAAAATCCCATTGCCGTTCAGATTCCCATTGCTGAATTTGAAAAAATCGAAGAAATCCTAGAGGATTACGGCCTGGGAAAACTCATCGAAGAAGTTGAAAATGATCAAATCCTAGACAAAGAAAAAGCCTTACAATATTTAGAATTGCTTAAAAATAAAAATGTGGAAGGTTGAATACAACAAGAGATTTTAAAAAGAATTAAGTAAGTAGTTATAATTAAATTGAAGATAGATTTTGGGTTCGATCCCCCCTGCCCCCCTTGATAAGGGGGGTGTCTGACAACTTTTAACACCTACCTAATTAACCTCTTTGCCAAAAGACATACAATCTCCTATTGAGTTGATCGTATTTTACGAGTTAGAAACCGACAATCCTTTTGAATTAGGCTATCTTGATAAAATGAAAGGACATAAAGATAAATATAAAATTAGAGTTGGAGATTATAGGATTGGAGTGACTATTGATAAACCCAATCAAACCATCATCTGTCAACGGGTTGCACATCGTAGAGAAATTTACAAAACTTTTCCTTGATAGAAAGATACCGCTATCTTTATCTGTCAATTGCTTTCTAATCATTTTAATCGATGAACAGGGAAATTGGAACTTTGAATTATGAAAAAATCACCTTCGGAAATGACTAACGCAGAACTCCGTCAGTATCTTTCGGAACATCGAAATGAAGAAGCTATTTTTAGTGAAGCACTAGAAGTATTATTAAGCCGAAAAAAAGACAGTTTTAAATATCCCGCACCTCAAACGATGTCCTATAAAGAAATAGAAACGATTTTCAAGGAAAAATTAAATCAAATAATTGAGGAATAGAAATCGTGCGTTACGCGATTATTATCGAAAAAGTGCGATGCCGAAGGCACTGCGTAGCAGCACGCCGATTTTGTAGATTTTGTAGGGTGCGTTAACGCGCGTGTAACGCACCGCTAATGTTTGGGATAAAATGGAGAAGTTTCAATGCGATCAAGTGCGATCGCTCTGAGAAATGATCGAGGTCAAGCATGACAGTGCAATAACTTCGTTACAGAGATAGGATAGTAGAATAGAGGGGGCTACCATACGGCTGCTTCAGGCTTTAATTTAGTCTTGTCGATCAGTTATTATCATGAAAGAAAAAGTGTACTTGGATTCCACGGTTCCGAGTTATTACTTTGATGAGCGTGAAGCTCTAAAAACTTTTACCGAAATCACAAGGAAGTGGTGGTCGGAGATGTCCAGTTATTATGATTTATATATTTCGGATGCCGTGCTTCAAGAACTAACCAACGGAAACTATCCGCGTAAAGCTGAAATTATTCATTTGGTTTCGACGATTCCTTTACTACCGCCGACTTCTGCTCTTGAACAAGTTGTCGAGTTTTATCTTGCCAACTATGTCATGCCAAGGTCTCTTGTGGGCGACGCTCTACATCTTGCCTATGCCAGCTATTTCGACATTCAATATCTCGTTACTTGGAATTGCAACCACCTAGCGAATGCTAACAAACGGAAGCATATTCGCGTTATCAATGCCCGCCTTGGCTTGTCAACACCTGAAATTGTCACACCACTTGAACTATTCAAAGAGGAGAATAACTTATGATCCACTCAGAGATTTTGCAAGAAAAAGATAAAACTCAAACAAGATTATCGGAGGAATGCACGTCTATCCATGACTATTTAGTTAAGTCTCGCATTGCTGCGGAAAAGGCTGCGGAATCCTACGGGTTTACTCTCAAGTATGCTGAAGAAATTCATAAAATTCGAGAAGAACACACCAAAGCTTTCAACGCCAACACAACAGCCTCGTAGGTTGGGTTGACGCAAGGAAACCCAACAAAGAGTAACCTTTGGGGTTGTTGGGTTTCGCTTAAACAATCGAATTGAGCCATTTTCGACCCAGTATTGTTTCGCTCAACCCAACCTACAATAATTGCTTATATTAATTTCTGATTAATTGCCAATTCATTGCCGACACAAGAGTTAAAGCGATAATGATTCATGGCTGTATGTAACAATACAGAATAAGTTTATCTCAGGAGTTCCACAGTGATTAAAGAGCTAGACCGTATTACTGTTAATCCACAAATATGTCTTGGACAGCCAACGATTCGAGGAATGCGTATCACTGTGGGATTTGTTCTGAAACTGTTGGCTAGTCAGTTATCTATTCAGGAAGTTTTAGAGGCTTATCCAGAGTTAGAAGAGGAAGATATTCGTCAGGCTATTAATTATGCAGCTTGGGCTGTATCCGATTATATCGTTAGCTTCACTTCGGCATGAGTAGTCTGCGTTTACTGGCTGACGTTCATATCTCTCCTTTGACAGCGATCGCTGATCTTGTAGGGTGCGTTAACGTAGTGTAACGCACCGCTAACTTTAATGATGGTGAGTTATGAATTATATATCGAGGTTAGGCGTTGCTGATTTGAGATATGAATCTTCTTTTGTGGGATTTTTAAAACCTAGACCCAAACTAACTTTTGGATGGGTGCAAGGTTGTCATTCATACCTTGATTCAGCAACGCCCGAGGTTATTTCTACGATATCATAAAGATAGCGAAACTTGGTTCTATAAATAATAATGAGACAATTCAAAATCGTCATTGAAAAGCATCCTGATGGCTACGTCGCCTATCCGATTGGCATAACAGGAGCGGTTGTCGGACAGGGAGAAACCTGTGAGGAAGTCTTAGCAGATGTCAAGTCTGCTCTTGTTTGCTACTTAGAGGAATCGATATGAAAAAGATACACTATAGCCCGGATGTGGATGCTTTATTAATTGAGTTAAACAATAATCCAATTGCTTACGCAGAGGAGGAAGGGAAAACAATATTACATTATTCCGAGGACGATCAGTTAGTTTTGATCGAGATTCTAGATTTTGGTTGTTCTCTATCGGAAGATGCTAGACAAGAACTTGCAAAATCCATATCTTCTCGTGAATCGATTGAAATATAGTTATTAATTAAGTAGGTGGGTGGAATTAAATATAAGATGAACTTAGGTTGGGTTGAAGCATGAAACCCAACTCCCGCATGGGTTACGCTACCGCTAACCCATCCTACAAATAATTGTGCCTCCCTACTTAATATCCATCTCACAACAATTTAAATCATGAAAGGTATTCAGTATATTGTCGATGAAACAGGAGAAAAAACAGCAGTTGTTATCGATCTAAAAGAATGGGGTCAACTGTGGAATGAGTTTTATCAAAATTTACTCGATCGCTCTCCCGTAAACGAAGACTGGATAAATCGATCGCCTTTTCGAGAAAAATTAGATCAAGCTCTGGCATGGAATGCTAATCATCCACCGCAGTTATCATATCTAGAATCCCTAGAGAGCAAACTCGAAAATAATGAGTGCTGAAGAAAAGGCTAGAAAACTAAGTAGATTGAGCGATGCAAATTCCATCTAAAGCAATTATTCCAGAGGATAAACTTACTCGTTATCTTCTCGTATTCAGAGACAAAGATGACAAATCAAAATTTTTAGCACAAGCAGGATTTACTCTCGATAATGCGGCCAGTTTGCAAAAAGCGATTATTCAGCTAATTACCGTAGAAGATGCGATCAAAGATGGTAAAAATGAATACGGTATCTTTTATCGAGTTGAAGGAATGCTAGAAGGAGTTAACGGAATCAATTTAGCAGTGGTTACAATATGGATACTGCGATACATTGACGACTGTTTTCAGTTTGTTACTCTCAAGCCCCGAAAGGATAGATAATTATGGATGTTAGATTATACGATCATGTGGTTCTTTGTCTTGATGTTCCCGAAGACAATCTAAAATCGGGAGATGTGGCAGTATTAGTGGATTTAATCCCCCATCCTAGCAATGGCGAAATGGGAGCAATTTTAGAAGTTTTTAACGCTCTCGGTGAGTCAATTTCAGTAGTTACTGTGCCAATTTCGGCGATTAAACCCCTACAAGCAAATGAAATATTTACCGTCCGCTCTTTAGTGAAAGTTGAGTAATTTAAAATCAAAGAGAATGTCCCTATCGCTGCAATTTTAATCACCGATGAATCTCCTGAAAGATAGTAAAAAAATTCGTTTTATTGACCTTTTTTGTGGTTTAGGAGGGTTTCGAGTCGCAATTGCACAAGTTTGTCGCCAACAAAACTTAGCATCTGATTGTGTTTTTTCCTGTGATATAGATAGGGTCTGCTGAAAAAGTTTTTCGGTGGGGGTTGGGGG
>VYME01000278.1_pt1 | contig 20614 bp, 14 predicted proteins | sample 5115281 | NCBI WGS metagenome assembly VYME01 (sample SAMN12291780, study PRJNA351875) | freshwater metagenome | isolation source: freshwater lake | place: USA: Michigan, Wintergreen Lake | collected 2013-08-08
CTGGCCGGCGCGGGGCGCATCGAGACCTTCAAGTACGCGGGGCTCGACGGCGTCACCATCGAGGCCGGTGCCACGGTGCGGACGTCTCCCGGCAGCAACCTGTATTTGCGCGGCACGATCGTCAACGACGGCACCTTGGAACTCTTCGACCACACGAACTTCACATCCGGGGATGGCGTCTGGTGGATCGACGGGCGGGTGACCATCGAAGGGAGCGGCAAGCTGCTGATCGCCCGTCTGAACGAGAACAGGATCGACAAGGTCAGCAGCGACGCCCTGCTCACGATCGGGAGCGGTCAGACGCTGACGACGCTCGCCAACACGTCCGGCACGGTGAAGGTCGACGTGAACAACCAGGGGCGTGTCGAAGCGCGCGGCGCGAACACGAGTCTGTTCGCCCCGACGTCGAGCATTCGCAACACCGGCGTGCTCGGCGCCTTCGACGGGGCGACTTTCAACCTCGGCCTGAGCAACGCCGACACCCTGATCGACAACCGGGGCGGTCGTGTCGAGGCGGGGATCGGAGCAACCTGTATTTGCGCGGCGCGATCGTCAACGACGGCACAATGGAGCTGTACGACAGCACGGACTTCACTTCCACGGACGGGATCTGGTGGATCGACGGGCCGGTGACCATCGATGGCAGCGGCAAACTGCTGATTGCCCGACGGAACGAGAACAGGATCGACAAGGGCAGCAGTGACGCCCTGCTCACGATCGGCAGCGCGCAGACACTGACGACGTTGGCCAATACCTCCGGCCGGGTACGGACCGATCTGCTCAACGAGGGCCGCATCGAAGCGCGTGGTACCGGCGCGACGCTGAATCTCCAGGTCGCAGGGATCACCAACCACGGAACGCTGGCTGCGGTCGAGGGTGGCGATCTTCGCATCGGCCCCGGAAACGCCAACACGGTGATCGACAACCGGGGCGGCCGCATCGAGGCGTCCAGCGGCAGCCGGGTCTTCCTGGCCGATGCCAGCCACCCGAGCAATGTCGGCATCACGACCGTGCAGGGCGGCGTGCTGGCGGGTGACGGGACGATCTTCATGCAACTCGCCAGGCTTGCCGAAGGGGTCCGCGTCGCGCCGGGGCAGTCACCCGGGAGGCTCACCTTCAACGGGGACCTGCCACTCGACCCCCTGGGTGCGCTGGAGATCGAGATCGGGGGCACGATCGCCGGCACGACGCATGACCGGGTCCACGTGACGGGCCGGGCCGTGCTGGACGGCATCCTGGACTTGAGGCTCTGGGGTGGCTTCATGCCTCAGGCAAGCGACATATTCACGATCCTGAGTGCGCAGAGTGTCAGCGGTGCCTTCGACAATGTGGTCAATGGCCGGGTGAGCTTCAGCGGCGGGAGCTTCGATGTGCAGACGAGCGCCGGCGAGGTCAGGCTCGGCAACTTCGTCGCCGTTCCCGTGCCCGAACCCGCAACACGCCTGCTGATCACCGGCGGGCTCATGGGGGTCGGCCTCCAGGCATGGAGACGCCGAGGTCGAGCGAAGTAGGGCGGCGCCTTCGTTCATGCGTGGGTACGTCCACGCACTTCCATCTGCACGACAGGGCAACTCTTGCGCCGTTGCCGAAGTCGGTCTCGCGCGTGGACAGCGTGTCGAGAATGGCTTCCCGTGTCTGGCTGCAGGCGCTGTGGTCGGAGGAGGGCTCCCCGTTGGAGCCCCCTCCGAACAGGCGGGTCAGCGGCCCATCAGCTGGCGGGCACGACGCCGTGCCTGCAGGCCCACGAAGGCCAAGCCTCCGAACATCAGCGCCCAGGTCGTGGGTTCCGGCACGGCAATCGCGAGGTCGTAGGAGCGACCCTGGTACTGGGTGTAGTCATCGATCCCGTAACGCTGTGCCGAGATCACGCCACCGAGTCCGCCCTCGCTCTCTGGCGCCTGCACGAAGTCGGCAAGCGCCTCGGCGTAGAGGCGCGCCTGCACGGGGTTCTCGAATCGGTCGAGGCCAACGGCCGCGAAGGGATATTGGTCACCCCCCCGGCCCGGAGTGGCGGGATTCTCGCGGGCCGTGAAGTCGATGGTACCGAGCGAGAACAGCGTGGTCATGTCGACCACTTCGCCTCCGGCCACCAACACCGTGCCGTCGTCGAGAACGATCTCCCGGATGCGATCGCCGAAGGCGAAGCCCGCTGCGCCGGTGTTGAACGACCCGTCGGGGTTGTAGAACAGGTTCGCCGCCGTGCGTCCGGTGTCGTAGACGACAGTCATGCCGGAGATCTGGGGATAGCGTCCGTTGGCCGCACCGGAGGGCGACGCTGCGCCGACGCCCCACTCGAGGAGCTGCTTGAGCTGGGCAGCGTTCACGTCCGGCACCGCGACGACGAGGTTCGCGAAACTGAGCGTCGTGTTGACTTCGCCGAGGGTCACGTCGCCCTGGTTGATCGAGGCACGGATGCCGCCGCCATTCTGGAACGCGACCGCCGTCCCGGTGGCCCAGCGAACCGAATCGGCCACCAGATTGCCGAGGTTGGACTCGGTGTTGCGCACCCCGGCCACGAAGGATCCTGGCGTACCCGCCGAACCGTTCACGCTGCCCGATGCCGGTCCGAGTTGCACCTCGGATGTCCCGATCACCGTCGCGTTCAGCGTGTTCACGTAGTTCTGGACGGGTGTGACGACATCGTTCGTGATGGAGGCAACCGGCGTCACGCGATCAGCGTCCCCGGCGGCCCCTGAGACGCGATGCAGCGTCGATCCGGTATCGAGCACAGGAATGCCGGCGGCGTCGCGCACCACTTCGCCGGTCGTGGCATCGAGGTTGAAGTTCAGCTCACCCACGTACCGGTTACCGAAGTTGGACGTGACCACCAGCGCCTGCTTGCCGGCTTCGGCCGTCGCCACAGCCGTGGGGTAGGCCAGCGCAGAAGGAATGTTGCCGGGGATCACCGTGCCGCCCGCCATGAGTTCGTGACCGCCGCCCGACAGCACGATATCGACGCCGACCAGTTGCGGGACCACGGTGCTGATCTCGTTGTTGGCGTTCTGCAGGTGGCTCATCAGGACGATCGCTTCGGCGCCCTGTGCACGGAGCGCGTCGATCTGCAACTGGATGATCGGGACCAGCGCCTGAAGGTTGGTGGCTTCGCTCGCGCCCGGGTCGAACCCGATCAGCGAGATGGCGCCAGGCGAAGAGATGCCCGGTAACAGCGGCGTCGTGGCGCCGACCAGGCCGACCTTCAGGCCGCCGTCGACCGTCACGAGCTTCGTGGGAGCGACGACACCGGCCGCCGCCAGCGACGCGAAGGCGCTGGTGCCCGAGAAGTCGAGGTTCGACGACAGGTAGGTCGTTTCGGACCTCTCCGCAAAGCGGGCGGCAACGTCGGGGCCGAGGTCGAACTCGTGATTGCCGAAGACCGACGCGGTGAAACCGATCCGGCGCATCGCGATGGCGTCGTAGAAGTCGATGGGCGGCGTGCCTGTGATGGCGCTTCCGCCGAAGGCCGCGAAGCTCGCGCCGAGGCGTGCGCCGGGCAGGAAGGCGTCGCCGGCGTTCAACGTGAGCACGGAGCGATCTGTCGCGGCAGCGCGCTCCCGTTCGATCACTGCGGCGAGGCGGTCCACCCCGCCGTAGCGGGACAGGTCGGTCGCGCCGCCCACGTCACGCGTGTTGCCGGCGGCGCTGACGAGCCAGGATTCCTGGTCGCCCACGTGAAGTATGGTGATGCCGACCGCGTGCGCGGCACCGGCAGAGGTCAGGACTGCCGTGATGGCGGCGCTGAGGACGCGCCGCCGGAAGGTGGTTTGCAGATGCAGCATTTCAGGTCTCCGACAAAGTCTGGTCGGGGTCCGGGACGGACCCTCTGCGTGGGAATCTGCCTGTGGATCATGACTGCCACGTTCACGCGGGATGCGCCGATCAGATCAACATCGTCGATCCCACGCGGCGAAGGACAGGAGTGCGTGTGCGGCGACCGTCTTTCGTCCCGTGACGAAGATGCAGCCGCCGCACCCGCGGGGGCACTACTTGCGGACGAGCAGGCCCCGGCGCTTCCGCGCGATGCCCGCAACCCCGACCAACCCGACCAGCATCAGCGCGTACGTCTCCGGCTCCGGCACCGGGCCGATCGTGACACGGTAGGCGAGGAACATCGTGTCGATGTTCTTGCCGTCGTTGTACACGGCACCGGCGTGGAAACCGTCGGTCGTGGCGAAGTCGTTGTCGTTGGCGACGAACAGGAAGTAGTCGTTCGGGCGCCCGGCCTCCAGCGTGGGCAGCAGGACGAGGCCTTCCCACTTCTCCGACAGGTTGTCGAGTCCGGGCACGACGCCGTTGACGAGGCCGAAGCGGGCCAGCTGGGCGTTGTCGTTGATGTCGAGGAAGGGCGTGTACAGCGCCGGCGTGATCGCCGGATTCAGTACTCCACCCGGGGCGATGGTCCCCTCGTAGCTCTGGCCGAGGATGTTGGTCGCCGCGCTGATGTCCACGACGTCCACGCGACGCAGCTTCGACTCCTCAGTCCCCACCGCGAAGCCGTTGCTGTCGCGGGGCAGGATGAGCAGTTGGGTGTCGGAGAGCGCCAAGACCTCGCTCTGCGCGGCCACGAGCGTCGAGGCGCCCTGCTGGAACTTCGGCAGCTGCACCACGTACTCGCCGGTCAGCGCGATGGCGTCGAGGTCACGGATGTCGTAGGTGAAGAGTCGCGTGTTGTGGCGCGTCGCGCTGCCACCGCCGGTACCGCCGTCCTGACGGGTCGCGCTCTGGAGTGCGACGAACAATGTGTCGCCGTCGGGCGAGATCGACAGCCCCTCGAAGCCCTGGTTGTTCTGGCGACCGAAGGTCGGGTTGCCCGGGGTCGGGGCGGGCTGGCCGGCCGTGGCGTTGTTCGAGCTGTAGTCCGTCACGCTGTTGCGGATCGGCCGCACGGAGGCGGCGACCGGCAGGGCGCCGAGGAACTCGCCGCCTGCCGAGAAGCGGTAGATCGACGGACCGTACTCGTCGCTCACGAGCCTGGAGCCGTCGGCGAGCAGGACGATGCCCTCGGCATCGAGGGACAGCTTGCCGTTGTGGCCCTGGGGGAGTTCCGGAAGCAGGCCTGTCGCGGCACGTGCGCCGCCGGTGGCCACGCCACCGGGCTTGGGATCGATGCCGCTGAACGGACGCTGACCACCGCCGGCGAGCGTCTCGTAGAGGATGGTCGATTGGGTCAGCGTGAGTCCGATCTGGTTCTGGCCGAGACCCGTGGACCCGGTCGCTGCCGGCGTGAAGTCGACCGCGATACGGTTGAGGCGCGCGGAGTAGTCGATGGTCCCGGCGACGTTGTAGCCGCGATCCGGGGACGCGTAAAAAACGCCGCTATAGCTGCTGCCATTGCGGGTCCAGGTCGACGGGTCGGCGACGAGCCCGGAGATGGATCCGAAGGTTTCGCCATGCTCGTCCCGCAGGTTGGCGGCGATGCGGCCGACACCCACAAGCTCCTGGACGGTGAAGACGTTGCCGTTGACGATGGTCTGTGCCTGGGACAGCGAGACGCTGCCGGCGAGAAGCATGGCGCCGAGCGCGATGCGCGTCGGCTTGAACTGAATATGGGTCATGAAGGGTCTCCGGCGGTTCTAGGACCGCTGCAAGGTGAAGTTCGGGGGCTTACACCGATTCTCGGCTCGCACCCTCAGGGCGCGAGCCACGAGGGTCTCCCTCCATCGTGACATCTTGATGACCGCGACCATCGGATCCATGAGTCCAATGGCTCCCGACCGCACGGGGCCGTGTGCACGCGGACGCCGTCCTGTGTCCTAACCGAGAACCCTGCGTCTGGATGCTCATGTTGCCGGCCCTGGCGGATCTGGCCTGGAATCGCGCTGGGACTTCGCCGCAGAACGGTGAGCCCGATCGGGCCACTCAGTCGGTGGCGCCGATGTGCCGATCGGTAACCAAACCGCACCAAGCTGTGTAACGTTGTCGGGAGTCGTTGTTTCCGCTCGAGAGCGCCGATGCTCGCCAGACCACGGAGGCCCTGCCATGACTCGTACACAGCCGCGTCCACTTTCCGTCTTCGCCGCTCGCCTTGCGATCGCCTGCCTCGTCTGGCCCTTGGCCGCAGGCGTTGCCCAGGCGGCGGTGCGAAGTGCCGACTATCTCGTCGATGCGAAGACGATGCCGTGGAAATCGAACGCGCAGTCGGACGACTATCTTCCCTATGGAATCTACGATGGCCGGTTCCCCGGCGTGCTCGGGCGATTCAACGGGTTCTCGCTGGAGGAGGGCGCCGAAGTCTCGTTCCGCCACAAGAGCGGAAAGACCTCGGCCTTTTCGAATCGCGAGCCCTACTCGGGCCCCCTCGGCGATCTCGACTACGTCACCGACGACAACAAGGGGTCGACCGGCAAGGTCTTTCCGAGTGCGCATGTCGACAAGACCGCCTACCCCCTGCACCTGATGGCCTTGCTCGGCCTTTGGGCGGACGACAACATCGATCCTGTCGGTACGCCGTTCCTGATCGGGCGGGTCTGGACAGGCACGGTGCCCAAGGGTGCGAAGTATCTCCTGTTCGGATTCAACGACGACCTCTTCGACGACAACAGCGGCGCGCTGGTCATGACGATCACGGCAGACCGGATTCCGTTGCCGCCCGGAGGCGGCCCGGGAGGGCCGTTCGCTTCGACGGTGGTTGAAGTCCCGGAGCCGGGCACATGGGGACAGATGGCGGGCGGCATGGCGATCCTGGCGCTGGCGCTCCATCGGAGACGCTGCAAGCGCTCGTAGCACGCCGGTTTCGACGTGGTCGCGCTGGGCGTGCAGCAGCATGTGAATGCGCGGTGGAGCGAACGGGTGCGGATGCGCGGAACGGTCGATCGTAGGTGCGTCCTCCCCAGTCCCCGGTGAGTCGATCGGTCTACCGTTTCCGGAAGGGGACAAAGAAGCGCGTCATGTCGGACGCTTAGCCTCGCAGGCTTCCGCGGCTCGCGCCGTGCCATCGCCTTTCGGGGGAATCACCATGTTCCAGCCATCCGGTACGTGTCGAATGCAGGCAGGTCATGCGGCGTCACGCCCCGCAGCGTGGGTGCGCGCGATGCTTGCCGTCGTTGCGTTCGGCACCGGAATCGCGTCAGCCGCGCCGGTCGTCACGCATCCGTACCTGGGCATCACTCGCATCACCGATACCCTCAACCTGTCGGCGCCCGCGGACCAGACGTTCCAATTCGGCGTGAACCTCGGTGCCCATGTCGCCAACATCAACCTGGTGAAGATCGATCTCGATGCGCCAGGGCTGAGCTTCAAGGTGTCTCCGGGAAACGGGACCGCACCGAACGAGACGGTGACGCAGCGCACCCTCGGGTTCATGGCCCAGGAGAACGCGCAACTCGCGGTCAATGCGCACTTCTTCACCCTGACGAACGCCAATGCGGCGGTCGGCACGACGCTGACGGGTTTCGCGGCCTCCAACGGCACCGTGTATTCGCCGTTCGAGCCGGCGCCGCTGCCGAACGCGCTGCTGCCCTATGCCCTGACGGCCGGTTCGCCGGCGCTCAACATCAGCGCGACCAATGAAGCCAGCATCCTCGGCGTCGGCGCGACGACGACATCGCTCGCCGGAGGCGTAGTGCCGTACAACGCAGTGAGCGGGAGCGCGCAGATCATCACCGCTGGCGCGAAGTCCCTGCCGCAGATCGTGGCGACCGTGACGGAGCCCGGTCAGATCCTGGTCAAGAACGTGCCGCCGTTCGGCGGCGCGGCGCTCGGCAACTGGTACACGGACCAGATCGCTGGACGGACGGCGATGGGCCTGAGTGCCGACAACAGGACCCTCTACATCTTCACGGCCGATGCCACCGGCGGCAGCAACGGCATGACGGTGTCGGAGGTGGCGGACTACCTCCTGGGGCAGGGTGCCTACAACGTGATCAACCTGGATGGCGGCGGTTCGACGACGCTGGCGATGGAAGACCCGCTCACGGGCGTCGACGGCGTGATCAACGCAGTTTCGGGGTCGGGCCGGTTCGTCGGCAGCAGCCTCGCGGTGTTTGCCGCCCCGGTGCCCGAGCCGTCGACCTGGTTGATGTTCGCGATGGGTGGTTTCGCAGTGGTGGTGGGCGTACGTCGGCGGACGATGTTGTCCGCTTGAGTGGACGAGCGGTCGGTTGGAGGGGGGGCAGGTCGACATCGGGCGATGTCGTGAAGCGGGCGTGTGGCTATCAAGACCTGCCCCCCTCGCCGGAGGGCCGCCACCCCTCCCGGCCGGGGATCGACTCCGGTGGTGGCGGCCGCGGTGGTCCTACGCGTTCGATCGCGCGCGGCGGCGCCGATGCGCCACGCCCAGTGCCCCGAGTCCTGCCGCCAGCAGGGCGAACCCGGAGGGTTCGGGGACCGGCGTGATGAAGACCTGGAGGATGGACGGGTCGAGTTCCAGTTCGCCGGTCGGGTCGAGAACGGAGAGTATCGACGTGCGCGCGGTGTTGTCGAAGTCGGCGGCGACCGTTCCCCAGCCGTATCCGGCGTTCCCGAATCCTGCCGTGGCCAGCTGGTCGATCGTGACCCGATACGCGGCCGAGGGGAGCGCGTAAGGCAGGTTAAGTTCGGGAAAGGGCAACCCGAACTCGAACCGACCGAGCACGTCGGCCTCGCGGACCGCGAAGAGCGCCTCGCCTGCCATGGGACCATTGCGGTCGTCCTCGTTGTTCCGCCGATCGCCTGCCGGGTAGAGCGACAGAAAGCGCGAAGACATTTCGGGAAACGCGACGAAGTCGTCAGCCGTCCAACCGCCGGATGGGGAGACCATCCCGCCGAGGTCGCCGCCCGGCACGATGCGGACATCGTAGCTGGCGCTTCCCGCGAACGTGGCCGAGGCACCGGTCGCGTTGGGGTTCATCACGTCGGCGACCGTGACCGTTTCCCGGAATGTGGCCTCGCCCTCGTGGAACGGTTGTGCCGAGTGCGCGAATCGACCGGTCGACACGTGCTGGACCTTCGTCGTGAGGTCCACCGGCTGGCAGACGACAACCGGTGGGGTGCCCAGGTCGACACACCCGAACCGATCCAGCAGCCGCAGGTACATGGGCATGCCGAACTGCGCCACGTTGGCGAAAGGATTGATGACGACTTCGATCAACCACTCGCCCTGGGCGGACGCGCTGGCTTGACCTGCTGCGTTGGCGACGGCCCGGGCCTGCGCGCTGACGCCGATGGCGACCGACGCGTCGATCGTGCCGACGCCGGACCGGAGGGCACGGGCATAGCCCCCGCCGAAGGTGATTTCCTCGACAGTGCCCGGCTTGTAGCGCCACTCGGATCGGATCGCGCCGTCCCAGCCCGGGAACGAGTTGTTCGTCGATGTGAAGCGCCGTTCATCGGGGGGGATCCAGCCCGTCTGGCTGAGCGAGCCGCTGGTGGTCAGGTTTGTGGGGTACGGCGCCGCGGCAATGGCACAGGGCACCGTGGCGGCGCCGAGCAGCACCGCGGCAGTCAGGCGAATCAGGGAGTGCGGATGGGTGGTGGCTGCAGGCTGGGTCATCAGGGTCTCCGGGTCTGTTGGTTCGGCCGGACTTGGATTTCGCCGGCGCCGAGGTGAAGTCTAGAAATGGATGCCACCTGAAGAAATCGAACCGAAGTCGGGCCCGCGCGTCGACGATCGTCGGGGTACCTACGCATGTCGTATGAGGATCCTCACAGGACAGGCAAAGGACCGGCCGCGCGCATGGGAATCCGCCAAAGGCCCGTGGCTTGCAGGGTCTCGCGCACCGGCGGCAGGAGCGCCGTGGGGTCATGTCTCTTCATCGACTAGCCAGAGGGAGAGGGCCTGCGCGGGCATTGCCCGGGTTTGCAGCTCCGGAACAGCGTGCCCATGGAAGCGCGGATCGTTGGGGTCTTCGGCGGTCGCACAGCGGAGCACCGGGTTGAGGCCCGCGGCCGCGGGTTCGCCGCGCACCTGCCGCGCTACTTCGTGACTGGGGTCCCGAACCCGGCGGTTGTGTTGTTGCATCCAGGGGTCGTGTCCGGCACCTGCGAGCCCCCCGGTCGCGTGAACAGGCGCCGATCAACAGTGCCCGCGTCGCGGAAAGGCGCTTGCTGGGATGTCGTTGCCAGCGAGGAAATCCTCAATTGGTACTGATGCTCGCCGATAAACCCCCAAACCCGTCCATGAATACGCCGGTAAAACGCGCACGCCAGCAGGAGCTGCCAGAGCTTATGAACCTCACGCAACGCGTCATCGCATCCGTCATCCTCGCCGTCTCCTCACTGGTCGTGGTGGGCGCGTTTGCCATCTACGAACTGGTCCAGGCCAACGGGCGGTTCGAGGAAGTTCACACGAACATCCTGCCGAGCGTGATGATCCTGAACGGCGCTGCCGGCGGTGTCGCGAAGACATACACCGTGACATTCCAGCACGCCGCTGCGAGCGACAACGCCGCGAAGGCCGCCGCTCTGAAGGACATCGACCAGTTCGACGCGGAGGTCAACGACCTGCTCGGCCAGTACGAGAAATCAATGATCCTCAACGCCGAGGATCGGCAGCTCCTGGAGGCGGATCGGTCTGCACTCGCTGACTTTCGGGCCTTGCGCGGGAAGATCCTTGGCGGGAACGGCTCGCTCGGCACTTCGGAGGCGATGCTGCTCGGAACGCAGTTGCAGCCCTTGGCCGAGGCAACCCGGAAGGCCCTCGAGGCGCATGTCGAGTTCAACATCCGCTGGAGCGCGAAGCTCGCGGACGAAGGTCGGGCAGCCTTCCGGAGAGAACTCGCGACACTCATCGGCATTCTGGTCCTCGCCGCAGCCCTCCTGCTTGTTTCGGGGTTCACGATGGTCCGCCGGCTGCGGGGGAGTCTGGATACCCTCCAGGCCGGCATGACCGCGGTGAGCACGACGCTGGACTTCACGCAGCGTGTCACCGTGGAGCATCGCGACGAGGTCGGAGCGACGACGACGGCCTTCAATGGACTGCTGGAACGCCTCCACGGCAACTTGCGTACGCTCCAGTCGGGCGCGCATCAGGTCGCTGCGGCCGCGAAGAGCGTTCAGGCGCTCTCGGCCGATGTCTCCGCTGCGGCCACCGCGCAGAGCGACGCGGCGTCGAAGATCGCAAGCACCGTGGAAGAACTCACGGTCAGCGTGAATCAGGTCGGTGAGCGCGCGACGGACACGCAGACGAACGCGGCGGCCTCGGCGGACCTCGCCAAGTCGGGGTCGGTCACCATCGGCAGGACGATCTCCGAGATCCGCGGCTTCTCGACCATCGTCGGCGATGCCGCGGCGACGCTGCACAAGCTTCAGGCGCAGGGAGAAGAGGTCGGTGCCGTCGTGCGCGTCATCCGGGACGTCGCTGAGCAGACGAACCTGCTTGCGCTCAACGCTGCCATCGAAGCCGCACGCGCAGGCGAGCAGGGGCGGGGTTTCGCCGTGGTCGCCGACGAGGTGCGGAAGCTTGCTGAACGTACGGCGCAGTCGACCACGGAGATCGCCGACACGATCGGTGCCATGCGACGCAGCTCGCAGCTCGCCGCATCGGCCATGGAAGCCGCGCAGCAGGTCGTGACCGCCAGCGCCGGCACGGCGGACCAGGCCGATGAAGCGATCCAAGGTATCGGAACGTCCGTGGAGGACACCACGAACCTGGTGCGGGAAATCGCCCAAGCCATTCGCGAGCAAGGCATCGCGACCAACGACATCGCGATCGACGTGGAGCGTATCGCCCGGATGGCGGAGCAGGCCGCCGACGCTGCACGACAGTCGTCCGACGACGCCATGAAGCTGGGCGAGCAGGCCGATCTGCAATTGAAGACGCTGAGCGCATACCGGCTATAGCCTCGGTTCAGCATGATCCGTCAGCGACGCGCGGGCCGGCTCCCCTGGTCGGACCTCGGCTGACCGGAGTGGGGCCATCTCTGACATGGCCTGCCGCTCCCATGCGAACGGGGACGGGGCAGCCCGCCCCCGCCGGACACTCACATCGTCGTCCAGTCCTGGGCCTGCTCGAAGGCGAATGCCGCGCGATAGATCGACGATTCGTCGTACTGCCTGCCGACCAGCATCATCCCGATCGGCAGGCCATCGCTCAGCCCGCAGGGGATGGACATGGCCGGATGCGGGGTAATGTCGAACGCGGCGGTGTTGGGGAACATTTCGTGGGCACGCTGCACCACGAGCTTCCGGGGAGCATCCGCAGGCGGGATCGGCGTGGCCTTCAGCGGCAGCGTGGGCATGAGCAGCAGGTCGACCGTCTCCAGCGACGCATCGTAGGCGGCGGCGAGCTTGCGCGAGAGGTTCATCGCCTTGCCGTACATGCGCCCCTGGTAGGCGTTCATCATGTGCTGGCCCAGCAGGATCACGTACTTCAATGATTCCGACATCTCGTGCGCCCGGTGACGCCACTGCGAATGGGCGCTCGCCAGGCTGTTCACGTACAGGCCGCGCCATCCGGTGCCGAAGCCGTTGCCGTGCATCATGTACTGCGACGTGCCTTCGACGCCGATCGGCGTCCAGATCTGAACACTCAGCTTGTGGAGCGGAATCGAGACCTCGACCACCTCGGCGCCGAGCTTGCGCAGCAGCTCGGCCGCCTTCCGGACCTTCGCGTCGACGTCGGGCTCGGAGTTGGCGTGGCCGAAACCTTCCTTCAGCACACCGATGCGCATGCCCTTCACTTCACCGGTCAACGCCTCGGTGTAGGCGGCGACGCGCGGTGAGTTCTGGCGCGGATCCAGTCCGTCCGCACCGGCGATCACTTCGAGCAGCAGGGCGTTGTCGGCGACCGTCCGCGTCATGGGCCCCGCATGGTCGATGGCCGCCTCGATCGCCATGATCCCGCTGTAGGGCACCAGACCGTAGCTCGGCTTCATCCCGCAGATGCCGGAGTACGACGCCGGGATGCGGATCGAGCCGGCCTGATCGCACCCGATCGCCATCGGGACCTCGCCGGCGGCGACCACAGCCGCCGAGCCGGAGGACGACCCGCCCGTGCTGTATCCGGCTTTCCAGGGGTTCTGCACCGGGCGGCCGGTGGCCACCGTATGGCTGCCACCCGAGAAGCAGTAGTACTCGCAATGCACCTTGCCGGCGATCTCGCCACCGGCAGCGAGGATGCGCGACACGATCGTGGCGTCGACATCCGGCACGTAGCCTTCGAGGATCGACGACCCGTTCATCATCGGGATCCCGGCGACGCAGATGTTGTCCTTGATCGCGATCTTCTTGCCGGCGAGCTTGCCGCTCGCCGCGCCCTGGATCGATGCCTTGTAGTACCAAGCGTTGTACTTGTTCTCGTCGCCTTCCGGAAAGTAGCCCGGCCCGCGCGGGTAGGTCACCGGGGGCAGATTGTCGGGCAGGGAATCCACGACCCGGTAGCCGTCGAGGAGCGGCGCCATGCATTCGAGATACTCGGCGGCGTCCTGCTCGGTGAGATCGAGGCCGAGGTCGGCCCCGGCCTTGATCAGTTGGGCAGCAGAGGGTGCGCGAATCGTCATGACGGGTCTCCTGGGTTCGCAAAGACCGGACGGGGTGCCGGTCGTGACCGATCGTTGCAGAGGCTCCCTAGTTCCGCACAGCTGTCAGGACCGGTCTGGAACGGCCAGCTGCAACATGCACGCCACTAAACGACACGCACCTTTGTCGCGTGATCTCGCGGGAAGCTGGCTCGTGGTACTCGCGGTCGTCAGCGGAGACAGCGCACAGCTTCGGGGCCGGGAGTGCGTCCACGGTCACAAGATGGTGCCTCCGCAAAGGCGTCCGGCAGGGTGGTGGAGGGTGGCTCGGCAGGACAACCGAAACTCGGGGCGTAAGTGTGTCTCAACAGGGACTGATCAACTCGAGGCCGGGAACCCCAGCATTGAAACCTGGGAGGCGTCCCGCGCAATGCAGTCAGCGCACCGCTGTCAGAGATGCGCAATCTCGGAGACGGTTCGTAGCACGACCCCGCTTGCAAGAGTGTTCTCCGATGCACCGATAGGCACGTCGTCGATCGACCACGCGCGGTCGTCAAGCGATGCCCAGGGGATGTTCCGGTGGTCGGGATCCCGGCCTACACCTACATCGGGATCGGTAGTCCGAGGATCGCGGTCGCCAGTACCTGCAACGTATCAATGCGCCGTTCCACCCATGCTCCCGCGTCGAGCTACACCAGAGGAGCCTCGAACGGAGTCAGAACATCCCGGAGAGATTCCGCGGACTGCCGGGCTGCCAGTTTCGCCTGCTCGTCCGCCATCGCGGCCAGTCTGGCGGCACGTGAGTCCGGAGTAAGCCGGTGCGCTTGGAGCTTCCAATGCCATTCCGCTTCGGCGCGCGCGCACTTGATCATGATTCCCAGTGCTCGTCTCCCGACCTCGGCGGGCGTGCGCAGACCTCCGACCTTGGCCGGTCGCGGCGTCCGGGTCGGCTCTTCGGATCTCACTTTGCCGGCGGCCCCACGTTGAGCATCGGCGCGATGCTGGTGCCGGCTGGGATCACCACCGTGTTGGTGTTGCCCTTCTCGGCGAACTTGAGCAGCGCCTGATTGGCCTCGTGCTGGAGGTACTCGCGCGTCAGGCTGCCCGCAATGATCCGATTCGAGCGCGCGATGCCGTCGGCTTCCGTCACCCGGATCTCGGCCTCCTTCTTGGCGATCTCGGTCTGCACCGCCATCGCCTCGAGCTTCTTCTGGTTCGCGACCGCGGCGCGAATCGCCTCCTCGATGGACGGGTCGGTCATCACGGAACGGATCACCACCCGCGTGACGCCGAAGACGCCCTGGTCGGCCTTCTCCAGTTCCACCTGCATGTTGGTCTTGATGGCGTCCGCGAGCTGATCGCGGCGGGTATGCATGACCAGAGAATCGACTCGGGCGATCTCTTCATAGGCGACGTTGCGCGCCACGCGAAACACCAGCTCGAACGCCGGCAGGAAATAGCCGCCTTCCGGTGCACGCACGGACTGCCCGGCGTACTTGGTCTGCAACTCGGCGACCGCGGAATCCTTGACGCGGTAGTACACCGTCACGTCGAAATCGCGCAGGCTCAGGTTGTCCTTGGCCTTCGGCGTGAGATCGTTGAGATCGATCGCGATCTCCTTGGCGGAGAACTCCTCCACGTTGGAGATGATCGGCCACTTGAGATAGATGCCGGGCGCGATCTCGGCCGGGCTGATGATGCCGAGGGTCGTGCGCACGCCGACATTGCCGCTGCCGATCGTCCCGACGAGGCCGGAGAACATGCCGAGCACGGCGAACGTCAACAGTGCGGTGCCGATCACCTTCGGCGCCCGACGCGCACCGCCACCGGTGCCTTCCACTCCACGATTGAAGATTGCCATCGTTCCGTCCCCTCTCTAGGTTTTCAATGGGCCTGCCATCTCGCCAGCGATCAGTCGGGCGGCGACTCAGCGCGAGGCCCCGAACGAATAGGTCAGTCCGATCCGCACCATGTCGATCTGCACATCATTGTTGATCGAGCGTCCCTGAACCGAAGCGAAGCCGGAACCAGTCACGACGCCGCCACGTGCGTCGGGAACGGCGAGGGAGACGTCGTCGAACCGTGCGCGCAGGTAATCCATCCGCAGGGCCCATGTATCGCTCATCCTCCAGAGGGCACCCAGGCCCACGGTCCAGCCGACGGGGTACGCGCGATCCGTCTCGCTGAAGCGGGCGACGGTCCGTGACGGACCGTTCAGGCCTTCGTACTGGGTGCGGGTTTCCACGATCGACGCCACGGCGACGCCCCCGGTGACATCCAGGAGCACGGGGCCGAGTGCGTATCCCAGACGCACGCGCGCGGTCGAGAGCCAAGGCGTCTCACGGACGATCGACGCCTGGGTCATGCCGTTCCAGGCGTTGGCGGCACTCACCAGGGTATCTTCGCGACCTTCCTGTCGGAGCCCGGACAAGTCCGTTTCCAGACCCACGACAATGCCATTGCCGTACTGGTGCCGATACCCCAGCAGCAACCCCGCGCCAGCGCCGCGGAAGGCATCGTCGGCCGATTCATCGTTTGCGTTGCTGCCGAAACTGCCATCCCCCCTGCGGGAGACGCCGTGTACCTGGGTGGAACCGGCGACACCGAAGACGCCGAGGTACGCACCGTTCCACGGGGATGATGCACGCGACGATTGGGCCGCCGCGGGCGTCGCTGCGAGCATCAGTACGCCCAGCAGTACCGCGCGTGGTGTCGAAACATGCATGTCCATCTCGGGTCTCCAGATACGAATGTGGCCAATGACGTCCAGACACCCGGGAAGCGCGAGATTGGCGTAGCCGCCAATCTCGAGTGCGGTACGACGGCCTGGCGTGGGTGAAGGATCGCGGCGGGTGACGCGAACATCGCGCCGTCGGCCGTTGGTCGGGCTGCGCAGGGCACGTTGCAAGGACGAGCAGACCTGCGTCGGCGCTCTCCATATCGGTGGGATGCCGATGTCCTTGAGGGGACCCGGTGTCTGGGTGGCTCGACGGGAAGCTCCAGATGCGGGAACCGGATCGCCCCGGGGTTCCCGGAGACTTCCGGATTCGAGTCAGGTCGCGTTGGCTGCCTCGTGGTGCTGTTGGTAGCACCACTGCTCGAGGTCCTTCAGCGGTCGAGTCTCGCCGCCGGTGAGCCCGGGCGCCTGACCGAGGTCACGCTCGGCCTGCCGCACCCCTTTTGCGCAGGGTCTCGGCGGTGCAGCCGATCTTCGCCGCGATCGAACCGATGGCGTGTCCACTGAGAGTCATGTTCCCCCTTATGCTGCAGCACCGCCCGAACCGCCCTCTCTCGTACTTCCGATGAACATCTGGTCTGTGTCTGCATGACTCCGTCCCCTGAAGGATTGGAGCCTTCGGAAATCCCGGGGCGATCCAGACTTCAGAGGTGCTGAACGGTTGGTAGCGGTCGATCCGCCTTCCGCTGGATGACCACCATCGAGTCCAAGAATCGGATCTCTGCGATCTGCGCGCCAAGCCGGGAAACAGAAATCTCCTTGACGCGGTTCGGCGCGCCGAGCGTAAAGGCGTCCAGGCCACGGTGATCGAAGTAGTGGGCATGGGACAAATCCACCAAGTCCTTGCACAAGTCAATGAACGAGTATCGCTGGTCCCGATAGCCTGGCCAGAAGTTGGAATGTGTATCCTCGGCGATGAACACGCCGTTGTCCTTGAGGCCATTCAGGAAGAGATAGTCGAACGTCTTGATCATGTGGGAGCAGACGTGACTGCCATCGTCGATCACGACATCGAAGGGCCCGAATTCATCGGCGACGGCTCGGAGAAACGACATGTCCGATTGATCGCCTATCCTGACGTGGACATGTTCCTCGGGGCGGTCGAACCTCGCGCATTCGGAATTCAAGTCCAGACCGACGATGACCGACTCCGGGTGCAGATAGCGCTTCCACATGGCAAGCGATCCACCCTTGTAGACACCAACCTCGAGCAGGCGAATCGGTGTCGACCGCATGGAGCCGAGAACCCTTTCGTACTCCGAGAAGTAGTGCCACCATTTGTGTCCTTCCGGAATTTGCAGCCAGACTTTGTAGAGATCTTCCGCAGGCGGGGCAGAGGATTCACCCGGCCTTTTCATCGGAACACGTTCCAGGCTATGCGGAGAAAGCTGTGAAGATAGTCCCGTGGGCAACCGATAGGCGTTGAGCACGTTCTGAAGTGTTCTGTACGTCGGTCGGGCCAGTTGCTTGAGTGCCTTGAGCATGGGGGTCCTCTGGTTTGGTGCTTTGCCGACACGGGAACGGCAGGCGTGATCGGCGCGAATCGTTCGCCACTCAGTGTCGGTTGAAGTCCGTCAGGCGCAGCGGATTCAAAGTGTCAATGCAACGCCTTCGTCAACAGGGTAGGAGGTGGCTCGCGTGCCTGGGCTGACAAGAACGAGGTTGCGTTCGAGGCACCATGTTGCCAGTTCACCTGTGACGAGCGGTGCGAGAGTGTACGCCCGGGGAGTGCCCGGAAGTCGGAGTCGCGGCGAGGTCGGGAGGCGCCAACCCAGCGTTGAGGCCTTCGCGGTCACGCTCATCCCACCACCTCGATCAAGCAGCAGGCGAGCACCCTGCGCGCCCGAGCGATCCAACGCATGCGCGAGGACCCCGCCAAAGGTGTTCCGGTCATCGGTGTCGAGGAGGATGCTCTCCCGCCGGTCAGCACGGGACGCCCCCTGCTCGATCGCGCCGGGGAACTCGATGAGGAACTTGCAGGCGGCGCCGGAATGGCAGGGGCGGGGAGGGCTATGCAGAGGAACTGCCAGGGTCAGGTCTCGAATCTTGCATCCCCGCGTACGGCCGCTGCGCCCAGGTGTTCGTGGTGACGCGACCACTCACAGTCCCCCGACGATCCCACTACCCTTGCGGCCAGCCGTTCGCGCTCGACGTGCCACCAAAGTGCAAGGAGACAGGACCCTGTTCCGCTCTGCAGGCGGGGAGGGCACGAAGCGGGACCTAACCCATGCTTCGCTTCATGCAAGATGGGAGAACTGACCCCACGCTGCGCTCAAACGATGCCTGCGATTGCGCGCACGTGCGTCACCGATAGTGCTGGCCGTTGCTGGGGTCGATGGGCAGTCTTCCGGCACTGAAGCATTGCGTGCCGTCCATGTGCCCGCCGTTGTCTGCGCAGCGGTTGTCCTGCATGGGGCTCGCGTAGCCGGAATCCCCGCCATGGTATCGCGCAGGCTGGTCGTAGTCGGGCGAGCGCAGGTTGGCGGCCGCTCGCCGCGCGAGGCTGCTGCCGCGGGATGCTGCGCGATCATAGTAGTGGAGCGCTTTCTTTCGATCGACGCCTACGCCTTCGCCGAACTCGTACATGTAGGCGACGGCTCTGGACCCGTCGGCAAGGCCCCCCGCGTCGGACTGCTGGTACAAGGAGAGCGCGGCCGCCTTATCCACCGGCGCGCCGAGGCCGAAGTGGTACGCGCGCCCCAGCAGCAGCTGCGCGTTCGCGCTGCCCGCCTGTGCCGCTCTCTTCGCGTAGGGCAGCGCCGCGGTGTACTGGTGCAGTTCCGTCAGGAGGCTGGCACGACGGAAATCCCGCTGCCCCGGCCTCCTGCGGTCGTCGTCGATCTGACCCCGGGCGGTGGGGTTGCCGACTAGCGCTGCCTGCTGGCGGAGCTGGTCGGCGCGGGCGATGTCCAACGACACGCCCAGCCCGACATCCGAGAGTCCGGCCAACGCCACAAGCGCCTGGGGCACCTTCGCGTCGGCGCTCTGCTCCAGCCACTTCACGGCGCGAGGAATATCCCGCGGTGTCCCCTGGCCGAAGAGATACATCATCCCTGCAATGTACTGCGCCCGCGCGTCGCCGGCCTTCGCGGCCACAAGGGTGTCGCGCAGCGAAGGGTTGCCCAGGGCAGGGCTCAGGTAGATCGCTGACAGGAACGTGAAGATCAGGGTCAGGGTCTTCAACGGTTCTCCCGTGGGGGCGTGGGTCAGCGGACGAATCAGCTGGGCGAGGCGGGGATGATGCGGCCGTGTGTGCGGTGGGACAAGTGCAGCGTGGAAGCCGGATCGCAGGCATGGCCCGCGTCTACAGCTTGGGGCACCCCGAGCCGGAACGGGGTTAAGTCTTGCCGTTCATCTTCCCCCACACACATGAAGACAAGCAGAAGAAGGGTGAAGGGGGCAGATAGGTCCGATGGGATGCTTGTTTACAAGACCTGACCCGTTCGCGACCCCGAAGCGGAAGCTGACTTTCCGTGATCGAAGCGGCGGTTTTCTGTAGGAGGGGCCCATGGCCCCGAAAGCGGTCGATTCAAGGCAACGCTTCGACCGGAATCATCGCTTTCGCGGGCACGGCCCGCTCCTACAGTGGAATCTGCAGGTGCAGAAATGCCGTCGAAAATGGCCCACTAAGCGCCGAAACTAGTCCGTTTCGGAACGACAAGACAAGGAGAGCAGAGGGTTGCGTGGGTCCGACCCCGAAGCGCGAGCCGAGCGGGAGACGCAGCCGGGGATGGACAGCGAAAGCCAAGCTTGTTGTCTGCATTCGCGCCGAGCGACTCTCAGCCGGGAAATGGGCGGCAAGGAGCGATGGTGGTCACCCGCTGCTGATGTCACGAGGACCTGCTTCTGACCGGGTCAAGTCGAAGACTGTTCCAAACTCGGCGCCGGAAACCTGCCATTCAGTCGCTCGCCGAGGCCACCACTGGGCGCGGGGGGCGACCGACCGGTAATGGCCGGCAGCGCCCGTTCGCGCACGGTCACTGGGGTCAGTTCTCCCTTCTTGCATCCTCGCATTCCGCCGCTGCGATCAACCGGCTTACCGTGGACACCGAAAGGAAATGCCAGGGTCAGGTCTCGAATCTTGCATCCCCGCGTACGGTCGCTGCGCCCAGGGGTTCGTGGTGACGCGACCACTCACAGTCTCCCGACGATCTCACTATCCTTGCGGCCAGCCGTTCGCGCTCGACGTGCCACCAAAGTGCAAAGAGACAGGCCCCTATTCAGCTGTGCGGGCGGGGAGGGCACGAAGCTGGACCTGATCCATGCCTCCGTTCCGGAGGGGCACGAAGCGAGACCTGACTCCATGCTTCGCTTCGTGCAAGTTGGGAGGACTGACCCGTGTCCCCTACGGATGCCCCCGTAATCTCACGGCTGGCCATTGCCAACGAAAGTGCCGGCTCGTCGACCTCCGGGATTCGACAGAGTCCACTTTGCCAACCTTACCCGTTGGCCGCCCCCAACGCCCCCCCACAAACATCCCCCCCATCCCTCGGCAACGGTTTTTCGA
>VYME01000472.1_pt1 | contig 20462 bp, 20 predicted proteins | sample 5115281 | NCBI WGS metagenome assembly VYME01 (sample SAMN12291780, study PRJNA351875) | freshwater metagenome | isolation source: freshwater lake | place: USA: Michigan, Wintergreen Lake | collected 2013-08-08
CTCGCGGTCGCGCCGCTGGCGTCGACGATGCCGGTGGCGCCTTCTACGGTAGCGGAGGGCGCGGGTGCGACCGGGTCGGCCCCATCGTCGCCAACGGCTCCGGATTGATGGTCGCTCGCTTTCATGGCGGCCTCGATGGCCTGCCCCGCTTCGGCGAAGGCCGCCGACACGTCAGCAGCCGTGCCGTTGACGACCGTGCCAAGCACACGTGCCGCGCGCGCGACGTGCGGCTGCGCCGCGAGCGGCACACGGTTCTCGAACGCGAGATCCGTCAGCGCATCACGCAGGGCGGCAAGGTCAGCGGTATCCGTCGCTTCCAGCTGCATGAGCAGCGTAGCAGCATCATCGAGATTCAGTGGGGACACAGACCAGGCCGGTGCAGGGTCACAATCAATGGAACGTCAGAGGGACGTTCCGTACATCGACCAGTATCGGCTCGCCGGCGCCGCAGGTTTACCACGGATTCCAAATCACACGCACACGGGAGACAGGAATGCGCGAACGGCCCGTGCACTGGCGCACGGGCCGTTCGAAGACCGCCCGTCGTCCGGGTGGCGGCCGACGGGCTCCCTACTGCGCGTCAGGCCGCAGGCGCCTTGACCGTGAAGACTTCGTCCGCGAGCCCCTGCCGTTGCTCGGCGTTCCGCGTCGTGGCGTTCGGGTCGAACGTGTTGTGGTCGATTTTGACGTTGGCCAACGGCCGCTCGACCGAGACACTGGCATCGAAGAGCGTGGCGATATCTGCCAAGCGGGATTCCATTTCCACGAGGACCGTTGAAGCGTGCGCCAACTGCTGTGCCGTGATGTCCTGAAACTGCAGCGCCCCCATCATCGTGAAGAGCTCGTCCCGCAGGATGCTGCGCAATCCCAGCGCTTTCGCCCGGTCCGGGGTGTCTTCGGCATCGATGGTATCGAGCTCATCGACGATCTGACTGGCGCGGTCGCACGCATCCATGATATTCGTCGCGGCATCTTCGGTCGCCGATGTCACTTCCCTGATCTTGTCGTGCGTCGTCTGGAGCCGGTCGAACGTGGTGCTCTGCAGTGCATGACGTGTTTCACGCAGGTGCGTCAGCACCGAGCGGATCTGGGCGTTCGCGCGTTCCAGAATGATCGGCAAGTCGGCGAGACTGACCGATACGATCCGCTGAACCGCCTTGGCATCGTCGCGCAGTGTGTCGAGTTCCTGGTCTACCAAGCGCAAGGCCGCCTCGGATTCGTAGTATGCCGCTTGGGCACGAGTATCGCTCATTGGATCAATCCTCAAGCAGCCGCCGCAGGCAGGAGCGCATCGATCTTCTCCTTGAGAACCTGGGGGGTGAAGGGCTTGACGATGTAATTGTTGACACCCGCTTCCATGGCGGTGAGGATGTCTTCTTTCACGGAACGCGCCGTCACCATGAGCACGGGCACGTGACGACCATCGTCGCGGGAACGCAGCACCTTCGTGAATTCGGTGCCCGTCATGTTCGGCATGTTCCAGTCGGTGATCACGAACTTCACCGAGCTGTCGAACTTCGCCAGCGCCTCCTGTCCGTCGCCGGCCTCGACGGTGTCATTGAAGCCGATGCGCTGCAGCGAGTTGATGACGATGCGACGCATCGTCGCGGAGTCGTCGACTACGAGAAACTTCATGCGGCCAATCTCCTGACAAAGCCGGGGTGGAGTGCGCGGTCGATCGGATTACAGATCGCCGCGCGTCAGAATGCGCCGGGCCACCTGATCCACAACATCGAGGGAGTTGTAGGCGCCGGTAAGGACTTTCTGTCGGAGTTCGGCAACCCGCTCCGGATTCAGCGCATCGCGCTGTTCGGCGTTGAGTCGACGAGCCTCGTCCGAGATCTGGACCGAGTCCGACTTGACCGGCTTGGTAGCCGGTGACTGCGTGACTTCCTGGGCGGGACGCGGAATCGCCTGAGTGCTGATCGGCGTCGGGCGCAGGTTGCTGATGTAACCGTTGACTTTCATAAGGATCCTCCTCCTCTCCTAGGACTATCGGCATCGAGGGGCCGTAACTTTACCCATGGTGCGTATCCAAGGTACGAAAGACCACGTCCCTGTCGCCCGATGACAACCCGGCGACCCTCATTCGGCTCCGGTTCGCGGCGCGCGCGCCGGAAATCGGATATCCAACGTGGGTGGGGGAACAGCGAGCTGGACGGCGGGGTCTGCCTGGTACTGCACTGCCACCCCGCCGTGCCACGGTCCAGCCAACCGGGCTGTCGCCAGATGGGCTGCCTTCAACCGGAGGAGTTCTACTTCATCCACCGCCAGCCGGGCTTCCCGCTCGGCTGCGTGGTCGAGTTCCTCCCGCTTCTCCTGCAGCAGCTGGTCGAACCGCTCTGGGGTACCAGCCACGGGTCACCCCTTACCGGAGACGGTCGACCAAGCGGGGACCGCCGGGTAACCCGTACGCCGCACTCGCCGAAGAGGCCCGCTGCACCGCGTCCAACTCGTCACGGATCTCCTCACTACGGCGTGACACCTTGGCCGCCAGCTCCATGGTGATGCGATGCGACGTCGACACGGCCGCGCAGACTTCGGCGAGCAGGGCATCTGCTTCATCCACCACCCGTTCGGTGGCGGCGAACAGCGCGCAGTCGGCGGTGGCTCGGTGAAGCCGGAGCACCAGCAATTGTTCAGCGAGATCCTGCAGCATCGTTTCGCGCTGTTCGAGCAGCGCGAAGAGCCGATGGGCATCCGCGGCCGCATCGACTTCCGCATCCGCTTCGCGGGCCAAGGCATCGGCATGCGCACAGAGCGAGAGCGCCGCTCTGGCCGCCTTGATCCGGCTGGAGGAGGCGATGAACGGCGTAGGCGAGGCACGCATGGCGTCAGGGACCGGCGACAGCGTGGGACGGCTCACGCCGTCTTCCGGGACACCTGTCCCGCCAGCTGCTGGGCCGCGCCCTGAAATCCGTCACGGAGCTGCGAGGCGATATGCACCAGCCTGCGCATCGTGACGATATCGCCGCGCTGCCCGATGTCGACCAACTGCCACAGCAGGAACTGGTACAGATCCGCCAGCTCGTGGGCGAGTTTCCCGCCCTTTTCGAAGTCGAGCGTGGAGAGCAGTTCGGACACCAGGCCGCGTGCCCGGCGCAGCGAGACCACCCGCAGCTCGGCGTCCCGTCGTTCCATCGCGATGCGCGCGCGCTCGAGATTGACCACGAGCTGCTCGAAGACGATGCAGACGAGACGCTCCGGTGACGCCGCGTGTACTTCCATTTCGCGATACGACGACGTCTGGCTGTTGTAAGACATGGTGCGTGGGGAGAGGTGGCGTGAGACGAACGGCGACGATCACACGTGGAAGTATCGGTCAGTTCCCGTTCGGCTGAAGCGAGTTCATCGTACTCAGCAGACCGTTGCTCTGCGACCTGAGCCGCGCCAACGCTTCTTCCATCCGCGTATACTGTTGCACCAGCTGCTCGCGACGCAGAACCAGCCGGCTCTTGGCCGTCGTTTCCTTCTGCCGCAGCGAGACGCTGCTGTTGTCGATACTGGTGATCTGCGACGAGATCGAGCCCGTGCTGAAGCGCGTCGCGTCATCGGTCGCCGTGATGAACGCGCTCCCCACGCCATCGAAGCCGAACAGCTTCTCGACTTCCTCGGGCTTGTCGGCCAGTGCCTTGTTGAACGTTTCCTTGTTCATCACCAGCGTGCCGAAACGATCGAGGGCAAGTCCGGTTACGGCGAGCGAGCTGAAGGTTTGGTTGCCGGTGACCTTCGTGCGCAAAGCGGCCGTGAATGTCTCCACCGTACGACGCAGTGACGAGTTGGCATAGAGTGCACTCTCGGGCTGACGCTGTTCGTCGAAGAACTTCCGGATGGCATTGTAGGAATCCACGAAGGCCTGCACCGTGTCGGCGGCAACCTTCTGATCGCGGTCCACCGTGACGTCGATGGCGGTCCCGGGCTCAGCGTTGGTCAGGGTGAGTGTGACCCCGGCGATGCCGTCGGTAATGGTATTCGACGCGCGGCGGATTTCGCGACCGTCGACCCGCACGATCGCTTCCCTGCCCACCTGCAGTTCACGTGACCGACCGGACACCGAGGTTTCGGTGGCACCGAGCGTGCCGGTGGTACCATCAGCCTTGGTGAACGACATCGAAAAACCGAGTCGCGAGCTACCGGCGGTGTCATCAGTCAGGCGAATACGCCCGTCGTCACCGAGGCCGGCCGTCGCCGTTCGCGCGCCACTCTTGAAGCCGTTGGTCGCATCATTGAATCGCTCGAGCAGTGTCTGCATGGTATCGCTCGCGCCGATGACGACACCCAGCGTGACCGCCGTCCCGTCGCCGCGCGTTCCGCGGATGTTGATCGCATCACCCGCAGCAAGACCCGACGCCGCGCCACCAATGCCAAGATCCGTGAGCAGCGTGGCGGCCGTCGCGGGACCACCGCCACCGTCGGTCAACGCCGCCGACTGCACCGTCTGTGGTACCAGACCGGCACGGCCCGCGGCAAAGGCGAGGGTATCGATGAACTCCTGCGACGCGGGATCGCCAGTGCCTGCGGAGACGTTCCCCTCGACAACCAGACGAAACCGCGTTTGGTTGCCGAACTGTTCCGATTCCACCGAGGCGGACCCACCGGCGGCGTTGATCTTGGCCGCGATGGACGTCAGCGAATCGGTGGCGAGATCGGCGACGATGACCTTGTTGCCCACGCGAATGGACGCGGGAGACGGAAACACCGAGAGGCCCATCGCCGCAGCCACCGATTGCGTGGCCGACGAGACCGGCCTAGAGCGGGTATCGACGAATCCCAACTCACGCGCCATGCCTCCGGTGCCATCACTGAGCGTGATGCTGGTGGTGGTGTTCGTGGTGGAGGTGAGCATCAAGCGACCGGCGGTTCCGCCTTCGCTCACGATGCTCGCCGTGACCCCACTGGGCGATGGGCCCGTGTTGGCGTCGTTGATCTTTCCCTGGATCGTGCGCAGTGTGTCGGCGGAGGCGATGGCGATCTCCTTGCCGTTGATCGAGAACGTGCCGGTAAGGCCACGGGCCGCACCGACATCACTCACCGACCCACTCGCGAGCTTGGCGGCATCCGCCAGCTGCAACACTTCCACACGATACTTGCCCGGTACGGCCGTCGACGATGTCGAGGCGGCCATGAGCGAACGCCCCGACGTAGGACTCGTCGGCACGTTGGCGAGGTATCCGCCAATGCCGCCGCGACGCACCGCGAGCGCATTCGTGTTCAGCGTATTGACCAGGGTGCGGAACTGATTCCACGCGTCTTTCTGCGCCGTACGTTTGGCGAGCTGGTCTGCAATGGGCGTGACGGTACGAGCCTCCATGGCCTTGATCGTCGCGTCGACGACCTCGCCCCATTGGATGTTCGAACTCAGCCCGCTGATGTTGAGGCTCGTTGTCATAAATCCCTCACTGCCCTCGTGCTAAGGCGACACCCCGGGGCCGGCTAGGGGCCGATCCCGGGGCTGCTCACCTCACGTGTGAACCGACCGCTTATCGCAAGAGCGACAAGACGCCCTGTGATCCCTGATTCGCCTGCGAGAGCATGGCTTGCGCCGCCTGCGAGAGGATGTTGTTCTTGGTGAAGTTCGCCATTTCCTCAGCCATATCCACGTCACGGATGGTGGATTCGGCGGCGCGAAGGTTCACGACCGTCGACTTGAGGTTCTGCGTCGTGTAGTCGAGCACGTTCTGGCCGGCACCGATGTTCGCAAGGACGCTGTTGATGGCATCCATCGCGTCGTCCACGTCCTGCAGACTGGCCGAACCGGCGAGCGACACTTCACTGATCGTGAGGCTGGCGCCCACCGTGACCGTTCCGTTGGTCGACGTTTCGGCGACCTGGAAGGTGAGATCTCCGAAGACCGACGTCCCCTGGAAGGTGGTGACGTTGGCGATACGCGCGATTTCGGTCGAGAGCTTCTCGATTTCGTTCTCGATCGTCGTCGTGGTTGCGCTGCTGCTCGTGCCGTTCAGCTTCTGCGTCACGAGTTCCTTCTGACGCTCGAGGATACGCTGGATGGTCGAGGCCGCACCTTCCGCGATCTGGAGCATGGCGTTGCCCTGCTCGGCATTCGCCGACGCTTGGTTCAGCGAGCGGCTCTGCGTGCGCAGCTTGTTGGCGATCGCCAAGCCGGCCGCGTCGTCAGCCGCGCGGCTGATCTTGAGGCCCGAGCTCAGCTTGCGCATGCTGCCTTCCGTCGCCATCTGATTGACGAAGATGTTGCGGGAAGAGGTAAGCGCGCCGACGTTGGTGTTAATCCGCATGGTACAATCCTCCGTGATATGAAAACCGAGGCATCCGTGCCTCACCGAGTTCCGACGTCCGGAGCTTGGTCTAGGGAGGAGTGTCGTCGATGAACAGGAAATCTTGAGCGTCGGGTTGCTCCCACGGGCTTTTGGGGCCATTCCTCCCACCATGCTGGCTCAGCACGCACTCATGCCGCCGTGTCGTTCTGTCACGCCCTGACCCTATGGCCCCGATCCTGACCGAGTCCGAGATCCTCCAGTGCCTTACCGACGGGCAGCGCTTCCTGGAAGACGGGCGCCCTATCGAGGCCGCGCATGCTTTCACCCGGGCGCGGGACGCCATGCCAGGGGTGAGTGCCATCGCGCTGATGGCTGCCAACGCGTGGCGCTTGGCGGAGCATGTGCTCGAGGAACGGGCGGCCTTACGGGTCGCGCTCCGTGCGGCCGATCGAGACGACGTGGCCGCCCTCTACGAACTGGGGACGGCGCTGCTCCGCGTCGGGGCCCCGCCGGAAGCCCGGACGTGCTTCGAGAGTGCCGTACAGCAGCATCCGCATGACGCCGCCGCATGGAGCGCGCTCGCCAGTGCGACGCGTGCCGCCGGTGAGCCGGCCGCCGCATGGGGGTTCGTGCAAAAGGCCCTCGCGCTGCGCCCGCACGAACCCTCCATCATGCTGACCGCCGGTCAGGTCCGCCACGCCCTCGGCGATCTCGACGAAGCGGCGAACTGGCTCAACCGCGCGGCCGCATTGCGGCACGGTCATGCCATGACGGATCTCCAGCGCGCGTTCACCTCCCTGCTCCGCGGTGCGAATGCCGAGGGGTGGGAATGGTTCGAAGCGCGTCGCCAGCCCGCGATCCCTGCGGGAACGCGCCTGTGGCGCGGCGAGGCGCTTGCTGGCGACAGCATTCTGGTGCTCGGGGAGCAGGGGATCGGGGACCAGTTCCACTTTGCCCGGTTCATTCCGCAGCTCTACGCGCTCGGCGCGTCCCGTGTCGTAGTGGCCTGTCACCGCTCGACCGTTGCGCTCTTTGCGGCAAGCGGCTTTGACGCGGTCGCGCTGGACGACGCGCCGCCAACGACGACGTGGGCGGTCCCCCTGCTCTCGCTTCCGCATCGACTTCGGGTCGGCGCCGATGTCGCGGCGCGGGCTGGCCGTCCCACCGGCATGCGCGTCGGCAATTGCGCCAATGCCGCCCGTGCGGGACTGGGCCGCGACGGCCGACGTTCTCACACGGCTGGACGGGGTGGTCACCGTCGATACCAGCATGGCCCATCTCGCTGGTGCCATGGGCATCCCGGCGTGGGTGCTGGTGCCCTATTCACCGGACTGGCGATGGGGGCTGGTTGACGAGACGACGCCGTGGTACCCCACCGTGCACCTCGTTCGCCAGCCCGCCCCGCACGATTGGCCTGGCGCAATTCACCGTCTCCGGGCGATGCTAGAATCCGCCGAGCCTCAACAGACGCCGCCGCAGAGTGGCTAATGGACGGCGGCAAGAATTGCCGAATCGGCACACCCCGTCACCGTGCGTCACTGTCCCGCTACACACAAATGCTTTGAATACAAGCGGTTAGATTCGGCACGGAATATGCTGTGGTGTCGGTGGTTCCGCCTGACGTCGTCGATGATTCGCTCGGCCGTCTGGATTCCACCGAGACGCTGTTCGCCAGACCATGAAGCATGGCATGCCAAAATCACGGCCGTTCCACCGACCCGCGACTCCTGCGGCGCCCAATCGCCCCGGTGGTCCGTCCGCCGGCGGCGCGAGCCATGCGGCATGGATGAACACCTACCGCCAGGCGCGGGCGTTGTTCAAGCAAGGCGATCTGACGCGAGCCCTCCCACTGTTGCAGCGGGTCGTCGAGTCGGTCCCGGAACGGCACGATCCGCGACGCGATCTGGCGAGCACGCTGTACAAACTCGGCCGGCTCAGCGACGCGCTTCGAGAGTACAACGAGATTGCGGTCCGGTTTCCCGACCAGAGTGAAGCCGCCAACAATGTGGCGGGCGTACTTTCGGTGATGGGGCACCAAGCACTGGCGTTTCAGGCGGTGGAGCGCGCACTGGCGCTCGATCCGGGCAACACGGCCGCGATGACAAACCTCGCCGAGATCCTGAAGCACATGGGAGACTGGCAAGGCTCCCGCGATGTGTACGCGGCCGCGCTCTCGCTTGCGCCCACCGATGCCAAGTTGCGTTTGCAGTATGGTATGGCGCTGGTGCTGCTCGACGACTGGGGTGCCGGTTGGCCGGCGATGGAAGCGCGTGAAGCGGTCCTCGGTACTGCGGTGCTGTTCAAGGAACAGTCGAAACGCCCGCGCTGGTCCGGCGCCGAACCGCTGGACGGCAAACAACTGCTCATTCAACACGAGCAGGGGCTGGGCGATGCCATCATGGGGGCCCGCTTTGCCAAGGCGCTCGCGGCGCGCGGCGCCATCGTGCATCTGCGATGCCCCCAACCACTCGTGGAGTTCCTCAGCGGCGCTGAGGGGCTGGGCTCGTGCACCGCCGTTGGCTCCCCCATGCCTCCGCACGACTTTCACATTCCGCTGATGTCGCTGATGGCGGCGCTCAAGGTCACGCCGGCGAATCTCGAGGGATCGCCGTATCTGACCCCCGCCGGTCCATGCCCACCGCATCTCGAATCGTTGCTACCGCGCGACGGGATTCCGACGGTGGCGCTCACGTGGTCAGGCAACCCCAAACACATCAACGACCATCGACGCTCGATCAAGGGCGAGCTCCTCGCCCCGCTGCTGAGCACCCCGGATATACGGTTCGTGGCCATGCAGAAGGACCCGGCCATGGAGGACGTGCTGTCGGAGTCACTTCGGGATCGGCTCATTGATGTGGGGGCCCAATGCCGAACGTTCACCGATTCGGCCCATGCGCTTCGGCGGGTGGACCTCGCGATCACCGTCGATACCGCCGTGGCGCATCTCGCCGGGGCCATTGGCACGCCGACACTGCTGTGCCTGCCGTTTGCGCCTGACTATCGGTGGGGGGCCACAGGGACCCGCACGCCGTGGTACACGAGTCTTACCGTGCTGCGTCAGCCGGAGGCCATGCACTGGGAGCCAGTGATCGCCGAGGCGATTCGCCTCATCGTTAGCGATCGGTCCGGCACGTCACTCTGGCGAGGCTAAGCGGGAGACCAGGCGCATAGCGCCCGTCCGCCCGCCTCTTCGCGTGTGCCGGCGAAGCAGAACTCGGTGGCGTCGATGGCGTCGCAGGCGACGAGTTCGCGATCGAGCTCACGGATCAGCCACGCCACGCGCGCATTGCGTTCGTCCGTCGCGAAGCGCAAGCCGCCGATGATCTCGTGGAACAGCCCATAACGCCACTCGAGCCGACGCTCGGTGAAGGAGGCGCGGAGCCGCGGTACCATGTCGGCATACCCGGCGTCGTGGTCGTTCACCGACTGCAGCTTCCCGCCACCCGCGTCCTCGGATCGCAGCGTTGCGTGCAGGGCATCGAGCTCCCCCTTGAGCGCCGCAGGTGAGTCCGGGAGGTCGGGCGACTCGCCGAAAGACCCGCTCGCGGCGAGCAGCGAACGGATATGGTACGACACCGTCGTGGTGCGGCGGCTGACGCGATCGCGCACCGGCTCGTGCACCAGAACCACCCCGCCGGGACAGAGCAGATCCCGCACGCGTTCCATCACCGCGTCCTGATCGGGGAAATGGTGCAGCGCACCAAGACAGACCATCGCCTCGAAGCTCGCGACGGGTAGCGTTTCATGCGCGAGCAAGGCACCTACGACATAGCGCAGCGTTCCTGCCTGCTGATCCACCGGATGGCGCGCCGCGAAGGTCTCGGCGATGGCAATGCTGCGCGGTGAGAGGTCGAGCCCCGTGACCGCGAAGCCGGCGCGGGCCAGTTCGAGCGAGAGGTATCCCGGACCACCGTCGACCTCGCAAACGCGTGTACGACCATCGGTGACCGGTGCGAGCGCGATGATCGTGTCGCGCACCAGCGAAAATCGCTCGCAGAAGTCGAGCGCCACGGAGGCGCGCCGACGCCAAGGGTTGTTGATCAACCAGTCACAGTCCTCGACATGCTACAGGTCGGGGATGTGACCGTTGGCGATCCGTTCTTCGACCTCAGAACCGAAGACCTGCGCCTCCTCGTCCGCACGTGCGCTCATGGCGCTGGCGATCATGCGGCCGCCCAGATCGGCTGACGCAGGGTCCAGCGTCCATCGCTGCCGGTGGTCCATAAGTGATCGGGGCGTGCGGCGTCGATCGTGTCGTGGAACGTGGACTCCGACATGTCGAGATAGTCGAGGATTGCGGCCAGATGCTTACGGGGTGGTTCACCGTCGAAACGGCGAACGAGTCGAACGCCCTCGTCGCGCGTGAGATCGCCGTTGCGTATCTCCTGCGAGGTATCGTAGGTGGCGCGACCAATCCCAAACTTCGCATGCGTGGTGTAGTAGTGCAGCCAATCGATCTTGTCGTCGATCGACGAATACTTGCTGTAGCTCCCTTCGGTGCGCGTATCGTTGGGCAGAAAGTCCGTCTGCTCTACGCAGTAGTAGTACACCTCCTGCGGATGCCACGGCACATAGTAGCTCATGTAGTGCACCTCGATCGGCGAGCGCTCGAGCACGGCGGGATCGATCGGGAGGTACGCTTCAAGATCGTTGGGTTGCAGCTTATGATCGCGCAGGATGTCATGGGCCGAGACACCACCAAGAAGGGTGTTGTGCAGGTCACGCTCCTGTGTGAAGAAGGCGGCGTCCATCTTCGGGCGACGATTCTCACTGATCTTGTTGCCGTATTCCGCCTGGTTCTCCCCGTACATGATGAACGGGATGTCCATCATCGCGGCGATCCGCGGCGCTACGTTGCGCTGGCCGATGATGAACGGCTGGAATGGGTGCACGAGGTTCCGGAATGCGAGCTGCGTGAGCAGCCGGTGCACCTTCCGGTCAGGCCAGAGGGTGTAGTTGGCAAAGCCTGATGCCAGCCAGGCGTCGAAGTTCCGACGACCAGCGCTGGTGTAGAGCATCGGCGGCCAGGTGACCGTCAGCGGGTGCATGCCGTAGCGGTACTTGAGCAGATGCGCCACGTAGATGCTGTCCTTGCCACCGCTCCCTGGCACCAGCACGTCGTAGCGTCCGTCGGTGCGGCGGAACTGATCGCAGGTGTCGCGCAGCTGTCGGTCACGCTCCACCCAGTCGATGTCGACTTTCATCTCGAACCAGCGACAGGCATCGCAGAGCCCATCGTCGGAGAAGTGAATGGTCTCCTTCCGGTCCGCTGCGGTCGCGCGGAACTCGATCGTGGACGACGGACGCTGGTTGCTGATCGTACAGCGACGGCAGTAGCGCACGTCGAGCGGCAGGCCATACCGGCTGCGGGTGGGGGCAACGGCCGATATCATGCCGCGAGCCCCACGAAATTGTGCAGCACGGCCAGACCGGCATCACGACTGCGTTCCGGATGGAACTGCACACCAAAGAGTTGATCGCGCTGCACGGCGGAGGCGAAGCGATGGTCGCCGTACATGCTCGTGGCGATCACCCCAGTGTCCGTCTGCATTTCAAAAGAGTGCATGAAGTAGAACTCGGCGTCGTGGTCGACACCACGGAAGAGAGGCGTCTCGCTGCGCCGTTCTACGTTGCGCCACCCGTAGTGCGGCAGCGGCCCGCTGATGTCCATGCGACGGACCGTGCCGGCGAAGAGACCCAAGCCTCGACATTCGCCAAACTCCATGCCGATGTCGGCGAGCAGCTGCATACCGAGGCAGATGCCGAGTGACGGTCGCGAGAGCAGGAGGCGTACGAGCTGCGCGCGCTGTGCACCCACGCGCTGCGACGCATCGGCAAAGCTGCCAACGCCTGGCAGCACGATGGCGTCGGCTGATTCGAGCGCCTCGACCTCACTGACGACTTCCACCTGCGCGCCGACATGTGTGAGGGCGCGTCCGAGGCTGCCGATGTTGCCTGCCGGGCCAAGTTGCAGGATCCTCACGTGCCTACGCTGCATGTCGCACTCCGTCGATGGATTGGAGGTCCGCGGTGGATGACTGTCCGATCGGCAGGTGTGTCGCCGCCGCGTCGGCTGCCAGCGCCGCGCGGATGTCTGACACGGTGGCGATGCCGTAGTGCAGGAGCGACCCGATCGCGACGGCCGATGGGCGCACCGTCCGCACCATCGTGACGACTTCCTCCACGGTGCCGGCGCCGCTGGCAGCAACCACCGGGATACCGACCGATCGAACCGCCTCGCGAAGGAGCGCGGTGTCGAATCCGCTCCGGCGGCCGTCGCGGTCCACCGACGAGACGATGATTTCACCGGCGCCGAGCTGTTCTACTTCGCGCATCCAGTCGAGCGCGTGCCAGCGACTTTCGATACGGCCCATATCCGTCATGGCGATCCACCCCTCGCCGGAGCGACGCGCGGTGACGTGCGCCACCACGGATTGCGGTCCGAAGACGCGTGACGCTAGGCGAATCAGGCTGCCATCGCCCTGCACCGCGGCGGTGTTGATGGCCACCTTGTCGGCACCGCACGCAAAGAGGGTCTCATAGTCGGCCATGGTGCGGACACCGCCGCCGAGGGTAACCGGAATCCAGCCGGCCTGCGCGGCCTCGCGCATGGTGTCCGCCTGGATCTCACGGTCGAAGAGCGAGGCCACCACATCCTCGCAGAGCAGTTCGTCCACGCCCTGCGCGCAGTAGCGCGCAGCGACCTCTGCCGGAGCGCCGATCCGCCGGTACCCTTCGAAGTGGACCGGCTTGATCACGGCCGGTGGTTTCATGTCAAGGCGCGCGATGAGACGAACCGTCATGCGACCCTCCGCATCAGGCGCGCCTCGGCGTCTGCGAAATCGGCGGCGGTGTCGATGTCGATCGAGTCATGCTCGCTCATGACGTACGGCAGGCAGCGCGTGCCGTGAAAACTGCGTGTCGCACGCAGAGCGGCAATGCGCGTAATGTAGAGGGCCCCATTCTCGGTCAGGACATCGGGGAAGAGCTGCCGCTGATGCGGGCGGTCGTCGAGTGGAAGCAGCGGCCTCAGCATACCATCGGCGCGATGGATGAACATCCGGAACGGCGACGAATGCGCGCGATAGACGCCAATCACAGCATCGGCGTCAGAGGCATCGAGCAGATCCATGGCCTCAGCGATGTGTGAAGGAGTCCGCAGCGGGGAGGTGGGCTGCAGCAGCAGCAACGTGTCGTAGGTGATCCCCTCGTGCGTTTCCATCCAGTCGATGGCGTGGAGTGCCACATCGAGGCTGGATGCCACATCGGTGGCGAGTTCAGCGGGACGAAAAAAGGGCACCCTCGCACCGGCAGCGATCGCCGCGTCGGCAATGTGCTGGGAGTCGGTTGAACAGATCACGTTTCGCGCATCGATGCCGCCGGCGTTCAGCGCGGCATCGATGGTCCATGTAATCAGCGGCCGGCCGGCAAGCAGGCGGGTGTTCTTGCCAGGGAACCCCTTTGAGCCGCCGCGGGCGGTGATGAGCGCGAGGGTACGCTGCATCATGCGGCCAGATCCCAGAATGCCTTCTGCGAGTCCACACGCCAGAGCCGCTCATCCTGGAGCACGGCGATGAACCGTTCGGCGCTGCGGCCATCGCCGAACGGCTGCACAGCCGTCACGTCGAGCTGGCTGCAGCGTGCGATGGCGCTCAGTAATGCGTTGTGGTCGGCGGGGCAGTCGAGCACCCCCGCGCCGCGCGCGCGCTGTTGCTGACGTGTGCCGACGTTGATCGCCGGCACGCCGAAATAGGGGGCTTCCATGAGGCCCGCGCTGGAGTTGCCGATGATGAACTGCGACTCGCGCAGCAGCACCAGAAACGACTCGAAACGCACCGACGGGAAGAGTTTGAAGCGCGGGTTCCCATCCAGTCTGGCATACTCCGCGAAAATCAGCTCGGTGCCGTGATCGTTGTTGGGATAGACGACCACGTACTGACGGTTGGAGTCGATCACGGCATCGACCAGTTCGCGGGCCTGACGGGCGAGCGTGTCGAGTTCGGTCGTGACGGGATGGAAGAGCATCACTCCGTACTCATCGAACGGGATCTCGTAGTGCGCCTTGACCTGCTCGATCGACGGCAGGCCGCCACCGATCATCACGTCCACGTCGGGTGCCCCGATTTCGAAGATCCGCTCGGCGGGTTCGCCCATCCGCATCAGGCGAGCGCGGGCCTCATGGTTCGAGACGAAGTGCAGGTGAGAGAGCTTGCTGACGGCGTGGCGCAGGCTGTTGTCGATGGTGCCGGAGCATTCGCCACCTTCGACATGCGCGGTGACAACGTTGTTCAGGGCACCGACGATCGCACCGGCCAGCGTCTCGACGCGATCACCGTGCAGCACGATCAGATCGGGGCGGAGATCCTTCACGAAGTACGAGAACCCTTCGATGGTCTTCGCGAGGATCATGTCCATCGCGTAGTGGTCGAAGTGATTGTGATACATGAAGATGTTGTGGAAGCCGCACTTCTGTACTTCTTCCACGGTGCGGCCGTACTTCGGGTTCATGTGCATGCCGGTGGCGAAGACATGCACTTCGGTGTCCGGGCACTGCTGCGTAGCGAGCATCAGCGGCTTGAGCTTTCCGAAGTCGGCACGTGTGCCCGTGAGAAAGACGATGCGGCGTGGGGGAGTCATACGGCCTCCGCGAAATCAGCCCAGCGGAGCTGCGTGTCGGCAGGGAGCGGCGCGGCGGCACGCGTACCGAGCACGCGCGGGAAATGCTTTGCGAGGATCTCACCGGAGCCGGGACGCTTCACCCAAACGTTACTCCGGTCGAGCACTTCGCCGGCCGCGATGGGTCGTGTGGTCACCACGCACGCGTAGGCGAAGGCGATCGTCGGTGCTTCGCCAGGAAGAATGCGCTTGCGGCCTCCTGAGGCCTGGTGGATCGCCGCGCTGCCGGTGATCAGGTCGCGGAGTTCCGTGGGATCGATCGAGATCGGGATATCCGGGCCGGGCCAGCTGCGATCGGAGGTGAAGTGCTTCTCGAGAATGCTGGCGCCGAGCGCCGCCGCACCGAGGCAAGTCCAGATGCCGATGGAGTGATCGCTCAAGCCGACGGGTGCCCCCGGAAACGCCGCCGCCAGTTCGGCGAGAGCGCCGAGATGCACCTGATCGTAGGGCGTCGGATACATCGAGGTGCACTGCAGCAGGGCGAACGGCACGTTACGCCGCTGAAAGACTTCGACGCTCTGGCGCACCGAATCGAGATCGTTCATGCCGGTGCTGAGGATCACCGGCTTGCCGAACCCGGCGATGTGCTCGAGCAACGGCAGATTATTGCACTCGCCTGACCCGATCTTGTAGCCATCCACGCCGAGTGCTTCGAGGCGATCCGCAGCCGCGCGCGAGAAGGGCGTTGAGAGATACAGCATGCCCTTCGATTCGACGTAGGCCTTGAGCTGCCGGTCCTCATCGTCAGTGAGACGACAACGCGCCATGATATCCCAGATCGACTCGGTCGCATTGCCAGGGATCACGTCGTTCGGAATCATTTCATCCTCGATGACGTGGCACTGGAACTTGACGCACTCGCATCCCGCCGCCGCCGCGTCATCAACCATGCGCAGTGCCTTGGTGAGGCTCCCTTCGTGGTTGATGCCGATTTCGGCGATCACCAAGGGCGGAGCGGTCGGGCCGATGTGGCGACCGGCGATATCGAATGGCGACGACAATGAGTGAGGCATGGGAAGGACTTGGAGTCGGATGAACGGTGCGACCAACGGTGCGGCACACTCGGCCTGCCTCCGGCGATCGGATGCAGTGCGACGGAGGCCAAGCAAGCAAAGAGCGTGCCTTTCGCAAACCATTACACTTCAACGCGTTACGATTTCACGACACAGCGAAGCTGGTCGAAACCGGTCATTTCTGCCGTCCCGTTGACGCCGGTTGCTGCGGCAGTATTTTCCCGCCACGTTCCATGATGTGGCCATTCGCGCGCGCTGCCTGCCACCCTGTGGTTCTTTCCTCCAGGTTCTTCATGCATCGAGACGTGTACGTCGCGCAGCTGAGCGCCCTCCTTGAGCAGCGCGTCGATGTCAATGCGCACGTGGTGGACGGTACGCATGTCTGGGGCTTCTTCCGCGCCGCGATGTACTTCCCGCTGGTGGAGGCATTCGGGCCGGATCGCGTGCCTGCCGACATGGCGCAGCGACTGGCAGCGGCCTTCGATACGGCGATGCGGCGGCGCGGACTGCCCATGACCGCCGTGCGTGACAACGCGCCAGTTGGTTCGATGGTGCCTCCCGGCGACGGGCCCGTTGTGGTTGCGGCCAGTGGCCCCTCCCATCACCGCAACAGTCACGGACTGCACGAGTCACCCGTGGCCGACGCGTGGGTGCGCCTGCTGCGCGCGGATGGGCATGCCGTGCTTAAGCTCGACCTGCTGCCGTCGTGGTTCACCACCAACCAACCACGTCGGCTGCCCGGGGTGTCGTTGCCACCGGTGACCGACCTGGATCGTCATCGTTCGGCGATCCTCGTGAAGGAGCGATGGGTGCCGGCCATCGTGGCGTTGTTCTCGCAAATCGTCCCCATCCTGCAAAGGGAAGTCGGGATCGATCTCAGCAGCGCGGTCTCCGGGCTGATTGCGCGAGCGGTGGCGTTCGTGGCGGAGAGGGAGGCCGTTGGACGCTGGCTCGATCTGGTGCAGCCTCGCACGATCGCATTCATCTGCTACTACGAAACCTGCTATCTGTCGCTGATCAGCGCGGCGCGGGAGCGCGGTATTCCGACGGTCGACCTGCAGCATGGCATGAACGGCACCGTGCATGCGGCGTACACGCACTGGACCGCACTTCCGGCCGACGGCTATGACGTGTTGCCAGACTGGTTCCTCACGTGGGGAGAGCCGTCATCCGACAACCTCCGCCGGTGGTGGCCAGCCCAGACGCGGCACCGCGCGCTCGTCGGTGGGCGACACGACCTCGATCCGACGGCACCGCTGACCGACGACACTCAAGTCGCCGCGCTCGCGGCGCGCGCGCGCGCCGCGGCACGCTGCATTCTGGTCACGTTGCAGGATGAACCGCTGGATCCCATCCTGCTCGCCGAGATGCGCGCGGCACCGGCTGACTGGGTCTGGGTGCTTCGTCCGCATCCGTCGTCGGTGCGTATTCCCGAGGCGAGCGCGGAGGCGGCCACGGCGCAGCTAGCGGCGGCAGATGTCCGCACAGCGGTGGTGGTCCCCCTGAATGTCGGGACGCTTGCCGACCTGATGCAGCTGGCCGACTTCCACATCACCGGCACGTCCTCTTCATGGATGGATGCGTGGGTATACGACGTACCCACGGCATTCATCCATCCGGGTGCCGGCCAACTGTTCGCCACCGAAATAGCCGACGGGCTCGCGCATTTCGTGCCCAACGGTCGCGGGGTGTGCGCGTTGATTGCGGGTGAGGCCCCGCGACGTCTTGCCATAGCGGCGGCGGTGGTCGAGCGGTCACCCGAGGTCGCGCGCCGCGCACTCGCCACGATCCTCAGCAGGCCGTAGCGCGCCGCTCACCGAGCACCACTCGCGGCGCCAGCGGCAGCGCGGTAGCCGATCGGGCAGAACCTGCCGTACCACGGCACAATCCGCCGCAGGGACAGTTGCCAACGAGAAGGACAAGTCGCTGTCAGCAAGCGATTTACGATGTGGCACTGCGCTTGCCTTCAGGCGGTCGTCCGGCCAGAGGTGCGATCACGCACCTCCAACTCCACCGTTCTGCCCCGGTCGGACGCACTCCTGGTCGTGCCTCTCTTTCAGCACTGGAAACCGCTATGAACGCATCGTACGCCTTCGCCTCCGACCCCTTTGCCGATCCGTTCGAGGTTCCGCTCGCGTCGAGCCGGTCGGGTGACGCGGAAACGGCAGTCGCCGTCTACGCGCCGGCCGAGCAGCGCGCGGGCTCGCCCGCGCCGCGGCAAACCGAGATGGGACCGGTCGCCGAAGTGCTGCGGGCCGCCGGATTCACGCAGGCAGCGATCAAGGTGGCACAGCTGGCGGGCGACGAACGCGCAGCAGAGTGGTCGGCGATCGCAACCGCTGATGCGGCGCTCGCGTCCACGATCGCTACCCATGGCACGATCGGCATCCCGAGCGTACAGATCCGCGAGGACGGGTCGCCGCGGTTCGTGATCTGCGGCGACGATGCGCGCGCCCTCGTCGCGCTCTTCACGGATGAGCACGGCGAATGCGGTATCGATTCGGAGCTGCGTCTCTTTCTCGATGAGGCACTCCGGCGTGGTGATCGCTTCGTCGATGCACAACCTGCTGCCGGCTTCGCCACGCTCACGGCGGCAACGCGTGAGGGAGTCGAGGTGATCGCCCTCGTCGACGCGGCGAGGACCGGCGAGGCTCTGCGCAGGAGCGCGACGGTGTCGGGCTGCGATGGCGCACTCGCTGTGCGGCTCGTCAACGATGAGCAGGCGCTCGTCTTCGAGGCCCATGACGGACAGACGGTACTGCACGCCGGGCACGCGGGAAACGTCGCCGTACTCTTGCAGGCGATGCGCGAACAGTCCGGTGCCGTACCGGTCGATGTTGTCGCGTGGCGCTGCGGGACGGCACGGGATGCGGACTACGACGCCGAGGCGATGCAGATAGCGGCGGCTGTGCTCGGGGTGCTCGGGTTCCAGCACTTCGCGCTGGCGGTAGGGGCTGAAGGCGTCGAGCTGGCGCCGGCGGAGGCGATGGCGAGCAACACCTACATGTTCTCGCTGTCACCGGCGTTCATGGAGCGGAGCGGGGGCTAAGGGTGGCAGCTACCGGTTCCGCGATACCGCACGCGAGCCTCTGCGTCGTCCATCACGAGGCGCCCGAGGCGCTGCGACGTGCGCTCTCGAGCGTCGCGCGCGCGATGCCCGACGGTGGAGAGGTGATCGTCGTCGATGCGGGGAGCCGGTCGCCGCATGTGACCGCGATGCTCGACGGGTTTGCGCCGTGGATCGCGAAGCGCGGTTGGCGCTTGGAGCGGCTCCCGACGGACGACGTGGTCGCCGCGCGCGCCCATGCGCACGCGATCGCGCGTGGGGCGACGACGATCGACATGGACGCACACGAGGTACTGGACGGGGCGCTCCTCGCGCGGCTGCAGCGTGCGACGCAGCCCACCACCGTCGGGCACGACGACGTTCCGGTGGGAGGTGTACGGCCGCTCCGAGAGGTCGCCGGTGATCCCGCGTCGTGGCCGCCCCGCCTCGCCGCCGGCTCCCAACCGGTCCGTACGGTACACGTCTGGCACACCGAAGGGCTCGGTCTCTCCGGGATTCTTGCCTGGATGTGGCGCCTCCGGACGCAGCTCGCCGTCGGCGGCGATACGGCAGTGCGTCTGGTCGACCTCGCGGTGTTGCCGTACGGCTTCCAGCAGGCGGGCCCTGACCCATCGGCGCTCTACGACGAGCGCATTGCGGACCAGGCGGCGTTCCTCGCCTTCCTCTCGCGCACGCGAGGCGACGTGCATGTGCTCAACCACCCCTTCGACTACCTCGACGCGATGGTGCGGAAGTTCGGCGCGGCGGCGGTGCACGATGAGTGGAAGCTCATTGGCGTCTGCCACACCGACCAGGACTACTACTACAACAACTACGCCCGCTTCGCCCCAGCCCTGCGCGCCATCGCGTGCGTAAGCGCGACGTGTGCACGCACTCTGGCGGAGCAGATCCCAGAGCACGCGCACAAAATCATGCTGCTTCCGGCGTGGGCGGTATCGCTGCCGGCCGATCCCATCCCTGCACGGGCCCCGCGCGAACCGCTACGGCTTCTCTACACAGGGCGCATCGTGCAGTACCAGAAGCGCGTACTCGACCTCGCGCTGCTCGCGGTACGACTCCGCCAAGCGAAAGTCGCCGCCGAGCTAACAATCGTCGGCGACGGGCCCGACCTGCCGGCACTCGTGGCAGTGCTTGAGCAGGTGCGCGACCGCGCGGTTCCAGTAAAGGTCCTGCCGGTGCGTCCCCCTTGGGAAATGGAGCTGCTGCTGCGCACGCATCATGTCTTGGTGCAGGTGAGCGACTTCGAGGGGGCGAGCGTGAGCCTGATGGAGGCACTCGCATACGGCCAGGTGCCGGCGGTCACGGTGATCCGGAGCGGCCACGAACTGCTCGAGCCCGGAATCAACGCGTTGACTGCGCCGGTGGGTGACATGGTGGCGCTGACGGCGGGACTGGCGACGCTCGCTCGCGACGACGCGCGGCGCCAGGCGCTCGCGGTGGCCGCCCGAGCGACGGCCGAGCGCTACCTTG
>VYME01000280.1_pt1 | contig 19913 bp, 16 predicted proteins | sample 5115281 | NCBI WGS metagenome assembly VYME01 (sample SAMN12291780, study PRJNA351875) | freshwater metagenome | isolation source: freshwater lake | place: USA: Michigan, Wintergreen Lake | collected 2013-08-08
TGGCGGCGTAACGCCGCCATCCGCCGCGCGCTGTGGCGCGGCTACGCCGATGCGCGCATGCCGGCGGCGGTTCCGGTGCCGGAACTCTGACGTCTCCGCCGACGGCGGTCTAAGCGCGTCGGCGCATCCCGTGCGCGATCGAAACGAGGCAAAGCTGCGTGAACAGCACCTGCGCGGCGTTCTGCGCGGTGACCGTCGTCGCGTCGTATTGCGGGGCGACCTCGACCACGTCGGCGCCGACGATGTCGAGCCCGGCGAGGCCGCGCAAAAGGGCGAGCGCTTCGCGCATCGACAACCCGCCGGCCTCGGGCGTGCCGGTTCCGGGCGCGTAGACCGGGTCAAGGCCATCGACGTCGAAGGTGATGTAGACCGGACCGGCGCCGACGACCTTGCGCGCCTTGGCGATCACGGCGGCGATGCCCATCCGGTCGATATCCTCGGCATGGATCACGGTCATGCCGCTCTCGTAGGAGAATTCCCACAGATACTCGGCGCCGCCGCGTATGCCGATCTGGATCGTGCGTTCGGGGTCGAGCACGCCGTCGAGCACGGCCATGCGGAAGGGCGCGCCATGATGGAATTTGGCGCCCTCGTATTCGCCCGACGTGTCGCAATGCGCGTCGATATGGATCATGGCGAGCGGGCGCTCGGCCCCCAGCGCCTTCAGGATCGGCCACGTGATCGAATGATCGCCGCCGACCGAGAGCGGGATCACGCCCGCCGCCTTGATCGTTTTGTAGTGCGCTTCGATATCGGCGTGGCACTCGGCCAGCGAGAAGCGGCTTTTCATCGGCACGTCGCCGATATCGGCATATTTCAGTTCCGCCGCCGGCGTGCGGCGAAGGACGTGTTCGTAAGGCCCGATCCGCTCGACCGCCCGGACGGCACGCGGCCCGAGCCGCGCGCCCGCGCGGTTGGTGACGCCCAGATCCATCGGCACGCCGATCAGCGCGGCGTCGAGCCCTTCGAGATCGGCCGCCCCGGTGACGGGCTTGAACGGCGCGCCCAGGAACGTCGCGGGATCGGCGAAGGGCCATTTGCGCTGATCGGGCGAAACGAAAACGTCGGCGGCGACCTTGGCGAAATGCGGGTCGTAGATTTCCCCGCCTTTCGCCTGGCCGTAGCGTTCTCGCAGTTTTTCGAGTTTCGAACGATCCATGGGATTCGCCGCTCCGCTTTCGGAGGTTTACACGCCGCCGCAGCCCGATTAAAAACCCAAGGCGATGCGTTTGACCATGATCAAAACGACGGCCCTGAAAACGTTCCGCTTCGGCGGGGCGTGGACGGGTGCGCGCGTGGCGATCTAGGCCCCGCATCCGACCACAGGCCCTGCGGAACGCGCGGGGTCCGGATTTCCAGAAAGACCGTCCAGCCCCGCAGCTCCGCTTCACATGGAGTTGCAAAGATGGACTTGCGTTATTCGCTTCCCCGATCGCCCCGGATAGGCATCGTCGGCGCCACCGGATTGGTGGGCGGCATGATGCGCCAACTGTTGGAAGAGCGCCGCTTTCCGATGGCACAACTGCGCCTGTTCGCATCCGCCCGGTCGGCGGGCGCGAAAATGGACGGTGCGTCCGGCGCCCTCGCCGTGGAGGACGCGTCGAGCGCCGATTACAGTGGCCTCGACATCGTTTTTTTCTCGGCGGGCGGGGCGGCGTCACGCGCGCTCGCCCCCCGCGTCGCGGCGGCGGGCGCGATCGTCATCGACAATTCCTCGGCGTGGCGCGCCGATCCGCAAGTCCCGCTGGTGGTATCGGAGGTCAATCCGCACGCCCTGAACGCGATCCCGAAAGGGATCGTCGCCAATCCCAATTGCACCGTCATGGCTGCAATGCCCGCGCTGAAGCCGCTGCACGACGCGGCCGGGTTGAAACGCTTGATCGTCAGCTCCTATCAGGGCGCATCGGGAGCAGGGATGGCGGGGGTGGGCGAACTCGCCCGACAGTTCGAGGCTGCCGCCGGCGCGCGCATCGATATGTTGGCCCGCGACGGCGACGCGATCGCCTTTCCGCCGCCGTCGAAATGGGCCGTGCCGCTCGCTTTCAACGTCGTGCCGCTCAACTATGTCTTGGGCGAGGACGGGTATACGGAGGAGGAGACGAAGCTACGCGACGAAACGCGCCGTATCCTCGAACTTCCCGATTTGCCGGTGTCGGGCACCTGCGTGCGCGTGCCCGTTTTCACCGGCCACGGGCTGTCGATCAACGCCGAGTTCGAGCGGCCTCTCTCGCCCGCGACCGCGACCGAATTGCTGTCGCGCGCGCCCGGCGTGATCCTGAGCGATGTGCCCAATCCGCTCGCCGCGACCGGCCGCGACCCGGTCTTCGTCGGGCGCATCCGGCGCGATCCGGCCGTCGCGCACGGGCTGGCGCTGTTCGCGGTCGGCGACAATCTGCGCAAAGGCGCGGCCCTCAATGCCGTGCAGATCGCGGAGGTGATGCTGTCGCGCTAGCGCCCGAAAGCGAAACGGCCGGGGTTTCGCCCCGGCCGTTTTTTCTTACATCGTCGCGCCGATTTGCCAAGGCACGAATTCGTTGTCGCCGTAGCCGAGCGCTTCGGATTTGGACTTCTCGCCCGAGGCGACGGCCAGGATCTTCTCGAAGATCTCCTGGCCCTTGGCCTGGACCGTCACGCCGTCGACGATGTCGCCGCAATTAATGTCCATGTCGTCGGGCATGCGCTTGTAGATGTCGCTGTTGGTGGCGAGCTTGATCGACGGCGTGGGCTTGCAGCCATAGGCCGAGCCGCGGCCCGTGGTGAAGCACAGCACGTTGGCGCCGCCCGCGACCTGGCCGGTGGCCGAGACGGGGTCGTAGCCGGGCGTGTCCATGAACACGAAGCCCTTGGCGTCCACGCGCTCGGCGTAGTGATAGACGCCGCGCAGTGTGCGTGTACCCCCCTTGGCGGCCGCGCCCAGCGACTTCTCCAGAATGGTCGTCAGTCCGCCGGCCTTGTTGCCGGGCGAGGGGTTGTTGTCCATCGACCCGCTATGCTTGGTCGTGTACGCCTCCCACCATTTGATGATGCCGATCAGCTTCTCGCCGATCTCGCGGCTTTCGGCGCGGCGGGTGAGAAGGTGTTCGGCGCCATAGATCTCCGGCGTTTCCGACAGAATCGCGGTGCCGCCCTGATCGACCAGCAGATCGACGGCCGCACCCAGTGCGGGGTTGGCTGTGATGCCTGAATACCCGTCCGAGCCGCCGCATTGAAGCGCCAGCATCAATTCCGAGGCGGGGATCGCTTCGCGCTTCACGGCATTGACCGTCGGCAGCATTTCCTTGATCGCGGCGAGTCCCGCTTCGATCGTCTTCTTGGTGCCGCCGCTGTCCTGAATGTTCATCGAGCGGAACGTGGCGCTCTCGGCGATGTCGTAGGCCTTCTTCATCTCCGCGATCTGGAACACTTCGCAGCCCAGGCCGACGAGCAGCACAGCGCCGACATTCGGATTGGTCGCGTAGCCCCAGGCCGTGCGCTGGAGAATATCGTAGCCTTCGCCCTTCGCGGCCATTCCGCAGCCCGTGCCGTGCACCAGCGGTACGACGCCGTCGACGTTCGGGTAGTCGTTCAGTAGGCCGGATTTAACGACCGCTTCGCCGATGAAGCGCGCGACCGAAGCCGAGCAATTCACCGAAGTGAGGATGCCGATATAGTTGCGCGTGCCGGCACGCCCGTTGGCGCGGCGGTAGCCCTGGAACGTGCGTCGCTTCTCGAGCGGGATCGGATCCCAAGGGCGCGCGTTTTCGGCATAGGCGTAGTCGCGCGCGAAGGCGGCGAATTCGCAGTTATGGACGTGGACATGCTCGCCGGGCTTCGTGTCTTGCGTCGCGAAGCCGATGATCTGGCCGAATTTCTTGAACGGCGCGCCCTTGGGCGTGAACTCGATCGCCATCTTGTGGCCGCGCATGATTTTGGCGGCGGCGACGGTGCCATGCAGCTTCGTGCCGGGCTCGACGGTGTCGACGGCAACGATCAGATTGTCCGCCGGATCGAGGCGGATCGTACGGGGGGTGACGGCCATTTTTTCGCGTTGCTCCCTAGATGCCGGCGCAAATTAGGCCAGCGTATTCTTGACGAAAACCCCATCCTTGAGGATGGCGGCTATGCGTTCGCCCTGACCCGTCAGGACGGAGATATCGGTCAGCGGGTTGCCATCGACGACCAGCAGATCGGCAAGCGCTCCGGGCGCCACGATTCCGAGCTTGCCATCCATGCGCAGCAGCTCCGCCGCGACGGTGGTGGCCGAGGCGATGATCTCGTGCGCGGGCAAAACCCGCGCGCGGATGGCGAACTCGGTCGATTGGTGGCGATGCATTTCGCCCAGCAAATCGCTGCCGAACGCCATTTTGACGCCTGCATGCCGGAAGATCTCCAGCGAGCGCAAACCGGCGCCGCGCACGTCCTCGATCTTGGCGACGCTCTCGGGCGGCAAGCCCAGCGACGCACCCTCGTTCGCCAGCGCGTCGTAGGTGACGAGGGTCGGCACGACATAAGCGCCCTTTTTGGCCATCAAGGCGGCGGTGGGCGCGTCGACAAGATTGCCGTGTTCGATCGTGCGAACGCCCAACTCGACCGCCCGGCCGATCGCTTCGGCCGTATAGGCATGGGCGGCGACGTAGGTTTTGGATTTGTCGGTTTCCTCGACGATCGCCAGGACTTCGTCGCGGGAGTAGCCGAGCCAGTCGATCGGATCGGTGGGCGAGGCGACTCCGCCCGACGCCATGATCTTGATGAAATCGGCACCGGCTTTCAGCTCCTCGCGCACCGCCTTGCGCACGGCGTCGACGCCGTCGGCGACGCGCGACAGCAGGCCGAGCCGCGCATGGCACAGGCAGAAATCGCGATCGTCGTAGCGCCCGCGCAGATCGCCGTGGCCGCCGGTCTGGCTCAACGACTTTCCGGCGATGAACAGACGCGGGGCCCGGAACAGGCCCTCCTCGACCGCCAGCTTCAAGCCGTAATCGGCCCCCGACGCGTCGCGCACGGAGGTGAAGCCGCGCTTCAACATGCCGTCCATCACTGCGACGGATTTCAGCGCCTGGAAGCTGGTCGGCATCGCCGCGTTGCGCGCGAGATTGGCCATCGTCGCCACGACATGCACGTGGCAATCGATCAGGCCCGGCATCAGCGTCCGGCCCTTGAGGTCGATAGCGGCCGCCGCAGGCGAAACGATCGGCGTGGCCGAAACCTCGCGGATCGTATTGCCCTCGACGAGCACGAAATGGCCCGGTCGGGCGTGGGCGCTGGTGCCGTCGATCACGACGGCGTTTTTGAACAGAAGGGTATTCGTCATCGGGGTTTAGGCTAACATGTCGGACGGCGAAGAATCGAGGGATGGCGGCGCCCAAAATGGCTTTCGACCCCGGCGAATTGGCTTCGGTTCAGGGACTGGCCCAAGCATTGGCGGCCGGCGAACCCGCCGCTTTGCCCGCGTTGCGCCGCCTGCGCCGGAGCCTTGCCGCCGCGTTGCTCGACGGATCGGCCGATCCTGATATTGTTGCGGCGCAACCGGGGGCGGGCGCCTTGGCCGAAGCCGGGCTCACGCGCTTTCCGATCGAGCCGGCCGAGGCGGTGCTGGCTGGGCAAGCCGCCGAACGCTTCGCCGAGAAAGCGCCGATGCTGGCCGCGTTGCTGCTGACGCCGCCCCAGGATCTGCCGGAAATTCCCGATCTTGCGGCCATGTCTCAAGGGATGCGCGCCGTTGCGGGCCAAGCGCTGCTGACCGCGCCCGCATTGTTCAGCGAAATCGGCGAAAGCGAGCGCTACGCCGCGAAACTCGAAGCCATCGTCGCGGCCTTCCATGCGGCGGTCGTCGGGCATCCGGAGGATCCTTCGCGCTTGGCGTTGGGTTTGATGTTCGCCCAGCGCGCCAGCCTCCTGATGGCGTATTTCTCCGCGCGAAACCTCAAGCGCATGATGCGCCTGCGCGGCGAAATCGTGGAAGCCATGCTGGTCGCCGCGCGCCGCCGGCCCGCCCATGCGTGGGGCGAGCGCCGGCCCGGCCGGCTGCGTCTGGGCGTGCTGACGCAAGCCTTGCGCCCGTTCACCGAAACCTATCTGGCGATCTCGCAATTCGAAGCGAAGCCACCCGATGTCGAGCTTTCGGTCTACACGATCGAGGCGGCGCCCAGCCCGATCGAGGATTTGGCGCGCGAGAAAGCGGATCGCTATGTCGTGCTCGGCGGCGATCTTGCCGCGCAATTGGCGCGGCTGCGCCAGGACGATCTCGACGCGATCGCGATCCATTCGAATATCTCGGCGGTGGTAAATCCGGTGGCGCTGCTGGCCGCCTGCCGCTTGGCGCGCGTCCAGATGGTTTCGACCGCCACGCCGACGACCGGCGGCTTCGCGTCGGGCGACGCGTATTTCTCCGGCGCGGATAACGAGCCCGGTGCGTATCCGCAAAGCGATTACGTCGAGACGCTCTATCGCGCCCCTGGCTTCGTCAACTACTACGCCTTCCAGCACGACAAGGATGCGGCGACCGCCGTGCCGACGCGCGCCGCTCTGGGCTTGCCCGAAGGCGTGCCGGTTTTTTTCTCGGGCGCCAATTTCTTCAAGCTGGGGCCGGAGCTGACGGCTTTGTGGGCGCGCTTGCTGGCCGAAGTGCCGGAGGCGCGGCTGGTCATCATGCCCTTCGCGCCGAGCTGGTCGGCGTCGTATTTCTCCGCGCCGTTTTTCGCGCGGATCGAGAAACAATTCGGCGCCGCCGGAGTTTCGCGCGACCGCTGGCGCGCCGTGCCGCCCGTGCCGACGCGCGCCGATCTGCATCGCATCGCCGCCTTGTGCGACGTCTACATCGACGCGCATCCGTTCTCGGGCGCATGCTCGCTGATCGATCCGCTGAGCGTGGGGTTGCCCATCGTCACGCTGGCGGGCGAGCGGTTCCGCGGCCATGTCGGGGCGGCGATGCTGACCGGCGCGGGGCTCGGCGAATTCGTCGCGGCGGACGAGGCGGATTACGTCGCCAAGGCGGCGGCGCTGGCGCGCGACCCGGAATTGCGCGCCGCATCGGCGGCGAAGATCCGGGCTGCGATGTCGCCGGACTTGCCCTATTTCGACGTCGCGGCGGCGGGCCGGAAATTGGCGCGGGCCGCGAAGGAATTGGCCGCCGCGCGCGACGCAGCTTTCGCGCGTTTGCGCGCCAGGTCGCCCGACGAATTGATCGCGACGATTTTGCGTCTGGCCGAGGCGGGGAAGGGCACGCCCTTGTTTCGCGCGCTCACCGATCTCGAACTCGTTCGCCTGTTCGCCGTGCCCTATTTGAAGGACGCTGCGCCCGGCGGGCATGCGATCGACGTCGGCGCTTGTTTGGGCGAAACGGCGCTGCCGTTCCTCGACCTCGGCTGGTCGGCTGATCTGTTCGAGCCCGATCACGCTTGCTCGTCCGCGATGGCGGAGCTCGCGCGCCGCTACGGCGAGCGTATCCGCCATCACGCGATGCTGGTAACCGAGGCCAGCGGTGCGGCCGCTTTCTTCCAGGCGGAGGTGGGCTTGTCCGGCCGCTCGCCGTCGCTGCTGTCGGCGACCAAGGATATGCGCAGCGTGCCCGCGACGCGGCTCGACGATTTCGCGGCCGCCAAGGGTCTGGCCCGAGTCGACTGGCTGAAGGCCGATTGCGAAGGCTACGATTTCGACGCGCTGCTCAGCCACGACTACGCGAAATGGCCGCCGCGCCTGGCGCTCGCGGAGTTTTCGACCGCGCATCCGCGCCAGTCGGGCGACGCGTTGCCCAAGACGCTCGCCGCGATGCGCGAGCGCGGCTACGGCGCGTTGGTCTTCAGCTACGAGGATGCGGGAAATTTCCATCGCCGCGTCTGGGATTACTGGTGCATCGGCTTGACCAGCGAAGCGCCCGTGCCCTGCGCCGAGGGCCACGCGCACGGGAACATACTGTTCTTCCGCCTCGACGACGCGGAGTTCCTCGCGCGCACGGCGATGACCTTGGCCGAATTGCTCCCCGCCGACACGCGCGCGGGTTTTCTGGAATGAAGACCGCGCTGATCACCGGGGCGGGCGGGCAGGATGGGCGTCTGCTGTCGCGCCTTCTGCTTGCCGATCATTGGGACGTGATCGGTCTGGTTCGGCACGAAGCGTCGATCGTCGAGCCCGGCGTTCGCGCGCTGGTTTGCGATGTCGGCGACGGCAAGGCGCTGCGCGCGGCGCTCGATGCGGCAAAGCCCGCGCGCGTGTTCCATTTGGCGGCGGCGCATCATTCGTCGGAAGGCGGGGCGGGCGACAAGAACGCCGAAGTATCGGCGATGATCCGCGTCAATTTCGAGGCGGCGGCGACGCTGCTCGATTGGATCGCGGCGAAAAGCCGGACGACGCGAGCCGTGTTCGCCGGCTCGTCGCAAATGTATCAGGCGCTGGGCGCCGATCTGATCGTCGACGAAACGACGCCGGCGAACCCGCGCACCTTCTACGGTCATACCAAGGTTTGGACGCGCGATCTCGCGCGGCATGCACGCGCGGGTTTGGGCTTGCATGCGAGCTTCGCCGTGCTGTTCAACCACGAAAGCGAATTGCGGGCCCCCAGCTACGTCACCCGCAAGATCGTCGATGCCGCCGTGTCGGGCGCGCGGCTCGAACTGATGAACATCGGCGGGCGCGCCGATTGGTCCGCCGCGCGCGACATCGTCGCCGCCTTGGCGGCGATGGCCGAACGCGCCAGCCCCGGCGAATACGTGCTGGGGTCGGGCGAGGCGCATCGGGTGCGCGATTGGGTCGCTATCGCTTACGCGCGCATGGGCCGCGATCCGGCGACGGCTGGAGCCAAAAACGATACGCCCAACGCGATTCCGATCGCCGATCCGCGCAAGGCCTTGCTCGACGGCGTTTGGCGGCCGCGTATCGCGTTCCATGCGCTGGTCGAGAATATGGCCGACGCTATCGCCGGAACGCAAAGCCCCGTGACCGGCCCGCATTGACCGACAAAGCGCCATCGTCGCGCAGTTTCGCGTCGAACACGCGCGGATACCAGCCGTCGCGCGCGCGGATGCGGAAGCTCGATCCCGCGAGCGGTTCGAGATCCGCCATCGTGCCGCCGCGCAATGGTCCGTCAATCCGCAGATTCGTGCCGTCGATCGTGTAAGCGACGCCGAGTTCCGCATGGCGCCAAACGCCGTCGAGGCCCTCCGGCAGCTCGCCGGGCGCCTCGATGCGGCGATAGGCGGTGCGCTCGCCGTTGGCGCCGACGACGCCGCTGCCGTCCCACCGGAACGCGAAGCCGCCGCGCAGCGCTTTCCCCTCGGCGTCCAAGCCGAACGTCGCGCCGTGCTGGCGCACGAAGGCGAAGCCGTCCTGCGCGAGAAGTTCGAGGGACAAGCCGCCGTCCTCGGAAAGAAAGGCGCCCGGCTGGATCGCGTCGGCCTTCATGCGGATCGCGTCGGGATCGAGGCCGCGCGCGCGATCCAGGATTTCGCGCGCCACCAGCCATGGCTGGAAACGGTCCGAGTTCGCGATCACGATCACGGTCAGATCTTCGGCGGACACGCGGATGAATTCGGTTAGGAAGCCCGGCATCAAGCCGCCATGACCGACGGTGTCGAGTCCGCGCCAGGGGGCGACTTGAACGCCACTGGCGTAGAAGTTTTGCGTGCCGTTCGCGAAGGGGCGTTGCACGCAAATCGCGTCGAGCAATTCGCCGCCGATCTTTTTGGTCGACCAGTTGCGCGCCCATTCGATCATGTCGTCGAGACTGGCCCGCATGCCGCCTTCGCCGCCGCCCGGCCATGCGTCGATCGCGCGGATCAGCTTGCCGTCGCGCACGAGATAGCCGTTCCCCATGCCGGGGATCACTTCGTCCTGGCGCGTGCCCAAGATTGCGGTCGTCATCCCGGCCGGCGCGAGAATGCGGTCGCGGAGTATCTCGGCGAAGGGTCGGCCTTCGATGCGTTCGGCCGCATCGTGCAAATAGGCGAAATTGGTGTTGCAGTAAGCGAAGTCGGTGCCCGCCTTGAAGTTGCGCGCCGATTGGCGGCGCACGAGATCGAGCAGCGCGGCGCGGGTTGCAGGCGCCGACAAGTCGCCGCCGCCCAGCGCGTAGGTCTCCATGATCTCGGGCAGGCCGGAGGCGTTATGCATCAAGTGGCGATAGCTGATGCTGGGAAGCGCCTCGCTTGCGAGATCGATGCGGCCTTCTCGGGCGAGCATATGCAGCGCCAAGCAGGTGAATTGTTTGGTGACCGACGCCACCGTCATCACCGTGGCGGGCGAAAGCGGCGTGCCGAGTTCGACGCTGGCCAAGCCGAACGCCTCGCGCAGTACGATATCCGTGCCGCGCACGATGGCGATCGCCGCCCCGGGCCAGCCCGGCCGGTCCAGGCGTTCCCGAACGGTTCGGGCGGCGTTTACCAATTTCGAATCTGCCGTCATGGATTTCCGCTTTTTGCCGCATCGCGGTCGTTTGAAATTAGATTGCGCGGGGCCGTGGGCTATCGCAAAGTCGCGCGCAAGGTGCCGGGCGAATACCCGGGCCGCCACGATAACAGGTCCGAACAGGAGAACATCAATCATGACGATCACGGCTTCCCGCAAAACGGGTCGCGCTGCGCTGCTCGCCGCCGCCGCCTTCGCGGTTCTGGCGGCGGTCGCGCCCGTCCCGGCGGATGCGCAGATCTTCCGCTACGGCTCGGCGAACGACATTCTCGGCCTCGATCCGCACGCCAACAATCACGGCGTGACGAACGCGATGAAGTCGAACATGTACGACCCGCTGGTGCGCCGCAATTACGACGGCTCGCTGCAGCCCGGTCTCGCCGAAAGCTGGACCCAGACCAACCCGACGACCTGGCGCTTCAATCTGCGCCGCAACGTGCGCTTCCACGGCGGCCAGCCCTTCACCGCGGACGACGTGATCACGTCGTTCGAGCGCGTGCGCCAGCAGACGTCCGACATGAGCTACACGGTCGTGTCGATCGAGCGCATCGAGAAGGTCGACGACAACACGATCAACATCGTCACCAAGGGGCCGAACCCGGTTCTGCTCCAGGATCTGACGCTGTTCTTCATCATGAGCAAGCCGTGGATCGAGGCGAACAACGCGATGGTCGTGTCGCGTTCGGGCCAGGCGGGCGCGGCGACCAACTTCGCCAACCTGAACGTCAACGGCACGGGGCCGTTCCGCTTCGTCGAGCGCGTCGCCGACGAGCGTACGGTGATGGAAATCAACCCGAACGCCTGGGCGCCCGCGACCGACACGGGCATCACCCGCGCGATCTGGCGTCCCGTCGCCAACCCAGCGACGCGCGTCGCCGCGGTGCGTTCGCGCGAGCTCGACCTCATGTATCCGGTCCCGCTGCAGGACGTGAACGCGCTGCGCCAGCTCAGCGACCTTCGCGTCGTGCAAGGGCCCACGGCGCGCACCGTCTATTTCGCCTTCGACACGGCGCGCGACAATCTGCTCGACCAGCCGAACGTTAAGAATCCGCTGAAGGACGCGCGCGTGCGCCGCGCGATCTATCACGCGATCAACAGCCAGGCGCTGATGCGCGTCACGATGCGCGGCTTCGGCCAAGCGTCGGGCCTGATCATCGCGCCGCAGGTCCAGGGCTGGGATCAGGAATCGAACCAGCGTCTGCCCTACGACCAGGCCGCGGCGCGCAAGCTGCTGGCGGAAGCGGGCTATTCGAACGGGATCACGATCCCGTTCCACTGCCCGAATAACCGCTACATCAACGACGAGGATATCTGCACCGCCGTCGTCTCGATGCTGGCGCAGGTCGGCATCACCGCGCGCCTCAACGCCATGCCGTTCAGCCAGTTCATCCCGGCGGGCGGCCAGGGCCAGTTCCAGTTCTATATGCTCGGCTGGACGCCCGGCAATTTCGACATCTCCAACCCGCTGCGCGAGTTGCTGACGATGACGAACGGCGCGGGCACGTTCAACTGGGGCAAGTACCAGAACCCGAGGCTGGAAGCGCTGCGCGACCAGATCGCGGTCGAAACCGACATGACCAAGCGCGCGGCCCTGTCCAAGCAGGCGTGGGCCGTGGTGCGCGAGGACGTGCCGATCGTCCCGCTGCATCAGGAACCGCAAGTCTTCGCGATGCTCAACGACCGCATCGCGGACTTCAAGATGCGCGTGCAGGAGGACGTCGAGCTGCGCCACGTCCGTCTGCGCAGATAAGCGCGACCTCGCGAACGGAACGGGCCGTCCGGGAAACCGGGCGGCCCTTTTCGTTTCTAGACGACGTTCTTCTCGAGCATCTTGGCGCCGGTCAGCAAGCGCGCGGGCGAAAGGTCGCGGAGATCGAGTGTGCGGTATTCGCCGTGCCGGATCAGTTCGGCGAGGCCGCGGCCCACGCCGGGGCATTGCTGGAGACCGTGGCCGGAGAAGCCGTTGGCGAGCAGAACGTTCGCCGTGCCCGGGACGGCGCCGATCAGCGCGTTCGCGTCGAACATGTTCATGTCGTAATGCCCGGCCCAGGCGCGGCCGCGCTTGATCGCCTCGAACGCGGGCACGCGCGCGGCCAAAGCGGGCCAGATATGTTCGTCGAAGAAATCGTAATCGACCTCGAAATCGTCGGGAGCGACGTCCGGGTCCTTGTCCTCGGGCGGCACGGTCCCGGCGATGAAGCCTTCGCCTTCGGGGCGGAAATAGACCCCGCCCGGATCGATGGTCAGCGGCGCGTTCTCGATGCGCGTGCGGCATTCGAAGGTGAAGACGAAGCGCTTCTTCGCGTGGACGGGAATGTCGAAGCCGATCGCGCGCACGAGTTCGCGCGTACCCGTGCCCGCCGCGAGCACGACATGGCCCGCCGAGATCGCCGTGCCGTCCGACAGACGCAAAGCGGCGGCGCGATCGCCTTTCATGTCGATGCCGGTCAGCGCGGCCTTGCGATACTCGACGCCGAGCGCGCGCGCTTTGCGGCGCAGCGCCTGGACCAAGCCGTAGCCGTCGAACCAGCCTTCGCCGGTGCGACCCCAGGTTCCGGCGGCGAGATCGCCGGCCGCGAGCCACGGGAACTTGACGGCGAGACCGGCGCGGTCGAAGAACGCGATATCCGCACCCAGCGACGTCTGCAGCGCGTGGTTCTCGCGTAAGACCGCTTCGCCCGACGCGGTCGCCATGAACAGATAGCCGCCTTCGCGAAGCCCGACTTCCGGCCTCTCGCCGTCGACCGCGAGCCGCGCGCCGAGATCGCGCAGGAATTCGATCCCATAGAGCGACAGCTTGACGTTCACGGGGGCCGAGAATTGCTGGCGGATCGACGCGGCCGAGCGGGCGGAGGCCGCGCGCGTGTAGCCGGGATCGGGTTCCAGCACCAGCACCCGGCCCTCGAAATCGGGATCGGCGGCGAGGTGATAGGCGACCGACGAGCCGATGGCGGCTCCGCCGGCGACGACGACGTCGAAAGCTTCGTTCATGGCGGCCATACGTTAGCGCATTGAAACGCGGTTTACGCCGGGTTATGTGGAGGCGTCGGAATAGGGGTGTTCGCCTTGATCGAGAAGCACAAACTGAAGGCCATCAGCGGCTATCCGGAATGGCTGCCGGAACTGCGCATGGTCGAGCTTTCGTGGATCGACCAGATCCGCAAGATCTTCGAGAGCTACGGCTACGCGCCGATCGAGACGCGCTCGGTCGAGCCGGTCGAAGTGCTGCTGAAGCAGGGCGACACCGACAAGGAAATCTACGCCATCCGCCGGTTGATGGCGGAAGGCGACGAAGCGACCCAGCCGCCCGAACACGCGCTGCATTACGACATGACCGTGCCGATGGCCCGCTACGTGGCGGCGAATCTCAACGAGCTGGTCTTCCCCTTCAAGCGCTATCAGATGCAGAAGGCCTGGCGCGGCGAGCGCCCGCAGGAAGGCCGCTTCCGCGAATTCATCCAATGCGACGTCGACGTGATCGACACGCGCGACATCCCGCTTCATTACGACGCCGAGATGCCGGTGATCGTGTTCGAGACGCTGGACAAGCTCGGCGTCGGCGGCTCGGTCACGCGCATCAACAACCGCAAGATCCTGCAAGGCTACTATGAAGGTCTGGGCGTGGCCGATTACGGCAACGCGATGCGCATCGTCGATAAGCTCGACAAGATCGGCGTCAAAGGCGTGTCGGCGATGCTGGCCGCCGAAATGTCGCTCGACGATTCGACGATCGGGAAGATCCTGGCGCTGGCCGAGATCAAGGGCACGGACGCAAGCGTCGTCGGCAAGGTCGAGGCGCTGGGCGTGAAGTCGCCGGTGCTGGAGCAGGGCTTGTCGGAGCTCGGCTTCGTGATGGGCGAACTCGCGCGCTTCCCCGAAGGCGCGTTCGTCGCGGACCTCTCGATCGCGCGCGGCCTCGCCTACTATACGGGCACGGTCTACGAGACGAAGCTGACGGCGTTCCCCGATTATCCGACCGTGTGCGGCGGCGGGCGCTACGACAATCTCGTCGGCTCGCTGATCAATCGCCGCTTGCCGGGGATCGGGATTTCGATCGGGCTCACGCGCATCTTCTGGAAACTGCAAAAGGAAGGCGTGATCAAACCCACGCGCAAGACGCCGACCGACGTGTTGGTCGTGTTTCCGCGCGGCGGCAACTACGCCCAGGTCTCGGCGACCGCGCGCGTGCTGCGCGGGCGCGGCCTGAAGGTCGAGCTGTGGCACGAAGAACGCAAGCTCGACGCCCAGCTCAAATACGCCGGCGACAAGGGCATTCCCTTCGTGTGGTTCCCGCCGGTGGAAGCCGGCGCGCCGCACCAGGTGAAGAACATGGGAAACGGCGTGCAGTACGAAGCCGACGCCGCGTCGTGGACGCCCGAGAAGGGCTGAACCTTTAGCTGCGCAAAATCGCGACAACGGCGGCGATCAGCATCGCCGTCGATACGGCCATCCCGATCATGAAGCCCAACCCGCGCGTCTTGGGATCGGCATAATAGGCGCGCGCGTAGAGGGCGCGGCCGGCGATCCACACCACGCCGCCGATACCGGCCCATGCGTCGCCGACCCAGATCGCGCAAAGCCAGATCGCGGGCAATGCGACGACGATCTGCTCCAGCGTGTTCATCTGCACGCGCAGATAGCGCAGGAATTCCGGCGGCCCGTCGGTCGCGGGCGCGGGCACGGCGTATTTCCCGCGCGCGATTCCGACTTTGAAACTGAGGACGGTGTAGAGCACGAGGGCGGCGATCGTTGCGAGACTGGCATAGGGGTACATGAGGCGGGCTCCGGCCGGTGACAGGCGCCGATCAGCGCAAATGGCGCGCCCCCGGTCAAGGCCGCTATAGTCGTGGAAGGTCCACAGAGTCGAGGGTTCCATGCCGCGCTCCGGTCTCGCGTCGTCGCGTATCGACCATGTCGGGTCGCTGCTGCGCCCCGAAAGCCTCAAAGCGGCGTTCCTGGCGCACGCCAAAGGCCGCTTGCCGGCCGAGGAACTGCGCGCCAAGCAGGACGACGCGATCCGCGCGATCGTCGCCGAACAGGAAGCGCACGGGATCGCGGCCGTGACCGACGGCGAGTATCGCCGCCTCAATTGGCAGGTTTCGTTTTCCGAGGTCGAAGGCTGGGATCTCTGGCCGTCGACTTGGGCGAGTTTCGTCAAGGCGCCGGACAATGTGATGCCGGGCGAGACGCCGGGCCAGAAGGGCGGCGACGCGGTCGTCAGTTTCCGCACGCCGGCGACCGGCAAGCTGCGCTTGGCGCGCAATTTCCCGCTCGACGAATTGCGCTTCCTGAAAAGCGTCGCGACGGCGCCGGTCAAAATCACGCTGATGGGCCCGGATCGCGTCTGCCAAATGTGCGACGTGCCCAATTCCAAGCCCGTCTACGCCGATGCCGACGCTTTCCTCGCCGACGTGGTGGCGGTGCAAAAGCGGATGATCGGCGAGCTGGCCGGTGCGGGCTGCGACTACATACAGATCGACGAGCCGAGTTACACGGGCTATGTCGATCCGGCCACGCTCGCGCGGATGGAAGCGGAGGGCCAGGACCCGCTGTCGTCGCTGCGCCGCGCGATCGACGCCGACAACGCCGCGATCGCCGATGTCGCGGGCCGTGCCGTCACGGGATTGCATATCTGCCGGGGCAATCGCGCCAGCATGTGGCATCGCGAAGGCAGTTACGATCCCATCGCCGAAGCCGTTTTCGGCGGGTTGAAGTTCGACCGCCTGCTGCTGGAATACGATACGTCGCGCGCGGGCGGGTTCGAACCCTTGCGCTACGTGCCGCGCGGAAGTGCCGGGCCGGTCGTCGTGCTGGGCCTCGTCACCACCAAGCACGGGACGCCGGAAACGGTGGACGAGCTGCGCCGGCGCATCGACGAGGCGGCGAAGTTCCTGCCTGTGGAGCAACTCGCCCTGTCCCCGCAATGCGGCTTCGCCTCGGGCATCGCGGGCAACATGCTGTCGATGGACGCGCAGTGGCACAAGCTCGACACGATCGCCGAGACGGCGCGGCTGGTTTGGGGCTAAGGAGCGGCGGCGCTCGGGCAGCGCGTCAGTCGCGGGCCGGTCGCGCCATGGCCGCCAGATTGTCGGCGAAAGCGCGCGCCCAGCGCGCCGACGGCTGCAACCAGCGCAGCACGAGGCCGCGCTCGTCGTGGGCCGTCACCGAGGCGATCAGCGCGAAGCGGCGCGGCGGCGCCGCCGGGAGTGGGCGGGGAATACGCAACTCGAACGCGACCACGGCGCCGGTATCAGCCTTCACCGCGCCGCCTTCGGTGCGCAAGCCCAGCACCGAGATGTCGTGGATCGGCAATTCCCGGCCGCGCAAAAGGATCGACGCGCCGTCCAGCGCGTAGCGCGGCGAGCGGCGGCGGTCGATCTCGGTCGCGGTTGGATCGGACGCGGTCATCTTTTCCCCGCTTGCTGACGGCGGCCGGCGGCTTCCTTGCGCGCGAGTTCGGCGGCCTGAGCGTCGCGCTTGCGCTGCGCCGCGCGTTTTTCTTCGGCCTCGCGTTCGACATCCGCCTTGCGCGCGGCGTCCAGCCGCGACTTGAGGTCCTTGTCGACCTTGCCGTCGATCCAGTTGGTCAATTGGCGTACCATCTTGGAACGCTGGAACGTCAGGCCGTTCCAGACGCGCTCGGACTCCGCGTCGGTCGCCTCGGTCGGCATGGTCGGCAGATAAAGAAGGATGTGCTGGATCGCGAGATCGAGCACGTAGGGATCCTTCTCCGCCTCGAATTTCTCCTGCGCCTTGTCCCACACGTCGATGAGATCGCTCCAGCCGTCCAGCGCGAAGGCGATGTCGCGCGCCCAGCCGGCGATAAGGTCGAGCACGATCTCGTGATCGCGCACGACCGCGACGAAAAAGCTCAGTTTCTGCTCGATATCCGAAAGCCGGTCGGCGACGTAGTCGCGGAACTGTGCGGCCGAAAACTGGACGAGCAGCGCCCGGTTCGCGGCCTCGTCGCGCGTTTCCTTCTCGTACTCGCGCAAGGCTTCGCGGAACTTGTCGAGCCGCGCGAAGCTCAAGGCGAGATGGCCTTCCTGGCGCGCGCCAGGGTCGGAGTCGAGATTGATCGCGCCGATGGGCGCGAGCGTCTCGGATACCGCTTCGATGCGCTTGATAACCAATGGCGGCGAGATCTTCGCCTGCTGGGCGAGATAGCCGAAAACCTTCTCGGTCAGCGCCTGGCCCGCGTCGGCGTCCTGGCCGGGCGTCGCGCGGATCGCGGCCATCAGCATCATGCTGTTGGCCTTCGACATCACGGGATCGCCGCGCGCCACGCCGCATTCACGCGTCGCCTGCGCGAGAAGACTGATATAGGCCTGGAAGCGATCCTTGCGCGCCGAATCGAGCCGTGCTTTCGCGAAATCGCGCGTCGTCGGATCGCCGGCATGGTCGCGATCGGCGGTCAGGGCGAGCGTGCGCATGACCAGCGGGTCGAGCGGCGCGTCGGCGAAAGTTTCCGTGATCGAGTCGAACAGGGCGCGGTCGCGGATCGCCATCTGGGTCCAGTTCGGCACATGGACCCATTGCATGATCAGGTTTTGCCGGTCTTCGGAGCCCGCATAGTTCTCGAAAATCGCCTCCCACTCCTTCGGCCGCTGGCCGGGATGGATGCGCAACCGCAACGGCTTCAGGCGCGGATTCTCGAAAGGTACCAATACGCCGCGCGCTTGGAACGTATCGGGCAAAGTCGGCTTCATCGCGCGGAATCGCACTCCGTTCGGTTTCAGGAACGAAGTTATCGGCGCGATGCTGAATCCACGGTTAACGTCGCAGCAGTTTTCTCGTTCCGGGTCCGTTAGTCTCTCCTCGGGTACAAGAAGGCCGTATTTGCCTAGATTTGACTCGAAATCCGGCGCCCACGGCGGATATGGAGAATCTCGATGTCGAAAGCTTGGGTCTATCTTTTCGCGGCCGGCGTGTTGGAGATCGCGATGGCGATCGGGTTGAAGATGAGCGACGGTTTCACCAAGCTCGTTCCCAGTCTCGTGACCGTCGTCAGCGCGGCCGCCAGCTTCTATCTTTTGGCGACGGCGATGCGCGATCTGCCGGTCGGGACGGGCTATGCCGTGTGGGTCGGGATCGGCGCCGCGGGCACGGCGATCTTCGGCATCGTGCTGCTGGGCGAAGCGGCGAACGCGTTGCGTTTGGGCGGTGTCGCCCTCATCATCGCAGGGGTTGCATTGCTGAAATTCGCCGAAGCCGCCTGACCGGAGCGACAAGAATGCCCGAGATCGTCGATCGCATCATCGCCGTATTGGAGAGCCCGGCGGCCGACCGCCATTACGGCGAAGGCGTGTCGGAGCGCGATCATGCGTTGCAGGCCGCCGCCTTGGCGCGTGGCGAGGGGGCGCCGCCCGCGCTGATCGCGGCGGCGTTGCTCCACGATATCGGCCACCTGCTGCACGGCCTCGACGAGGATATCGCGGATCGCGGCATCGACGGCAAACACGAGGCGGTGGGGGCCGCGTTCCTCGCCAAGCATTTCGTCGAGGACGTGGTCGGCCCGGTGGCGCTGCATGTCGACGCCAAGCGCTTCCTGGTCGCGACCGAAGCCGAGTACGCGGCGAAATTGTCGCCCGCGTCGGTGCAGTCGATGGCGCTGCAAGGCGGCGTCATGAGCGAAGCGGAGGCGAAGGAATTCGCCGCGAAGAAGCACTGCACCGGTGCCGTGCGCGTGCGCCGCTGGGACGAGGAAGCGAAGATCGTCGGCCTGAAAGTGCCGCCGGTTTCGTCCTATCGCGACGTTCTGGAAGCGAGTTTGCGCTAGCGCTTAAAGCGCGGTCGCGACGCGGCGCTGGAGTTCGTAGAGCGCGATCGCCGCGGCGTTCGACACGTTGAGGCTTTCGAGCCCCTTGTCGATCGGGATGCGCACCAGCAAGTCGCAATGCTCGCGCGTGAGCCGGCGCAGGCCCTCGCCTTCCGCGCCCACGACCAGCGCGATTTTGCCGGTCATGTCGGCCTGATGGATTTCGGTGCTCGCTTCCCCCGCGAGCCCCACGCACCAATAGCCGGCTTTCTTGAGGTGCTCCAACGCGCGGGCGAGATTGACCACGCGCACGAACGGCACGCGTTCGAGCGCGCCCGACGCGGCCTTGGCCATGACGGCCGTCGCGCCGGGCGAGTGCCGCTCGGGGCAAATCACGGCCGCGACGCCGAAGCCGGCACAAGAGCGCAGGATGGCGCCAACATTGTGCGGATCGGTGACTTGGTCGAGCACCACGACGCGCGCGGCGTCCTGTCCCTCGGTCGCGCGGATGATGTCGTCGAGATCGGGATCGTCGAGCCCGTCGACCAAAGCCGCGAGGCCCTGATGGACGGCGCCGCGTGGCATCATGCGGTCGAGCTGCTCGCGATCGAGAATCTCGGCGTCGGGCAGGCCGATCGGATGCGCTTCGGCGAGGGTTTCGAGTTTCGGCCCGAGTTGGGCATCGACTTCGCGCTGAACGGCGATGCGCAGGATTTTGCGCCGCGGATTGGCGAGAGCGGCCAGAACGGGATGGATCCCGTATAGCCATACCCGGCCA
>VYME01000763.1_pt1 | contig 19774 bp, 18 predicted proteins | sample 5115281 | NCBI WGS metagenome assembly VYME01 (sample SAMN12291780, study PRJNA351875) | freshwater metagenome | isolation source: freshwater lake | place: USA: Michigan, Wintergreen Lake | collected 2013-08-08
CAAGGTACTGTGGCAGTTCCGTGTGGGTACCGGCATCTTGCAAAGCGCGGTGACGTACGCCATCGACGGCAAGCAGTACATCGCCGTGGTGGCGGGGCGCCTCAAGGGGCCGCCTTCCTTCTTCGGAAAGATCGGCCAGAAGGCGATGGATCAGAGCCCCGAGGGTGGCATCGTGATGGTGTTCGCGCTGTAAGTCACTCCCGTTTGGCGGGGCACAAGCCCCGCCCTTTTCCTTGCTGTTCGCGACCCCCTCGGCCGCATGCGGCCCGCAGCCGGGGACCGACGGAGACGAACGTGCAGCACAAACGTGCAATCACATTTGCCCTCTGCGTGTGCGTGGCGGCAATCGGTGTCTTGCCCGCCTCGGCCGGTACGGACGTCGCCCCGTCACCGGCCGCATCGGCCACCAGCGATGACCCGACGGCCAAGGAAGGCGCCAGCCTGTTCAACCAGTACTGCTCCCACTGCCACGGTCCATGGGCCGAGCAGGGAGAGCGGCCGAGGGACCTGCGACGCCTGCGAATCCGCTATGGCGATGAGGCGCGCGAGATGTTCTCGACGACCGTGACGAACGGCCGGCCCGAGAAGGGCATGCCTGTGTGGAAGGGTGTGCTGAGCGACGAGGTGCTCGGGAAGATCTATGCGTTCCTCGAGACGGTGCAGGTGGAAGACTGAATGCCATCCGGGTGTCGGTGAGTCTTCCGCCGTGGTTTGTCTCTCGTAGCGTCTCGAATCGCGCATTCAACTGACAAGAGGAAGTGACACGTGACGAACTTGGAACAGGGCCGACATGGCGACGATTGATTCGAACGGCGTACGCCTCTACGCAGAGGAAACCGGAACAGGAACCCCGATCGTCTTCGTCCATGAGTTCGCCGGCGATCACCGCAGCTGGGAGCCGCAGGTGCGCTTCCTCTCGCGCCGCTACCGCTGCATCACATTCAATGCGCGTGGGTACCCTCCATCGGATGTTCCCGAGGACCCCGACCAGTACAGCGCCAAACATGCGGTCGACGACATCGCCGCCGTGATGCGGCACTTCGGCATCGACAAGGCGCACATCGTCGGGCTCTCGATGGGTGCCTACGCCACACTCGTTTTCGGTATCCGCTATCCGCACATGGCACGCTCCCTCCTCGTCGCCGGTGCGGGTAGCGGGTCCGATCCCGATTCCCGTGAGGACTTCCTCGCGGAGTGCGACGCCCTCGCCTCCCGCATGCTCGCGCAGGGCATGCCGGACGCCAGCGCCGGATACGCGGCCAGCATCACCCGGTGCCGGTACGCCGAAAAGGATCCCCGCGGGTTCGCCGAGTTCTCCCGGCAGTTCGCGGAACACTCTGCCCTTGGTTCCGCGCTCACGATGCGCGGCTACCAGATGAAGCGCGCCACGATCTACGAGATGAAAGCCCAGCTCGAGGCGCTGACGGTACCCACCCTGGTGGTCACCGGTGACGACGACCTGCCGTGCGTGGCGCCGGCCGTGTTCATGAAGAAGACCATCCCGTCGGCCACGCTGTGGGTCGTGCCGCACACCACCCATCAGGTCAATCTCGAGGAACCGGACGCCTTCAACCGCGCAGTTCTCGATTTCATCTCCAGCGTCGATCAGAAGGGATAGGAAGACCGATGGATCTCAGAATCGCAGGGAAGTCTGCCGTCGTCACCGGCGCATCCGCGGGCATCGGCCTCGCATGCGCACGGCTCCTCGCCGAAGAGGGCGTCAACGTGACGCTGGTCGCACGGTCCGAAGGCAAGCTTGACGCGGAAGCCGCACGCATCGAGGCCGACTTTGGCGTCAATGCACGGGCGCTTGCCCTCGATCTGGGCACGCCGGCCGGACTCGATGCGCTGACGCCCCATGCCCGGACGGCGGACATCCTGGTCAACAACGCTGGCGCGATCCCGGGCGGAGGTCTCGATGCCATCGATGACGCCAGGTGGCGGGCGAGCTGGGAGCTGAAGCTCTTCGGCTACATCGACCTCTGCCGACGCATCCTCCCCGGAATGATCGAGCGCCGCGATGGCGTCATCGTCAACGTCATCGGATTCGCCGGCGCTGCGCCGCGCTACGACTACCTCTGCGGCTCGGTGGCCAACGCGGGCCTGATCGCGTTCACCCGCGCCGTCGGCCAGCACAGCGCGAAGGCGGGTGTGCGGGTTGTCGGCCTGAACCCGGGACCCACGCAGACGGAACGACTGGTGAAGCTGTATCGCGAGCGAGCAGTGGCGCGCTTCGGAGACGCCGAACGCTGGAAAGAGCTGGTGTCGGATCTGCCCTTCGGGCGCCCGTCCACGGCCGACGAGATGGCGGACCTCACCGTGTACCTCGCCTCGGGCCGGGCCTCGTACCTCAGCGGCGTCGTCGTCGATGCCGATGGCGGCGCCATGTACGGAAGTGCCTGACCGACGATGTTCTCCGAACTCCCACTGAGCGATCGACTGGATGCCCTTCTCGGGACATACATGCCGCTCGCGACGGACAGCGCAGGCGACTTGCGAGTCGTCGATGCCCGGGTGGCGGGACAGAGCGTCATCGTCATCGGCTTCGACGGCGACCGGCAACGTGGGTCGTTGGGCGGACGTGAGGCGGATCAGTTCGTCAACGCACTCCGCAGCGCCTGTCGCGACGATTCACCGGTGGTGTTGCTGATGGACACCGCAGGCGTGCGCGTGACGGAAGGCATCGCAGGGGTCGCGGCACTGCGCCGCTGGCTTCGGGCAGCCCTGGACGCCGCCCTCGACGGCTTGCCCATGCTCGCGCTGATCACGCGGAACTGCTTCGGTGGCGCGAGTGTGCTGTCGACACTCTGTGATCGACGGGTCGTCAACCGCAACAGCCTCACGGCCATGTCCGGTCCACGCCTGATCGAACAGATGTCGGGTGCCGGGGATCTGGTCGCCTCGGACGATGCGGCGGGCCGCGCGCTTCTCGGTGGCGAAGCGCGTGCGACAGCATCATGCGGCTTCGTGCTGATCGACGACGACGCGAGAAGCTACCGGGATCACCTGACGGAATGGGTTCGGACGCGGACTGCTTCCCGCACCCCGGCATCCGGCATCGCCGAGACGCTCGATCGACTGCGAGACCGCTTGCGGGCGGCAGATCGCTGGCAGGCCGATGCCACCGTCCGGGAACTGAACGACCACCCGCTGCAACCCGTGGTCGACGAACTGCTCGGCACGCGCTCTCGCCTTCTCGCTACCGGCGCCTTCCTTCGCGCCGACGTCGATGCGCGGCTGGACGCGCGCCTGTTCGGACTGATCGGTGGCGGGCTTGCCGGTCCGGAAGACGTGCAGCGGCTGACAGAGGCGATCGCACGATTGCCGGCGTCGGTGAAGCGCCTCTTCCTGCTGCTGGACTGCGAGAGTCATTCGGCCCGCGCGGATGACGAACGGCTCGTCCTGTCGGAGTTCCTCGGGAGTCTGGCGCTTCAGGTCCGCATGCATCACCGCTGGCAAGTGCACGTCCGGGTCGTCGTCACCGGCGTGGCAGGCGGTGGCATCTTCGCGGCGCTCGCCAGTGCCGCCAGCAGCGTCTGCATGCTGCCGTCGGCGCGTCTGTGCGTCCTTCCGACGGCAGCGATGCGCGCCATCAGCAAGACCGAGGGGGAATGGCGAACCACGCCTGCACGCGCACTGGAAGCCGGTGCCGTCGATGCACTCCTCGGCGATCTCACGGAGGTCTCCGCCATTGGACAGTGACGCAAACTTCTTCGCGAGCTTCGAGAGGGCCTGCGAGCGGGATCCTTCCGCGCCATGCATCGAGACCGACGCCGGCGTCGTCCACAGTTACGCCGACATCGACCGGATGTCAGCCCGATTCGCGCACGCACTGCAGTCGCTCGGATGCCGGCCCGATGATCGCGTGGCCGTGCAGGTCGAGAAGTCCGCGCAGGCGCTGGCGCTGTTTCTCGGATCCTTGCGCGCGGGTCTCATCTACCTCCCGCTGAACACCGCCTACAAGTCGACGGAGCTGACGCATTTCCTGTCGGACGCGCAGCCGCGCGTTTTCGTGTGCAGCGAGGACGCGCGCGAGGCCATGCGGGATTTCGCGGTCAGCCTGGGCGTGTCGCGTGTCGAAGGGATGGGCCCGGACGGCCTTGGCTCGATGACCAGCCTCGCAGCCACCCAACCCGGCACGTTCGCCACGGTGCGGCGCGCACCGGAGGACATCGCGACGATCATGTACACGTCCGGAACGACCGGGCGCTCGAAGGGTGCGATGCTGAGCTGCCGTGCAGTGAACTCCTGCGCGGAGGGCCTGGTGGACCACTGGGAGTTCGACGCGCGCGACGTGCTGCTCCATGCGCTGCCCATCTTCCACGTCCACGGCCTCTTCGTGTCGACGTGCGTCGCACTCCGTGCGGGTGCGAGGCTGCTGTTCCATCGAAGATTCGACATCGATGCCGTGCTCGCGGCGCTGCCACGGGCCACCGTGATGATGGCTGTGCCGACCTTCTATCACCGCCTGCTTTCCGACGACCGCTTCACACGCGACGCGTGCAGAGCGATGCGGCTCTTCACCTCGGGCTCGGCCCCGCTCACCGCCCAGGCGCACACCGCGTTCCGCGAACGTACCGGTCATGAGGTTCTCGAGCGCTACGGCGCGACCGAAACGATGATCCTCACGTCGAATCCGTTGCACGGAGAGCGCCGTCCCGGATCGGTGGGGCTGCCCCTGCCCGGCGTCGAACTGCGCATCTCGGACAAGGACGACCGCCCGTTGCCTCGTGACGAGATCGGGATGATCCAGGTGCGCGGACCGGGTCTCTTCTCCGGCTACTGGCGGCTCCCGGAGAAGTCGGCCGAGGACATGACCCCCGACGGCTTCTTCCGCACCGGTGATCTCGGCGAGCAGTCGGACGACGGCTACGTGACGATCACGGGGCGCGCCAAGGATCTGATCATCAGCGGCGGCTACAACGTCTACCCGGTCGAGGTCGAGTTCGTCCTCGACTCGCACGAGGCCGTCGCCGAATCCGCCGTGATCGGGATCCCGCACCCCGACTTCGGCGAGGCCGTGGCCGCGGTGGTCACCCTGCGCCCGGGCGGCGCGGCAGTGACGTCGCCGGAACTGATTTCGTGGATCAAGCCACGCCTCGCCAACTACAAGGTGCCGAAGCAACTGGTCATCGTCGCGCAGTTGCCGCGCAATGCACTGGGCAAGGTGCAGAAGAACATCCTGCGCGAGACCTTCGAGACACTAGTGGCGGCGACATGAGGCAGTCGTTTCGCAGGACCGGTCGCATCCGTGGCCGGCCCTTCCGGATGGTGGTGACAAGGAGATTCACATGGAAGTAGCAGTCGAGGCACGTGGCCAGGAAGTCATGACGGCCGCGGAGCGCCGCGTGATCTTCGCGTCGAGCGTGGGCACGGTGTTCGAGTGGTACGACTTCTTCCTCGTCGGGGCGCTCGCGGCCGAGATCAGCCGACATTTCTTTTCCGGCGTGAATCCATCCGCCGCCTTCATCTTCACGTTGCTGAGCTTCGCCGCCGGATTTGCGGTGCGTCCACTCGGCTCGCTCGTGTTCGGGCGGCTCGGCGACATGGTCGGACGGAAGTACACGTTCCTGGTGACCATCGTGCTCATGGGCGCGGCCACCTTCCTGATCGGCCTCCTGCCCAGTTTCGCGTCCATCGGCATCGCGGCCCCCATCCTCTTCGTCGCGATGCGCATGGTCCAGGGGCTCGCGCTGGGCGGAGAGTTCGGCGGTGCGGTGACCTACGTCGCGGAGCATTCACCCCACGGCCGCCGAGCCACCTGGGTCTCCTGGATCACGGTGACCGGGTCCGTCGGGATGCTGCTCGCGCTGGGCGTCATCCTCGCGCTTCGCCTCACGCTCGGCGAGGCCAGGTTCGGGGAATGGGGCTGGCGGTTGCCGTTCCTGTTCTCGGTCGTGCTGCTCGGCGTCTCGGTGGTCGTCCGGATGCAGCTGAAGGAGTCGCCGTCCTTCGCGAAGATGAAGGCCGAGGGGAAGACCTCCAAGGCCCCCCTCTCCGAAGCCTTCGGTCAGTGGAAGAATCTGCGTCTCGTGCTCATCGCGTTCTTCGGGCTCGCGATCGGGCAAGGCGTGATCTGGTACACCGGGCAGTTCTACGCGCTGTTCTTCATGACCCAGGTGCTCAAGGCGGACGGCCAGACCGCGAACACGCTCATCATCATCGCCACGGTGCTGTCGATCCCGATCTACTACTTCGTGGCGACGATCACGGACCGTGTCGGACGAAAGCCGATGTTCATGATCGGGCTGGCGCTCGGGATCATCTTCTTCATTCCGCTGTACAAGGCACTGACCTCGTACGTCAACCCCGGCCTGGAGCGCGCGCAGGCGAACTCGCCCGTCGTCGTGTTCGCGGATCCCGCGGAGTGCTCGTTCCAGTTCAATCCGACCGGGACGGCAAAGTTCACGACGTCGTGCGACATCGTCAAGGGCAGCCTCGCCTCGGCGGGCATCACATATGAATCCCGTCCGTCGCCGGCCGGCACCCCAGCGGAGATTCAGATCGGCCAGGAACGGCTGCGCGCATACGACACCACCGGGCCCGACGCCAAGGAGAGCGAGAAGGCCTTCAAGGCCACTCTGGCGGCAACGCTGGCCGGTGCGGGCTACGCTGCGAAGTTCGATCCGGCACAGGTCAACTGGCCGATGGCCGTGCTGGTACTGCTGGCCATGATGTCCTTCGCCACCTTCACCTACAGCGCCATGGCGGCCAGCCTCGTCGAGCTGTTCCCGACGCGGATCCGCTACACCTCGATGTCGCTTCCCTACCATGTCGGCATCGGCTGGTTCGGCGGGTTCCTGCCAGCCGCCGCTTTCGCGATCATGGCCGCATGGGGAAACATCTACGCCGGCCTCTGGTACCCGATCACGGTGGCCGCCGTCGCGTTCGTCGTCTGTCTCTTCTTCCTTCCCGAAACGAAGGACGTGGACATCTTCCAGTGAGCGCGCCATGACGATGCGTGTTCTGGAGGCGCAGTCCTTCTCGATCGACGGATTGAAAGTGGTGACCCGCCCGGTCCCGTCGCCACGCCGCGGCGAGATCCTCGTCCGAGTTCGTGCGGCGTCACTGAACTACCGGGATCTCGTGATCCTCACCGACAACTACTTCCCGGCGCAGCGGGTGCCCTACGTCCCGTGCTCGGACGCGTGCGGTGAAGTGGTCTCCGTGGGTGAGGACGTGACGCGGTTCAAGGTCGGCGATCGCGTGGCACCGACCTACACCCAAGGCTGGTACGACGGCGAACCGACCCTCGAGCAGCGCACGCAACGCACCCTCGGCGGGCCGCTGCCGGGAGTTCTGCAGGAGCATCTGGTCGTGCCGGCGGAGGATGCCGTCGCGGTGCCGGCGTATCTCAGCGACGTCGAAGCGGCCACGCTGCCAGTCGCGCCTCTGACGGCCTGGTCAGTGCTGAGGGACGGAGACGTCAAGCCCGGCGATGTGGTGCTGGTGCAAGGAACTGGCGGCGTCGCCATCTGCGGACTGCAACTCGCGAAGCTGTCCGGCGCCAGGGTGATCGTCATCTCGTCCAGCGACGAGAAGCTGGCGCGGGTGCGCGCGATGGGTGCCGACCTCGGCATCAACTACCGCACCCATCCCGACTGGCACGTGCCCGCGCGGGAGTACACCGGAGGCCGTGGCGTGGACGTGATCCTCGAGACCAGCGGATCCACGCTGGCCCAGTCGCTGGCAGCGCTCACGTTCGGTGGTTTCATCGGCGTCGTCGGATTCGTGGCCGGCTACGAAACCACCATTCCCGTGCGTCAGCTCGTGGGGCCCATCACGCGTGTCCACGGCCTCACGACGGGCTCGCGCAAGCGCTTCGAAGCGATGAATCGCGCGTTCGCGACCCATGAGGTCCGACCGATCATCGACAGCGTGTTCGCGCTCGACGATGCCGCGGATGCCTTTCGTCGCATGAAGAGCGGACAGCACTTCGGGAAGATCGTCATTGCGATGTGAAGCCATTCCTGCGGCGATCGCGTCCCTCCGGCCGTCGTGCAGGGACCGGAAGCGGACCGATTCGCCCGCGGCCTCAGCAGCGTACGGGGCTACTTCGTGGCGAGGACCGGGCGACGCCGGTGCCAGTCGGTCGCTGCCTGGAAAGCGCAGCCCGCGCGGAGCAGGAGCGGTTCGTTCCATCGCGCGGCTTCGAGCTGCAGGCCGATGGGCAAACCCTCGGGCGAGAAGCCGCACGGCACCGACAACCCCGGAATCGCCGCGAACGATCCGACGACATTGTTCTTCGACAGCGTCCGGGTCGAGTCGAACAGGCTGCGCGAATCATCGACCGGTGGCGCCACGGTCGGGGTGGTGGGCGACACGATGAGGTCCACCGTCGAGAAGACCTGGCGCACGGTGAGCCGCCACTGTTCCCGGATGCGCATCGCGTGGGCGTAGTCGGCACCGGTGAACCGCGCCCCGCGCTGCATGCGGTCGAGCGTCTGGGGGTCCCAGAGTGCGTCGTTCGTACCGAGCCGCGCGGCGTGCACATCCCGCGCATCGCAGCCGAGGATCACGGGGTACCACTCCGGTACCTGCTCGGCGCCCGGCAACTCCACATCGACGATCACGGCACCGAGACTCGACAGGACCCGCAGGGCTTCTTCCACGGCGGCGCCCACCGGCACGGAAATTCCGTCGAAGTAGTGGTTGCGCGGCCGACCGATCCGCACGCCTGCGATGCCGTCGCGCAGGGTCGGCAGAAAGTTGGGCAGCTGGCGCGATTCACTGAACGCATCGAGCGGGTCGTAGCCCGCGATGACTGCGAAGAGAAGTGCCACTTCCTCGACCGTGCGCGCCATCGGGCCGATCACGTCGCTGGTCGGGCTCAGCGGAAAGCTCCCGCGATTCGAGACGCGTCCGATGGTCGGCCGCAGGCCGCTGACGCCGGTGAGCGCGGCGGGAAGCCGGATGGAAGCACCCGTGTCGGAACGCACCGGCACGCCGCAGACGCTCGACGACAGCGGCGTCGGCGGTCGGCACGTGATCCGCGAAGAAGAGCGACCCGTAGGTCGTACGCAGGCCCGCTGTGTCGATGTTGTCCTTCACGGCGATCGGGATGCCATGCAGGAGCCCCAGAGAACGCCCATCGGCCGCAGCCCGGTCGGCCGCCTCCGCCGCGAGGCGCGCGCCGGCTTCGTCGACCGTCGTCATGGCCTTCAGCCGGTGATCCCATTGCCGGATGGCGTCGATGCAGTGATCGAGGCGATCGGCAGAGGCGTTCTTGGTCACGGCTGGAGGCATGGCGTTTCCTCTTGCGATATCGGTCGTGGTGAACTCGGCGAATTGTCACAGCATCGCGGAGTGGTCCGCAAAGACTGTTTGCTGGAGTTGCGCCGTGGACGCGTGGTTGATTGCTCCACACATTGGTCTCCGTCACACGAGACGACGAGCCAACCACGACACCCGAACACTTTCCGACACGCATTGACCCAGGACGAATCCTCCGAAAAGGAACTGATGCATGAGTCACGATGACCATCACGATCACCACGACCACGATCACGGCTCCCACCTGTCGGACGTCCAGCTCCGGGTGCGGGCGCTCGAGACGGTCCTGACCGAGAAGGGCTACATCGATCCTGCGGTGCTCGACCTGATCGTCGAGCACTTCGAGACGAAGGTGGGTCCGCACGTGGGAGCGAAGATCGTCGCCCGCGCGTGGACGGATCCCGCGTTCAAGGCGGCGCTGCTGGCCGATGCGACCCACGCTGTCGCGGCCGACGAGACCTTCGGGCGAGTCGGCGATCACCTCGTCGCCGTCGAGAACACCGAGGCGCAGCATCACATGGTGGTGTGCACGCTGTGCTCCTGCTACCCGTGGGATGTCCTTGGGTTGCCGCCCGTCTGGTACAAGTCCGCGCCGTATCGCTCGCGGGTCGTGATCGATCCGCGCGGAGTGCTGGCGGATTTCGGCGTGACGCTGCCGAGCGAAACGGCGATCCGCGTCTGGGACTCCACGGCCGAGACCCGCTATCTCGTGGTGCCACGGCGTCCGGCTGGCACCGACGGATGGACCGAAGAGCAACTGGCTTCGCTCGTCACCCGCAACAGCATGATCGGCACGGGCCTCGCGCTTCCACCCGGTGAGGTGACACCATGAACGGCGTCCACGATCTGGGCGGGATGCAGGGGTTCGGCCCCGTCGTCGACGAGCCCGACGAGCCCCGCTTTCACGCGCCGTGGGAAGGCAGGATGCTCGCGCTCCAGCGCGCGATCCTGTTCATGCGCGTATGGAATCTCGATGCGTTCCGATACGCGCAGGAACGCCTGCCCGCTGAGGTGTATCTGTCGGTGTCGTATTACCACCGCTGGCTGCTCGGCCTCACGAACAGCGCGCTGGAGCACGGCCTCTTCACCCGGGCGGAGCTCGATGCCGGGCATGCGCAGGGGCCGGCCAAGCCCGTCCCGCGGACGATGGGCATCAGCGACATCGAAGGCGCGAAACTCCGGCCGCCGTTCGGACGCACGGCGACCACACAAGCTCGCTTTGCGCCGGGTACGTCGGTGCGCACGACGAACATCCACCCCATCGGGCACACGCGGCTTCCACGTTATGCGCGCGACAAGGTCGGACGCGTCGAAGCCGTGCACGGGTGCCACGCCTATCCGGACGGGATCGTCGCAGGCGACCGGAGTGCCGCGGCGTGGCTCTACACCGTCGTGTTCGATGGGCGTCGACTCTGGGGCGAGGACGCCGACCCGACACTCACCGTCTCGATCGAAGCCTTCGAACCCTACCTGGAGCCCGCCTGACATGCCCACGCCTCTACCGCCCACGACCACTGTCGCGGAAGTGCTTGGCGCGATACCCGTCGATCAACGCACGCCCACATTCAGCGAGCCATGGGAGGCGCAGGCGTTCGCGCTCACGCTGGCGCTGCATCGGCGCGGGGTGTTCACGTGGGGCGAATGGGCTGCGACGCTCGGCGAGGAGATCAAGCGGGCGCAGGCGCTCGGCGATCCGGACAGCGGCGCCACCTACTACCGGCACTGGCTCGCCGCGATCGAGCGGATCGTCCGCGAGAAAGGCATCACGAACGAAGACACGCTGCTCCGGTATCGCGACGCGTGGCACAGGGCCGCCGACCGGACGCCGCACGGCGAGCCGATCGTGCTTGCATCCGAAGATCTGACATAGGCAGCGGTCGTCGGCGGTCACGCCGAAGCACGACCGATCCACACCACCGGCAGTCCATCTCGAAGGAACCGACAACCCATGAGTGATCACTTCTACGAGCCGGCGCAAGGCCACGGCCTCGCCCACAACCCTTTCAAGGCGATCGTGGCGCCCCGCCCCATCGGCTGGATCTCGACAGCCGACCGCGATGGCCGGATCAACCTCGCGCCGTACAGCTTCTTCAACGCGGTCTGCGACGTGCCCCCGATGCTGTACTTCAGCACGACGGGACAGCGCAAGGACACGCTCAACAACGTCGAGGCCACCGGAGAGTTCGTCGCCAATCTCGTCGGAGCACACCAGGCGAACGCCATGAACGCCACCTCAGCCTCCGTGGCACCGGGCGTCGACGAGTTCGCCCTGGCAGGTCTGACACCGGTCGCGTCGGTGAAGGTGAAGCCACCGCGCGTCGGTGGTGCCATCGCGGCGATGGAATGCAAGCTCACGAAGATCATTCGACTGACCAACGCCGCAGGTGTCGAGATCGACGGCTGGATGGTGATCGGCGAAGTCGTCGGCGTGCACATCGACCGCGCCTTCCTTAAGGACGGCATCTTCGACACGGCAGCGGCGCGACCAATCGCGCGATGCGGGTACCGCGGCGACTACGTCGAAGTGAACACGATCTTCGAGATGATCCGCCCGGCATGAACGCCCCGCGATGTCCACCGCGGTGTTCGTCGCAGCCATGGAGAGGACGATGAACGGCACAGCTCGGGAGTCCACGCCGACGGATGAGCTGCAAGCGCTGCTGGCCCGTCACGTCGTCGATGTGGCGACGAGCTGGAGCGTGGGTACCTTCGGCGCCATCGCCGAGTTCCGGCGCGATGCCGACGAGCCCGCCACCGTGACGGTCGACGACGATCGATTCTCCGTGTCGACCGCGCGCGGAGCGATATCCGTCGGCGTCGTGCCTGGCATGCGCGCCATCGCCTACGAGACGCCAGGTGGCCGTGCTGGCTCGTGGGGCCACGCCGTCGCACTCTGTCTCCCATCGCCGCTTGCCTTCGGGCATCGCCGACAGTGCCTGACCGAACTCGGACACGACCTGGGCGCGATTCGCACGGAGGACGGTGTGGCCACACTGTTCGACGTGGGGCTCGGGTGTGCGCAGGCGGACCTCTGCGTGCGCAGCGAGGCAGTCGACGTGCTGACGGCCCTGCGCGCGGGCGTCGGCCGGTCCCTCCTCGAACCCGGTAACCCGCTCATGGCCGACATGCCGAGACTGTCCCCGCATCGCGTGTTCAGCACAGCACTTGCGCGCGTGGAGGTGTACCAGCCAGTGCCGCCACCGCATGGCATCACCCCCTCCGGGCCACATACGCATGTTCTCCCGACTGTCGTGCGGGAGACCCGGACGCACGCGGCGACCGTGCCGATACCCGAGGGCTGGGTGCCGTGCGCCTACCTGTACCCCGCGCATCCCGCCGTCGACGACGAAGGTCGCTCGCGCCCTTTCGACGCCGAGTTGCACGCCGCTTTCCAGACGCTGCTCGGCCGGTATAGCGATGTCAGCCTCTGGGCGATCAAGACGGCAGTCCTCGACGCTCTCGATCGTGGGGACACCACGCCGATGGCACCCGCGACACTCACGCGCCACGCCCGGGCGACGGTTCGTGTCACGTTGCGACAGTGGGGGATGACTCATCCGCCCAGCGATGCGTTTCGGCGTTGGGTCGGCGTGTTTGATGGGGCTGGGGGCGACCAGCTCTGCGCTTGACCGACCACGCCAACGTCCGCCGCCAGGTCGGACCGATCGGCGATTTCGCGGTCAGCCATCTCTTCAGTTAGCTGGATTGGCAGTGTCATCTCGAACGACAGCTTCGACGCTGTTTGCGATCCTTTCGGGTTCGGCGGCCTCGGCGAGCTTCAGGCGGCATGGCGTGACTGGGGAGACGAGTCGCTGTGATCGGAAGGTCGGGCGCAGATGCGCGAACGAGCCGCCGCGATCGCCGTCGGCGCCACAGCGTCTGTCGAGAACGTGACGGCTGACCTCGGCATCGGGACTCGCCATCGGGATATCGACGTCTCAGGAACCACGCCGTGTTCTGCGTGAGACCGAAGCCGCCTACAACCACGAAATGACCACTCGAAAGAGGCGTGCAAGCGATGAAAGCAGGCATTTCCGGGATGGAGCGTGAGTGAGATCCGGGGGCTGCGTAGGTCCGACCCGCAGAGGAACGGGCGTTCGGATTCGATGCATACCTGATGGGTCGCGCCGAACAGGCGATTGACGCGGATATGCGGCGTGTTGCCGATGGTCTGGACAATGCCGGCAGCTTTCGTGAGCGTGGCTTCCTGAGCGGATGGTGAGTGCGCCGAGTCCTTAAGGAGCCTCTGCATAGCCTGCGCGGATCGCGTTGCAGTCGGAATCGATCGGTGGCAAGGCGCGAGGTGCAGTCGATATCCAGATATCGACAAGCCGAGTAACGCCGCCAGCGGGCGATTCCGGCGCAACCCTTCGGGACGGGGCCTTCCGGGCGGCTGACATTGTCGGCACAGCCCTTGTGTGCTCCAGCACACGGCGGCCTGGTCCTTCGCCTCATCCGCCCGGAAGTGCGCGTGGCGCACTCCAAGGACGCCGTGAAGCGCCGTGGTTCGGCCCTTGCCCAGACACAAGCCGATTCGCGCGTGCCCGGGACCCATGTCAAATACAATGCGCCGAGAGCGAACCTCGAGGTTCCGAGAAGAGAACGCCGGAGGCAATGTCGCAACGACAGTGATCCAGGGAGGAGTGCCAAGTGCCGACAACCATCACGCCGCAGTTCGAGGAGGCCACCTACAGGAAGGCCGCATCGCGTCTGATTCCCTTCCTGTTCCTGTGCTACATCATCGCCTTCCTGGATCGCGTCAACGTCGGATTCGCCAAGTTGCAGATGGCGAGCGACCTGCAGTTCAGCGACGCGATCTACGGCTTCGGTGCGGGCATCTTCTTCATCGGCTATTTCATCTTCGAAGTGCCGAGCAACGTGATCCTCGAGCGGGTCGGGGCGCGCGTCTGGATTGCCCGAATCATGATCACGTGGGGCCTCATTTCGTCGGCCTTCATGTTCACCGACGATATCCACTGGGGGTCGATCGCGACGTACTTCAAATGCACCGACGCACAGTTCACGTTCTACTTCCTGCGATTCTGGCTTGGCGTGGCGGAGGCGGGTTTCTTTCCGGGCGTGATCCTCTATCTCACGTACTGGTTTCCCGGCGCGCGGCGCGCCAAGATGGTCGGCTTGTTCATGACCGCCGTCGGAACGGCTCAGTTGGTCGGCTCGCCGGTCTCCGGCGCAATCATGCAGTTCATGGACGGAATGAACGGCTGGCGCGGCTGGCAGTGGCTGTTCCTGCTGGAGGGCATCCCCTCCGTCATCATCGGTGCGCTGGTGCTCGCGATTCTGCCCAACGGGCCGAAGACCACCCGGTGGCTCACGCCGGAAGAGCGCGATCTCGTGGTGCAGCGAATCGAGGAAGACAACGCCAGCAAGGGCAACCTCGGTGGAAAGCACAGCTTTGCCGGGGCGTTCAAGGATGGTCGCGTCTGGGCGCTGGCGTTCGTGTACTTCGCGCTCGCCACGTGCTTCTATGCCGTGGGGTTCTGGATGCCGACCATCATCCAGGAGCTGGGCATCGACAAGAAGGATCTTCTCAAGGTCGGCTTCATCAGCATGATTCCCTGGGGGGCGAGCATCGTGGCGATGATCTACTGGGGCAGCCACTCGGATCGCACCGGAGAACGCCGCTGGCATTGCGCGGGCGGCATGCTGGTCACGATGACCGGCCTCCTGGTGCTCGCGCTCGCGCACAAGTCGCCCGTGGTCTCGATCGTCGCCCTGACGCTGATCACCGCGGGATGGGGCGGCTGTGTAGTGACCTTCTGGTCGCTGCCCACGGCTTTCCTGACCGGAACCGCCGCTGCGGCCGGCATTGCCTGGATCAACTCGGTCGGTAATCTCGGCGGCTACTTCGGCCCGGATCTGATCGGCACCATTCGAACAGCGGCCGGCGGCGCGAACGACATTGCGTTCTTCGCACTGGCAGCACTCGCTCTGGTCGGCGCACTGACCATTGTGCTCTTGCCCAAGACCCAGCCCGCGCCGGCAACATTGCCAAGGATCGATTAGCCTCGGCCGACCGTGCGGCCGGTGCACGTGCCTTTATGGAGACTCTGATTTATTCGCACGGTCGCGCGAGTGAATCAGAGTCTCCGTCGGTGCACGTGCCTTTAAGTCAACAGGATGTTCGCGCCGATCTTTTTCTGACCCACCGGTGTCGCGCGCCATCGTGATGCGATCGGCCGGCACACCGGCCTGGCCAAAACGCTCGACAATGTGCGACTCGAGGCCCCAGGTCGCCGGGCTGATGAAACCTTCGGGCGGCGGCGGCGCGAATGCCGCGCTGGTCTTCAGCAGTTGCGACACGAACGAGGTTGGGTCGTTCGGGATCCAGTTGCCCATCACGATGCGCCCACCGGGCTTGACCACGCGGACCAGCTCCCTTGCCACGTCGAAAGGCCAGGGCGAGAACATCGCGCCGAACATCGACAGCGCGAGATCGAAGGAGTGGTCGGCCACGCCTTGCAGCTCGCCCGCATCGCCGTGCTGGAAATTCAGGTTGGCCAAACCCATCTCCGCCGCCCGGCGCTGCCCGGCTTCGACAAGATTGCGCGCGATGTCGATGCCCAGCGCCTCGGCACCCGCCTGCGCCAGCGGCACGGCGGTGGTGCCGTCGCCGCAGCCCAGGTCGAGGGCACGCAGCGGCGGGCGGATGGCGAGCGACTCGACCACCGCCTCGCCCGACTGGCGCATCAGTGCGGCGAGCTTGGTGAAGTCGCCTTTTCCCAGAGGGCTTGGTTGGGGGTCATGATGCTGCTGCCTGGTGCACTCGTCCGCGCCTCGCGGCGGCAACGCCGACGAACATCAGACCGGCCACCAATAGACCGTAGGTGCCCGGCTCAGGGACTGGCACGGCGTCGGCATAGAACGCACCGGCGGGGATGCCATTGCCGTTGGCCATCACGAACATGCTGACCTGCCCGGCCGACCGAGCCTCAAGGCCCGCAGCGAAGGCGTCGCCCACACGCAGCGAGAAAGTCGTGCTGCCGATCTCGTAGTCCAGATCCCAACGCTGCCAGGCGCCAGGAACATAGTCGATCCCGGTGTCGAAAAGCACGCCGCCGGAATCATTCGACAGGACGTTTCCGGCTCCATCGGTTCGGAAGATCACGCGGATGTTGACGTAGTCTCCGTCCGACAGAAACAGCCGTGCCCGGTCGTTGACGCCATCATCCGGGACATTGAGCATGAAGGACAGGCGCACCACGTTGCCCGTCACAGACTGCACCTGACCCAGCGTGCCCAGCGCATCGCCTTGGCTCGGGGTGGTGAGGTCTTGTCGAAAGAAGCTGGCGTAGAAACTGCCTTCGGCGGGCCCCGGTGCAGGCGCCACGGTCGAGTTGATGACATCCACGAGCGGTCCGATACGAGACCATGTGCCGACCGATGCCGACAGGCTGCCGGACTCGAAGCTGTCGGCAAACACGATGGTGTTCGAATTCAGATTCGTCACCGTCACTGCATGGCTGACGTTGCAGGCGGCCACGGCCACCAAAGCGGCTGTCAGCAGCCCGGTGCGACGAACCTTCGTGGTTCTGAAGTTCAAGTTGCTCATCGAATGCTCTCCTGTTGAGTGGTTGAACGCGTTGACTGAAATGGCACAGGCACCATGCGCATCCCCGGCGAACACACGGGCCGGAAACAGTGCGTGCATGGAGCTGCAGTGTCCCGACCGCGCGCTCTAGAGTCCTTTGTGCCGGGGCCCGCATCGTCCACCTGAGGGACGTCGGCACCGCCGCGCGAGGACCCGATGTTTGGCGATGTTTCTCTTCGTCGACATCGACTTGAGTGCCCAGCAGGGCGTCGAGCCCCGGCCAGGCCCCCCCCAACCGGGGGGTGGCCGATGGTCCTACCGAGCATTCAGCCCGTCCCGCCACGCGATCGCCGCGGCCTCCGCCGCCACCGCGTCGCCGATGTCCAGCACCGGTTCGAGCTTGAAGCTGAACGCCGCGAACACCGTGCTCAGGCGGTGGAAGTCGGCCGGCTGGTCGGTCTCCAGCACCGCGTAGCCGCCGAACTCGCCGACCCTCACCAGGAACTGGTGGATCTTCAGGCTGGACGGCATCTCCCATTGCTGGAACACGCCCAGGATGCGCTTCTGCGCCGCCTCGTACTCGGCGGCCGAGCCTGTGGGGCGTTCACACCAGGTCGCTACGTACTTCATGCAGACTCCTCCTTGCGCTGAGTTGGCGTGGCGGCTTGCGCAGCAGCCACGTACCCACTTTCGCCGGCAGGCACTGACAAATGACTCACCGATGGGACGGGCCGCAGCAGGTTTTGGCCGCAGGATTACAAAGTAGAGAGGAAGCGGATGTCCAATGCACCGAGAACATGGCCAGCCGCCGAACCATCGGCACGCCTGGCCAAGCTGACGCCGCCGCAGGTGGGCCACTTGGTGCCGCGTGACCGCCTGTTCACCCTGCTGGACGCGCTGCGGGCTCATCCGCTGGTCTGGCTGGCCGCGCCGCCGGGCGCCGGCAAGACTTCACTGGTGGCCAGCTGGCTGCAGGCACGGCGGCGGCCCACGCTGTGGCTGCAGCTCGACGCGGCCGACGCCGACCCCGCGAGCTTCTTCCACCATCTCGGCCTGGCACTGTGCACGCTGGGCGACCATGCGGCCGCACTGCCGCCTTTCACACCGGACGACGCTGACCGGGTCGCACTGTTCGCCCGGTGTGAAAGGCGGCAGTGCGGCCGCATGGTCGCCCAGCGTGCACAGTGCCAGTCGACAGCGCGGTGTCCACGCTGGTGGCGGTGCTGGTGCAGGAACTGCCGGCCGGCCTGCAGGCGCTGGCCATCAGCCGGCACCCCCCGCCGCCAGCACTGGCCCGCGCGCGCGCCACCCAGCTGCTGGCGCTGCTCGGCGCCGCCGAGCTGCAGTGCCGGGACGACGAGGCCCGCGCCATCGCCCGGCTGGGCGGCGGCGTCGCAGAGCCGCTGCTGGACCAGGTGCTGGCCCAGGCCGAAGGCTGGGCCGCCGGCATCGTGCTGTTGATGGAGAGCGCACGCCGCGGTGGCGCGCTGCCCGACCAGGCTGCCGCCGCAGCACTGGCCAGCGGCCGCGAGGCTGTGTTCGACTACTTCGCCAGCGAAGTGTTGGCCGGCAGCGACCCGCAATGGCGCAACGCGCTGCTGAGGATGTCGTTCCTGCCCCGCATCACGGCCGGCGCGGCACCGGCGATCGCAGGCCACCCGCGGGCGGTGGTGTTGCTCGAGTCCCTGGCACGGCGGCACCTGTTTACCGAGCGGCGCTTCGAGCCCGAGCCGACCTTTCAGTTCCACGCGCTGTTCCGGGACTTCCTGCAGGCCCAGGCGCAGCAGCAGCTTTCGGCCGCCGAGCAGGCCGACTGCCTGCAACTGGCGGCGCGGCTGCTGCAGGCGGCCGGCCACGAGACCGATGCCTTCGGCCTCTACAGCCGCGCCGGGCTGTGGGCTGACGCCGCGGCGCTCGCGCTGGCCCACGCCCCGGCGCTGATCGCCGCCGGCCGCCACCGCACGCTGGGCCAATGGATCGAGCAGCTGCCCCAGCCACTGCGCGACGACGACCCCTGGCTGGACTACTGGATGGGCGTGGCGCGCACCGGCATCGATCCGCCGGCCAGCCGGGCCGCGCTGGAACGCGCGCTGGCGCGCTTCAGCCACGCCAACGATCGCCTGGGCCAGGTGCGGGCGCTGACCGCGCTGCTGTCGGGCTGGTGGAACGAACCTGACAGCGTCGGCTGGCTGGACCCCTGCATGCAGCACCTGGCGCGCCTGCTGGACGAAGCCCTGCCGATGGACACCCACACGCTGGCCGGCGCGCTGGTGGCGCTGGCCTTCGCCCGGCTGATGATCCGCCCCACCGACCCAGCGCTGCACGGCTGGGTAAATCGGCTGTCGGCGATCGCACTCAACGAGCTGCCGCCGGCGGTGGCACTGTGCGCCGGCACCTGCCTGCTGCAGTACCACTGGGGCATCGGCGACAGCGACGCCTGCGAGCGCGTGGTGCTGCACACGCGCTCGCTGGCCTCGAGAACCGACCTGCCGGCGGGCGAACGGGTGTGGTTCTGGTTCTGGCTGATGACGCACCAGGTCTACCGCGCCGACGCCGACGCAGCCCGCGAGGCGATGGGCAAGGCGCGCGAGATCGCCGACGAGGCCCGCCGCGCACCGCCGTTTCTGGACTTCGTGCGCTGGGACGTGACATTGCTGCTGCAGCAAGGCTGCATCGCCGAGGCGCGCCAGCGGCACACCGAACAACTGGAGCCGCAGCGTGCCAGCGCGTCGCGCTTCACGCAGGCCTGCATTGACCTGGAATGGGTACGCTGTGCCAACGAGGAAGGGCGCTTCGATGAGGCCATCGCGCGCGGCCGGCAGGCGATGCAGGTTTGCCGCAGCGCGGGGCACGACTGGCTGCAGGTCGTGCTGGGCCTGAGCGTCAGCTGCGCCCAGGCGCTTTCGGGGCGGCTGGCCGAGGGCTTCGAGACGCTCGCCGAGCTGCGCCGCC
>VYME01000283.1_pt1 | contig 19734 bp, 15 predicted proteins | sample 5115281 | NCBI WGS metagenome assembly VYME01 (sample SAMN12291780, study PRJNA351875) | freshwater metagenome | isolation source: freshwater lake | place: USA: Michigan, Wintergreen Lake | collected 2013-08-08
GCGCCGCACTGCGCGCCGCCGAGGTCGAGGCGCGCGACAAGGCGGCGGCGAAGGCGGCCGCGAGCGCGCCGCCGGTCGAAGCGAAGAAGGCGATCGAGACCGGCAAGGTGCGCAACCCGCTGATGTTCCAGCGACTCGAGGAGCGCATCATGAAGCTCGAGGCCGAGCTCGAAGCGCTGCGTGCTTCGATGCTGGACCCGGCGAACTACGCCAGCGCGTCGAAGATGAAGGAGTTGCAGGCCACCGAGGTGCGGCTGAAGGCGGCGATCGCCGAGGCCTACGAGCAGTGGGAGAACTGGCAGTAGCGGCAAGAGGCGCGCGAGGCTCGCTGCCGCAAGGGATTGCCTGCCGCTAATCTCTGGCCGCGCTGCGCGATTGAAGATCGGATTTTCAATCTGCAGAGTCGCGCTCGCCGGCGCCGTCAGCGGCGGCGCGCCGCTTCGAACACTTCCTTCGCGCGCTCGCCCAGCTCCCGCGCGAACGAGCGCACGACGTCGTCGCGTTCGCCCTGGCGCGTGGCGACGTACCACGACGCGATCGGCGGCTGCTCGGTCATGCGCACGATCGCCACATCGCCGGCGGCGACGGCAACCGCCGGGCTGAGCCCGCGTCGCACCGGTCTCGCATCGAGACCGGCCGTTGGCATCGCTGCTGGCAGGCGCCACGCATCCCCGCGGTCGCGAACGGCGCCGGGGCGCCGACGGCAGCGTCGATGCAACCAGGTCGTTCCACGACGAGGAGCCAACCATGACCGTGTCCGGTGACCTGTCCACCATCGATCTGGCGGACCTGCTGCAGAACATCGAATCCCATTCGCGCACCGGCACGCTGAGCCTGCGCTCGGAGGCCGGCGATGCGCGCCTGTTCTTCCGCGACGGCCGCGTCGCGATGCTGCAGCGGCCGAGCCGTCCGTCGCTGGTCGACATGCTGATCGCCACCGGGCAGGTGACGGCGAAGAAGGTCGAAGCCGCGCGCAAGAAGCAGAAGGGCTCGCGCCGCTGCGTCGCCGAGTGGCTCGTCGGTGCGCGTTCGTTGACCGCCGAGGCGCTGCGCGAGTTCGGCGAGCAACAGCTCGACGAAGACGTCGCCGACCTGATCGCCGACGCGAAGGGCGAGTTCGAGTTCGCCGAAGGCGACGAGCCGGTCGGCGAGTTCGATGCGGACGAAGCGAGCCTGCAGCTGTCGCGCGCGGTGGCACCGCTGGTGCTCGAGGCGACGCGGCGCGTCGACCACTGGGTCGAGATCCGCAAGTTCGTGCCGAGCGACGCCATGCACTTCCGCGTGCGCCCTGGCCAGAAGGCGCCGGCCGACTGCGAGGACGCCGAGCTCGCGGTGGCGCTGCTGGCGGCGCTCGACGGTTCGCGCAGTGCGCTCGAGCTGGTGGCGATGTTCCCCGACCGCCGCTTCTCGGCGTGGAAGCTGCTCGCCGAACTGGTGCGCGACCACGTTGCGCGTCCTGCCTCCGGCGACGACCTGCTGGCGCTGGCGAAGGCGGCGGAGGGCGAGGATCCGCAGCGCGCGCGGCTCCTGGTGCAGCGGGCCCTCGACAGCGAACCGCACCATCTGCAGCTGCTGGCGACCGAAGCGCGGCTCGCCGAGCAGCTCGGCGACAAGAACGGCGCCACCGCCGCGCAGAAGCTGCTGGCACACCTGCATCTCGAAGCCGGCCGCGCGGACGAGGCGATGACCGCGCTGACCGAAGGCAAGCGGCTGGCGCCGACGGATCCGAGCCTGTGGGAACGTTCGCTGCAGCTGGCGCTGACGCAGGGCCGCCGCCCGGACGCGCTGCGCGAAGGCTTGCGCCTGGTCGAGCTGCATCGTGGACCTGGCCTGCACGCGCGCGCGAAGGCCGTGCTCGACCGCCTGCTGTGCGTCGAGCCGAACGCGATCGAACTGCACGTCGAGTTCGCGCGCAGCTGCGTCGACTGCGGCACGCCCGAAGAGGCGGTGAAGCACCTGGCGCGCCAGGGCAAGGTGCTCGTCGGCGCCGAGAACTACGTCGGCGCACGCACGCTCTACGGCGAGATCCTCGCCATCGACCCGAACCATCGCGAAGCGGCGGTGTCGATCGAGATGATCGACAAGGAGGAGTTCGCGCGGCGCCGCGCCCGCCGTCGTCGTTGGGCGATGGTCGCTTCGACCGCGTGCGCTGGTCTGCTGCTGGGCACGCTGGCGTGCCTCGACGTCGTCGCGCGCGTCGCCTGCATCGAGGCGCGTTCGCTGATCGCACGCGAACGCATGGTCGAGCACGCCCACCATCGCGACGCGCTGGCGGTGTGGGAACGGCTGCGCGACGAGCATCCGTTCTCGCTGGTGCGCTGGCTCGAGGTGCCGCGCGAGATCGCCGACCTGCAGGACCGCATCGCCGAGGGGGCGGCGGAGCGCGAGCCGGGCGAGCTGCGGCAACGGTGACCGGCGGCGACCGGCGGTGACGGCCGCGACAAGCAGCGCGAGCGAACGCATACTGCGCGCCTCGCCATGACGATCCGCCCGCCGGCCGTGCTGTCCTTCTTGTTCGCGACTGCCTTGCTGCCGGCGCAGGACGACCGGCCGACGTCGCAGCCGGTGCGCGTGACGGCGAGCCTCGACGCGGCGGTGATGGCGTCGAGTGGGCGCGCGCCGCTGCGGCTGTCGTTCACGACCGAAGAACAACTGGTGCGCGCGCTCGCCGTGCGCATCGAGCTGCGCCACGGCAAGGCCCTCGTGCTGCGCCGCGACCACGCGCCGCCGGTGCCGAGCAAGCAATGGCCGAAGGGCAAGGCGGTCGACTACGAGCTGCCGCTGGTGTTCGCGACGCCGCCCGCCGGAGTCGCCGCCGGTGACACGATCGACGTGTGGCTCGGCTTCGTCGACGCCGCCGCCGACAACAAGGTGCTGCCGCCGCTCGGCAAGGACGTCGGCAGCGACGGGCTCGTGCGCGTGGCGACGTTCGTGTTCCCCGACCTGAAGGGCACGCCCGACGCCGCCGCGGTCGACGCGACGATCACCGCAGCGCTCGCTCTCGCACCGAAGAACCCGCAGGCGGCGTGGGACCAGCTCGAGTTCGCGTTCCGCCGGCTCGACGACTATCCGCTGAAGGCGAAGCTGCAGAAGGCGCTGCTGACCGTCGGGCGCATGCCGCCGGCGCCGCTGTCGTTCGAAGAACAGGACATCGTCAAGGAGCGCATCCGCGGCGAACGCGCGCGCTACCTGCGCCAGGTCGCCGGCTGGATGTACGACCGCGGCAAGCTGCTCGGCGCGCTGCTGCTGCTCGACGAAGTCGGCGGCGCGCTGCAGGAACAAGCCGATCGCGCGGTGCTCGGCTCGCTCGCCGACGCGCGCCGCGTCACGCAGGATCGCGACGGCATCGTCGCCAAGGTGTTCGAGCTCGACAAAGCGCAGCGCGACGCCGTCGACGCGCTGGTGCAGAAGCACCCGAAGATGGCCGAACGGCTGGCGGTCGGCGTCGAGCTGGCGGTGAAAGACAAGGCGCAGCGTGGCATCGCACGCGAACTGGTGCGCACCGTCGAGTTCACGCCCGAACTGCGCGAACAGGCAGCGAAGGCGCGCGAGGCGATGGAGAAGGCGTGGCTCGCCGACGTGCCGGCGGAAGAGCGCACCGAGGCGGACGCGACGATGAACCACCCGTGCTGGGCCCGCACCCAGACGCGCGCGAGCCATCGCTTCGTCTTCATCGGCCCGCAGCAGCTGGTGACGACGATCCCGGCCGACAGCGCGCTGCGCTTCGACCTCGCGTATCTGTACGTCACCGACCTGTTCGGCCGCGTGCCCAATCCCGACGGCGACCGCGTCACCGTCTATTGGAAGGAACTGTGGGATTTCGGCGGCGGCGTCGGCGGCGGCAAGATCATCGACATCGGCAATGCCAAGCCCGACGCCAAGGACACGCGCGTCGACAACGGCCTGCTCTACCACGAGCTGACGCACTGCGTCGACGACACCCATCCGGTCTACGGCGGCATGCGCGAAGGGCTCGCCGACTTCGGTGCCGCGTTCGCGCAGTGGGAACTCGGCCAGGTCGCCGGCGGCCGCGCCGCGATCGGCATGGCGCAGCGTGCGTTCCTGCAGGACTACCTGCAGCGCGACCTCGAGTACTGGCGCATCCCGAACTACGGGCCGAGTGCCGGCTTCCTGCTGCACTTCGTCGTCACCTACGGCAAGAACGGCGACGGCTACGAGTGGCAGCGCTACCGCCAGTTCTTCCGCGACTACCGCCGCTGCCCGATCAAGGACACGCGCACGGCGACGCTGGCGCGCGCGTTCGCCTACCACCTGTGCGAAGCGTTCGGGCCGCAGGCGTTCGCCGACCTGGTGAAGTTCCGCTGGCCGCTGCTGCCCGACGAGCTCGACGCGGTGAAGCGCGAGTTCACGGCGGCTGCCGCGCGCGAGCTCGACGTCGACATGAGCGACGCGAAGGGCTCGGCGGTGACGCGCGACCAGACGGCGCGGCGACTCGCCAAGGACGAGAAGGGCCTCGACGAGTTCGCCGCCGAGCTTGGCGTCGTGCGCGACTGGTGGGTCATCGGGCCGTTCAAGAAGGACGGCGTCGACCCCGACGCCTACCGCTTCCCGCCGGAGCTCGAGATCGACCTGAAGGCGCGCTACGAGAGCATCAACAACAACCCGACGTGGCGGCATCCCGGCGAGAAGCCGGTGACGGTCGAGAACAGCGGCTGGGTGCAGTTCGACTGGCAGTACATGGACAACAGCGCGATCTACGCGCTGACCCACGTGACGTTCGACGCCGAAGTCGAGGCGTGGATCCACGTGCGCTGCGACGACGAGCTGACGCTGTTCGTCGACGACGAACTGATCGGCAAGCACGACTTCCACAACAGCGGCGGCGGCCCGTGGCGGCCGCGCAACGCCGTGCACCTGCCCGACGTCATCCGCTTCCCGGTCAAGCTGACGAAGGGTCGCCACAAGCTGCTGCTGAAGATCCGCAACGGCGGCGGCCTCGCCGGCTGCACGCTCGCGATCGCCCAGCGCAACGGCACGCCGCTGCCGGGCTGGCGCACCGACCTGCAGCCGCCGCAGAAGAAGCTGGCGGCGATCGACATGCCCGAGGGCAAGCGCTGGCCCTCGCGCTTCCGCGCGCGCTTCGACCAGGCCGGCTCGCACAAGAAGCTCGAGGCTACGGTCGGCCAGTGGCGCACGCGCAACGGCGCGCTCGAAGGCTTCGCCAACGACCGCGGCGTCGAGTGGCGCAAGTACACCGTCCGCCCCGGCTTCCCCAAGGACTCGCCGTCGAACCTGGCGTGGCTGCCGGAGAAGGCGACCGAACCGCTGGAGGCGTTCTCGCTGTCGATCGACCTCGCACCAGGCAGCGGTGCGCCGAAGCTGTGCGTGATCCTGCAGGGCGACGGCCAGCGCGACGCGCTGTGCGGCTGGACTCTGATCCTCGAACCGCACGGCGACAAGGTCCGCGCGTACCTCGAACGCTACGACCTGCGCATGTTCGAGAGCCCGTTCGTGCCGTTCGTCGTCGACGAGAAGAAGCCGACGCCGCTGGTGCTCGATTGGTTCGGCAAGCGCTTGTCGGTGAAGCTCGGCGGGCACGTGCTGTTCGACCAGGCGCCGCTGCTGACGATCCCGGGCAAGCACCGCATCGGCGTGGCGACGTGGGGCGACGACGTGCGCATCGAGGAGATCGAACTGCGCGGTCAGGCGCGCACGCGCTGATTGGTGTGGAGCTCGAGGACGGGCATTGTTGGAGCCTTGTTCCTGGGGTCGGACACGCCTGACTCCGCATGCCTCCGGCGTTGCGATATCCTGCGCGCCAACTGCCACCCAAGGAACGCCTGATGCGCCACCTTCTCGCTTGCTGCGCCGTTGCCGCCTGGTCCGTGGAGCTCGCGGCCCAACCACCCGCACTCGCGCCGACCACGAACGTGTCGATCAGCACCGACAACGGCGTCCTGCACTACGCGTCGATCCACGTCCCACTCGGCGTCGTCGTGCGCTTCGTGGGCACCCAACCCGCTCTCGTTCGCTGCGATGGCGACGCCTGGATCGAAGGCGAACTGACCGTCAGTGGCAGCACGGGCGGAGTCATGGCGCCGCCACCGGGTGAGAGCAACCTGGGTGCGGGCAGCTGGTCGAGCTGGTGCACCAGCCTCATCGGCGGTGGCGGCAGCGGCCTCGGCGGCAACGCCACGCACCGCGGTGTCTACGGTTCCGACATGCCGTTCTCGCTGCTCGGCGGCAGCCCCGGCGGCGGCGTCAACCTCTTCGGCACCGGCGGCTTTGGCTCGCCACCATGCTCGACCGCGCAGGGTTTCGTGCCGCCCAACCGAGGGGGAGGCACACTCGTGCTGCGCGCCGGTGGCCGTGTCGACGTACTCGGTTCGGTGCTGGCCGACGGCGCGGCCTCCAGCTTCGGCTTCCCGCCATCGGCCGGCAGCGGCAGCGGCGGCTCCATCCTGCTCGCGGGCATGACCGGCCTGCGGGTCTGGTCCACCGGCAGGGTGCGAGCCGAGCAGATCTTCAGCACCAACGGGAACACCCACGGCTACGTCCGGTTGGACGCTGCGCTCGGTCCGCCGGTGCTCGAGGGCCAGCCGACCGCGGTGGCCCCACGGCAGATCGAGCTGCCGCATGTGCGGACGACGGGGATGCCGCGAATCGGCACGACCTGGAGCCTGGTGACCCACAGCGAAGCCGGACAGTGGGTGCTGCTCTACCTCGGGACGCCGATCCCGCCGACGCCGACGCCGTTCGGGACGCTCGGCATCGATCCCACGCTGCTCGTCGAGATCGGCCTCGCCGTTCCAGTGGCACCGTTCGAGGATCCGCGCGCGACCAACGGCCTCGCTGTTCCGGCGTCCCCGCAGCTGGTGGGCAGCCCGGTGCACGTGCAAGCCGCCGGCCTGTTCTCGAGCGGCATGCTCCGCCTGAGCAACGTCGTGGTCGGCACGATCCAGAACTGATCCAGCACCGCCACGCCCCAGGTCACGCGAAGGCTCTGCGCGGCGGTGAAGGCAGCCGCCCAACAGGACCCTGAGAGGCCATCCGCTGGTCTTCTCTCGGCCTCACATGCGATGTCGTGGGTGGATCGCACCCCGCACCCAGCGTCGCTGCATCCCGCACGAGTGCGCGCGCGAAGACGGCCCACATGAACGCCCGGCTCGATCTGTTCGCCGCCCACGCCGCCCATCGCCATCAGCACGCCGGTCGCCCGTGCGGCAAGGCTCCGCAGCCAGTCGTCCGTCCGACGCGCGAAGACGCCCACGAAGCCCTGCGCACGCTGCTGAGCTGGATCGGCGAGGACCCGACGCGCGAAGGCCTGCTGGAGACGCCGGACCGCGTGCTGCGCGCCTTCGGCGAGCACTTCGCGGGCTACCAGCAGAACCCGGCCGAGCTGCTGCGGAAGAGCTTCGAAGAACTCGACGGCTACTCGGGCCCCGTCGTCGTGCGCGACATCGAGGTGCACTCGCACTGTGAGCACCACATGGTGCCGTTCACCGGCCGCGCCCACGTCGCCTACCTGCCGAACGCGCGCGTCGTCGGCCTCAGCAAGCTCGCGCGCCTCGTCGACGCGTTCGCCCACCGCCTGCAGATCCAGGAGCGCCTGACCGCGCAGATCGCGAACACCATCCACGAAGCGCTGGCGCCGCGCGCGGTCGCCGTCGTCGTCGCCTGCGAGCACCAGTGCATGGCCACGCGCGGCGTGAAGAAGCGCGGGGCGACGACGATCACGACGCAGTGTCTGGGTCTGTGGGAGAGCGACGCGGTCGCGCGCGCCGAGATCCTGCGGCAGCTCGAGGACTGAGCGACGACCGCGGTGAGCCGGGGCGTCGGCCGCCGATCAGCAGCCGCCCTCGCCGAACATCAGGCCGACACCAGATCGCAGAGAACGGACCACGGCTTGGTGTGGGCTGCTCAGGCTTGCAGCAGACCCCTCGGCTACCGAACGTCGATCCGCTCGAGTTCCCGGATCGACGCGGTCACGGCCTTCCCAGGCCCTTGGATCAGCAGCTGCCTGGCGTCTGTCCCACGGCTCACCCGCACGCCCTCCGGCAGCTTCGCCTGCAGCCGAACTTCGGCATCGGCCGCAGACACGTGCTGCAGCGCCACCGAGGTCAAGACCTGCTCGTTCGAGGATTCTCCGCCACTCGTCAGGGCTGCAGCTTCCACGTAGCGGGCACCCGATGTGTCAGCATCCGCAGGCTTCGACGGCATCTGCCTGCACGCAGCGGTGAGGGCCAGCAGGGCGAACGAGAGGGCCAGAGTGCGGTGGCTCATCCTCGCTGGGACATGGACTCGGCCACGGATATTCCGGACTGGATCGATCACGACGCAGTGTCTGGGTCTGTGGGAGAGCGACGCGGTCGCGCGCGCCGAGATCCTGCGGCAGCTCGAGGACTGAGCGACGACCGCGGTGAGCGGGGGCGTCGGCCGCCAGTCAGCAGCCGCCCTCGCCGAAGATCAGGCCCACAGCGACGGCCACGGTCCAAACGAGCGACCCGCCCATCGCCGGCCACAGCATCGCCCGCTTCGCCGCACCGGTGAGCCGTTCCTTGCCGACGAAGTAGAACGTCGGCAGCAGGCCGAACAGGACCTGGCAGGGCAGGCCGAGCACCGCGAGCATCAGGCCAAGTGGCGCGCGCGCATGGAGGGTGCCGATCGACAGCACCAGGCAGACCACGGACCCCACCGCCAGGACGACGTTCAGCGTGCGGCACAGGGTGGCACGAGCCGAAGGTTCACCGTGTGGATACAGCCGCTGTCGCAGGGTCATGGCGCGGCGATCCTCTTCGGCTGCCTGCGCTCGTCAACGAATGCCCCAGCTGTCGTGCCGAGTCGCCATGCACGCATGGTTCGTCAATCCCTGACAAGGCGCGCCTGCGCGACCCGACCGTCTGGCCCAAGGCGCAACACCAACCACTCGGAGTCGATGCTGATGTAGCTCCGCTCCATTCCGAGGCGATACACGAGATCCCAATCGCGGAAGTAGCCGGTTGGCGCCGGCTCGCCGAGCATGGCGACGACCTGGGCGCGCGTCAGGCCGATCAGCGTTCGATCGGCGAGGAGCCGGTCGGCCATGCCGAGGCGGACATCGTCCCGGTCTCGCGCCGGATCGCTCCAAGCGACGGCATCGAATGGACTACTTCGGTCGGTGGCGAGCGCGGCAGCGAAGCCGATCGCGACCACGAGGCCGAACGCGACCAGCAAGGCCAGCGTCACGAACCCAAGCCATGAGGCGCGCCTCTTCGTGTCCGCCTGACGTCCTGGGGTATCGGCGGAGCTCCTCTTCGGGCCAGCTGCCTGTGCTTCCTGCTCGGGCCACTCCGCGCCGCGATACACGACGTGCTCCAGCGCTTCGTCGCCGAATGCGTCGGCATTGGTCAGATGTCCGTCGTATGGCCCGACCTTCGAGACTCTGCCGCCTCCCTTGAAGACAAGCTGGAGCCCGTGCTCTGGCTCCCAATCGCACTCGCACTCGAGCGAGACGTAGACGCCTCGCTCCCCGTGATCGCGACGAGACACGAACACTTCCTCCCCGAACTGCACGTGCGCCCAGACCTCCGCCGGGGAACCGACCACCAGCGGCTCTTCGTCGGCCGCGGACAGGCAGCGGCTGACGTCCTGGTAGTAGCGAAACACCTCGGCCTCGGCTTCCTCGAGCACAGCTGGCGAGCTGTTCAGGAACGCCGCGATCGCCTGGTGGTAGTCCTCCTGGTCCGGATCTGCTTCGTAGCCATCCAATACGAAGCGGCACGGGCGTCCGCCCAACGCGGCCACCTCGACAGGCTGGCTGCAGTAGTCCCCGCAACCGTCTTCCCTCGTAACCTCACCTAGTCCGGGGACGTTCATGGGTCTTGTGACGCGCTCGGAAGGGCCCACCCAAAAGCAGGCACGGGCTTTCCACCGCGATCGTTGCGCTGGCGCCCCCGGAAGCAACCCACAGTCGATCCGCTGCTGCCGGGGAAGAAGATCTCGTGGACCGTCGTGACCGCGCCATGGGCGAGATCCAGCCCACTCTGGAAGGCGCCGGCCGTGCCGAGGCTCATGCTGCGTGCGACGGCTCCATCGCGATGGCCTTGGTGCGGCCCGCTGGCTCCTTCGGCGTGGCGAGTCGACCCGATCGGAACGGCGACCGTGGCTCGCGCAACCGCAGGAACGTCGCGAGGCACCGTCAGTCCGCCTCGACGCGATCGACGCGCACTCCTGCCTGGATCAGCCTCTCGGCAACCCGCTGCGCCAATGCGCCAGATCCAAGACGTCCCCCCTCTGCGGAATCCGCCCCGTCCCACTACGCTGCTGCCGCGGCTCCGGTGGTCGGGGCCGCCTCGTCTTCGACGCACCTCTCGATCCAACCTCCATGACGCCACGTTGCCTCGTCTCCCTCGCCCTGCTCAGTGCGGGTCTCGCCGCCCAGCAGCAGGTCACCCTGCCCGACAATCACTACTTCAGTGAGAGCAACCTGCAGCTCAACAATGCCGGCACCACCGCCTGGTGGCGCACGACCGCCGGCCGCATGCAGATCCTCTACGAAGGCTCGAACTTCACCGGCGTGACCGGCCCGATCTTCATCACCAAGATCAAGTTCCGCGGCGAAGACGGCGAGATCAACCTGGGCGGCCAGGTCTACGCCGGCGTCAACGTCGCCGTCGGCTCGACCGCGGTGAACAACGTGACGATGACGAACACGTTCGCCAACAACCTGGCGCCGACCCTGCCGGCGACCACGACGATGGGCACGACGGTGACGACGAACGTCACCGTGGCGCCGTCGGTCGGTTCGATGCCGAACAACTGGAACATCGAGATCGACCTCGTGGCCCTCGGCGGCGCCATCGCGTTCGACCCGACGAGCAGCGAGCCGAACTTCCTGATCGACATCACGATGCCGAATGCGCCCAGCAATGCGGCGCCGCTGTCGCTGATCCCGATGGCGAATACGACCGGCGGCTCGACGTTCATCCGCGGCGCCGGCGTCACGGCTGCGACTCCTGGGGCACTGACCGGCACGCTCAGCTCGATTCCGCTCATTGTCGGCGTCGAGTTCGCCGGCAGCGGCGGCTTCAACCCGGTGGTCGTCGCGCGCAACGAGGTCTACGGCGGCGCCTGCGGCGGCTCTGCCTCGTCGTTCTATCAGGCGTTCCTCAATGGCCAGGAGTGGGACCTGAACAACGGCCTGACGCTGACGCCGGACAATCCCACGACCCCGAGCTTCTACACGGTGTCGACCGGGGCCCCGGCCTTCGACGCCACCAAGGTGAACGTCACGGCCAACTCGGTCGCCGACGACGCCCTGGTGACGCACCCGCTGGGCTTCACGCACGCGTTCCCCGGTGGCTCGACGAGCACGATCCTCGCCAGCACCAACGGCTTCGTCTGGCTCGACCCGACGATGAACGACAACCAGTTCGCCGGCGTCGTCAGCCGCCTGCTGGGTGACCCGGTCGCCGGCTCGGTGGCGCCGATCGTGCAGTACAGCGGTGGTCGCTACGCGCTCTATTGGCACGACCTGAACATGAGCAAGAACCTGACGCTGAACCCGCAGGCAGGCTTGCACGTGTTGACCGACACCAGCGGTGGCCCCGGCAACGCGGTCGCCTACGTGACCTGGCGCGACGTCGCCGAGTTCAACACCGCCGGTCCGTCGTCCGGCGTGACGCCGATCACCGGGCACACGATCTGGAACTTCCAGTGCGTGATCCACGAGGCGACCCGCGTCGTCGAGTTCCGTTACGGCAGCATGCCGCAGTTCACGACCTCCGGCGGCTCGACTGCCGGCCACCACGCGGCGATCGTCGGCTTCTCCCAGGGTCGCCTCGGCGGCCTCACCGGCATCAACTCGGTCGACCCGCAGTCGCGCGACCTGTCGATCGAGCCGACGTTCCAGACGTCGCCGGAAGGCTCGTTCGGCAACATCGGCCAGACCGCGGTGACCACGCCGGTCGCCGGCGGCATCCAATACAATGGCCGCCTGTTCCCCGGCCAGACGGTGACCTGGAACGCCAACAACGTGCCGCCCGGCTCGCTGCTCGGCGTGCAGTTCCTGGACATCGCGGCCGTCCGCCCCGGCATCCAGTTCCCGACGATCACGGCGCCTGGCTGCATGATCAGCCTGACCCCGACGGCGCTCGCCTGGGAGACGTTCGTGCTGCCCGGCGCGAGTGTCACCGGCACCGCGGCGCTGACGATCCCGACCGGCCTCGACGGCGTCGATCTGCACGCGCAGTTCCTGGTGCTCGACGGCCTGTTCGGCGGCCCGAACCTCGTCACCTCGTCGAGCAACGCGATCCGCCACACGATCGGCCAGAACTGATCGACGCGGGTGGCTGGGTGCCGGTGCCGCTGCTGCAGAGCGGCGCACCGGCGACTCAACGCAGCTCGCCGTCCGTGTAGTGATGGTGCTCCTGCGCCGCCGAGGAGAACGAGGCCACGAACGCCGACTCGCCGCCGCGCTCCTTGGCGCGGCCGGTCACCAGCCGCAGGGGCATGGGCCAGTCGTAGAACCCCTTGGCCAACGGAAAGGCGGTCAGCACGCCGGTCAGGCGGTGTTCGCGGATCCAGAGTTCCGCAGGCTGAAGCGTGGTGAACACGCCGCCCGGAGCGCTGTGGGCGTCGCGCGCGAAGATCCAGACGTGCTTCTCGGGGATCATGCGCAGCGCTGCCAGCCCAACGTCTTCGCCGCTTCTGCTTGCATGTTCATCTTGGCGGCGCAGGTCACGCCTTAGGCCCGCCTGGCTGAAGACTCTGGGGCCAGGGCTTCTCCATCGAGGAGACCTTCTTCATGTAGTGAGCTGCCTTGAAGCGATGAACATAGGGTGCTGATCGAGCGTGATTCATGAGGCGCCAGAACCACTCACGCGCAATCGGGTCGACAACCGTCGCCGGATACAGGTACTCATACTTGATGTCATCCCCCGGCACTCTTCTGTAGGCCGCACGAAACGCAGGCGCCATGTAGTCGTGAATCCCCCAACGAACGTCGTTGACAAGCTCCGCAAGCCAACTGCCGTAGTAGACGAAGTAGTTCTCTTGCAAGTGCTCGCGAATGTCGTCAAGCGCGAGGCAGACGCGCTGTTGCTGAACGGCGTAGCCGTGGCTCTGCAGGATCTTAGTCACCTCGGTCGAGACCCCGGTCAGCCGGCCGAGGTTGTGCTTGACGTGATTCCCAAGGATGAAGAGAAGTTGGATTCTCGGAACAGAGACACTGGCATCGATCTCGAGCGTCGGAATCCACATCTTCACGTCCGCGCACGCACCAAGCCAGTCACGTAGCGCGGTGGCCGATGCCTTGAGTGCATTGACGCTCCCATCGATGTCGAAGGACCGAGTCGCACAGGCATCCAGGACGACATCCAAGCACGACTTCCTCACTCCACCGACCTTCGCGCGGACTTCCTTGCTGAAGTCGAGCAGTCTCACGAGAAACATCTGCTGATGCACCCGCGTCTTGAAGCGAACCTCGACTTCCTCGGAGTAAGCGCTCACCGGAGCCAGGTCCAGCAGTGCGTGATTGACGATGTCGTCGATCGCCTCCAGGGCGATACACAAGTCAATCGTCTCTTGCTCAATCGGGGTCATCGGTTGCTGGCCTTCGGAATCGCGGGGGCACGCTGCGGTGCTCCGACCTCTTAATGCTCAACCGCCAGCGCCGCTTGGGGCGCCGATCGGTTGCGGCGCCGGGTTGGGTAGCGCGTGCCTACAGTCTACCGTCTACACCCGGAAGACCGACTTGCAACCGGGGCACCTGCGAAATCTCTTTGCTCCCAAGAAGCCCATTAGGCCGCCTGCCAGACCGAAAGGAATTGTAGCAGCCACACCCACGCCGCCCGACGCCAGCCCCACACCTGCGCCAATTTTGGCACCCGTCAGCCCGAGCGCCCCTGCTGCTACCCATGGAGCCACTCGGTTGGCAGTGTCCTGGCCGCCGAACGAGATCCTGCATCGCGGGCAAATGACGTGAGCCATAGTCACGACTTCCAGATATCACCTACGCGACTTGGCCCATCACTCCGCTCCACGCGCATTCTCATGGGATCGTCATACTGGTCCTTGTCGTCATCATCGTCGTCACTTCCGTCGGCATCACCACTCCGCCAAAGATCTAGATCGCTGACCAACATCGCTTGTGTCTCGGGGTCCTCGCAGCGTCTAACAACCTCGTCGAGCAGCGGATGATCTGGACCGACCAGACTTGCCACACTCTCGAAGGCCACAAGCGACAGTGACTGCGGGAGCCCCTTTGCGGCGACGCAGCAAAGACACGTACAGGATGCTTCGGGATCGATCTGGCACCACTTGGCTATCCACCCGATCGCCAAGATCGCCATCTCCTTCGCTTCGTCAATAGGCGCTCCTCGCCATCTGTGGCGATTGACTTGCCACGTCAAGACCGTGTCAATGCACTCATGCAAGAACTGCACACTCCCAGGGCCAGACGGGCCAAACAGCAGGTTATTGACTTCCGAGCGAGAAGCTCTCGGATCATCAAAGATTGCACGGATCGATTCTCTGGGCATGCTTGAGTCCCTCCAAATTGCTGCCTCGGTGAAGCTACGTCATTTCGACAGCACGCACGTCCAGCACCGAGTCTCACCGGGACCCTTGGGATGCCCACATCTCCAATTGCCGAGTTGTCGAGGTGTGGGCGGTTGAGGTTGGGGCTTTGGAGGGACAGGCCTTCGCTCTATCGCATGATCACGCGAGTTGCCCTTCGACGACTCTTCGACGAGTGCCATTGCCTTGAGCTTGAGCCTACTCCAAAACGACTCTCCCTCTGCCTGGCCATCTGCTTTGCGTTTGCGGCGATCCCGCTCACTCACGAGCACTTGCAATCTTGACTCCAGCAACAGGTAGCTTGCCAAGTAATCCGCGTCCGTTAGCGACTGAATCTGCTCGCTTGCAAACTTGCAAGAGGACTCCAGCGGCCCAGATGTCAGTGCGGCGGTTGCCCTGGCTGCAAGGGCGCCCGCGCCTGCCGCACCTGCGGCACCGGCCACGAGCAGGCCAACGCCGAGTGTTGCAGCCACGAGCAGCACGGCGGCCCCGACTCCCCCGACGCGCTGGAGCTTCTCCTGCAATCGTTCGTCCTTGCACCGCTGAATCCGCTTGGGGTCGAATCGCTCAAGGATGAGCTGTGCCTCTGAGATCTCACGGGTAAGGACTTCATTGGAAAGGCCCGCGGCGAAATCACGAACTTTGGAAGTGTCGAACATCGCTTGCTCCAACCGGTCGCGCTACATCGAGAAGGGCGGCCGCCCGACTCGCAATCGAGGGATTGCCGAAGGTCGGCAGGCCTCGTTCCCCGGAGCCTATCGCCGCTCCCCGACGCCGCAACCCGGCCGAGCGCACCACACCGGCCACCAGCACCAGTCTTCACGAGAAGTGCCAACTCCGGAGCCGGGCAAGGCCCGAGCACCTCGCGCGCGAACGAGTCTCCGCTCGCCCCTGAACCCTCCAGCCCCCGAGACCAGACCCGCGCACCAGCTCCCCACGCTCACGCCCCCTTCCTGACCCCACCCAGCACATCCCAACACTTCCCCACCTCACCCTCCGCCACACCGCCCCGCATCGCTATCCTCCTCGCCCTTCCAACCGCACCCACCCGTGACCGACCTGCACAGCCACCTCCGCGCCCGCCTGCTGACCGCCGCCACCGAACTCGGACTGCCGCGCGCCGAGGCCGAACCGCTGCTGCGCCTCGATCCGCCGAAGAACCGTGACCACGGCGACGTCGCCCTCGGCACCTTCCAGCTGGCCAAGCTCGCCGCCAAAGCCCCCCCAGCACTCGCCGCCGAACTCGCGGCGAAGATCACCGCCGACGCCATCGTCGAGTCGGCGACCGCGGCGGGGCCGTTCGTCAACTTCCGCTTCCGCCGCGGCGCGCTCGCGCGCGAAGTGCTGTCGGCGATCCAGGGCGACCTCGCCCCGTACGGCAAGGCCCGCAACAACGGCCAGATCGTCTGCATCGACTTCAGCTCGCCGAACATCGCGAAGCCGTTCCACATCGGCCACATGCGCAGCACGGTGATCGGCAACTCCCTGTGCCGCATCCATCGCCATCAGGGAGCGACCGTGCACGGCATCAACCACCTCGGCGACTGGGGCATGCCGTTCGCCAAGATGATGACCGCGTACATGCGCTGGGGGAACGAGCAGGAGCTGCACAAGTCGCCGATGCGCTACATGTTCGACCTCTACAAGCGCTACGGCCTGGAGGTGAAGCAGAACCCTGCGCTCGACGACGAGGCGGCGGCGCACTTCCGCGCGTTGGAGAGCGGTGCGGACAATCAGGAACGCCGCATGTGGCGGCTCCTGCGCGACGAGTCGCTGAAGGCGTTCCAGGGCCCGTACACGCGCCTTGGCGTGACGTTCGACCATGTCACCGGCGAGAGCTTCTTCGAGGACAAGATGGAAGCGGCGATGCAGCGCGTCACCGCGTCGGGTGTGCTCGAGGACAGCGACGGCGCCCAGGTCGTCTGGCTGAAGGAACTCGGCATCAAGGAGCCGTGCCTCCTGCGCAAGAGCGACGGCACCACGCTGTACCACACACGCGACCTCGCGGCGGCGTTCTATCGCGAGCAGCAGTTCCACCCGAGCCGCATCCTCTACATCGTCGGCGCCGAGCAGAAGCTGCACTTCGACCAGCTCAAGGGCGTGCTGACGAAGATGAAGGAGCCCATCGCCAAGGCGGTCGAGCACGTGCCGTTCGGCCTCGTGCTCAGCAAGACCGACGACGGCAAGTGGGAGAAGTTCGCGTCGCGCTCGGGCAACGCCGTGTTCCTCGACGAGATCCTCGACGAGAGCGTCGCCAAGGTGCGCTCGATCATCCGCGAGAAGAACCCCGACCTGCCGAACGCCGACGAGGTCGCCGAGCAGATCGGCGTCTCGGCGATCGTGTTCAACGACCTCAAGAACTCGCGCATCAAGGACGTGAAGTTCGACTGGGAGGCGATGCTGAACTTCGACGGCGAGACCGGGCCGTACGTGCAGTTCGCCTGCGCGCGCCTCAGCTCGATCCTGCGCAAGGTCGGCACCGCGGTGCCGAACGTCGACGCCATCGACTGCGACGTGCTCGCCGATGCCGAACGCGTGCTGCTGGTGATGATGGACTTCGGGAGCGCCGTGCAGCGCGCGGCCGAACAGAGCGAACCGAGCCATGTCACCGCGCACACCATCGCGCTCGCCGGCGAGATCCACAGCTACCTGCGCGACCACTACGTCGTCGGCCAGGAAGCGAAGGTGCGCGACGCCCGCCTCGTGCTGGTCGACGCTGCGCGGCGGCTGCTGACGACGGGCCTCGGCCTGCTCGGCATCAAGGCCCCCGAGCGCATGTGAATGCGACGAGGCCGTGACGAGCACGGCCGGTCGCGGGATGGAGGGCGGGCGATAGCATCCGCGGGCTCGGCGCCGGCTGTCGGCGCCTTCGACCTGGAGAAGCCCACGTGATGCACCACCGCCTGCTCGTCCCGAGCCTCGTCGTCCACGCCGTTCTCGCCACCGTCGCCGCCCAGACCAACTGGACGCTGCGCACCCCGGCGACGTCGCCGCTGCCGTTCACCGCGCACGCGATGGCGTTCCATCTGCCGACCGACCGCCATGTGCTGTTCGGCGGCATCACCGGTGGCGTGCGCTACGACCAGACGTGGCTCTACGACGGCACCACGTGGACGCAGGCGGCGCCGGCGACCGTGCCGCCGGCGCGCGTCGCCCACGCGATGGCCTATGACCAGAACCGCGGCGTGCTGGTGATGTTCGGCGGCGTCCCGGCGGCCGGCGGCCTGATCGGCGACACCTGGGAATGGGACGGCGTGAACTGGACGCAGCGCACACCGACGACGTCGCCGAGCCCGCGCCGCTCGTTCCCGCTGGTGTTCCATCCCGGCCGCGGCACGACGGTGCTGTGGGGCGGCTTCACGACCGTCGACCAGAACGACATGTGGGAGTGGGACGGCACCAACTGGACGCAGATCTTCCCGACGAACAGCCCGACGCCGCGCCGCGCCAGCGACATGGCCCACGACCCGGCGACCGGCAACCTGATCCTGTTCAGTGGCTTCCAGATGGGGAACGACACCTGGTCGTTCAACGGCGTCACCTGGACCCAGCTGACGCCGGCCGTGTCGCCGCCGGCGCGCTTCGACCACTCGATGGTCACCGACACCGCGCGCGGTCGCATCGTCACGTTCGGTGGTCCGGGAGGCGCCGACCAGTGGGAATGGGACGGCGCCGCCGGCACGTGGCTGCAGCGCACGCCGGCGACGCTGCCGTCGGCGCGCAGTGACACCTATCTGTCGTACGACCTGATCCGCGAGGAGATCCTGATGTTCGGCAGCTCTGCAGTGCCGGAGACGTGGCGTTACGCGCCGGTCGCGTCGGCGTTCTTCGCGACGTTCGGCAACGGCTGCGCCGGCACGCTCGGCCAGGCGCCGTCGCTGGTCAGCGGCGATCGCCCGTGGCTCGCGGAGACGTTCGATATGGCGATCACGCCGGTGCCGGCGAACACGATCGGCATCGTCGTCATGGGCCTCAGCAACACGTTCTCCGGGGCGGTGCCGCTGCCCGTGTCGCTGGCGGCGATCGGCATGCCGGGCTGCGACCTGCAGGTCGATCCGGTGCTGATCGGCGGGCTGTTGGCGACGGGCACGACGGCCAACTGGGCGCTGGCGATCCCGAACGATCCGGTGCTGCTCGATCGCGACATCTACGTGCAAGGCGGTGCGTTCGACGCCGGCGCCAACGCCGCGGGGCTGATCGTCGCCAACCACGGCCAGCTGCACATGGGCGGCAAGTGAACGGCGGTCGGCCGGCATATCGGGCCGACTGACGGATCGCGACGGTCGCGGCGGCGAGAGCGCGTGCGTCAGCCGCCGCGGGCGAACGGCACCACGACGGTCGCCGTCGCTTCGGACGCGTCGGGTGGCATCACCACCGGCGCACTCCACGGCGCGTCGGCCTCGCCGCCGCGCACTTCGATCGGCAAGGATGGTGCCGGATCGAGCACCAGTTCGCCGTCGGCCAGCGGCAACTGGTAGCGCTCGGGCGGCCACAGCACGCCGCCGCAGCGCAGCTGCACGCGCTCGCCGAGCATCGCCGTACCGTCGGGTCGCGTCAGGCGCAGCACGAATCGCTGCGGCCGATGCGCCAACGGCAGCACGACGTGTTCGCCCGCGGCGACGAAGAAGCGGTCGGCGTGCAGTCCCGCCATCGCGCGCGGGTCGTAGGCACCGCGGCGAAAGGAAGCGCGGTAGGTGCCGGGCAGCAGCTGGTCGAAGGCGAACGCGCCGGCGACGCCGAGTTCGCTCGTGGCGGCCCGGTCCACCGTGCCATCGTCGCGCTCGCGCCAAAGGTCGATCGCGTAGTCGGCGGGCAACGGCTCGGGGGAACGCACGGTGCCGCTCAGCTGCGCCAGCGGCAGGTCCGCGAGGTCGACGGTCACGGCGACGTTCGCATCGTCGACGATGATCTTGGCGACGCGCATCGGCAGCAGCGAGCCGAAGACGCCAGGGGCGACGAGCACCCGGCGCTGCACGAGCAGGGTGTGTTCGCCGTATTGCAGGTCGTCGACCACGAACGTGCCGTCGGCGGCGACCGGCAGGCTCTGGCCGGCGCGATGGCGCGTGCCGCGAACGGCGATGCGCAGGTCGGCGAGCGGCACGAGCGGCGAACGAACGGTGCCCCGCACGCTGCCGTGGCTGGGCAGGGCCACCACCAGCGGCGAGCCGTCGGCCGGTGGCGCCAGGTCGCGCACGATGCCGTCCGGGTGGCCGTCGC
>VYME01000334.1_pt1 | contig 19665 bp, 14 predicted proteins | sample 5115281 | NCBI WGS metagenome assembly VYME01 (sample SAMN12291780, study PRJNA351875) | freshwater metagenome | isolation source: freshwater lake | place: USA: Michigan, Wintergreen Lake | collected 2013-08-08
GTGCACGCGCGCCTCGGCGCCCCGGACGGCTGCACGTTCGTCGGGCACGAAGTGCACCTCGTCTATCGCGATGCCCACGACGCGCCGCAGCCGCGCGCCGTCGTGCTCGTCGACGGCATCGTGGTGCGCACCGCGCCGCTGCTGCAGCGCAACGCCGCGGCGCCGTTCGGCGGCCAGCTGATCGCGCGTGTGCTGCCGCAGCTGGGGCCCATGCTCGGCCTGTTGCAGAGCCCCGCCGGGATCGAACTGGTGTTCGCGTCGTGCCGCGTGTTCGTGCACGAGGATCGCGTCGCCTATGTCGCGCCGAACGCCACGCCGCTCGGCCTGTTCGTGCTGCCGGGCGAGCTGCCGCCGTTCACAGCAGCAGGGTGACCATCAGCAGGAAGATCGACGCGCCGGTCAGGTCGGTCAGCGCCGTCACTGCCGGCGTGCTGATCAGCGCCGGGTCGATGCGCAGCATCTTGACGAGGTTCGGGATGCTGGCGCCCAGCGCTGCGGCGAACACCACGTCGGCTCCCATCGCCAGCGCGATCACCAACGCGATGTGCGCGGTGGCGCCGAAGTCGATGCTGTCGCCCTTCATCGTCTGCAGCAGCAGCGAGTTGCCGAACGCGACGGCGCCGAGCACGACGGCCAGCGTCAGGCTGACCAGCACTTCCTTGCTCAGCATGGCGCGGAACGGCGAGGCGGTCTTGTTCGCCAGCGCGCGGATGATCAGCGTGCTCGCCTGGCTGCCGACCATGCCGCCGATCGCCATCACCATCGGCATCGTCGCGACCAGCAGCACGTTGCCGTGCAGCAGGCCTTCGAAGCCCTGGATCACCGACGCCGTCATCAGCCAGAACAGCGCCAGCAGGCAGATCACCGGCGCCCGGCGGCGGAACTGGCGCAGCACCGGCTCGGCGAGGAAGTCCTCGCCTTCGCTGTCGCCGGTGACGCCTGCCATCTTCTCGAAGTCTTCCTGCGCCTCTTCTTCGACGATGTCGACGGCGTCGTCGTGGGTGACGATGCCGACGAGGCGGCCGGCGGTGTCGACGACGGGCAACGCGATCAGGTCGTAGTCGCGGATCACGCGCGCCGCCTCTTCCTGGTCGGCTTCGGCGGTCACCGAGACCAGGTCGGTCTTCATGATCTCGCCGACCGGCGTGGTCTCGTCGGCGAGGATCAGGTCGCGCAGCGAGACGAAGCCGACCAGCTTGCCGAAGCGGTCGACGACGTAGCTGTAATAGATCGTCTCCTTGCTCGGCGCCTGCCGGCGCAGTTCGGCGACGGCGCCGCGCGCGGTCAGCAGCGGGTTCAGCACCGCGTAGTCGGTGCTCAAGAACGAGCCGACCTGGTCTTCGCGGAACGTGCTGCGGCGCAGCAGGTCCTCGCGCGCGGCCGTCGGCAGCATGCAGGTCAGCTGGTCGCGTACGCGCGGATCGAAGCGCTCGAGGAACTCGGCGCGGTCGTCGCTGAGCATCGACTGCAGCACCTTCTGCGCGCGGTCGCGGCCGGCACCGGCGATGTACTGCTCCTGGACCTCCGGCTCGAGGTAGCTGAACACGTCGCGCTCGGTGTCGGTCGGGAACAGCGACAGCACCTTCGCCACTTCGTCGGTCTGCAGCCCGTTCAGCACCGACGCGACGTCGGTCGGGTGCATCTCCTGCAGGACCTGCATGAGCCCCGCGTGGTCGCCTTCGGCGAGCAGCTCGCGGACCTCGGGGATCAGCAGGAGGAAACGCATGCGCTTCTGGTGCGGCGGGCGGAGGTGGTGGCGGCGGTGGCGGGCGTGGGGTCGTTCGTCGAGCTTCTGCGCGTGGTCGAAGCGGACGAAGGCGAGGAGGCGCGAACGAAGCGCGGCGCGTGGACGTTAGCGAAGAGGGGAGAGCCGCGCACCGCTTGTTGTTGCCGCGCGGCAACGCGATGCGGGCTCGCGCGTGGCGCGAAGTTCGGGCCGTGCGCGATCGCCTCGCGTCGGTGGTCGTGTTGCTGCGTCGGTGGTGGTTCTGCGTCGGCTGCGCGCGAGCGGGCGGTTGCCGTTCGTGCTGCCAACCTCGCGCGCGCCGCCGGCGGCGATGAAGGGGAACGGACGCGCGGCAGAACGCGCGGTGGTGCGTGGTGTGGATGGACCGACGGTCGCGCCATGCCGCCGCAGCTGCATCGAGGTGAGGCGGTCTGCTTGCAGGCGTCGCGCACGGTCGGTCGCGACCGACGCCGCCTCGCTGCAAGCCGAGGTCGGCATGGCCACGCGCTGCCGTTCGCCCGGTCGACCGTTCGCCCGTTCGTCGGCACGCGCGCGCCGGCGGGGCGGAACCGCCGATGCCACGCCCGTGCGGGGAAAGGTGGGCGCGCGCTTGACCCCAGTTCGCTCGCTGGCTAGTTTTCCCCGCCTCGATCCGCGCCGCGAGGCGTGGTTTCGCCCGGTCGGGGCGTGGCTCAGCTTGGTAGAGCGTTGCGTTCGGGACGCAAAGGTCGGAGGTTCAAATCCTCTCGCCCCGACCAGTTTCATCTCAGCGTCGATCACGCACTTGCGTGAACCCGCCTCGAAGGCGGCGCGGCGTCCAGAAGGCCTGCGGAACCTGCACGTGCAGGTTTCCGACCTCGAGGAGACCCGCGATGACCAACAGTCGACGCCTTCCCCGCCTCTGTCAGCGCACGAGCCCTAGCTCGGGCAAGACAAGGCTCTCCCGTCACGGGAGATGGGCGGCGATGTGATCGACGGGCCGCCCGACAAGCAGGAGCGCGTAGCCTGCAGTAGCGGCTGAGCGCGGGCGTCAACTGCGCAACCGTCTGTTTATCGGCACAGTGAGCGGCTTGACCGACCCACGGTCCGAACACCGGCCTGCACGGCCGAGCGCGACTAGGTCTGCAGCGCCTGAGTGGCATCGCCTGCACCGGGAAACAGCAAGCTGCGAACGTGGACATCAGGGGCTGAGTCGCTGGAGGACCAGTGGGCCGTCGCCCGGCTTGTCCAACCCCGCCGCAAGCAACTGCTGCTCGCCGAGCAGAGGGCAGGTCTACGCACGCTGATCCAGTGGCGCGTGATCGAGGTGGGCCCTACACGTTGGGGGGCGAAGCTGACCATGTCGCAACCATCCACTGACGATCTCCGCAGACTGCGCGATTCCCTGAACGCCGGCCTCATCGAGCGCGATGGTGCCGTCAAGCTTGCGCTGCTGGCCACCCTGGCCGGCGAACACGTGCTGCTGGTCGGCCCACCGGGCACGGCGAAGAGCATGATCTCCCAGCGCCTGCGTCACGCCTGCTCGGGGTCCTACTTCGAGCGCTTGCTGACCCGCTTCACCGTGCCCGAGGAACTGTTCGGTCCGCTTTCGATCAAGGGCCTCGAGTCCGACCGATACGAGCGACTTACCGAGGGCTACTTGCCGAGAGCAACGGTTGCGTTCCTCGACGAGATCTTCAAGGCCAACAGTGCGATCCTGAACGCGCTTCTCACCCTGCTGAACGAGCGCGAGTTCGACAATGGCACCACCCGGGAGAAGACTCCGCTTCTGGCTCTGGTTGGAGCGAGCAACGAGCTGCCCAAGGGCGACGAGTTGGCGGCCCTTTACGACCGATTTCTGCTGCGCGTCCACCTGGAGCCGGTGAGCAAGCAGGGATTCCAGGGTCTGCTGCAGCTCGGTTCGGATGCCACGCCCTCTGTTCCGCCCGAACTGCAACTGTCTCCCGAACGAATTGCCAGGATCCAGGCCTCTGCTGCCGCGGCGTTGCTTCCCCCTGAGGTCCAGCAGTTACTCGCGGAGCTGCGCCTCTGGTGCCAGGAACAGAAGATCGCCGTCTCCGATCGCCGCTGGCGCAAGATCGTCAAGCTGCTGCGCACTGCGGCTGTCACAAATGGTCGTGGCGAGGTTTCCATCTGGGACTGTTGGCTGCTCCAGTTCTGCTGCGGTGACTCGAAGGAGGAACAGCAGAAGGTCTACGAGTGGTACTCCGGTCGCGTCGGCACCACGAAGGCTCTGGCGCCAGCGACTCTGACCAAGTTGGTGGTTGTTTGGGAGGGTCGGCTCAAGACCGACCGTGGGCGGGAGGCCCAGCTGATCGACAAGCAGGGCCGAAAGCTCTATGTCGGCGCCGACGGCAAGACGACCACCAAGGCGACAAGCCCAGCCCCGTATGAGCTCGACGGGGAGCCCCTCTACGTGGCGCCACACGGGGCGATGGACGATGACGGCGACGAGATCGACTCGGAGAACGGCGGCGAGGGCTTCACCGAGGAGGAACTGGATCAGCTTCACCTGACGGACGGCCGCGGCGGCACGTTCCTGTTCTCGCAGTGGCAGGGCCGTGCAGCCTTCCTGAAGAGCAAAGTAGGCCGGTTCATGGGGAAGGTGCGCAACAAGCCCAAGCGCGGCAGCTTGCCCCTGAAGAAGGTGTATCAGCAGCAGTGCCTGAGCGAACTCGCTCCGCTGCGGACGGACGTTCATGAGCATCTACGACAGTTCGACGAGCACGAGCGTTCCCTGCGGCAGTCGGTAACTTCCCACCTGTGGCTGGACCCGGCTTTCGCGGATCCGGCGGCTGCCAGCCTTGCCGGCACGAAAACGACCCTGATCGAGTTGCAGAAGCGCATCGAGAAGGTGCACAAGGAGTACTCGGAGATGCCGGTTGAAGACCTGTTCACACCGACAGGAGACGACGAGTCGGCATGACACCGCTGTTCCAACCTGACCAGCTGGAGCGCGACTACGCCTTCGTTCAAGAGTGTCCTGAACACTTGCTGCCGCTCGTCTTGACGCTGCCGATCGCGTCGCTACCTGAACGTGTGGCCGGTCTCTTGCGGTGGCGGGAAGCGTTGCTCGCAGGCAGCATGCCGCCGGCGGCTGCTTGGCCCGGAGACCCGATAAGTGGGCCGAGTCGACGAGCTCTCGATGCGCTAGGCGTCATACCGCTGCTGCGTGGCCAGACCGAGATCGTCGACGAATTGCTGCATGACTTGGTCGCTTCGTGGGCTGATCAAGCGGACGACCTGCGCGCCGCGGTGTCCCATAGGCTGACCGAGCTAGTCGCCACCGAGCGCAAGCGACTCGCTTCCGAGCACGTTGACGTCACCGAGGTGAAACTGCCGCTGCTTGTTCTGCGGCAGATGGAAGAGCAGGCAGTCCGGGAGGTGAGCGCGCGTCACTACCCGGCCAGCTCCTGGTTGCGCGAACGATGGGAGGTGCGTGCGCGTGGATGGCGGGAACTACACGAGGTCTTCGGCGACCTTGGCCAGCTGTTGCGGACGGGCTTCGACCTCGCTGCCGGAGTGTTGCGTCACGTAGGCTGGCAGCGCGCGAGGCAGTTGCATCAGTTGGTGCGACGGATCCCGCAGTTGCGGCGCCTCGTCCAGGCTCTGGGGCGGCTGCGTGACGCTCACGCGACCGAGTCGGTGGCGGAAACCGTGGTCGGGCCGATGAGTAGGCTGATCCAAGAGTTGCACGAGACTTCCGCTCCAGAGATCCCCGGTGAGGTTCGTGGCATCGATCGCAGCGGCGAACTCGCGAGGATGCTCCCATGCGAGAGTGTCATGATGGGGCACCCGCGCCTGCGCTTGCTGTGGCACGCGCGCCGAGCCGAGCGCTCTTTGCTGACCTACCGGGTCGAAGGGGTGATGACGGAGACGGTGTTCCTGGAGGCAGAGGGCGAACAGGAGGTCGTTGGCGAACGGCCACGCCAGGAGCGAGGCCCGATCGTCGCTGTGATCGACACGTCCGGATCGATGACTGGCTTGCCCGAGCAGATCGCGAAGGCCATCGTGCTCGAGGCGGCGTGCACCGCCCATGCCGAGCAACGACGGTGCCTGCTGTTTCTCTATGGAAGTCGCGGTGAGGTCGTTGAGCAGGAACTTGCACTCGACGCGCAAGGAATCCCTCGGCTGCTGGAGTTCTTGGGGCAGTCGTTCGGCGGCGGCACCGACATCGCCGCAATGCACAATGTGCTCGATCGACTAGTTCAGGAGAAATGGCGAAAGGCGGATGTGCTGCTGGTTTCAGACGGCGAGTGGGTGGCTGATGCGGCGCTTGTTGATGCTGTCGGCAAGGCGAGCCGAGCTGGATCACGCTTCCATGGCGTCCTGATTGGCTCGGGGGGAGTGGCGATGGAGCAGCTTTGCTCTCCGATCCACCGGTTCGCCGATTGGACCCGGCTCATGGAAGGTCAGGTAGTAGCGGCTGGCTTGTAGCTGGCTCGGGCCTAGGCCCACTCCCTGCACACCATCTCCGCCTGCTCGATCACCGTGACCACGGCCGCCTCCTGCTTGTCCGGCGGATACCCATGCTGTCGCAGCAGCCGCTTCACCTTCGACCGCATCGCCGCCCGCACGGACTCGCGCTGCGTCCAGTCGATCGTCACCGACGACCGAATCGCCTTCACCAGGTCATGCGCGATCGCGGCGAGCACCTTGTCGCCCATCACGTTCCGCACGTCGCCGTGGGCGGCCAGCGCGTCGTAGAAGGCGAGTTCGTCCTCGGTCAGCCCGAGCGCTTGGTTGCGCTTCGGGGTGTCGCGGAACGTCTTCGCCATGTCGATCAGCTCGGCGATGACCTGGGCTGCCTCGAGTGTCCGGTTCTGGTAGGCGAGTAGCGTCTTCTCGAGGAGCTCGGAGAACTTCTTCGACTGCACGACATTCTTCCGGCTCTGCGCCTTGATCTCGTCCGCGAGCAACTTCTTCAGCAGCTCGATCTGCAGGTTGCGGTGCGGGCTGTTCTTCACCGTCTCCAGGAACTCGTCGGAGAGGATGGATATGTCGGGCTTCTTCAGCCCGGCCGACGCGAACACGTCGACCACGCCCTCGGACGCGATGGCGCCGGAGACGATCTGCCGGATGGCCGCGTCCAGCTGTTCGCCGTCCTTGCCGCTGCCGCCGATCGCGTACTTGCGCAGGTTGCTCTCGATCGCCTGGAACAGCCCGACTTCGTCCCGCAGATGCCGCGCGGCTTCGAGGTGCAGCGCCAACCCGGCAGCCTTGCTGAGCGCGGCCATCGCGTCGAGGAAGCGCACCTTGCCGTCGTTCAGGCCGAGCACGAAGTTCGCGGCGGCCGACAGGGCGGACACTCGCTCTGCCGCCTTGACCGAGAAGTAGCCGCGGTAGTCGTGGCCGTGGAACATCGCCTTCACGACCTCGAACTTCTCCAGCAGCACGGCCAGCGCCTCCTCGATCGGCACACCCGGCCGCTCGCCGCCCTTGCCGCCGTAGGTGCCGACCGCTCGGCGGAGCTGCTCGGCGAGGCCGAGGTAGTCGACCACGAGGCCGCTCGGCTTGTCGCGGAACACGCGGTTGACTCGCGCGATCGCCTGCATCAGGGAGTGCCCCTGCATCGGCTTGTCGAGGTAGAGCGTGTGGGCGCACGGCACGTCGAAGCCGGTCAGCCACATGTCGCGCACGATGACCAGCTCCAGCTCGTCCTTCGGGCTCTTGAAGCGTTTCTCGATCGCCTTCTGCGCCGCCTTGGTGCGCGTGTGCGGCCGGAACTCTTCCGGGTCGGTCGCTGCTCCCGTCATCACGATCTTGATCCGCCCGGCCCCGTCCTCCGCCGAGTGCCATTCCGGCCGCAGCGCCACTATGGCCCGGTACAGGTCGACGCAGATGCGTCGCGACATGCCGACGATCATCGCCTTGCCGGTCAGGATCTCCTTGCGCCGTTCCCAGTGGGCGACGATGTCCTCGGCGATCAGCTGCACGCGCCGTTCGGCGCCGACGACTTTCTCGAGCTTGGCCCAGTTGGTCTTGAGCTTGCCCTTGGTCGCTTCTTCCTCGCCCTCGGTCAGCTCGTCGAACTCCTGGTCGATGCGCGGCTTCTCCGCCTCCGGCAGGTCGATTCGGGCAAGCCGCGCCTCGTAGTAGATCGGGACGGTCGCGCCATCGGCGACGGCCTGACGGATCGTGTAGGTGTCGACGTAGTCGCCGAACACCGCCTCCGTCGACTTGTCGTCGGTCGCGATCGGGGTGCCCGTGAAGCCGAGGAACGAAGCGTTCGGCAGGGCGTCGCGCAGGTTGCGCGCCAGCCCTTCGACGAACTCGTAGTGGGAGCGATGGGCCTCGTCGGCGACCACGACGATGTTCTTGCGGCTCGACAGCTCGGGCATGCGCTCGCCCTTGGCGGTGCCGAACTTCTGCAGGGTCGTGAACACGATGCCGCCGCTGGCGACCTGCAGCAGCTCGCGCAGGTGGTCGCGTGATGTCGCCTGCTCGGGCACCGTGCGCAACAGGTCCTGGGCCGCCGCGAACTGGTCGAACAACTGCCCGTCGAGGTCGTTGCGGTCGGTCAGCACGACCAGCGTCGGGTTCTGCATCGCCGGTTCGCGGATGACCTTCCCCGCGTAGAACACCATCGAGATCGACTTGCCCGACCCCTGGGTATGCCAGATCACGCCGATGCGGTGGTCGTCCTTCTTCGCCGCCGCGCGCACGGTCGCCGCCACCGCCTTGTTGACCGCCCAGTATTGGTGGTAGCCGGCGATCTTCTTCTCGAGGCGCTCGTCGGTCTCGCACAGCACGAAGTGGCGCAGGTAGTCGAGCAGCCGCGTCTTCTCGAACATGCCGCGGATCGTGACCTCGAGCTTCGGCGCCGCGTCGGGTGCGAGGCCCTTGCCGTCCACGGTGCGCCATGGGCCGAACCGCTCGAAGCCGGCGGTGAAGCTGCCGATCCTCGCTTCGGTGCCGTCGCTGAGCACCAGGATCTCGTTGGTCCGGAACAGCTCTGGCACCTGCTCCCGGTATGTCTGCATCTGGCGCCAGGCGCTGCGCAGCGTGGCGTTCTGGTCCTCGGGGTTCTTCAGCTCCAGCACCGCGACGGGGAGACCGTTGAGGTAGACGACCACGTCCGGCCGTCGGTTGTGCTTCGGCCCGTGCACGGTGAGCTGGTTGACGACCAGCCAGTCGTTCTTGTCAGGATGCTCGAAGTCGACGAGCCACGCCTGGTCGCCGCGATCCTCGGTGCCGCGGCGCACCTTCAGTTCGACGCCATGGATCAGGTGGCGGTGGAAGGCGACGTTGTCCTCGTCGAGCGACGGGCTCTGGCTGCGCAGGATCGTGCGGGCGACGTGTTCGAGTGCGTCCGGCGGCAGGTGGGGGTTGATGCGGGCCAGTGCCGCGCGGAAGCGAGCCTCCAACAGCACGCTCCTGTAGTCCGGCCGCTCCGGCGCTTCGCCATCGGGAGCCAGGGTCGGGCCGGCGACGTAGTCGTAGCCGAGTTCTCCGAACCACTCGATCGCGGCCTGCTCGACGACGCTCTCGAAGCCGGTCATTCGTCACCGCCCAAGTCCGTCGATCTCGCCTTCGGCAGCGCCGCGACGCGGCTTCGCAGCACGCGATCCAGCAGCTCGAGCTTCTCGCGCGTCCAGCGGAACAGCTCGGGCCAGGTCGTCCGGTTGCTGGGGTCGGCGTCGCGCTTGTAGTGGATGGAGCAGGAGGCTCGGCCCTCCTTGTGATCCCACACGGGCAGCTCGCCGAGCTCGGCATCGATCTCTCGGCGCTGTCCGAGCAGCTGGTGGTAGTACGCAGCACCTGGGCGCTCGAAGTAGAGCTGGGCAGTGACGAAGCCATCGCGCGTGCTGACCGTCGTCGTGAAATGCACTCCCGATCTGCCGATCGAGAGGTTCATCCAGTGCGCGGTGGATGGCGACTGCGCCCGCAGCTTCGAGCCGGCCGCCTCCAGGTGGTCGCAGAACCCTTGCCAGTACTCGAAGTAGAGGGACGGCGCCGCGTCGGCATCCGCGTGCCGCGCCTGCTCGCGCACCACCCTCGACCAGTCGTTGGGCTTGGCGACGACATGGAACCTCGGAGCCGGTGCCGAGTCGTCGATGCGCCACAGTTCGACCACGACTCCGTAGGCCTCGAAGTCGTCGTTGGTGATGCGGTTGATCCAGTCGATCGCCGCGCGGTGCTGCTCGGTGAACTCCTTGGCGACCCATACGACCGTCTTGGCACCGACGCCGGCGGCGTAGGTCAGGATCTGGCCGAGGTGGCGGTGGTCGGTCTTCTCCAGCTGGTTCTCGATCAGCACGATGCTGTCGTCGGTGGTGTTCTTGCAGACCACGTCCGCCGAGAAGGGGCCGACGGAGGTCTCGGTGCCTTGCAGCTCGAGCCCGATGTTGATCGCGTCCCCGAGCAGCGCCAGGTTGTCGGCCTGCGCCATCCACGGCGTGAACTCGGTCGCCTCACCTTCCCAGTACTCCCGCAGATCGACCTGAGTCAGCCTGCCGAGCGGCGGCTTCTGGTTGGATGCCATGTCATGTCTCCCGGATGGTGGTCATGCCGCGCACCAGCTGCAGCACCTGCTCCGCTCGCGGCCCTTCGATCACCCGCTCGGTGCTGCCCAGCGTGCCCTTCGGCAGCTCGAGGATCGTCGGGGTCACCAGGGTGATCTTGACCTGGAACGGGAACTTGCCGCCCCAGGCCTTCGCGATCAGCTTCTTGCCGCCGGCGGACTCGGCCCGCCACAGGGCGAACAGCGAGTCGTATTCGTAGTGGTGGAGCAGGCAGTAGTCGCCCTTCTGCACCTGCAACGGCCATGGATCGTTCGAGCCGAAGACGCTCTTCTCGATGCACTCCATGTAGGTGTTGCCGCTGCACTGGAACACGAAGGCCTTGGCGGTGGTCATCGCCAGCCCCTCGCTTCTGCTGCGCCTGCCATGGCTGCCGCCCGACGGTCGTTGTCAGGGCGATCGCTATAAAACGGAAGTTGCGAGATCGCCGGCACTTGCTGTTCTCGCGCCGCCTCTCGCAGGACTTGCGATGGAATAGGACTCATGCCCAGAACGGGAGGTAGCGCGCCGCGGTCGCCTTCAGCTGCAGGTGCAGGCTCGGGGAACGGATGGTGTCGTAGGTGTCGCGGCTGAAGATCTCCAGGTCGACGCAATCGCCGTCGCGGTCCCGGTTCGGATCCTGGGTGAAGTAGCCGGCCGCATGGGGCAGGGCGCGGATATGGGCTGTGCTGAAGGCTGCCTTCAGGTCGTTGAGGCTCATGGTGCTGCCTCGAGGATGCGCTCGGCGTCCTTCACGCGGAGTTCGCCGGAGAGGAGCTTGGGGAGCAGGGAGTCGCGGATTGCACCTAGAGAGCCAGCTTCCCTGGTAGCCATGGATGCGCGACTGAACAGTGGCTTGATGCAAGTTCCGAAGGCGTTAGCCACGCTGCTGGTTGGCAAGGCGACATGGAAGTGTGCGAGGGAGTCCGCCGGCACCCTTTGGCGTCCGCTCGAACCGGTCATGCTTTGAATGGCGAACTCTCGGAACTCCGTGCTGCGCGCGAGGCAGTAGGCGAATTCGGTCGGCAAAGGGCTGCGAGGACGCAGAACGATGAACTCAGTTGATCCCCAGCCCACCTCACCTTCGCTGAGGCAATCCACATAAGCGGTTTTGCCGTTCTCCAGACAAGGAGTGATGCGAGCCACCAGGGTATCACCGTTCACGAACCGCATTCCGGAACCGAACGCTCGTGGAACTAACTCCTCCGGCGAATGGCCGCGAGTAGGCACGTTCGCCATGTCGAGATAGGGCGCAATCGTCCCTTTCCGCAGCGAGCGTGTTGGGTTGACCTCAACGGCCTCCGATACTGGCACGAGTCGCCACCCCTCCGGGATTTCGCCCAGGTCCGAGTCCACCAAGCGCGAGGGGAACAGGTTGGCGACGTGCCTGGGCAGTCCAGGGTCGCGGCCTTCGGCCTTTCTGCGGACGGGGTCGAAGTCTACGAACCACGACCTGAAGAGCGCCCGCGCCATCTCCTCCAGCGTCTCGTTCATCCGCCGGTTCAGCTCGATCTTGTCGTCGAGCGTCCCGAGGATGTGAGCGATGGCGCGCTGCTCCTCAATCGGAGGCAGGCACACGTGAAAGGCCTTAACCTCCGGGAAGTAGATGGTCTGATGCGTCGTGCCGCTCGCGAACAGGAGGAAGGCTTCCTTCTCCGCAAGCAGAACATACTTCAGATAGCGATAGTCAAGACTCTCGCCGCACACCCAGTTGACGAAATCCTGGCTGGTGGCCATCGGACATCCCATCACGACGACGTAGCCGACCGATGCCGTTCGAGACAGGCACACTGTGTTGGCAGGCAAGATCCTGGCTGAGGAGTTGTCTATGCCGAGCTGGCTGGTCTGCTGGAACGTCGAGTGGATCGTCCGCCCGTGGTTTGCGGTTGCGTCGCGGATGCCGATCCACGGAATGCCGCCATCCCAGTACTCCGCATGTTGCCGGCTCGGGGTGTGACCTGTCTCGAGCTTCGCTACATCGGTCAGCAAGACCCAGCTCCAACCGGCTGGGCATGCAGTCTCGGGGCGCCCGACACTTAGCGCATACCGTCCTGGTATCACCCCCGTTGTCGCGGCGCGACCGCCGGTCTTCACCTCGCCGAACTTAGCCATTGGACACCGGCTCCGTCAGATTCACAGCGATCGCGACATCTAGGCTCAGTGTCCTTGCCTGCTCCGTGCGGACAGGTCCGCGCATTGTCGCACCCGCTTTGGGGTCAGCACCGCCTCGGCCTCCTCTTCCGTCGGAAGGATGTCGCGAAGGTCCAATGGCATCATGTCGACTGGGCGTCGTGCACTTCTGGAGCGGGCCGATATGTTGGTACCAAGGCAATCGTGCAAGAGCTTCTTGCACGATTGCCTTGTTGGGCCGCGCAGCAGCGAAGCGTCCGCGCGCACCGCGGGCCCTGCTGCTGCGGGGCGTCGCAGAGGGCTTCTCCATTGCGTTCTTCCTACTCGCCATACCCCAGATTCTCGAGGTCCGCCGCGATCGCAGCACGTTGTGCGCCAAGGGGATTTGGGCAACCGGTGGTTGCCCGTTCGCATCCGCGGCCGGGAAGGCCATCGGATGGACGATGCGCCCGATGCCCCAGTAGAGAGGGACGAATTCGGCGTTCACGGCGAGCACTGCGCGCGGTTGGGCAGCTTGGATGCGCCCCTTCTCCCCGGCCAACAACGCGGGAAAGTCCGACTTCCTAATCGCCATACCCAAGCTCCCGGAGGTTCGCCGCGATCGCCGCATCGAGCTTCGCCGCTTCCGCCTGCTGCTGCCGCAGCGTCGCCGCGAGCCGCTTCATCTTCACCTCGAAGCCCTCGCCGTCGTCCTCGACATCCTCCGCACCGACGTAGCGGCCAGGCGTCAGCACGTGCCCGTGCTTCTGGATCTCCGCCAACGGCGCGCTTTTCGCGAACCCGGGAACATCCTCGTACTTGCCGTCCTTGCTGCGCCAACTGTGGTAGGTGCCGGCGATGCGCTGCACGTCGCTTGCATCGAGCACACGATGCACCCGCGTCTCCATGCGCCCGAGCTTGCGCGCGTCGAGGAACAGCGTGCTGCCGCGACGGTCGCGGAACTTCTTGTCCGCCTTGTTCTTCGCCAGCACCCACAAGCACACCGGGATCTGCGTCGCGTAGAACAGCTGCCCCGGCATCGCCACGATGCAGTCGACGAGGTCGGCCTCGACGATCGCCTTGCGGATGTCGCCTTCGCCGGACTGGTTGGACGACATCGAGCCGTTCGCGAGCACGAAGCCGGCGACGCCGTTCGGAGCGAGGTGGTGGAGGAAGTGCTGCACCCAGGCGAAGTTCGCGTTGCCGACCGGTGGTGGCCCGTACTTCCACCGCACGTCCTCGCGCAGCGTCTCGCCGTGCCACTCGCTGATGTTGAACGGCGGGTTGGCGAGCAAGAAGTCGGCGCGAAGGTCGGGGTGCAGGTCCTTGCGGAGCGTGTCGGCGTGCTGCGAGCCGAGGTTGGCGCCGATGCCGCGGATCGCGAGGTTCATGCGCGCGAGGCGCCACGTCGTCGCGTTCGACTCCTGCCCGTAGATCGAGATCCGGTCCTTCTTGCCGCCGTGCGCGTCGAGGAACTTCAACGACTGCACGAACATGCCGCCGGAGCCGCAGCACGGGTCGTAGATGCGGCCCTCGTACGGCTCGATCAGTTCGACCAGCGTCTGGACCACCGAGGTCGGCGTGTAGAACTCGCCGCCGCCCTTGCCCTCGGCGCTGGCGAAGCGGGCGAGGAAGTACTCGTAGACCCGTCCGAGCGTGTCCTTCGCGCGGTGCTCGGATGTGCCGAGGCCGATGCCGGACACCAGATCGATCAGCTTGCCGAGCGATGGCTTGTCAAGGTCGGGCTTCGCGTAGATCTTCGGCAGCACGCCCTTCAGCGTCGGGTTGTCGTGCTCGATGGCGTCCATCGCCTCGTCGACGAGCTTGCCGATCGATGGGTCCTTCGCCTTGGCTTGGATCTGCTCCCAGCGCGCGGCTTGCGGCACCCAGAAGACGTTGGCGGCCACGTACTCGTCGGGGTCCTCGAGCAGGTTGGCGAGCTCGGCCTCCTGCTTGCCCGTGTCGGCGACGTAGTACTCACTGCCTTCCGTGAGCACGGCGGTCGCCAGCTCACCCTGCCGTTCGGAGAAGGCGTCGCTGATGTACTTCAGGAAGAGCAGGCCGAGGACGACGTGCTTGTATTCGGCGGGCTCGACGTTGTTGCGCAGCAGGTCCGCGGCCGCCCACAGCTTCTCCTCGAATCCGAGGCTGCCCTTGCGGTCGTCGTCGGCACCCTTCTTCTTGCGGCTGGCCAAGTTGTGCTCTCCCTTGCGTGGCGTTGTGGGGTGGCAAGGTAGCTGCGAGAGGGCGGAATGCCACTGCGTCCATCGCGACGTCAAGGAACCGCGATGCCCCTCCTACGCGTGCGCTGGCAGCTGAGGGCTTGGTTGCGCTCGTGTAGGCGCCGCCGACTCCCGACTCAGTCTCCTGCTCGTCCCATCACCCCGCTCACTTCTGCGCGCGACGCCGAGCCGCACCCGCCCCTTCCGCCATCGGCTCCGGCAGCTCCGCCGCGAACACCACGCGCGCCCCGGGCACCTGCTCGCGCAGCCGCACGACCGCGCCCGCACTCACCTCCGTCTGCCACACGTAGACATTCTGCAGCGCCTTCAAGCCGCCGAGCGCCGCCATCGCGTAGTCGCCGGTCTTCGTGCCGAACAGGTTGACGTCGCGCAGTTCCTTGCACGCCGCCAGCTTCGCCACGCCGCCATCGCCGACCTGCGTCTGCCGCAGGTCCACACGCAGCAGCCGCGGCATCGCCGCGATCGTCTCGCAGGCGGCATCGGTGATGCGCGAACGCGACAGTTCGAGCTCGGCGATGTGCGTGGCGATCGGCGCCAGCGTGCGCAGCGCCGCGTCGTCGACTTCGTCGCTGCGGCCAGCACAGCCGACGGTCAGCAGCGGGCTCTCGTCGCCGAGGCTCTGGACCAGGAACGGGCCGTTGGCGAACGCCGCCAGCGTCGCCGCCGGCACCGGCTGCAGGCCCTTCTGCAGGCGCACGTGCGGGGCCTCCTTCTCCTTCTCGCTGCCCTTCGGCTTGTCGGCGGGCTTGTCCTTGCCCTTGTCGCCGCCCGCCTCGGCCTCCTTGCCCTTCGGCGCGTCCTTCGCCTTGTCGTCGGCCTTCTTGCCGGTCCAAGTGCCGAACTCCGCACCCGCCTCGATCCACTTCTTGATCAGGTCCTGCTGGTCCTGCGGCAGCGGCGCGCCCTTCTTCTTCGGCGGCATGCGGTCGTCGTCGTCCGCCGGCAGCGAGATCGACGTGAACAGCATCGAGTCGTCGGGCTTCTTCGCCGCGATCAGCTTGCCCTTCTTGCTGGTGGTGATGCCGTCCTTGCTGTCGAGCACGACGCCGCCCTTCGGCTTCTTCATCTTGCCGTCGGGGCCCGGGGCCGCGGTCGAGTGGCACTCGATGCAGCTCTTCTCGAGGATCGGCCAGATCTGCTTCTCGAAGTCGACGGCTGCGGCCTTGGTGTCCGCCGCCGGCTTCTCGGCCTTGGCCGGCTTGTCGGCAGCGGGCTTCTCGGGCGTCTGCGCCAGCACCGGCGTGGCGACGAGCAGGAACGGCAACAGCGAAAGGAAGGAGATGCGCATGGGGTAGGGGGTGATTCGAAGCGTCGGGGTCAGGCGACGCGCGGCAGCACGATAGCCAAGGCAGGGCCGGGCCGCGGCGTCGACGGGTTCGTTACCAGCGTGGCTCAGCCGCGCAGGATCTCGGTGATCGGCGTGCCCTTGTCGGCGACCTTGAACGGCCGGCCCGACGGCGAGGTGATCACGTGGTCGGTCGGGATGCCGCAGGCGTGCGCGATCGTCGCGTTCAGGTCCTGGATCGACGTCGGCTCGCTGACGACCTGGCGGCCTTCGGCGTCGGTGCGGCCGTAGCGTTGGCCGCCCTTCACACCGCCGCCGGCGAGCAGGCAGCTGAACGCCTGCGGATAGTGGTTGCGGCCCTGGTCCTGGTCGATGTCTGGCGTGCGGCCGAACTCGGTCGCCAGCACGACCATCGTCTGCTCGAGCAGGCCGCGCGCGTCGAGGTCGGCGAGCAGGGCGGCGAGGCCCTGGTCGATCGCCGGGGCGAGATCGCCGACGCGGTCGAAGTTGTCGGCGTGCGTGTCCCAGCCGTCGCTGACGACTTCGACGTAGCGCACGCCGTGCTCGACGAGGCGGCGCGCCAGCAGGCAGCCGGCGCCGAAGCCCGTCTGGCCGTAGGCCTGGTGCATCGCCGCCGACTCGAGGTCGAGGTCGAACGCGGTCAGGTCGCTGCTGCGCATCAGCTTCACCGCTTCCGCGTAGGTCTTGCTGTACGACTGCACCGCGCGTTGGCCGTGCTGTTCGCCGAACGCCTGGTCGAGCTGCTGCAGCTTCTGCAGGCGGCGTTGGAAGCGTTCTTCGTCGACGCCGCGCGGCAGGCTGGCGTTCTGCAGGCCGTCCTCGGCGCTGCCGATCGGCAGCGGCTGGAACTCCGGCGGGAAGAAGCCGGCACCCGGCATGTCGGCGCCGCCGCCGATGAGCACGTGGCCCGGCAGCGTCTGGTTGTGGCGGCCGCCGAGGTGGTGGCACCAGGCACCGAGGCTCGGGTGCTGGATGGTGCCGCGCAGCTCGTAGCTGGTGCGCATCAGGTATTGCGCCTGCGGGTGCGCACCCTGCTTGCTCGACATCGAGCTGACGATGCACACCTTGTTCATGTGCTCGGCGAGCTTCGGGAAGTACTGGCCGATCTGCACCCCGTCGGCGCGCGTGCTCAGCGCTTCGGTCGGGCCTTGTGTGATCTTGCCGGGCTTCGGATCGAACGTGTCGATGTGGGTCATGCCGCCGCGCATGAAGCAGTAGATGACGTGCTTCGCGGTGGCGCGGCCGAGCACCAGCGGGCCGGTCTGTGCGGCTGGCTGCGGGTCCTGCAGCAGCGCCTGCGCCAAGGCCCGCGGGCCGAAGGTCGCCGCGGCGCCGACGCCGAGCAGCGAGCCGGCCATGCCGGAGACGAACGAGCGGCGCGTCGCGAGATCGGTGCCGCGGATCAGGTTCTTGAGCGTCATGGTCGTGGTCCTCGGGGTCGGTCTCGGATCAGCGGAGGAAGCGGAATTCGTTGCTGTTGCACAGGACCCAGACGAGGTCCTTGATCACGGCCTCGCCGTGGATCGCGATCGCCTTGCGCCAGTCGGTCGCCTCCTTCGGCGTCGGCTCGCGGTTCAGCGTCGTCAGGAAGGCGATGCGCACGCGGCGTTCGCCGTTCGGCGCCGTTTCCATCGCGGCCTTCAGCGCCGACTGGCCCTCGAGCACGCGCTGGTCGAGGAAGCCGTTCAGCAAGGTCAGCACCTGCGGCACCGTCGCCACCGTCGACATGGCGTCGACCGTCTCGCGATCGGACTGGCCGAACTGGCGCAGCAGGTGGTTCGGCGGGGCGGGTTGCGCCAGGTCGCTGGCGCGCACCAGGTCGCCTTCGCGGCCGCGCGCGGCGCGCTGGCCGAGCGGCAGGCCCATGCGTTCGAGTTCGGTGGCGAGCTCGGCGACGCGCTTCTGGTCGCCGCGGCGGCGCGCTTGCTGCATCTCGCGCAGCAGCGGCTGCGCGCGCTTCTGCAGCTCGGCGTCGGCGGCGAGGCGAGCTTGCGCTTCTTCGCGCTGCTTCTGCGCCTGCATGCGGGCCGGGGCGCCAGCACCGCGGCGCTCTTCGACCATCGCCAGCAGTTCCTTCGCGTCGGCCTTGGCCAGTTCCTGGTACTGCTCGTAGACCGGCTTGCTGCGTTCGTCGAGCGGACGCAGGCGTTCGTCGACGTCGGCGAACACCAAGGTCAGCAGCGAGTCCCACATCTGCTCGGCCGACAGCCGGCGCAGCTGCGGACCGCGGAACGTGAAGGCCGCACCCGGCGCCTGGTCCTCACCCGGGCTCTCGCGGCCGAACAGCTGCGTGTGCACCAGCACGCGTTCGAACTGGCGCAGGTCGAAGTCGACGTCGACCATCAGCTTCTCGATCGCCGCCAGCAGCTCGGGGTGCACGGCCTCGGTCTCCTTCTTCCAGTCGTCGACCGGATCGACGAGGCCGGTGCCGAACGTGCGCGCCCACATGCGGTTGGCGATCACCTTGGCGAACATCGGGTTCTTGCTGCTGGTCATCCACTCGGCCAGCGAGGTGCGCGAATCGACCTCGGGCGTGTTCTGGCCGCGGTTGCGCGCGCGTTCGCGGTTGCCGCCGCGCGGGGCTTCGGTCTTCGCCGGCGCCTTCAGCTTCGCCTTCGGGCCGAACAGCGTGTCGGCGGCGATCGGCGTGCCCGGCTTGGCGTCGTCGTACTTGTAGTCGCCCGGCAGCTTCTCGACGCCGGTGCCGGTGCCGTCGAGGCCCTGGTTCATGCGCCGCACCAGCTGCAGCGCCTGCTGCCGGATGCGGTCGTCGACGTTGGCGAGTTCGGTGCGCAGGCCGACGAGGTTCGGCAGCGCGTTCTCGTCGCGGTAGCGCAGGCCGCCGAAGAACGCCGCCATCTCGAAGAACTCGCGCTGCGTCCAGTGCTCGAACGGATGGTTGTGGCACTGCGCGCACTCCATGCGCGTGCCGAGGAACAGGCGCAGCGCGTTCGCCATCGCGTCGTGCGGCATGTTCTTGTCGCGCATCAGCATGCCGGTGGCGCCGTTGCCCTCGAGGTGGGCCGGGCCGCTGGCGGTCAGCAGTTCGCGCACCATCTGGTCGAACGGCTTGTCCTGCTGGATCGCCGTGCGCAGGTAGTGGGCGTAGGGCTCGCCGCTCAGGTCCTGCTGCCGCGACTTCACGCGCAGCAGGTCGAACCAGTAGTTGGCGAAGTGGCTGGTGCGGCCCGGCAGGTTCAGCAGCAGGTCGACCAGCGTGTGGCGCTTGTCGGGGCTCTGGTCGGCGAGGAAGCGCTCGGTCTCGTCCAGGGTCGGGATACGGCCGACGATCGACAGGTAGGCACGGCGCACGAACGTGGCGTCGTCGGCGGCCGGCAGCGGCGTCTCGTTGCGGCGCTGCAGCCCGCGCTCGAGCAGCTGGTCGAGGCGCTTGCTGTCCTCGAGCACCTTCGCCAGCGGGCGCACCGTGTCGACGAGGCGCGCCGGGCGCTGCGGATTGCTGGCGGCGGTCTGGGCGAGGGCGCTGTCGGCGAGGGTGGCAGCGAACACGGACGAAGCGACGAAGACGACGATGCTGCGGAGCGTTCGTTTCATGGGACGAGCGTCGGGTGGCCGGCGCGAGGGTGCATTGAACGGTCTCCGTCGGCAATCGGCCACCGGGGGACGACAACTTGCTGGCCTTCGCGCCCGGTGTGAGCCGCGGGAGCCGCCGCTGACGAGGCCACCCGCGCGGTGCTCCGTGGTTCAGCCGGCGGTCCGGCGGCGCAGCATCGCGCGCACCATGCCACCCTGCGGCAGTTCGACGATCGGCACTCCGCG
>VYME01000550.1_pt1 | contig 19655 bp, 22 predicted proteins | sample 5115281 | NCBI WGS metagenome assembly VYME01 (sample SAMN12291780, study PRJNA351875) | freshwater metagenome | isolation source: freshwater lake | place: USA: Michigan, Wintergreen Lake | collected 2013-08-08
CCTCGGCGGCCGGGGCCTCGACGGCCGGGGCCTCGACGGCCGGGGCCTCGACGGCCGGGGCCTCGGCGACAACCCGGAGCGACCTGGCAGTTGCCACCCGCGCTGCTAGCTGCTCGGCGCGATCGGTCGACATTTCGTGGGCGTCGAGCAGCGCGTGCAAGCGAATGAGCAAGGGCTCCGCGTTGGCGGCGGATCCGGCTGCCAACGAAATCCGTGCGGCGTTTTCGAGCACCATGGCCAGCCGCGCATCGTCATCGGCCACGTGGTGCTCCATGGCGCACATGGCGCGCTGGACCAGCGTGCTCGCCTCGTCGAGGCGACCGCGTGACGCCAGCATGACGGCGAGGTCCATACGCGCCCGCCCCACTGGCATGGCGTCTTCGCCGGCGATCGCGACGCGCAGGGCACACACGCGCTGGGCGTGCTGCAGGGCCTCGTCGACGCGCCCCGCGCGGAAACTGGCCTGCGCCAGATTGCTCAAGACCAGCGCCAGCGGTTCGTGATGCCCCTCGGTCGATGGCAACGAACGTGCAAGACTGTCGGCGGCTGCCGCAAAGGCTTCGCACGCCTCCGCCCAGTCTTGGTCGGCCGCGAGTGCCAACCCGCGGTCATTGTCCTGCATCCATCCCTCGGGCTCGATGCGCGTGGGGATGTCGTTCGTTGGAAGGTCTCGCATGCGTAGGTTTGCGCGCCGTGGGGGCGGAAGTCACCGCCAAGAGGCGCTTGGTGCCTGATGGATAACGGGTGGCCAAGGTACATCGTGGTGGGCCGTGCCGACGCGGTACGCTCGAAGCACGCGATGACCGCCCCACCAGTTGGCCGAGGCACACACCCGCCGCGCGCCGCCATGATAATATGCTGCGGAGATGCGTTGACGCCATGCACTCGGCTCGTAGGTTCACAGCTATGGTCTTCCCCCGCTTGCTCCTGCCACCGTCTCCGCCCGGCCCCGTGTGGTCGTCGTTCCCCGCGGCGCAGCGGGCACTCGTCGTTGGCGTCTTGGGCGCGTTGACCGCCTGTGGCGGCCTCAGCGATGGCAGTGTCACGGTGAAGGGCGACGTCGAGGGGTTGGATACGCTCGCGCTGCGTGGGGATTCGCTTCTAGCGCAGGCGGAACGGACCCCGGAAATGCTCGACTCCATGCGGCGTGCGGCGCAGGAGGAAATCGCCAAGGCGCTGCGCGATTCGCTGGGAGGGACGCTTCCGGGTGGATCAACGGGCGGGCGCCCGCGCGATGCCACGGGGGCAGCACTCACAGCTGCCGACAGCGCGGTGCAGCGGGCGGCCCTCACGGTGTCACAGTCGGTAGGCTCCGCCATGTCGCAGCGCGCCCAAGCCCGTGGCGACTCGATGGCCCGCGCGTTCGCCGCGCAATTGGCCGGGGCATCCACTGGAGCCGATCGCGCGCGGAGCGATACGGTGCGTGGTCAGCTGATGTGGCAAGGCGAGGAGCCAGCGCGCGTGGTCGTACTGCGCACCGGTTCCACCACCACCTCGCTGAGCGGCATGGCCACCACTGGCATGTCCAAGCTGGTGGGGAGTGAGGTCGTCGTTCGCGGGGTGCGTCTCACGCCACGCGACGTGGTGGTGTCGGATTATCTCGTGCGCGCCGCCGACGGCGTTCCGGCCTTCGACGGCACCGTGCTTCCCGACGGGTCGCTACGACTGACCGACGGCAGCGGCATCAAGCGCGTCCCGTTGCCGACGGCGTTGCAAGGGATGTCGGGCGCGCGCGTGTGGGTGGCCGTGCAAGGCGGAAAGCCCGTCGCCTTTGGCGTCATCCCCACACGCTGATCGCCGCCTGGTCCTCAGCCGGGTTCGCGAATCGCCATCATGGGCGTCTCGCGGTACACGTCACGCGACGTGAGCAGGCCAATGGTCATGGTCAGCAGCAGCATCCCCACGGCAATGAGCAGCGTGGGGCCAACGGCTGGATCGAACGGGTCGTCGAAGACGAACCGGGCAATCGCCCATGCGCCACCGAACGAGAGCACCATGCCCGTGAGCGCCCCCAAGGCGCCGAGGGCGCCATATTCCGCGAGCAGTACGCGGGCGACCTGTGCCCGCGAGGCCCCGAGGGTGCGCAGCAGGACCCCTTCGCGCAATCGCGCACGGCGCGTGGCCGCGACGGCGCTGAACAGCACCGGGATGCCCATCGCCAGCGAGAACACGCCGAGGAATCGGATGGCGAGTGTCACGCGATCGATGATGGAGCCGAGGGTCTGCTTCACCAGCGTGAGATCGAGGCTCGAGACGTTGGGGTAACGCCGTACGATGTCGCGCTGGATGGCCGACAGTGCCGCACCGGGGGGGACGTTGGCCACCATGACGTACTGCTGCGGTGCGCGCCGCAGGGCGGCCGGCTCGAAGACCGCAAAAAAGTTGGCCTCGAAACGACCCCAGTTCACTTCGCGCGTGCTCGCCAAGATGGTCGTCACAGGTACGCCTTGCACGTTCCACGTGATGGTGTCGCCGAGAGCGACACGCAGTTGTTCCGCGAGACTTCGTTCGAGCGACACGAGATACGGCAGGTCCGGGTTCGCCGCACGGGCGGTGCGACGCGCCGCCGAATCGGGAAACCATTTCCCGCTCAGCAGCTTCTCCGACGCCTGCATCTCCTGGCGATACGTCGAGCGATACTCGCGACGCAGCGCCCATCCGGCACGTTGCACCGTGGTATCGCCCTGGAGCTTGGCGACCGTCACGCCGTTGATGGCCTCTACGCGCATGGTGACGATGGGCGTCTTTTGCACGATGGGATGCTGGCGCGCGCGCAACATGGAATCGAGCGGCGCGGCCTGATCATCCTGTACGTCGAAGAGCAGCAGATTGCCGGCCGCGGCGTCGGCGGTGGTTTGCACGCGCCCCAACAGATTGGCCTGCACCAGATATACCGTACTCAGCAGGAACGCGCCGAAGCCCAGCGCCAACGTGACGGCGCGCGTTTGGTTGGCGGGGCGGTGCAGGTTGGCAATGCCCTGGCGCAACGGGAACGGCCACGACGGACGGGTGGAACGACGTGCCACCGCGATGAGCGCGGTCGCGGCAACCCAGAGCACCAGCACCACGCCAATAATGCCACCGGTCATGGCGAGCCCGTCACGCACCGATTCAATGCGCGACAGGACGATGCCCACAATGCTCGACACGAGCAGCGCGTCGACCACCAGACGCGCGGGATCCTTCCATTCGCTCGGCAGCGACGCGGGGTCGGCGTTGCGGCGAATGGCCTGCAACGGTGACACCCGGCGCAGCGCGAGCAACGGGCGCAACGCAAACACCAGCGACACCCACACGCCCGTGGCGAGCCCCAGCAACAGCGGGCGCGGCTCAAGCTGGATGATGACGTCGACCGGGAGGAACTCGCCCATCACGCGCGGCAGCAGAAACTGAATGGCCACGCCCAACGCGGCACCGGCGCTCGCGCCAACGAGGCCCATGGCACCGGCCTGCACGATGTAGAGCGCGAGTACCTGGCGGCTCGTGGCGCCCAGGCAGCGCAGCACCGCCACCGTGTCGATCTTGGCGGAGACGAAAGCATTGACGCCACTGGCTACGCCAATACCGCCAAGCAGCAGCGCAATGAGGCCAATGATGCTCAGGAAGTCGGCGAGTCGCGCGACGGCTTCGGTGAAGTCGCGTTCGGTGTCGGCGACCGTACGCACACGCACACGGGTCTTGGGCGGGGCGAGTGTGGCGGGCGGCCTGCGGCCAGCGGTTGTGTCGGCCGTTGCAGCGGCGCCAACGCCGGCGCTGTCGGTGGCGACCACCGGAGCCTGTACGTTGAGCGTATCGCGCGGCGGCTCGTCGCCTTCGCCGCCGGGGGCGGCATTCCGGCGCCGGCCCGACGCTTCCTGCGCTTCGAGGCGTGCCGCTTCGACCGGATCGATGCGGCGGCGCAGCGCCTTGGCAATCTGCGCGGCGTTCTTGGGTGTGCCCTGCGTGGCATTGAGCCGGAGAACCATTTCGTATTCGGCGCGACTGCCGAACGACAACAGGCCCATCCTGGCGAGCCACTTGTCGGACAGATAGACGCGTGGCCCAATGATCGACGTGATCCCGGCGTCACCGGGCACGTTGCCCAGCGTACCACCAATGGTGAAGGTCTGCTGTCCGAGCTTGAGGCGGTCACCCACCGACGCCTCGAGCGCAATGAGCAGCGACGCGTCGACGAAGACCACGCTGTCGTCGTGCACGCGTGACCAGCCATTGACCGGATCGGTTTCGATGGCGCCGTAGAACGGGTAGCCCGGCGACACCGCGCGTACCTGTACCAGGCGCGTGTTTCCCGACGGGTCGGCCAGCGCCATGGAGGCAAACGTCGTCACACGTGACAACGGCACCCCGGCGCTGCGCAGCGAGTCGATGAGCGTGTCCACGACTGCTGGAAAGGTCGCGCGCGCCGACAGCGCCATATCGCCACCCAGCAGGGTGCGCGACTGATCGCGAATGGAGCGGGTCACGTTGCCGGCGAACGAATCGATCGCCACGAGGGCGGCCACGCCGAACGCAATGCTCGACATGTACAGCGCCAGACGGCGGCGCGCGGTGCGGCTTTCACGCCACGCGAGGCGGAGCAACGCCTGCGCGGTCATGTGGTGGCGGGCTCGGGATGCCCCGTGCTGTGCGGCGCGTCAGCGGGGAGCGTGGTATGCACGTGATACACATCTTCGACGATGACGCCGTCGCGCAGGCGAATGGTGCGCTGCGTACGGGCGGCGAGGGCGGCGTCGTGCGTGACGAGCACGATGGTGCAGCCGCGTTCGCGGTTGAGTGCCTGCAGCAACTCCACGATGCGCTCGCCGGTGGTGCCGTCGAGGTTCCCGGTGGGTTCGTCGGCAAACAGGATTTTGGGGTCGTTCACGAAGGCGCGCGCCAGCGCCACGCGTTGCTGCTCACCGCCGGAGAGCTGCTGCGGAAAGTGGTCGAGCCGGTCGCCCAGTCCCACGCGCACCAGCAGGTCGCGGGCACGGGCTGCCGCGTCGCGCGTGGGCACGACGCCGGCGAGCTCGAGCGGCACCTGCACATTTTCGAGCGCGGTCAGCGTGGGGATCAATTGAAAGCTTTGGAAGACGAACCCAACTTTCGCCCCACGCAGTTTCGCGCGGGCGTCCTCGTCGAGGCTGCCGAAGTCGACGCCGTCGAGGGACACGGTGCCGCGCGACGGGGTATCGAGTCCGGCGAGCAGGCCCAGTAACGTGGTCTTTCCGCTGCCGGAGGGGCCGACGATGGAAACAAACGCGCCGGCTGGCACGTCGAACGTCACATCACGCAGGACCGTCAGCGGCTGCGTGCCGCTCAGATACTCTTTGGTCAACCCACGGGCAACGAGCATGCGATTGCAGAAGAGAGAAAGGGGAGTGCGTCGAAGCGGGCAGCGTGCCGTCGCGCTGGTCCTGGCCTGCGCGGCCCTGCTGGGCGCGTGCAGCGGCCGCGGGGATACCGCGGCCAACTCCGGGACCAACGGTTCGGGGGGCGCTGGGGATTCAGGTAATGTGACGGCGTCGGGCCCCGCCGGTGGAGGGGGCAATACACCGCCCGCCACCGGAACGGTCACGCGGGTGGTCATGCTCGGCACGAGCCTCACGGCGGGATTGGGGCTCGATCCCGAGCGGGCGTATCCGGCCCTGTTGCAGGCCAAGGCCGATTCGGCGGGGCTCAAGGTGCGCATCGTGAACGCAGGGCTGAGCGGGGAGACGTCGGCCGGTGCGCTGCGGCGGGCGGCGTGGGTGCTCGACCAGCCGGCCTCGCTGGTGGTGCTCGAGGTCGGGGCCAACGACGGGCTCCGGGGGGTGGACCCAGATACGACGTACGCGAACCTCGTGAAGCTGGTGGAGGCGGTGCGCCGCGCGCGCCCCGAGGCAGCGCTGGCGTTGGTGCAAATGGAGGCGCCCCCCAACCTCGGGAAGGACTACACGACCCGCTTCCACGAGACGTACGTCCGGGCGGCCAAGGCGACCGGGGTACCGCTCTGGCCGTTCCTGCTCGACCGAGTGGCGGGGGTGACGCGGCTCAATCAGGCGGATGGGATCCATCCCAACGAGGAAGGCTCAAAGGTGGTGGCCGCGACGGTGTGGGCGGCCATGGAGCCGGCGCTGCGGGCATGGGCCATTCGCTGAGACGGGGTCACTTCCAGCGAGGGTTCCGGCCGGTTACGTTTTGAGGCTGTACCGGATTGGTGGAGGCGTCGCAGAGCGGGACAGGCGCCGCGTCCGCCGGGTCCCTCGCGCAGTTCCGCGTTTTTTCCCTGCTTGCAGGTGTCGTGAATATGGCTTTCTCCGCTACGCAGATCCGTCGTGGTATGGTGCTCGTCTTCGAAGGCGATCCGTGCCGTGTCGTTGAATTCCGTCACCACACGCCGGGCAACCTGCGCGCGATGGTGCAGGCGAAGCTCAAGAACCTGCGGACCGGTTCGAACTTCGAGCATCGGTTCCGGGCGGCCGACACGATCGTGAAGGCAGACATGGAAACGCACGAGCTCGAGTTCATGTACCAGGGTGGCGATTCGTACCACTTCATGAACGCCGAGAACTACGACCAGATCGAGCTCGACGAAGAAGCACTCGGCGATTCGGCGCCCTGGATGCAGTCGGGGCTCAAGATTCTGGCCGAGTACTACAATGGCCGCCCCATTGGTATCCAGCTGCCGAATTCGATGGTGTTCGAGATCGTGGATACGGCGCCGGTGGTGCGCGGCGCCACGAAGACGGCGTCGTCGAAGCCGGCCAAGTTGGAAAACGGCGTGGTGGTGAACGTGCCGGAATTCGTGGAGCAGGGGACGCGCGTGCGCGTGAACCCGAACACGGGTGAATACCTCGATCGCGCGAAGGACTGAAAAAGAACGAGGGCGCCACTTGAAATCGGTGTTCTGACCGGTTACCCTTGGCGTCTCCCGAGTATCGCCGCACCGAATTTCAATGCGGTGGCCGGGGGCAACAAACGCGGGACGGGATCGTTCCCCGTTTGTGCATGGTGGCCGTAGCTCAATCGGTTAGAGCACCGGATTGTGGTTCCGGGGGTTGCGGGTTCAATTCCCGTCGGTCACCCTGAGTCGCACTGGCGAGCAGCGATGGTGTCGCCGCTCTCCGGAGGTCCGTAGCTCAATTGGTAGAGCACCGGTCTCCAAAACCGGCGGTTGGGGGTTCGATTCCCTCCGGGCCTGCTGTCTGCTGGACGAACTGCCGTATTTCCCGGCGGACCAATTCGGAACAGGAGCGATCACGATCAGTGATCGCGACAGGAAATAGCAGAATCGCCGAGGCTACGCGCCTTGGCGCGCAGCCTCGGCGGTATCGTCTAGGGGACTAGGACACAGCCCTCTCAAGGCTGGAACACGGGTTCGAATCCCGTTACCGCTATGGGTGTGTATTCGTAGGGGTAGTCAGCAGGGCAGTGGTTCCAACGGCTCCATCGTCTATCGGTTAGGACACGACCCTTTCAAGGTTGAGAGACGGGTTCGATTCCCGTTGGAGCTATGGTTCGGCGGGTGTAGCACAGTGCAGGTGTTGTTGGGGGCGTAGCTCAGTTTGGTTAGAGCACTCGACTGTCACTCGAGAGGTCGCGGGTTCGAGCCCCGTCGCTCCCGTTGTCGTGCGGACGTTTGGGATGCAAGGGTAGGTGGAGTCTCCGCACCGACGCAGCTGGTACAAGCAGGAAGCAGGTGCAGTGCGCCCTCGTGGTGGAATTGGTAGACACGCTACTTTGAGGTGGTAGTGCTTAACGGCGTCACGGTTCGAGTCCGTGCGAGGGCACTGTTTACCGCTGGAGAGCAGGACACGGCACCTCACCGTGATTTCGACCGCCACAGTAGCTCAGTGGTAGAGCACCCGATTCGTAATCGGGCGGTCATCGGTTCAATCCCGATCTGTGGCTCTTGATTCAGAGCAGATAGCTACGCAACACCAAAACGGCCCCCGAATCTCGGGGGCCGTTTTGCGTTCCGGTCATGCCCGTCAGGTCCCGCGACGACCGCCGTTCTTCGACTTGGTCGGCGCCGCCTGCTTCTGGCGCGGGTCAGGCACATACGCCTGCTGTCCCAACGCGACAGGCTTACCACCGGCCACCGGTTTCTTGCGGGAAAAATCCGGCACCGCGCCGGTCTTGAGCTTCTTCATGCATGCCTCCATGGGCAGGGTGTCTCGTCGTGCTGTCTGAAACATACTCCGGCGCGTGCACGAGGGTCACTCGGGGAAGGGCACATCCTCCAACCCCGGGCCCGCGGCCACGTGGTTCGTCATACCCGTGTCTTTGGCGGTGGCGCGCGCCGCTGAGCCCTGCGGCCAGGCAATGCGGCCCAGCGCACACTGCGACAAGCCGAGCGCGGGAATGGGCGCCTGCTGCGAAATCGTGGTGAGCTGCAGCATGAGCCGCACATGCGCGTGTTGCCCCGCCAGCTTCGCGGTGTCGTCACGATGGCTCACGAATTCGCTCGCCTCGAGCGCCTTCTCGATCGACTGCCAACGCCGCAGCAACTTAACCGCGGTGCCTTTCCCCACGTTGCGCACGCCGGGAATGTCGTCGCCTTCTTCGCCGCATAGCGCCTTGAATGCCGGTAGGTTGACCGGGGCCACGCCAAAGCGCGCTTGTACGTCGGCTTCGGTCCACGTCTTGATGCGCGCGCCGTTGGTGCCTTTCCCCACGCCCACGTACGTCGCGACGTCCACGCCCTCCGACACGAACTGCAACAGATCGGAATCGTTCGACAGCACCGTCACGCGCGCCTCGTCGCGAAAGCGCGCCATGATCGTCGCTACGCAGTCGTCGCCCTCGAACGTGTCGACGCTGATGCTCGTCATGCCCGTCGCTTCCACCCCCTCGCGAATGGGCGCAATGCGCGCACGCATCGACCCCGTGCGACGATGCTTGTACTGGGCATACAGCGCGTGACGAAAGGTGGGGCCGTCGTGGTCCCACGCCGCCACCAGATGCGTGGCGCCAATGTCGAGCGCCGCACCGCGCGCCATCTGACACCAGAGGCGCACGCCGTTCACCACGTCACCGGCCGCGACATGAGCGGCGCGACCGGCCAACGATTGGGCATCCACGACGAGCAGGTGCGGAGGAGTCATGCTGCAATCTAGCCGTCATGTCGCAGATCGTCCCGGAGCGCTTATGTTGCAGCAGCGGTACTGGCCCCTGGCCGGTGCTCCCCATGTGACGACACTGCTCCCGACCTGCTCCCGACCTGCTCTCATGAACATCATCGACGCCATTGCCGCGCGCCGCTCCGTGCGCAAGTTCACCGACCGCACTCCCACGCGCGAAGAGCTCGAGCAGATCATTCAGGCGGCCACGCTGGCCCCCATTCACCGCCTCACCAATCCGTGGCGCTTCTACGTCCTCGGCCCCGAGGCGCGCGCTGGCTACGGCCTCGCCCTCGGCAACCGCAAAGCCAAGAAGGCCACCGACGAAGCGCACGCCGAGTCCATTCGCAAGGCGACGAGCGACGAACACCGCGCGCAGCCGTGCATGCTCATCGTGGCGATGTCGCTGAATGAGAACCCGGAAATTCGCGAAGAAGATTACGCGTCGACGATGATGGCCACGCAGAACCTCTGTCTTGCGGCCGTCGAACTCGGACTGGGCACGCACATTCGTTCGGGCGCGATCATGGACGATCCCGCCGCGCGGTCGGCGGTAGGCGTGCCCGAAGGTGAGCGCATTGTGGCCGTACTCACGGTGGGCACGCCCGCCGAAGTGCCCGAGCCCAAGGCGCGACGCGCCGCCGCCGAAGTCACGCACTGGGTCGCGTGAACGAGAAGCGGCCGGGGTATCGCTATGCCGTATTGGCGATGCTCACGCTCACGTACACGTTCAATTTTCTCGACCGACAGATCCTTGGCATTCTCAAGGAGCCCATCAAGCGCGACCTTGGCTTAAGCGATACCGAGCTCGGCCTCATGGGCGGGCTCGCCTTCGCGATGTTGTACTCCACGGTGGCGGTGCCGCTTGCGTGGGCCGCCGACCGCATGCGCCGCACGTGGATCATCACGGTGGCGCTGACGTTGTGGAGCGGCTTCACCATGCTCTGCGGCGCCGCGACCGGATTCTGGTCGCTGTTTCTGGCGCGACTGGGTGTGGGCTTTGGTGAAGCCGGCGGCGTGGCGCCCGCCTATTCGCTGGTGGGCGATTATTTCCCGCCGGCGCAGCGGGCGCGTGCGCTGGCCGCGTATTCGTTCGGCATCCCGTTGGGGTCGGCGTTGGGAACGCTGTTCGGTGGCCTCATGGCGGCGTACATCGACTGGCGCTTCGCCTTTGTGGCAGTAGGCGCCGCCGGCGTACTGCTGGCGCCGCTGTTCAAGTGGGTGGTGAAAGATCCGGTGCGTGGCGCGTTCGATATCGTCAGCATTGGCGCGGAAACACCGATAGCGCCGCGCTTCGTCGACGTGGTGCGCACCGTGCTCCCCAAGCCCACGTTCTGGTTACTGGCATTCGGTGCGGCCAGCTCGAGCATCTCTGGCTACGGCGTCGCGTTCTGGTTGCCGTCGTTCTTCATGCGCAGCCTCCAGCTCACGCTGGCGCAGACGTCGCTGTTCTACGGTTCGCTGCAGCTCATTGGCGGGATGGCCGGTATCTGGCTGGGCGGCGCGCTCTCCGACCGACTCGGCGCCACCAACCGGCGGGCGTACGCGCTCGTGCCGGCGGTGTGCTATCTGGTGGGGTTGCCGTTCTTTCTGACGGCGATGAACAGCGCGAGCCTGGTGGTGACGTGGCTGCTGTTCGTGGTGCCGCTCGGGCTCAACCTGGCGTGGCTGGGGCCAGTAGTGAACGCGGTGCAGCATTTGGCACCGGCCACCATGCGCAGCACCACCAGCGCACTTTTTCTGCTCGTGAACAACCTGCTTGGGCTCGCGGTGGGGCTCTGGGTGTTCGGTTTCCTGAGCGACCTGCTGGCGCCCCGGTATGGGGCCGAGTCGATGCGGTATGCGATCTACTGCGGGTTGAGTTTTTACCTGTTGGCCGCGACGCTGTTGTACTCCGCGTCACGCCGGTTGCCCGCCGATTGGGTGGACGGGGGCGGGTGAGTGTTGGGGCGCCCCTTTCGAGCCTTCGGGCGGGTTGCTAGACTATGTGGTGGGTGCCGGGACGCTGGTGCCCACTTCGCGGGCGTAATTCAGTTGGTAGAATGCCAGCTTCCCAAGCTGGACGTCGCCGGTTCGAGTCCGGTCGCCCGCTCTTTTAGAAGTCGAAGCAAAACACGGAGTTACGACAGAGGCACCCGGCGACGGGTGCCTTTATCGTGAGGTGACCACACGAACCGCCACACATTCGGCGCGCCGTTCGTTAGCGAGGGGCTGAAGGGAAATCCGTTTTCTTGGGACAAAGATCGTAAAGCGGACATCGGCGGCCCCAGCTTTAGCGCCGTGCTGGTTTGTGTGGCATTAGTGATTAAGCGGAAGGATGAGTCGCTTTGAACCGATTCACGTCAACGCTGGGAATCCGGCGAGAGGTACTGCAAATGAGATGGGTGTTGCGGGTGTGCGTCTTTGTGCTCTGTGCGTGTGGTGGAGGAGATAGCGCAACAGAACCGCGCGTCGTGCCAGTCCTTACTCGAGTCGAGATGAGTGTGGCGGCGACGGTCGTTTCATCCGGGGCGTCAACGACCGTTACCGTTCGCGGCTTCGACCAAACCGGCGCTCCAATGGCCATCACGCCGACGTTCGCCAGCAGTGATCCGACGATTGCGAGGGTCATATCGGCTGCGGCTGGCGCACGTTTCGCGACATCTAGCATTACCGTAATTGCGGGAGCACCGATGGCGTTAGCTCTTGAAAGGCCCGCGGCCGGCGCGATCAACGGTGGGGCATTTACCACGCGGCCGCGGGTCGCTGTCGTGGACGCCTTCGGAAACGTGGTCACTGCGGACAACTCGAGCGTGGTAACGTTGTCGATTCCGACGGCGACGGGAACGGTCGGGACATTGTCGCAAACGGTGAGCGCCGGACTGGCAACGTTCGTGGCAGTGGGACTCCGAGGTTCCCTCGGATCGTCGCAGACGCTCACGTTTCGCTCCGGCAGTCTTCGGGAAGTGTCACAGCAGCTGGCGGTGCTGCCGTTTTCCTTCGCCAACGGAACGCGTCTGGTCGGCTCTGCGGTGCCGGCCGGGATGTACAGAAGCACGAACGCGCAGGGCACGCTCTGTTACTGGGCAAGGCTTCGAAACTTGACGGGCGTAGACGACATCATCGCCAACGACTTGGGTGGTGGACCGCGCTTACTACAGATCCTTCCCAGCGACCTCGCCGTGCAGAGCAGCGGATGCGCCCCTTGGACAGAAGTCGTCGGTGCGATCACCACTTCGCCGACTTCGCCATTCGCTGACGGCGTGTTCCTCGTCGGGACAGACGTGCAGTCCGGCACTTGGCAATCGAGCGGCACGGGTACGGGGTGCTACTGGGCACGGCTGCGCAACGTGAGCGGTACCCAGGACATCATCGCCAATAACTTCGGCGCGTCTCCGGCTATCGTGACGATTTTGCCGACAGACGTGGCGTTTGAGTCGGGCGGATGCGGTACCTGGACACGCATCCCCTAAGCGTTCCCATGCCCTTCGGCAAATCCGCCGCCCTCGTCGCGCGCCCTGAAGGCGTGGGCCATCGTCGCCATCTCGTCATCGAGAATCTCGGCGACGATACCGCGGTGCAGCTCGCGTGCGCGCTCGAGCACAACGGGGCGGACGTGTCGCAGCTGCTTGCCGGCGAGCTCCCCGCGTCCCTCGCGCCTGGCGAAAGGACGGCGCTGCGCATCCTGCAGGGGCCCGGGCCGTGGGCGTGCAAGGTGATCGTCAGCTGGTCGGACGAGAGCGGAGACCGGAAGTGAGTGGGGGCAGTGACGCGGTGGGCGGCGGGGTAGGGTGCCCGCGACGCAGGTCGGTGGTAACCGCTCAAGCGATTTTAGCAGGCTAACTCAGCGCCGGTTAAGCTGCGGAACCAAGTCGTTTGCCCTTTCCTCTGTCCACTGCGAAAATGCTTCACGATCCGCTGAAAGTCCGTTGCCGATACGCTCTGCTCGTCGATCACTTCACTGAGACTGCGGATGGCAAGCCGGTCCTTGTCGGTGCCTTCGAGCGTGTCTTACCAATGCCCCAGCCAAATGGCGACATCATTGTGTCGTCGGGGTTCCTATGCATACGCCTCGAGGCGTCTGTCGCTGCAGGGACGAAGCACGAGCTTCGCGTCTCACTCGTAGATGAGCATGGCCAGTCGTTCAGCGACTGGAATGTGAACCCCATGGAGATGCGGCCCGTCACCGAAGGGCTCGGCCTGCAGGCGGCGTTCTCTATCCGACTGGGCGCGATCAAAGTGCCGAGCTATGGCTTCTACTGCTGGAACATTGTCGTCGATGGGGAGGTGATCGCGCAGTGTCCCATGGTGGTGCAACAGCTGGTGTTGCCCTCGTGAGCCGGTGGGAGAAGTTGCTGCGACAAATGCGGGACAGTCCGCGCTGCGTCGGGTTCACGTACGACGAGGCGGCGCGTGTCTTGCTCGCGCTCGGATTTCAGATGGCGACCGCCAATGGCGGCTCCCATCGGCGGTGGGTCTTGTTGCGCGAGGGCCTACCGCCCGTCATTATTGGACTGGTTGAGAAGGGGCACGGCGAACTGCTCCCGGTGTATATCAAAGAGATGCTCGCCACCCTTGAAGCACATGGGTTACTTCCGGAGGAACCCGATGCAGTTTGCTGAACCAAACACGCCGCTGGATCTGCTCGTTCAGCAGCCGTGGAGCGTGGATGTCACACACGACGATGACAATGGGTTCGTGGCGCGCGTCCGTGAGCTGCCGGACGCCATCGCGACCGCCCCGACCGCTGACGAGCTTGATCGTGAATTCTGGGTTGCCGTTCGCGCATCGATCGCGGCGCGGTTGGAGTTCGGCCTGCCGGTGCCGATCGTCGACGGGTTCAACCTGCGCGCTGCGCACATTGCTCCGCTCGCCAAGATGTCGTACGAGCCAAAGACAATCGGTATCGGACCGACCAAGGCGCTGATCGCGTAATCGTTGCTACGAGCTCGGCGCCTGAACGGAACATAGGACGCGTCAAAATTCAGAAATGCATTACTCGAAACTGGGCGCCCTAACTGGCGCCCTGTTTCGTTTCGAGGAGCCGGCGTGAGATCTGCCACCGCCACCTCCCACAGTTACCGTTCAGGTGCGCCCGACGATAGCGCGGGCAACTCCCCCGACGAAAATGCGCGTGATCAAGCTGCCAACCGCGAAGGGCGACGTGAACGTGACCGATCTGGGACCGATAGAACCTGGGGTAGGTATTTGCTCCGAAAGAACGGATGAACCGGCATTAACGAACGGGCTGCGATTTGCCCGAATTGAATGGGACGGGAACCACGTGGATAAGAACGTTTCGGGGAGTTTCTTCGAGGTGCCCATTCCCGATTGGTTCCCCGAAGAACTGCGGTAGGTAGCTCAAGGGCGGGTGGTGGCGACTTTCCCACCACCATCCTGACGTCCTTCGTCGCTCGCAGAACACCGGCATCGCGCGATGCCATGCACGTAGGTCAATCTCGCCTGAGGGCGAACACAAGCGCGCGAGTTTTAACGCGCGATTGCCAGCGTCACAGGCTGGACGTCGCCGGTTCGAGTCCGGTCGCCCGCTCTTATCCAAACGCCAACGGCGGTCTCTCTATGGAGGCCGCCATTTTGTGTTCTGTCCCATCGCGTAGGGGATGGCCCGCCGCTTACCGCACTCGACATCCGCTAGATCAGCGTCGCCGGCTGTAAGCTTTTGCTTGGCGTCCACGATGATCGGAGCGGCGCGACGGAATGCACGGAAGCTGGACATCGGAAACCAAACGGACGAGCACGCGTGTCGTACCACGGCCGCCCTCCTCCCTCCGAACTCTCCCGTGCTATCCATCGTCCTTGCACTACACGCGTCAGTGCACGCGCCCTTTGTGATACCACAAGACTCGGCCAGGACACGGCAGACGATCGTCCGCGACAGTAGCGCGACCGACTCGACCACCAGGCGCCGTCCGACGCGACTTCCTGTCACTGCCGAGGTGTTGGCCACCGCGTTTCTCAACGAAACGGCCCGCGAACTGTTCACGCGCGCCAAGGTCGCGCGAATCACGCAGGATTCGTCCATGCAGAGCTACGACGCGAAGGTCCGTCAGCGCATCTCCGTGCGCGCCGGTATCGGCAAAGCGGGCCCGGAACGTCTCGCCTATCGCGGCGAGACCGCGGCGCGCGTGCAATGGCAACGGAACGTGGGCGCCCGTATACAGGTGACGGGGACGCGTATGGTCCTTCCCATTCTTGGCGTCCCCAAAGTCGAGAAGGATGCCATTCAGGACATCGCTGATGACAACGAAATGATTCCCATCCCCTACTTCCCGGGGTCGGAGACATTGTGGATTGGCGGGGGCATGGCGCGCGCGGAAGTGGACGACAACGGCATCGTCAATCCGCTCGCGACCGGTGCGGAGGCGTACTACACGTACCAAACCGGCGATTCGGTGCAATTGCGACTGCCTGACGGGAAGGTCGTTCGGCTGCGCGAACTCGCCGTGCGCCCGCGTACACCCAAGGGAAATCTCGCGGTCGGTTCTCTTTGGTTCGATGTCGCCACCGGGCAGCTCGTGCGGGCAGCGTATCGCCTGGCAGCAGCAACGCCCAATGCCATGTCGGCCGTGCCCAACGACTCGGCGACACGGAGCGCGAAAATCGCGGCGTTCATGGTCAACTCGCTGTTCGCACCCAATGTCGGGGAAATTTCCTCGATTGCCATCGAGTACGGACTGTATCAGGGGAAATTCTGGTTGCCGCGACTGCAATCGGCGGAAGGGTCGATACGAGCGCTGTTCGCGCGCGTGCCCGTCAAGTACGAGAACTCCTTCACCTATGCGAGCGTCAACGCGTCGCCGCCGCTTGGCGTCATCCAGGTCGACACCTCGAAGATGGCCGCGGATAGCTCCAAGAATCAGTGCAGAGATTCGGCCACGCGTGTCGTCACGCAGTACAAAAGTGATGCGCGGATTCCGTCTGTCCTCACCATTCCCTGCAATGACAGCACGCTGATCTACTCCAAGGATTTCGTGGGTTCGATCTACGATGACGACGACGCGATCTTCGACCGTGAGAGCCGCGATCAGCTGATCGGCGCCGCGCTTGGCATGCGGGCGCAAGCAGCGTTCTCCCTGGCGAACCTGCCGAGGCCGCGCGTGCAGATTGGGCCGTCCATGATGCGCTACAACCGCGTGGAAGGGTTCTCCACGGGAGTGCTGCTGGAGCAACAGCTGGGCGGTGGCTTTGCTGCCACGGCGATTGCCCGCTATGGCTTCTCCGACGGCAAGCCCAATGGCGAATTCGCGATGGCGCGCACGAATCTCAGCCGCACCGTGGGGCTGAATGTGTATTCACGACTCAACGCCGCCAATGATTGGGGCGCGCCACTGAGCTTCGGCAGCTCGCTGTCGGCGTTGCTGTACGGTCGCGACGAAGGGTTCTATTTTCGATCGAGCGGCGTGGAGTTGCAGTGGAACTCGACACGCTTCCTGCGGCTCGATTGGCGCGCCTACACGGAGCACCAAAGTCGCGCCGTGCAGAACGCGACCTTCACAGTTGGCGGTGCGTTCGTGCCGAACATTGCGGCCCACCGCGGTCGCTTTACGGGATTGACCACACGCTGGCTGAAGTCGAGCGGCAACGATCCGCGCGGCCTGCGCACCTTCACAGACGTCCGGTTGGAAGGCGCCATTGGTGACTCGGCGTTCGCGCGTCGTGCGGTAGACTTCACGATGTCGCACGCCTTGCCAAGGAAGCTGAGCGCCAGCCTCGCGCTGTCCACCGGAAGCTCTGTTGGCGATATGCCCATCCAACGGCATTGGTTTCTGGGTGGTCTGCAAACCATTCGTGGTCAGAACGCCGATACCACTCAGCACGGCAACGCGTTCTGGATGACACGTGCGGAGCTGTCGGCAGGGCCGAGCGTGTTTCGGTCATCGCTGTTTGGTGACTTCGGATGGACAGGTGATCGAAGCAGCATCTCGCGAGCGGGACGCCCGCTGAGCGGCGTGGGATTGGGTTTTGCCGCATTCGATGGGCTGGTGCGATTCGATGTGTCGCGCGGCATTCATCCGAGGAAGAAGACGCGCGTGGATTTCTACCTCAATCGAAGACTCTAGACTGCAGTCGGGGAGTAATCCCTCCCCAAAGCACGGTCGCCAACAGAAGATGAAAACCGGCGGCCCAAAAAACTGCACGTGGATGCCCCGCGGAGCGCCGATCTTTTGCGGGAGGCCCTCGCAAAAAAATGGTGAGGCCGGCGCAGCGTCGTGCGCTGGGCTTCGGCTAGGCTTCGCCGGACGCTTTTCGCTCAGCGTGCGGCTGGCGCGTCGGCGCGGTAGAGCAGGCGCGGGTCGAACGTGAATGGCGCAACCTCGAGCACGCGAACGTCGGCCATGGCCGCATGAACGGGGTTGATCAGCAGGTTGGCCTCTCCGGGGATCACCACCGAGGGCACCCACACGGCCAGTGCGCTCTGTCCGGCCACCCACGCGTCGCCCTTGGTCTGACAGGCAGCCGGGATCGAGAGCGCCCGCCAGTCCCGCGGCAGGGTCGCAGGAGCCCAGCGCTCGGTCAAGGCCAGCGTGTCAGAGATCTCAAGGGCGATCCCGACGAGATCCGTCGGGGCGTCATCAGGGTCGATATGGACAAGATACTCGAGGGCCGCGAGCGAGAGGGCGTGTGAGGCGTAGACAAGCGCCGTTCCAACGCTGTTCCACCGGCCACCGCCCCTACGGGCGCCCTCTCCGTCCAGCGCGGCATACGGCTGGCGGGTAAGCCGCCAGACGATCAGCCGACCACCCCGTGGGCGATGCGCTCGAGTACCTGCACCACGAGCATGGCGCCGGCGTCGCTGCCAAGTAGCTCAACGGGGGCTTTGCCATCAAGCGCCCGGTTTGGCCTCCCGAGCCACCGGTGAGCACGAGCCTGATCGCCGATCAAGTCCTCGGCCTGGGCCGCCACGCGGGCCAGACGCGCGAGTTTGTCGGACTCGGCCGCCGACAGACGGCTCTTGGCCTTCTGCTTCTTTTGCAGCGTCCGCTCGCTGCCGACGACCTGATACACATGCTTCCGGGCTATCGAACCGCCGTGCAACCGGACGAGCATCGCCTCCAAAGCGCGCGACGGCAGGCCGGACGTCACGGCATCGGCGAGCGTGAGGTCCGACACGACGTCCTTGCCCAGCACCTTCTCCCCGCCAAGATAGGCGAGGGTTCGTTCGATGGTGGTCATCGCCGGCTCCGTCATATGACGGTTTAATATCACCCAATAGGCGGGGCCGAGCAAGGACTGCGACGGTGGGCTCCCGTCCAGCGGGCGCAACCCATGCGCTACCACGGCTGAGTCCGCCTCGCGACCGAGATGACAACCCCACTGGTGGCGATACTCGTGTTGGGTGCACTGGTCGTCGCCCCGACCGGCCGGAGTTTGCTGCGGTTCGAGCGCACGACGCCTACCCGCGACCCTGCTGACAGCCCGATACCGGCCGCGCGATTGCGCGCCCCCCCGCGCCAACTGCCGGCCGAAGGCGCGAGCGCCGCCGATACGCGGTTCTCGTTCATGGTGTCCGGCGACACGCGGGGGCGGAATGACGGGCAGTCCGTACAGGTCGAACAGGGCGTCGTCGTGGACGCGATGCTCCGCAAGATCGACGCGCTCAACGGCGGTCCCGATGCCGTGCGCTTCGTGTGGCAGAGAGGCGATGCCGTGGTCGATGCGCGCCCATTTGCACCTCGCGGGGCGCTCCCGACCTTGGCCGCTACCGCGCCACGTCGCGCGGTGGAGGGGTGAAGCTGGAACAGCTGGTGCGCCCCGGGAACCGCGAACGCGGTAGCCCGTACCCCGTTCTCGGGGGGTATGTGAACGGCGGCGCGCTATCGGTGGAATTCGTGGGCGTAGACAAGGGCGCCCAGGGCCAGCCCGGCAAGCGCCCGCGCGTTGCGTTCATCGATGCGGCGCGGGCGCCCTGAAGGGCAGGGATCACGGCGCACCGTCGGCCTGATCGCGGTAATCGTGCTTGTCCGTGTTGTGGGTACGGCCGCCGTCGGAATGGGTCCGCTGCTGGAACGGCGTACCGGTGGCGTCGGGCACCGGAGTGTAATGCGATTGACGAAAGGGGTGCGGCGTACGGTCGAAGGGCATGAACAAGGGAACCTCCTGGGCTGGTACGAAGAAGGCCCCTCCATGGGAGGGGCCTTGGCAGAAGTACCAGGCGCCGCCTCCCGTTGGTGTCGGGAGGGGCGGCGGTGCGCGTCACATGCTGACGACCGTGCGGCCCTGCTCCCGAATGCTACGTACTACAAGAATCGCCGTTACGAGGTGCGTAACGCCGACGGGGAGAAGGCTGATAAGTCGTGCAGAGGCCAAGTGGGGCGCGATCATCATTGTCAGCATCGGTACGAATTCCCGAAAAGTCAAGACGGGTGGGCCCACCAATATCGGGTTCGTCCCCCAAGCCGAATCGCCGAGCCTCTCCCGGAACACATGGGCCCGTTAAGGAACGGTAGACAGCGGTCGATGCTGCTTGACATGGCCATCAACATCAAGAGTGCAGACGCGGAACGGCTGGTGCGCGAGCTCGCCGATCTCACAGGCGAGAGCATCACCGATGCTATCCACCATGCCGTCCGC
>VYME01000289.1_pt1 | contig 19473 bp, 19 predicted proteins | sample 5115281 | NCBI WGS metagenome assembly VYME01 (sample SAMN12291780, study PRJNA351875) | freshwater metagenome | isolation source: freshwater lake | place: USA: Michigan, Wintergreen Lake | collected 2013-08-08
AGATCGCGCGCGATTTCCTTGGCCACGACGGCGATCGTGGCGAGCGGCGTGCCCAGCTCGTGCGCCGCCGCGGCCGCGATGCCGCCGACGGCGCTCATCCGCTGTTCGCGCGCCAGCGCCGCCTGCGCGGCGCCGAACGCATCGGACATCTGGCGCGCCTCGCCCGCGAGCCGCGCCACATAGGCCGCGACGAACACGATCGTCGTCGCCATCGCGAACCACATTCCGATGCGAAGTTCGATCGGCAGCGCCAATCCTTCGGGCCGCCACGGCAATGGCTGGTGCCAGATGGCGAGCAGCGTGGCGAGGCCCATCGCCAGCACGCCGAGCACGACCGTGACGAACCGCGACAACGACGCCGCCGCGACCGCGACGGGCGCCACCATCAGCACCGCGAACGGATTCTGCAAGCCGCCGGTGAAGTAAAGCAGCGTGGCGAGCTGCATCACGTCGTAGGCGAGGACCGCACCCGCCGCGCGATCGTCGAGCCGGCCGGCTTGCGGCCTGTCGAAGGTCAGCACGGCATTGAGCAGCGCCGAGATCGCGATGGCGCCCAAGGTCGGAAACAACGCGAAGGGAAAACCCAAGCCGAAATACGTGCCGAGCACGGCGGCGGTCTGGCCAGCGATGGCGATCCAGCGCACGACGACGAGAGTGCGCAGACGCACGCGGCCCAACGGCGGCGGAACGATGTCTTGCGGCGGCGCTTTCGGAACGGCGGTCACGCGGATTTCTCGTTGTCCCTTTGCCTTTGGCGGCAAGCAGGTTCATATACATTGCCATGAATGCCGACGCGATCAATGTCCGCGAACTGACCAAACGCTTCCGCGACGACGCGCCGCCCGCGGTCGACGCGATCACGTTCGGCGTGAAGCGCGGCCAGATCGTCGGGCTGCTCGGCGGCAACGGCGCGGGCAAGACGACGACGATCTCGATGTTGCTCGGGATTCTGATCCCGACCGCCGGCGCGATCGAGGTGCTGGGGATCGATATGCGCCGCGAACGCTACGCCGCATTGCCGCGCATCAATTTCTCCTCGCCTTACGTCGATCTGCCCTCGCGCTTGACGGTGCGCGAGAATCTCGACGTTTTCGGCGGGCTCTACGGCGTGCGCGATCTCAAACGTCGGATCGAAGAGCTCGCCGAGCTGCTCGATCTCGGCGCGTTCCTCGACCGCAAGACCGGCTCGCTGTCCAGCGGCCAGAAGACGCGCGCGGCCCTGGCCAAAGCGCTGATCAACAAACCCGAGCTGTTGCTGCTCGACGAGCCGACCGCGAGCCTCGATCCCGACACCGCCGATCGCGTGCGCGGGCATTTGCAGGCCTACGCGCTGGCCGAAAAGGCCGCGATCCTGCTCGCCTCGCACAACATGGCCGAGGTCGAGCGCCTATGCGCCGACGTGCTGATGATGAAAGGCGGGCGGATCGTCGATCGCGGCACGCCCAACGCGCTGATCGCGCGCTACGGACGCGAGGATATGGAACAAGTGTTTTTGGACGTGGCCCGCGGCACGTCGAACGTGGCGGCGCAATGAACGGCGCTTTGGGCCGCATCGGCGCGATGGCGCGCCGCCATCTCTATCTCTTCCGCTCGTCCTGGACGCGCGTCTTCGATCTCGTCTATTGGCCCGTGCTGCAGATGACGATCTGGGGCTTCGTCACCGTGTTCTTGAACCAGCACTCCAGCTGGTTCGCGAACGCGGCGGGCGTGCTGATCGGCGCGGTGCTGTTGTGGGACGTGCTGGTGCGCTCCCAATTCGGGTTGACGCTGTCGCTGCTCGAAGAAATGTGGTCGCGCAATCTCGCCAATCTCTTCGTTTCACCCTTGCGCCCGTGGGAATTCGCGACGTCGCTGATGCTGCTGTCGGTCACGCGCTCGATGATCGGCGTGCTGCCTGCGGCCTTGCTGGCGATTCCGCTTTTCGCCTATTCGATCTTCGATCTGGGCCTGCCGCTGCTCGCCTTCTGGTCGATGCTGGTGATGCTGGGCTGGTCGATCGGCCTGTTGATCGGCGCGCTGCTGTTCCGCTTCGGCCTCGCCGCCGAAAGCTATGCCTGGGCGTCGATCTTCATCATCCAGCCGATTTCGGGCGTGTGGTATCCGGTCTCGGTCCTGCCCGAATGGCTGAAGCCGCTCGCCTGGTCCCTGCCCTCGACCTATGTGTTCGAAGGCATGCGCGCGGTCGTGATCGACAAGGTGTTCCGCTGGGATCTGCTGGGTCAGGCTTTCGCGCTCAACATCCTCATCATGGCGCTGTCCTTCGGCGCGTTCCTGTACGCCTTCGGGCGCGCGCGCGAACGCGGCCAATTGCTGCAATCCAGCGAATAGGCGCCTAGCGCCCCGCGAGCGATTTCGCGTGACGTTTGCACAAGGCCGCCAGTTCGTCGGCCACGCGGCGCACGGCCGCGACCCGGCGCAAATCGCGATGGACGACGAGATACATATCCTCGTCGAGCTCGGTCAGGCGCCCGGCGATGCGCTGCAGCGTGGGCTCGGCATCGCCCAAATGGCAGGGCAAGAGCGTCGCGCCGATCCCGTCGAGGACGGCTTGATGGCGCAGCACGGTTTCCGACACCCGGCAAACGATGCGCACGCGCTTGGCGATATCGGCGGAGAAGCGCGCCTGAGGCGAAACCTCGGAGCCCGTTTCGCGCGCGACATAGTCGATGCCCTCCACGCCGTCCGAGGCCTTGCGGCCCACGCGCGCGAGATAGGCTTTCGAGGCGTAGATCGCGTTGCCCACGCGCGCGACCTTGCGCCCGGTCAAATCATGCGCGTCGGGCAGCGAGAGCATGCGTAACGCGATATCCGCTTCGCGCCGCGCGAGGTCGACCGAACGGCGTGTGGGCTTCAGCACCAGCGGCGTGCCGGCGAGCTTGGCCTGCAGCTCGGCGAAATGACGGACCAGAAACCACGCGATCGAATTGACCGAGGTGACGACGACGGGCCGCAATTCGGGCTCGGTGGCGAGCTTGGCGCGGCGCAGAATCGTCGCCGCGTCGTCGTCCATCGCATTGGCGCCGTCGAGCGTTTCGCGCCCCAGCGCCGTCAAGCGCAGCGCGTTGGGCAAGCGATCGAATAGGGGCGCGCCGAGCGTTTCCTCGAGTGCCCGCAAATGGCGGCCAAGCGTCGCTTGGCTCAGCTTCGTCGCCTTGGCGGCTTTGGCGAGGCTGCCTTCGCGGGCAATCGCCAGGAAGGCGCGGATATCGTTCCAGTCGGGGTCGGTCATTTCCTCCATCGTCGCGCGATACGCGCGAAGAGGGAAGGCCCGGCGGGAATGCGCACGGGCACGGCTTCGCCGATACGCGGCGGGCGCTGATACCCATGGGCGGCGAGACAAAGATCGATGAAGGGCGCGAATTTCATGGGGCGCAGACTGCCCCAAACCGCACGCTTGCACGGCCCCATAATCTCGCGCCCTACCCGCGCAGAAACGAGGGGCTTACGCTTTGCCGTCGACGCCCGCGTCGGCGAAAGTCGCCATACCGTTGTGGCAGGCTATCGCCGCTTTCACCACGCCGATAGCCAGCGCCGCGCCCGAGCCTTCGCCCAAACGCATGCCCAGATCGAATAGCGGCTGCTTGCCGATACGTTCGAGCAAACGCCGATGCCCGGGCTCGGCCGACATGTGTGCCACCATGCAATGGTCGAGGGCGCGTCTGTCCAACGCGTAAAGCACCGCGGCGGCGGCCGTGCAGGCGAAACCGTCGAGCAGCACGGGCGTGCGCGCCAAACGCGCCGCCATGACGGCGCCGGCGATCGCCGCGAGCTCGAGCCCGCCCACGCGCGCCAGCACGTCCAGCGGCTCGCGCGCTTGGGCGAAATGCAATTTCAGGGCTTCGTCGATCACGGTTTTCTTGTGCGCGAGCGCTTCGCCCGCGACGCCGGTCCCGGGACCCGCCCAATCTTGCGCGTCGCCGCCGAACAGACCGGCGCAGATCGCCGACGCCGAAGCGGTGTTGGCGATGCCCATTTCGCCCAGGCACAGAATGTCGAGATTGGGCTCCACCGCCATCATGCCGTAGGCCATCGCGCGCGCGCAGTCCTCCTCGCTCATCGCAGGGCCCTTGGAAAAATCGGCCGTCGGCTTGTCGAGCGCCATTTCGTAGACCCGCAGATCGGCGTCGAACAGCGTGCTGAGCTGGTTCACCGCCGCCCCGCCCGACACGAAGTTCCGAACCATCTGCGCTGTCACGGATTGCGGGAAGGCCGACACGCCGCGCGCGGCGATACCGTGATTGGCGGCGAAGACCGCGACGCGCGGATGATCGGCTTTCGGGCGCGGCTTGCCCTGCCATGTCGCCAGCCAGGCGGAAATCTCCTCCAGCCGCCCCAACGCCCCCGGCGGTTTCGTGAGTTCGCTTTCGCGCGCGGCGACGGCACTTGCCGCGGCGAGATCGGGACCGGGGAAAGAGGCGAGCACCGCGCGGATTTCGGCAAAGTTCGCGACGGGTCCTTTAGGCTGGGTCATGGCGGCGCTTTCGGCTGGAATTGCCCGAGGGGCCGTCCTATCTTCCCGCGCCTTCTCAAGCAAGGCTTCAACATCGGAATGTCCGACTTCGTCGACCACCGCCCGGGCCTGGGCAACGAGCTGCGCCTGGCGCTGGCGTTTATGACGCGCCTGCCGGTTCGTCTGCCCCAACACGTCGCCGAGGCGCCGTTGGCTTCGGCCGTGCGCGCCTTCCCGCTTGCGGGCGTGCCGGTCGCGCTTGCAGGCGGTGCGGCCTTCGCATTGCCTTGGGCGTTGGGCCTGCCGACCCTGTTCGCGGCCTTGCTGGCGGTCGCGGCGATGACAGCGGTGACCGGCGCCCTGCACGAGGACGGTTTGGCCGATTTCGCCGATTCGCTGGGGGCCCGCGATGCTTCGCGGCGGCTGGCCATCATGCGCGACAGCCGGATCGGCACGTTCGGTGTGCTCGCCCTGATCTTCGCGATCGGTCTGCGCGCCACGCTGCTGGCCGACAGCCTGGATCCGTGGGATGCGCTGTGCGTGATGCTGGCGGCATCGTGTTTCAGCCGCGCCTGCGTGGTTCACGCGATGCACGCCTTGCCGATGGCGCGCGAAGACGGGCTGGCGCACGCCGCCGGTCGGCCCGCGCAAGGGCGGATGCTCGATACGATCGCCATCGGAGCCGCTTTCCTGTTCTTCGCGGGTCCCTTGGGCGCGGCGTTGGGCTTCGTCGCGGGCGCCGCCGCGACCTACGCGGTCGAGCGGTGCGCGCGCAAGCATATCGGCGGCCAGACCGGCGACGTGCTGGGTGCCGTGCAACAAATCTCCGAAATCGCGATACTGAGCGCGGTGCTGGCCGCGACGCTTTGGTGGTGAAAGACATGGAAAAATCGATCGAAACCCCGGTCTTCCTGGTGCGCCATGCCCCCGTCGTGGGCCAGGCCGGGCGCTGCTACGGCATCAAGGACGTCGAATGCGATACGACCGATGCGCGCGCCTTCGACGGGCTCGCGCGCATTTTGCCGGGCAAAGACGCGCTCTGGACGGTCACGCCGCTGTCGCGCACGGTGCGCACCGCCAACGCGGTGTGGGCGGCGCGCGAACAGGAAGCGCCCGATTACCGGATCGTGCCGGGCCTGATCGAGCAAAGCTTCGGCGATTGGCAAGGCAAAACCTACGCGGAGCTGGGCGCCTACGGCCATGGCGACGCGCGCAACACCCATCGCCATTGGCTGACGATGGCCGAGATCAAGCCCGAGAACGGCGAAAGCTTCATCGAAGTTTGCGCGCGCGTCGCCGCCGCGTTGAACGAGACGGTCGATGGCGCAAAGGGCAGACCCATCGCCATGGTCTGCCACGGCGGCGTGGTTCGCGCCGCACTATCGCATGTGCTGGGAATCGCGCCCGAAGCGGCGCTGGCGATCAGCGTCGATACGCTGTCTGTCACGCGCATCGACCGATTCGACGGCGCGGGCCGCGGCCATTCCTGGCGCGTGAGCTACGTAAATCGCGATCCGCGCGGTTGATCTACGCGAACAGCAGGATGGCGCCCGCCCCGGCGATGGCGGCACCGGCATAGCGCATCGCCGCCGCGCGCGTGTTCCGCGCAAGCGTGGCGGCCGCGAAACCGGCCGCGTGCAGCAGACCCGTCGCGGTCAGGAAGCCGATCGCGTAAGGCAGGAAGCTCGCCCCTTCCGCGATCTCGCCGCCATGCGCGGCCCCGTGGAACAGCGCGAACACGCCCGCCAGTACGCCGCCCGCGACGGCCGGCACGCGATCGGCGAAGACGATGGCGAGGCCGAAAATCGCGACCGAGAAAGCGATACCTGTTTCGACCATCGGGAATTGGATACCGGCGATGGCAAACGCCCCGCCGAGTGCCATCGCGCTCATGAACGACGCAGGAACCGCCAAGCGCCACACGCCGCCCTTCTGGGCCGCGAAAATGCCGACAGCCAGCATCGCCAGAATGTGATCGAGGCCGAACAGCGGATGCGCGAAGCCCGCGATCAAACCATCGGTCGCGTGGCCGGGATGGGCGAAAGCGGGTGCTGCGGCCAAGGTCGCGGCGGCGGCGGCGGCGATTCGGGCGATCAAGCGATTCATGCGGGGCGACTCCGGTCCGGACGCGAGAAGAGTGGATTGCCGTCAGGCTAGCGCAGGAATTCCCGCAAGGAAAGTCAGCGCACGACCGAGAGATACTTATCGAGCACCTGATCGAGCTTCGCCCGGTCGGTCAGCAGCGAGGCGCGCGTTCCGCGATCGATCTGGATCGACAATTCGTTCTTGCCGCCGAAACGGCGCACGACATCCGAAGCGCCCTTCAGCGCCGGGCAGCCGGCGCGGTCGGGGTCGGCATCGCGGGTCCCGCAAACGAACGCCCAGCGCGTATCGTCGAACGGGCCCAGGCCGAATTGGCCTTCGCCGATGCGCTTATTGGCGGCAAGATCGGCCGCCATCGCCCCGGAATTGGACACGTTCAGCGCGAAGAATTTGCTGCCCGAGTTGCGATCATAGGCGGCAAGCGCGTAGACATACTCGGCACCGCGCCCGGTGCCGTAGAGCATCAGCGAGCCTTGGCGCATATTCATCGTGCGCAGCACGGCTTCGAGCTCGCGATAGACGATGTCGGCGGGCGCTTCGCTGGCAGGGCCCGTGCCCGTGCCGTACCACCATTGCATCGCGACGATGCCCAAGCCCCGGCGGATCAATGTCGGGTGCCAATCCTGCACCTCGGCCGGCGCCCAGCCGTTGCGATCGTGCAGCGAGACGATCCAACCGCGTGGATTGGGTACGGGCGACCACGTCATTGCGAACAACCGGCCGTCGCGCGACAGGCGCACTTGCGCGCCGATCTGTTGGGAGAATTTGACCTTGTCCGGAACTCTTTCGGTGGCGATTTGCAGGATCGTATTGGGCATTTGCGCGTGCGACGGCCCCGCCAGCGTCACCGCCAGCGCCCAAATCGCCGCCCCGACAAAGCCTAATCCCAGATTCCGCAACGATCTTTCCCCGACCCGGACGCCATGATAGTAACGGAGCCGCGTCCGGACAGGGAAGAGCGGTGACGCGAAAACCTTAGATTTCGTCGAAGGTTTCGCCAAACCGACGCTGCCCCCGCAACTGTGAGCGGCGAGATCGCGCCCACCCCAGCCACTGGGTCGGAATTGTTCCGGCCTGGGAAGGCGGTTCGCGATCGACGACCCCGAGCCAGGAAACCTTCCGGATGCCGATGTGCCGCTGTTGGCGCGTCGCAACGACCGTCCTCGGCGGGAGGAAAGGGTGACACGTGGCACGGACCGAACCGGCCCCCAAGCGGGCTAAACCTAGAATCGTGCTCGTGCTGGGCGGCGCGCGCTCGGGCAAAAGCCAATATGCGGAAGCGCGTGCATTCGCATTTCGCGAATCGCGAGCCAAGGCGCTTTATCTCGCGACCGGCCAAGCGCACGACGCCGAAATGGCTGCGCGCATCGGCACGCATAAGAAACGCCGCGGGCCCGGCTGGACGACGATCGAAGAACCGCTCGATATCGCGGGCGTCATCGCCGCACGGGCCAAGCCGGGCGCCCCGATCCTGGTCGATTGTCTCACGCTTTGGCTGTCGAACCTGATGCACGCCGATGCGGACGTCGCCGCCGAAACCGCCAAGCTGTGCGCGGTATTGAAAGCGGCGAAAGGCCCGATCGTGCTCGTTTCCAACGAAATCGGCTTGGGCATCGTGCCCGACAACAAACTCACCCGCGCATTCCGCGACCATGCGGGCCGCATCCACCAAGACGTCGCCCGCGTGGCGAGCGACGCGATTTTCGTCGCGGCCGGTCTGCCGCTCGCCTTGAAAGGAAAAACGCAATGAACCGCATACCCGCGACGATCGTCACCGGCTTTTTGGGAGCGGGCAAGACGACGCTGCTGCGCAAGCTCGCCGCCAACGCGAAGGGCAAGCGCATCGCCTTCGTCATCAACGAATTCGGCGAGCTGGGCATGGATCGCGAGTTGCTGCTCGGCTGCGCCGAAGAAGGCTGCGCGCCCGGCGACGTGATCGAACTCGCCAATGGCTGCATTTGCTGCACCGTCGCCGACGATTTCCTGCCGGCGATCGAAAAGCTGCTGGACCTCCCCGCGCCGCCCGATCACATTGTGATCGAAACCTCGGGCTTGGCGCTGCCCAAACCGCTCGTGCAGGCCTTCAACTGGCCGGGCATCAAAACGCGCACGACGGTCGACGGCGTGGTCACGCTGATCGACGGCCCCGCAATGGCGGCGGGCCAATTCGCCGAGGACGAGGCGGCGCTCGAAGCCCAGCGCCAAGCCGATCCCAATCTCGACCACGACAATCCGATCGAGGAAGTGTTCACCGACCAGCTCGCTTGCGCCGATCTGGTCGTGCTGACCAAGACCGACGCGCTGGACTTGGCCGATCGCGCGCGGCTGGAAGCGGAATTGACCGCCAAGCTGCGCGCGGGCGCCAAGCTGATCGGCGCTTCGCATGGCCAGATTCCGCCCGAAGTGCTGATCGGGCTCGATGCGCGCGCCGAAGACGATCTTGCCACCCGCCCCAGCCATGCCGACGAAGAGGGCGCGCACGATCACGACGATTTCGATTCGCGCGCCTTGAAGCTGGGCGACGTTGCCGATCCCGCCGCGTTCGCCGCGAAACTGGAAGCCGCGATCGTCAAGCACGACGTGCTGCGCGCGAAGGGATTCCTGTCTGTGCCGGGCAAACCGATGCGTTTGGCGGTGCAGGCGGTGGGCCCGCGCATCGAACGCTACTTCGACCGGGTCTGGGCGGCGGACGAGCCGCGCGCATCGCGCCTCGTGGTGATCGGGCGCAAGGGCTTGGACTTCGACGCGATCGAAACAGCACTCGCCTGATGCATCTTCTCGCGGCACAGCAAGGCGCTGTCATCGACGCCGATGTTCCGGTCGATCTGGGACAATCGGCGGCGGACATCGCCGTGTTGACCACTGCGGATTCGGAGATCGCGTGCCTAGCCCGCGCGCGCCAGGCCGCCGGCGGGTTCGAAGGGTTGCGGCTTGCCAATCTTCTGGCGCTGAAACATCCCTACGCCGTCGATCTTTACGTCGAGCGCACGCTGCAAAGCGCCAAGCTGATCGTCGTGCGCCTGCTCGGCGGGCGCGGCTATTGGCCCTACGGCATCGACCGGCTGGTGGAGATCGCGCGCAAGACCGGCGCCAAGCTCGCCTTGTTGCAAGGCGAGGAGAAGATCGACGCGGACCTCGCCGCATTCTCGACGGTCGATGCGCAAGCTTGCGCACGGCTCAGCGAATACTTCGTTCAGGGCGGGCCGGCGAATTACGCAAGCCTTCTCGCCTATCTCGGCGATCTGACTTACGGCACGAACAACGCCGCTTTGCCGATCGCGATCCCGCGCGCCGGGCTGCACGCACATCGACACGCGCGAGCGGGCGCGCCCATCGCCGCGATCGTTTTCTATCGCGCGCACTACCAGGCGGGCGATGTCGCGCCCATCGACACGCTGATCGAAAAACTCGCCGCGCGCGGCATGGACGCGCGCGCGATCCACGTCGCGAGCCTGAAGGATAAAGCCGCCGCCGCCTTCCTCGCGGCCGAGTTCGCGGCGCAAAAGCCGGCAGTTGCGATCAATCTGACCGGTTTCGCGGTCGGCGACGGCGACCCGCTGGCGGCGATGGACGTGCCCGTCCTGCAGGCCGTGCTCGCCGCCGAGACGCGCGAGAGCTGGGCGCAAAGCACGCGCGGTCTCGGTCCCCGCGACGTGGCGATGAACGTGGCGCTGCCCGAACTCGACGGGCGCATCTTCAGCCGCGCGATCGGCTTCAAAGGTCCGCTTGGCCGCGACGAATCCACCCAAGTCGAACTCGTCGGCTACGCCGCCGACGAAGGGCGCTGCGCCTTCGTCGCCGACCTCGCCGCCGCCTGGGCGGCGCTTGGCCGCACACAAGCGCGCGACCGGCGCATCGGCCTCATCCTCGCCAATTATCCCGGCAAGGACGGGCGTCTAGCCAACGGCGTAGGCCTCGACACGCCCGCCTCCACCGTCGCGATCCTGCGGGCCCTGAAGGGCGCCGGCTACGCGGTCGAGGATGCGCCCGAGGATTCCGCGGCGTTGATGGCAAGGCTGATCGCCGGTCCGACCAATGCGAAGAAAATCTCGGGCGGCGGCGTGCGCTTGCCGCTCGCGCGCTATCGCGAATTCTTCGACGCATTGCCGCAAACGGTGCAACAAGCCGTGATCGCGCGCTGGGGTTCGATCGAACAAGACCGGCGCGTCGAGGGCCATGCGTTCGTGCTGCCGATCCACGAATTCGGCAATGCCGCCGTCGCGATCCAGCCAGCGCGCGGCTACGAGATCGATCCAAAAGCGAGCTATCACGATCCCGCTCTCGTTCCGCCGCACGGCTATCTTGCCTTCCATGCCTGGATGCGCGATCGCCACGCGCTGGTTTTCGTCGGCAAACACGGCAATCTCGAATGGCTGCCGGGCAAAGGTTTGTCGCTGTCGGAAGACTGCTTCCCCGAAGCCGCGATCGGGCCCGTGCCCGCGATCTACCCTTTCATCGTCAACGATCCGGGCGAGGGCACCCAAGCCAAGCGGCGCATTTCGGCCGTCGTGATCGACCATTTGACGCCGCCGCTGACGCGCGCGGGCGCCTACGGTGCGCACGCCGCATTGGAACGCCTGATCGACGAGTACGACGAAGCGCGCCGCCTCGATCCGCGCCGGATGAAGCCCATCGCGGCCGAGATCCTCGATCTCGCCACGCGTAGCGGCGTCGCCGACGAATGCGGCATCACGCCCGACGCGGCGCTCGACGACGCTCTGGCAAAGCTCGACGCGGGGCTCTGCGACCTTAAAGATCTTCAAATCCGCGACGGCTTGCATATCTTCGGTACGGCGCCCGGCGGCAAACAGCGCGACGACACGCTGGCGGCGATCGCTTCGGGCAGCAAAGTCGATCGCCAAACAATCGCCGCCGATTTCGACATCAGCGGTTCGCGCGAAATGGCGGCGCTGCTCGCGGCCCTCGACGGGAGGCGCGTTGCGCCGGGCCCTTCGGGTGCGCCCACACGCGGCCGGGCGGACGTGCTGCCGACCGGACGCAATTTCTATTCGGTCGACACGCGCGCCGTGCCCACGCCGTCGGCCTGGGCGCTGGGCTGGAAATCGGCCGGCATGCTGCTCGACCGCCATGTGCAGGAACACGGCGATTGGCCGCGCGCGGTCGCGCTGTCGGCCTGGGGTACGGCGAATATGCGCACCGGCGGCGACGATATCGCGCAAGGGCTGGCGCTGATGGGCGCCAAGCCGGTCTGGGACCCGACCAGTTTGCGCGTGACGGGATTCGAGATCATGAGCCTCGATCTGCTCGACCGGCCGCGCGTCGACGTGACCTTGCGCGTTTCCGGTTTCTTTCGCGACGCCTTCGCTTCGCTGATCGATCTGTTCGATTCGGCCGTGCGCGCGGTCGCGGCGCTGGACGAACCAGCACATTTGAACCCGCTGGCCGCGCGCGCGCGCGAAGAAGGCGACGCGACGCGCGTCTTCGGCTCGCAGCCTGGCGCCTATGGGGCGGGCCTGCAGAGCCTGCTTGAGGAAGGCGGCTGGACCGCGCGCGGCGACTTGGCCGACGCCTATCGTCGCTGGAGCGGCTTCGCCTATCGCGCGGGTGCCGAAGGTGTCGATGCGCAGGATGCGTTCGCCAAGCGCTTGGCGCGGATCGAAGCCGTGCTGCACAATCAGGACAACCGCGAGCACGATTTGCTGGACTCGAGCGAGTATCACCAGTTCGAAGGCGGACTCGCCGCCGCCGTGGCGCAAGCGCGGGGTGCCGCGCCCGTCATCTATCACAACGATCACTCGCGGCCCGAATCGCCGAGGATCGGCACGCTGAGCGAGGAGATCGCGAGGATCGTGCGCGCGCGCGCCGCCAATCCCAAATGGATCGAAGGCTGCAAGCGCCACGGCTACAAGGGCGCCTTCGAAATGGCGGCGACGGTCGATTATCTGTTTGCCTTCGCCGCGACCACCGACGCCGTCAAAGATCGCCATTTCGACGCGTTGTTCGACGCTTATTTGCGCGACGACGCCACACGGGAATTCATCGCCGACGCCAACGCCCCCGCCTTGCGCGAAATGGCCGAACGATTCCTGGAGGCGCGCACGCGCGGGCTCTGGCGCCCGGGCGCCAACGATACGCCCGCCCTTCTCGAAAGTCTGATCTCATGACCGATGCCGAACACGCCGAAAAAATGCGCCGCATCAAAGCCGCGCGCGACAAGATGATGGCGGGCAAGAGCGGCGAAAAAGGCCTGCTGCTGGTCCATACCGGCAAGGGCAAGGGCAAGTCGTCTTCCGCGTTCGGCATGGCGCTGCGCTGCCTTGGCCACGGCATGAAGGTGGGCATCGTCCAGTACGTGAAGGGCGCTTGGGATACGGGCGAAGCGCGCTTCCTGGCGCGGTTCCCCGAGCTTTGCGAAATCAAGACGCTGGGCGAGGGCTTCACCTGGGAAACGCAAGACAGAGCGCGCGACATCGCCGCCGCGACGCGCGCCTGGGCGGAGTCCGCGCGCATGCTGGCCGATCCTTCCTACGCAATGGTGATTCTGGACGAAATCAACATCGCCCTGCGTTACGACCTGATTCCCCTGGCGCAAGTGCTGGAGGCGGTCGCCGCGCGCCCGCCGTTGCAACATGCCGTCGCGACGGGCCGCAACGCGCCGGACGCGCTGATCGAGATCGCCGATCTGGTCACCGAGATGACGTTGGTGAAACATCCGTTCCGCGATGGAATCAAGGCGCAGAAGGGCGTTGAGTTTTAATCGATGGCCGCAAAGGCGATCATGTTCATGGGCACGGGCTCCGACGTCGGCAAATCGCTGATCGTCGCGGGCCTCGCCCGCGCCTTCGCGAATCGCGGCTTACGCGTCGCCCCGTTCAAACCTCAGAATATGTCGAACAATGCGGCCGTGACCGAGGACGGCGGCGAGATCGGCCGCGCGCAAGCCTTGCAAGCGCGCGCGGCGCGAATTCCCGCCAGCGTCGATATGAACCCGGTGCTGCTGAAGCCCGAAAGCGATACCGGCAGCCAGATCGTCGTGCATGGCCAAGTCACGGGCCGCGCCACCGCGCGCGACTATCATGCGCTGAAGCCCAAGCTGCTCGGCGCGGTACGCGAAAGCTTCGCGCGACTGAAAGCGCAGGCCGATCTGGTGCTGGTCGAGGGTGCGGGCTCGCCCGCTGAGATCAATCTGCGCGCCGGCGACATCGCCAACATGGGTTTCGCGATCCCGGAGAATGTGCCCGTCGTGCTGGTCGCCGATATCGAGCGCGGCGGGGCCATCGCATCGATCGTCGGTACGCTATCCGTGCTGGAGCCGAACGAGCGCGCGGCGATCGTCGGGTGCCTCGTCAACAAGTTCCGCGGCGATGCGACGTTGTTCGATTCGGGTGTCGCCGAGATCGAACGCCGCGCTCTGCCGTGTTTGGGCGTGATCCCTTACTTCTACCGCGCACGCGATTTGCCGCCGGAAGATTCCGTCGGGTTGGAGGCCCGCCACGCCGGTAAAGCGGGCGCCATCAAGATCCGCGTGCCGCGCCTGCCCCGCATCGCCAATACCGAAGATCTCGACCCGCTGGCGGCCGAGCCCGATGTCGATTTGGCGATGCTTGAACCCGGCGATGCGCTGCCAGGCGATTGCGACATCGTGCTGTTGCCCGGCTCGAAGGCGACGCTTGGCGATCTTGCCGCGTTGCGCGACAACGGCTGGGATATCGACATTGCCGCGCATCGCCGGCGCGGCGGCTGGGTCGTCGGCCTTTGCGGCGGATATCAAATGCTCGGCCGCAGAATCGCCGATCCCGCCGGCCTGGAAGGACCAGCGCAAGAATCGCCTGGCCTTGGCCTGCTCGACGCGACGACGGTACTGGCACGCGAAAAGACCTTGCGCCGCGTCGACTCGCGCGATGCGATCAGCGGACTTCCCGTCGCGGGTTACGAGATCCATCTCGGCGAAACCTGGTCGAACGAAGCGCCGCTACTGTCGCTCGACGGCGCGCCGGAAGGGGCGCGCAGCGCCGACGGCCGCGTAATTGGGTCCTATATCCACGGGCTGTTCGCGTCGGACCGATATCGCGCTTCGTTTCTGGGCCAAGTGCGCGCGCGCGCGGATTCCGGCGTCGCCTACGAAATACAGGTCGATGCGACATTGGACGCGCTGGCGGCGCACATCGCCAAAGCCGCCGATCTCGACCGGCTTTTGGGACTCGCGCGATGAAATCAGATCGCCATCCGGCCAAGGCCGACCGCGGCGAAGAGCAGCGCATTCACCAGACACGCGGCGACGAACAGCCACAGCGCGCGGCGCATGTCCTCGAGCGTGGCGCGCGCCCGGCCCTGCCCGATCCACGGATCGTTGACGAGTTCGCTGCCGTAACGGCGCGGGCCCGCCAGCGCGAGATTCAGCGCACCCGCGAACGCGCCTTCGGGCCAGCCCGCATTGACGGATTTGTGCTTGCGCGCGTCGGCGATCGCCGTTTTCACCGCCGCGAAGGGCCTGGCGCCGGGCGCGACCAGCGCAGCCACAGCGACGATCGCCGTGGACAGGCGCGCCGGGATGAAATTCATCGCCGTATCGAGGCGCGCGGCGAAGCGGCCGAAATCCAAATAGCGCTCGCTGCGATGCGCGATCATCGAGTCGAGGGTGTTGACGGCCTTGTAGAAAAACAACCCCGGCAACCCGAACACCGCGTACCAGAAGCACGGCGCGACCACCGCGTCGGAAAAATTCTCCGCCAAGGATTCGATGCCCGCACGCGCCACGCCATGCGCGTCGAGGCTTTCGGGATCGCGGCCGACGATATGCGCGACGGCCTCGCGCCCGCCCGCGAGCCCACCTTTATCGAGACCGTCGGCCACCGCGCGCACGTGATCGTAGAGCGAGCGCTGCGCCACCAGGATCGCGACGATAACGATTTCGGCGATCCAGCCCCAACCGTGCCGGCGCAACCCGTAAAGCAGCGCGAAACCGATTCCTGCCGCCAGCGCGCCGACGATCAGCACCGTCAGGACGCCGCGCGCGCGCCTTTCGGCCGCCGAGCGTTGCGGGCGATTGAGTTTCGTTTCCAGGAACGCGATCAGCTTGCCGAGCCATTGCACCGGATGGCCGATCACACCGAAGACCGGGCGCATCTCGCCGGCCACGGCGTCGAGCGCCAAGGCGGCAGCCAAGATCAACAATGGATCGAAAGGGGCGGCGGTCGGAAGCATCGGCGCCACCTTGGCCGCGTTGGCCGATTCGGTCAATCGCGACGCGGGTCTCCCGCATGATCGTAACGATCGGTATCGGCTGCAAACGCGGCGCCGCTCCCGGCGAGGTTCTGGAACTGGCGCGGACCACGCTCGCCGAAGCGGGGGTTTCCCCGAGCGGCGTCGCTTGCGTCGCGACGATCGACCGCAAGCGCGACGAAGCCGCGATCGTCGAACTCGCAGCGAAATTCGGCGTGCCCGCAAGATTTTTTCCGGCCGAAGCCTTGGCGGCGGAGACGCGCGTCGCGCGTCCGTCGGAGAACGCCGCGGCTTCGGTCGGCACGCCATCGGTCGCCGAAGCGGCGGCCTTGCGCGCCGCCGGGTCCGGCGCAACTTTGATCGTGCCCAAGCGCAAATCGCCCCATGCGACTTGCGCGATCGCCGTATCGGGGGACAAGCGATGACCGTTTTCTTCATCGGCGCGGGTCCGGGCGCGCCCGATCTGATCACGCTGCGCGGTTTGGAGCGCATCAAAACTGCGGATCTCGTGCTCTATGCCGGATCGCTGGTTCCCGAAGCGGTCGTGGCGCAGCGCCGAGCGGGCGTCGACGCCATCGATACGGCGCCGATGACGCTCGACGAGATCGTCGCGCGGATTGAAGCAGGGCATCACAAAGGCTGGAACATCGCTCGCGTGCATTCGGGCGATCCGTCGATCTACGGCGCCGTGGCCGAACAGATGCGCCGCCTCGACGCCGCCGGCATTCCTTACGAAGTCGTGCCCGGCGTGCCCGCCTTCGCCGCGATGGCCGCAGCGCTCAGTCTGGAGCTCACGCTGCCGAACATAGTGCAGTCGGTCGTTCTGACGCGCACGTCCTCGCGCGCGTCGGCCATGCCGCCGGGCGAGGATCTCGCCGTCTTCGCGCGCACCGGCGCCACGATCGCGCTGCATCTGTCGGTCGCGGGGCTCGACAAGATCGTCGCCGATCTGACGCCGATCCTGGGGGCCGATTGCCCGGCCATCGTCGGACATCGCGTGTCGTGGCCGGATCAGGCTTTCGTGTCGGGTACGCTTGCCGATATCGGCGCCAAGACGCTCGAGGCGGGCTTCAAACGCACCGCGCTGATCTTGATCGGACGGGGATTGACGGGCGCGGCGCAGGCCGGCGATAGCCGTCTCTACGCCCGCGATCACGCGCGATATCTGCGCGACTAGATCAGCGGCGCAAGGCCTCGACCGCGCCGCGCTTGTTGCCGGCTTGCGCGATATCCAATGCGGTGCGCCCGGTCGAATCGGTCTTGCCCTTGTCCGCGCCGCCGCGCACCAGAGCCTCGACGATACGGGTGTTGCCTTCGCGCGCCGCGATCATCAGCGCGGTCGTGCCGGTGCGATCGTCGAGATCGAGCTTGGCTTTGCCGCGGATCAATTCCTCGACGACGCGAACATGTCCGCGCTCCGTCGCCCACATCAAGGCGGTGCGGTTGTCGCGGTCGCGCGCGTCGGGATTTGCGCGGTTTTCCAGCAGCAGCCGCACGATGTCGGGGAAGTTATTCGCTGCCGCGAGCACCAAAGCGGGCCGAAAATCGAGATCCGGCTGATTGGGGGAATCGCCCGCCGTCAGACGCTGACGCACGCCATCGAGATTGCCGTCGCGCGCGGCCTCGGCCAGATAGCGGCGTTGGCGGACTTCGATATTGATTTGCGCCAATGCCGGCGGCGCGGCAAGAACGGAAATCGCGGCCAAAACGGCCCGGCGTGTGATGGTCATGGCGCGCGATTAGAGCGAAGCGGGCGTTGTCTCGTCAAGCCGGGCCGGGGCTGGCTTTCGCGCCGCCCCCGCGATAACATCCGATATTGGTTTCCACACGATCAAGCCTATGGAATCTTTGCCTTTCGACATGCCCGATTTCGCGCCGGGCAGCGTGTGGCTGGTGGGTGCGGGCCCCGGCGATCCGGGGTTGATCAGCCTGCTGGGTTATCACGCTTTGCGCCACGCCGACGCCGTCGTCTACGACGCGCTGGTCGATTCGCGTCTGCTGCAGGCCGTGCGCGCGGGTGCCGTCGTCGAATACGCGGGCAAGCGCGGCGGCAAGCCCAGCCCCAAGCAGCGCGACATCTCGCTGCGGCTGATCGATCTCGCGCGCGCCGGCCATCGCGTGCTGCGCCTCAAAGGGGGGGACCCGTTCGTGTTCGGGCGCGGCGGCGAGGAAGCGCTGACGCTGGTCGGCGCCGGGATTCCCTTCCGCGTCGTGCCGGGCATCAGCGCGGGCGTCGGCGGTCTCGCCTATGCCGGCATTCCCGTCACGCATCGCGATGTCAATCAAGCTGTGACCTTCGTCACCGGGCACGGCGTGACCGGCGACGTGCCCGACGGGCTCGACTGGCAAGGACTCGCCAAGGGTTCGCCGGTGCTCGTCTTCTATATGGCGCTCAAACATCTCGGCGCCATCGCCGCCAATCTGATCGCGGGCGGCCGCGATCCGGCCGACCCCGCCGCGATCGTCGTGCGCGCCAGCCTGCCCGATCAGCGCGTGATGGAGACCACGCTGGGTGCCGCCGCGCACGACGCGGCGGCGCAGGATTTGCGCCCGCCGGGATTGTTCGTCGTGGGCGACGTGGTGCGCCTGCGCGCCGGGCTGGACTGGCTCGGCGCGATGGCGCATAACCGCCGCCTGGACGCCGATCCGCTGCGCGATGGTCCGCCCGCGCGCCGCGCCTGAACGTCCCGAAGATCGAAGGAAGACAGAATGAGCCGGGTTGCCAATTTCGCGCGTTTTGCTGCCGTCGCCGTTCCGCTCGCCGTCTTGGGGGCGTGCGAATCGCGCACGGTGTGGGTCAAGGAAAGCGCGCCCGCGGGGCAGCTCGCCATCGACCAGCGCGATTGCACGCGTGCAGCCAGCGGCTACGGCTATATCGAACGCGGCGCGTCGACCGGCCTCGACGACGGCCGCGCGATGGGTGGCTCGGGCTCGGTCTCGTCGGATTCGTATCGCCGCTGCATGGAGCAGCGCGGCTGGCGCCGCGAACGGCAGGGCGAAACCGCGCCCGCCGGTTCCCAGCGTACCTGATTTTTTAAATTGAGCGGCGGCGGCCTCGTCTTCGCGGCCCCGGCTTCGGGTTCGGGGAAGACGACTCTCGTCCTCGGTATCGCCCGCGCGCTGCGTGACCGGGGCCTCGCGATCGCCTGCGCAAAATCCGGTCCGGACTACATCGATCCCGCGTTTCACGAAGCGGCGAGCGGTCGGCCCTGCCGAAACCTCGATCGCTGGGCGATGCGCGACGAAACCCTCGCCGGATTGATCGCCGATGCGGGCCAAGCGCAACTCGTCCTGTGCGAAGGCGCGATGGGGCTCTACGACGGAATCGACGCGCGCGGGGCCGGCTCCTGCGCCGATCTTGCCCGCTTCGCCGGCTGGCCGGTGATTTTGATCGTCGACTCGCGCGGCCTCGCGGCCTCCGCCGGGCCGCTTGCGGCGGGCTTCGCCAACGCGGCGAACGCGCCGCGCATCGCGGGCGTCATCTTCAACCGCGTCGGCGGCGAGGGTCACGCGGGTATTCTGCGCGAAGCCTTGGCGATCCACGCGCCCGGCATCGCCTATCTGGGCGCCGTGCCGCGCGACGCGAAGCTGGTCCATCCGGAGCGGCACCTGGGCTTGGTGCAGGCGCGCGAACGCGACGATCTGGAAGGCTTCATCGCCCATGCGGCTTCGGTCGCCGCCAGTCATATCGACCTCGACGCATTGCAGGCGCTGGCGGCGCGCAGCCCCCGCAACGG
>VYME01000295.1_pt1 | contig 19311 bp, 13 predicted proteins | sample 5115281 | NCBI WGS metagenome assembly VYME01 (sample SAMN12291780, study PRJNA351875) | freshwater metagenome | isolation source: freshwater lake | place: USA: Michigan, Wintergreen Lake | collected 2013-08-08
CTGGCGCGGCTGCAGCTGAACACGCGCCGCTGCATCGAGGTGCAGGCGTTCTGCGGGTGAGGGCGGTGGCCGATCGAGGCAGCCCTCAGATCGTCGAGACGAAGGAGGCGACGCCGTTCGACACCGTGGCGCCGAACACGTTCCACGTGCCCGGGGCGATCAGCGCAATCGACTGCGCGAAGAACTCCGTGCCGTAGGGCAAACCCGCCGGCACCGGCAACTGCGTCGGCAGCGTCGAGCTGAAGCCGATGAAGCTCAGCAGGATGTCGGGCGACGCCACGTGCAGGCTGCAGCCCGGCATGCCGAGGAAGGCGAGGTCGGTGCCGGGCTGGTCCTGCCCGAAGCTGACGATCGTGAAGCCGAGGCGCACCGCCGATCCGGGGCCCGCCGCCTCGGGGATGCTGCTCTGCGTGTAGGTCACCAGCGTGCCCGAGCTGCTGGTCGAGATCGGGGCCGGCGAAGCAGCGAGCGTCATCGCCGTGGCGTCGAAGCCCGCGAGCCGCGGCAGGCTCTGCGCGAACGACTGCGAACCGCCGTCGGGCGACGCACCGGCCGGCGAGCAGCCGATCAGGTGTTCTGAGCCGTACGGGCTCGAGGCGTCGCCGTCGATGCTCGGGAACACCAGAGTGACCACGCCACTGTTCAGGTTGCACTGGATCTGCATCGTGCTCGGGTTGGCCGCGGTCGGGGCCGAGTAGTTCTCGACCCCGTTCCACGTCAGCACGAGCAGCGTCTCGCCGCCGACGACGCGTTCCTCACGCACGATGCGGCCGCTGCCCGCTTCGGCTTCGTTGTAGTCGTGCCAGGCGTAGATCCCGGCGTTGGCGCCGCCGAGGAACGCCGCCGCCGTCGGCACCCACGGGCTCGTGCCCGGGAACGTCTGGCCGCCGGCCCCCCACGACACGATGCCGTTGGCGTGCACCCGCAGCGATGCCTGCGGCCCCTGCGGCGTCGGCAACGGCTGGCTCGGCGTGACCACCGTCTCGCCGTCGTCGGACGGCGTCGGGAACACGGGCACCGGCGCCAACGGGGGCAGGAACGCGCCGCCGCTGGTGATCCGATACAGGCCGCCGACCGGCGTGAACTCATAGGCCTGCCCGGTCAGGGCCGCACTCGCCGCGGTCGCGTTCGCGTGCAGCTCGTAGAACGAGTTGCTGCTGTCGTAGCAGCCCGCGCCATACGCGCTGTGCCGCGCCAAGCCATAGTTGCATTGCACCGACGACTGCCAGCCCCACGCGGTCGGGGTCAGCACGATCGACTGGTTGGCGCCGTCGAACGTGCCCGGCGCGAATCCCTCGTAGATCATCTGGCTGAACGGGTTCGTCGGCCCCGGGAAGAGATCGCTGGACGGCGGGATGGCGATGCCGTTGCGCCTCGACACGCCGACCACGGCCGGTGTGCCGTTCACGGGGCTGTAGCCGTTGCAGCGGTGGTCGTACGCGAAGACGACGCTGCCGTCCGCGAACAACTCGGCGGAGAACGAGCTGGGCGACCCGGGCGAGTGGACCGCGTTCTGCCACGTCACGCGACAGCTCTGGCCTTGGGTCCACTCGACCCACACCCCGCTGCCGGCGCCAGCGAACGCCGTGTAGCACTGTCCCCAGAAGGGCGCGATCAGGGGTTGGTCGCCGGCACTGCCAGCGAGGGCGGCCGCGGTGCCCGTCGGCAGGAGGTTGGGGTAGCCGAAGAGGGGGCCGAAGAAGTTCGTCAGCTGGATCCAGCCGTTCTCACCGACCTTCATGGTCTGGTAGGTGCTCGACTGCGCGCCCGCGACGGGGAACGCGAACCCGAGGGGAATGTGCTGGGCGCTGACGGCGAAGGTCCCCGTCCCACTCGACCACGCGGTGATCGGGTAGTTCGTGTTCTGCGGATCGGAGTAGCACTGGCCTGGCGTCGAGCCGGTGAGCAAGGCGAGCACGGCAACCGGCGCAGCGAGGAACGAAGCCCGCAGCAGCGCCGACGAGCACGAAAGGAAGGGACGGAGCATCGGTCGGGGGACGCGTTCGGCCGAGGACCATCCCGCGGCGGTCGCGCGGGTGCCTTTCGCCGAGCGGCCCGCGGATTTGCGCGGATGCGCGAGAAGCGGGCCGGACGGAGCGTTCCGCCGCAGCTACTTCCGCGGCGCCGGGGCCGCCCGTGCGCGCCACAGCGCCTCGGCCGCGGCATCGCCAAGCCTGGCGGCCGCGTCGGCGACGACCTTCGCCACGTGCAGCCCGGTCGGCCCACCGTCGCCGGGCCATTGCTCGAGGCACTGCGCATGCAGCGCCGGCCCTGTCTGCAGCACCCGCTGGAACTCCCCGCCGCGGAAGTGCATCGCCAGCAGCCCGTCGGCGTAGGTCAGCCGGGTCCGCGCATCGATGTCCGTGCACTGGACGAGCCGGGTCTCCAGATCGGCCGCCAACTCGGGCACGGTGGCCGGTCCGTGCGCGTAGCGCGTGACCAGCGTCAGGTTGAACAGCGCCTTCACCGTCTCCGGATGCAGCCGCCCCAGCGTGATGTCGCGGATGCGGAAGCTGCGATCGAGGAACGGCACCGCGTCGGCGGGCGTGCCGGCACCACAGAGGGCCGTGCCGAGGTTGCCGGCCGCGGTGGCGACCCGCGTCGAGGTCGGGCCGTCCAGGGCTTCGCGCACGGCCAACGACTCGCGCAACAGCTCGATCGCGCGGAGCCGCAGCTCCGGCTTGCCCTCGCGGGCGGCGCGATCCTGCAGGAACGACGCGAAGTTGTTGAGGGCGATGGCGTGGTCGAAGCTCTTGCCGCCGAACAGCACCCGCGTGCGCTCGAGCCCCAGTTCGTACAGCGGCTCGGCTTCGGCCCACTTCGCCTCGATGCCGTCGCGCAGGGCGAGATCGTGCAGCAGGACCGCGAGCTCGTTGTAGGCCTTGGCCACGGCCGGGGCGTCCGCGCCACGACCTTCGATGCGCGCCGCCAGCACCTCGCGCAGCAGCGGCTCGGCTTCGGCGCGCCGCCCCGCGTGGCCCAGCGCGCGCGCCAGGAACTCCACGGCCGTCAGCGTGTGCTGGTCGCGTGGTCCGAACGCCGCGCGCGCCTGCTCGACCGCGGCACGAGCGAGACGAACGGCGTCTTCGTACTTGCCGATGGCCAGGGTCAGGAAGACCTCGCTGTTGGTGGTGCCCACCGTGTCGGGGTCGTGCGGTCCCAACGTCTCCCGCTGCTGCGCCAGGGTCGCAGCCAGCCGTCGTCGTCCGGCCTCGATCTGGTCGCTCTCGATCTCGACCGCCGCCAGCTTCGCCTGCGACTGCAGGGTCTCGCGCGCCGCCGGCCCGAGCAGGCTGGTGCGGATCGCCAGCGCCCGCTCGAGGCACTCGCGCGCCACCTGGCGGCGGCCGAGGGCGTCGTTGGCGAGACCGAGCACGTGGTGCAGCGTGCCCGCGGTGCGCGACGGCGCGGCGAACGCTTCGCGCACGTTCTCCATCGCCCGGTCGAAGACCTCCTCGGCGGTGACCTTGCGTCCCCGCGCTTCGTCGGGGGTGACGGCGAGCAGCATCTTGCGGACGAGGAAGTCGTTCAGCCCGTCGGTCTCGGCCTGCGCGTTGCGCACCGCGGTGAGCGCGCGCTGCTGCACGCTGATCGTGCTGACGAGTCCCGCCAGCACGAGCCAGCCCGCGGTCGCGGCGACGGCGTGGCGCCGGTGCCACTGCCACAGCCGTTGCCGCACGCTCGGCACGCGCGCGCACACCGGTTCGCCGCGTTGCAGCGCGCGCAGGTCGTTGGCCAGATCGAGGGCGGTGCGGTAGCGCCGACGGCGATCCTTGCAGAGGCACGTCGCCACCACCGCGACGAGGTCGCGCGACGCATCCGGGCGCAACGAACGCAGCGACGGTGGCTCGTCGACGAGGATCTGCCGGTACAGCAGTTCGAGCGTCGGCGCGTCGAACGGGCGGCGGCCGGCCAGCGTCTCGAACAGCGCCACGCCGAGCGCCCAGACGTCGCCCTGCACGTCGCCTTGCACCTCGCCACGCAGCCGTTCGGGCGGCAGGTAGTGCGGCGTCCCGAACACGTCGCCGGTGCGCGTGAGGCCGCTGCCGGTGCCGTCCTTGGTGCCAGCGAGGCCGAAGTCGAGCAGCACCGGTTGGCCGCGTTCGTCGACCATCACGTTCGCCGGCTTCAGGTCGCGGTGCACGACGCCGGTCTCGTGGGCGCGGTGCAGCGAAGCCGCGAGGCTCGCGAAGAACGCCAGGGTGGTGGCGATCGGCCGCGGCGAGGCGCCGTCGGCGCGTTCCTTCGCCAACTGCGCCGCCAGCGTCTCGCCGGCGACGTACTTCATCGCCAGGAACACGTGCTCGCCGTCGCGGCCGACCTCGTAGACCGGACAGACGCCGCTGTCGTCGATGCGGGCCACGGAGGTGGCCTCGCGCTGCAGGCGCAGCTCTTCGGTCGGCGTCGCGAGACTGCGCGGCAACACCTTCAACGCGACGTCGCGCTGCAGGCGCGGATCGTGGGCGAGGTACACCGTGGCCTGGCCGCCGCGGCCGAGTTCGCGACGCACCTCGTAGCGGCCGATCTGCTGCACGGGTGCCGGTGCCGCCACGGCCAGCAGTGGGCCGAGTTCGTCGGCGATGCACGCCTCGTGGCCGGGATGCAGCGTCTGGTACTCGACCAGGGTGCGCACCGCACCCGCCGCCTGGTCGTCGAGGAACGCGGTCAGCACCAGGTTGCGCACCGACGCGTCCAGCTCGTCGCCGGCATCGTCGCCAGCACCGTTGCCAGCATCGTTGGCAGCACCGTCGGCTGCGGTCACGACAGCTCCGCGAAGATCGAGCCGGGCAGGGCCTGGCGCATGCGTTCGAGGGCCTTCTGGTAGCGGCGCGTGGCGGTGGCGTCGTCGACGCCGAGCAGGCGCGCGACCTCCTTGTTCGGCAGCTGCTCGATGCCGCGCAACAACAGCACGCGGCGGTCGTCCTCGTCCAGCGCCTCGATCGCCCGCTGCACCTCGCATTCGCGCTGGCGCCGCGACAGGCGCGAGACGATGCCGGTGACCGCGGCCGGCACCGCCTGCATCGGATCCCCACCGTCGTCGAGGCCGCCGGTGCCGACCTCGCTGCCGCGGCGGCGTGCGTGGCGCCGCAGCTGATCGTTGAGGCGGCGCAGCAGCAGCACCGACAGGAACTTCAACAGGGTCGCCGTCCAGCCGCCGTCGCGCGGCACCAGCTCGCGCAGCTTCGGCAGCGCGCTCGCCCAGCACTCCTGCACGAGGTCCTCCGGCTCGATGCCCGCGATCGGCCGGCTGAGCCGGAAGCGCGCCTGCGCCAGCAACACCGGGGTGAACCGTTCCACCAGGCGATCGCGGCTGCTGTGGTCCCCGGCGCAGGCGCCGGCGATGCACAGCGACGTGGGGTCGGCGAGGGGCGCGCTCATCGGGGCCGGGACTCTAGCCGAGGGCCGCGGGGGCGCAGAGCCCCGGCGCGACGCGGGTGTCAGCCTGAGACGCGCTGCCCAGCCGGCCGGGGAAACACGTACGCAAATCGGGAGCGAGCTCGGCGACAGGCATGCCGACGACCGCGCGCGGGCAGTCCGCGGCGGCGCCCTTCGATCCCATGTTCCGACACCTCCTCTCCCTTCTCGCTTCGCTGGGCTGCGCCGCGCTGGCCAGCGCCCAGTGCTTCGACCAGAACCAGCTGGGCACCTACATCGGCAACAACTTCGGTGGCAACGGCGTGCTGTTCCCGACGCACTACCCGCTGGGCTTCGCGTTCCCGATGGCCGGCAGTGCGGGTGCCGGCACCTGGACGCACTTCCGCGTCTGCACCAACGGTTGGCTCGTGCTGACCAACGGCACCACCACTTCGGGCATCCCGGGCGAGGACGTGCTGCCCGACACGACGCCGGGGCTCGCCGACTCGCTGTACGGACCGAGCGGCAGCAACCCGCGCATCGCGCCGCTGTGGGGCGATTGGAGCCTCGCGCTGGGCGGCGTCTTCTACGATCGGCTCACCACGCCGGGCGTGTGCCGCATCACCTGGTTCCAGGCGCAGGGGAACGGCGCGCCGCCGTTCACGATGCAAGCGGAGTTGTTCGCGAGCGGCCAGGTCCGCTTCCACTACACCAGCGTCGGCACGGTCGGCGCCGCGACCTGTGCGGGTCTGTCGGCCGCCAACGGCACCGGCGCCCAGGGCAGCGTCGACCTGGTGCCCGGTCCCAACAGCAATGCCGTGCCAGGCATGCACCAGAGCTTCGCGCAGTACGGGTCGCTCGACATGGCGAATCGCCAGCTGACGTTCACGCCGACGGCGAGTGGCGGATGGAACCAGGCCGTCACCTGCGGCAGCACGGGCGCCAGCCACACGGCCTATGGCACCGGCTGCTACTCGATCCCGACCAACGGCATCTACCAGTTCTTCAGCACCGCGGCACAGGCCAAGGCAGGGATCGAGACCAAGATCCTGCGCTTCACGCCATCCGGCACCACCTACAACGCCGCGCTGATCCCGTTCCAGCCGAGCGCCGTCGTCCCGCCGAGTCCGTCGGCCCTGCAGTTGGCGTGGTCGCAGGACGGCAGCGTGGCGCTGCCGGCGAACGTCTTCGCGCCGGGCTGGGGCGCGCTGCCGACGCCGTTCGGGCCGGTGACCTCGTTGCGCGTGAGCCAGAACGGCATCGTGCATCTCGGCGCCGCCGCCAATCCGCACGACGGCGACTTCACGCCGAGCGGGGCGGAGTTCGCAGCGTGCACGCTGCCGGGCTTCTACGCCTGGCACGACTTCAACGACTTCGAAGGCGGGCAGGTCTTCTGTGAGGTCGTGGGCGGCTACATCGCCATCGTGACCTTCTGGTTCGTCGAGAGCTATGCGAGCCCAGAAACCAGCAACCCGTCGTTGGTGCAGTTCCAGTTCGACCTCTCGAACGGCACGGTCACGATGGTGTTCCAGATCGTGGACGCCAACAGCACGTCGCCGCGCGGCAGCAGCTACCTGGTCGGCTGCAAGGGCCCCGGCGCGATCACCGACCCTGGTTCGATGAACCTCGCGACGAGCCTGCCCGCGGCGGTGCGCTGCGCCGCGCTGCCACCGATGGCGCTGTCGGCGTCGCCGGCCCCGCGCTCGACGCTGACCACCGGCACGCTGGTCACCTACACGCAGAGCAACCTGCCGGAGACGGCGCCGGGCTCGGGCCTGCGCGCTGGCGTGACGATGCTCAGCCTCGGCCAGAACCTGCCCGGCGTCGATCTCGCCGGCCTCGGCATGCCGGGCTGCTCGCTGCACCTGCAGTCCATCGACGCGATCTTCGGCTTCGCCGGGGCCGGCGCCGCGCAGGCGACGCAGTTCCCGATCCCGCCGGGAGTGCCCTTCGGCACCCAGGTGTTCGCGCAGAGCGCGGCGCTGTTCGCGCCCGGCAGCCTGCCGAACGGCCAGAACAGCTTCGGCGCGATCACCTCGAACGCGATCGCCAGCTTCGTCAGCTTCTACTAGGAGTCTGCGCCACGGGTGACGAGCGCGCAGCCACCCAGGATTCAGGTGCCAACCCGGTCACCGAGCAGACTCCCGCAGCCCCTCGTACAGCCGCGCATGGTCCAGCAGGATCCCGAGCATGCCGGCCCGCACGGTCTCCGAGCCCGCTGGATGCGTTGCGAGATGTCCCGAAGCCAGTCGAGGTAGCCATCGGGCACCAGGTCACGCCGGTTCCCCATCACTGCGACAGCCCCTGGATCATCTGCACGATCCGATCGGTCACCACCTTCAGCTCCGCGTCGATCACCGCCAGCGGGCGCGGCGGCTTCCAGACGTAGAAGTGCCGGTTGAACGGGATCTCGTATTGCGTGCGCTGCTCGACCCGCGCCAGGCGACGCTGCCGTGGCGATTGCGGGCGCGCCGCGAAGGCGATCGCTTCCAACCGCTCGGTTGCGCGCAGCCGGTCGAACTGCGCCGCTTCCTGCAGAGCCGCCACGTGCCGCGCTTCGACCGCGATCGCCTGCCGCTCCTGGTCGACGCGCAGGATCGAATCCTGTGGGTGCCGGGCGTGGAGGTCGGCGAACTGGCGCGGCTGCAGCTCAACACGCGCCGCTGCATCGAGGTGCAGGCGTTCTGCGGGTGAGTGGCGAACTACACCCGCGCAAGCCTTTTCAGCAGCGTCCGATACTCGTTCAGAATCGCCTCGATGGGCTTTTCAGTGCCATAGATGACTGCAGAGTCCACCCCATCCTGGTCTCGCAACTGCAGCTCGCGCCGAATGTCCTTGATCGTTGCGACTCCCACCTGTTCCCCATCTCCAGCAAATGACAGGTTAATCCTGAGAGTCTGCTTCGAGTTCCGTAGCCCGATCCTCGCCAGAAATGAGCGATCAGGATTCCGGATCTCCCTGGTGAGGTCGATGAAGTTCTTGCGTGAGTCGGAGAAGTGAACGCCTAGCGGCTGAAGCCGCTGACGAAGTTGCCGGAACGTGAGGGGGTATTCCCGCTTGTCGATCGCCCGACTTCGCAACTTGATCCAGGCCGCGATGAACGCGATGTCCTCGTCAGGCTCCCATTGGCGCCCCACGATCTTGAGCCCAGACTGCCGAAGCTCCTTCTTGCTGGCGACGCGCTGGAGGTCGTGAGCAGCCAGGGCGCGAACCAAGTCGTAGAATTCGGAATGCGTCACATCGCATGGGGCCCACTTGTTCTTGTCTAGGTGGTTAAGGCAAGCAACCAAGGCACAGCGCTTGTTCCCGTTGTGGAACGGGTGGTTCATGCACAAGCCATACATCAAGCTCGCCGCGTTCTCGAAGGGCGACGTCCACTTGAGCTGACCGCCCCAGCCGGTCCGCTGTCGCTCGACGGCCGACTCCAGAAGCCCAGGCTCTCGCTCACCAGGAGGCGATATGGCGTCTCCACTCTCCTCGAAGTAATGGGCAAGAGCTTGGTGAATGCTCCGGACCTCCCCAACGGACAACATGTGGATGGACTGCACCTCACTAAGGTAACGGCCAACCACTCGACTTTCTCTCCCGCAGCCCCTCGTACAGCCGCGCATGGTCCAGCAGGATCCCGAGCATGCCGGCCCGCACGGTCTCCGAGCCGAGCGCCTGCGTGCTCATCACCGAGTGCGCGTCGAGCGCACTCATGATCGCCGCCAGCAGCTCCCGTCCGAGGTCCGGGGACGCCGCGAACTGCTCCTTCGTGTTGTTCGCCGCCTGCTGCTGCAGCGTCGTCGACTCCATCAGCTTCGTGCGGATGACCTGGTTGACGTAGACCAGCTTGTCCTCGTCGGTCACCTCGCCTTCGAACAGCTCGTTGACCCGCGCGATGATCGCCGCCAGCGCGGCCTTCTCCTTGTCCTGCACGACGCCACTGCCAGCGGCCCCGATCGGCTCCAGCCGCGGTGCCACGCCCTCGCGCAGGTTCATCGCCTGCACGCCGCGGTTCCTGAGCGCGTGGTGCGTCAGCTGCACGCGCGTCAGGTCGACGCCCGGTCGCTCGCGCCCGAACTCCAGCAAGGGCAGCAGGCGGCGGAAGAAGATGGCGCGCTTCTCGATGGCCGTGTTGCCGAAGTCGAACACCTGCGACAAGAAGGTGTAGAGCCGCAGGAACGAGCCGAGGTCGGCGCGGAACAGCTGCAGCGCGTCCATCGCCTCCTTGGCGGCCTTCGCCGCCACCGCGTCGTGCTGGGTCTCCGCCGCGCGCCACGCATGCCGCGCTTCTTGGTAGCGCTTCAGCAGGCGATCGGCGACCGGCTCGATGGCCGCCGCGAGTTCCTTCTGCGAGTTGCCGGCACGCAGTTCGGCCGCCACCACGCGCTCCACCTCGTAGGTGTCGTAGCAGCCTGTGGCGTCGAGCTTGCCGCGCAGGTCGTAGACGAGGTTCGGATCCGTCGTCGTGGTCAGCTCGGCGGTCTCGTAGTAGGTCTTGAACGCCGCCAGCACGTCCGCGGGCTCGTTCTGGAAGTCGAGCACGTAGGTCGTGTCCTTGCCGGGATGGGCGCGGTTGAGGCGCGACAGGGTCTGCACCGCCTGGATGCCGGCGAGGCGCTTGTCGACGTACATGCCGCACAGCAGCGGCTGGTCGAACCCGGTCTGGAACTTGTTCGCGACGAGCAGGATCTGGTAGTCGACCGCCTTGAAGGCGTCGCGCACGTCCTTGCCCTTGAGCCGCGGATTGAGCGCCACGCAGTGCTCGGAGAACGGCTCGGGCCCGGACTCCAGGTCCTTCACCTCGCCGGAGAACGCCACCAGACTGCCGATCGGGTAGCGCTTCTCGGCGACGTACTTCTCGATCGCCAGCTTCCAGCGCACGGCTTCCTGCCGGCTGCCGACGACGACCATCGCCTTCGCCTTGCCGTCGAGCAGCGGCGCCACCTGCGTCCGGAAGTGCTCCACCACCACCTGCACCTTCTGCGCGATGTTGTAGGGGTGCAGGCGCACCCACCCGAGGATGCGCTTCAGGGCGGCGCTGCGCTCGACCTCGACGTCGTCGACCTCGTGCCCATCGTGCGCCAGCCGGAACGCGAGCTTGTAGCTGGTGTAGTTCTTCAGCACGTCGAGGATGAACCCTTCCTCGATCGCCTGGCGCATGGAGTAGACGTGGAACGGCGCCGGCACGTTGTCCGGTGCCGGCTTGCGCGTCGGATCCGGTCGGGTGCCGAAGATCTCGAGCGTCTTGTTCTTCGGCGTCGCGGTGAACGCGACGAAGGTGATGCCGCCGTCGTCGGCCCGCGCCGCCATCTGCGCCGCCAGCACGTCCTCGCTGCCGACCTCGCCACCGTCGGCGAGATCGGCCAGCTCTTCCGCGCTCAACACGGCCCGCAACTGCGACGCGGCCTCGCCGGTCTGCGAGCTGTGCGCCTCGTCGGCCAGCACGGCGAAGCGCTTGCCGGCGGTGGCAGTCAGATGCCGCACGGCGTCGAGGGCCTTCGGGAAGGTCTGGATGGTGCAGACGACGATCTTCTTGGTGCCCGACAAGGCCTCGGCCAGCTCGGCGCTCTTGCTGCCGCCTTCACCCGTCACCAAGGCCACGACACCGACCTGGCGCTGGAAGTCGAACAGCGCCTCCTGCAGCTGCTTGTCGATGACGGTGCGGTCGCTGACGACGAGCACGGAGTCGAACACCTTCTTCTCGCTGCCGTCCGGCTGCGCCCGGTGCAGCTCGGCGAGGAAGTGCGCGGTCCAGGCGATGGAGTTGGTCTTGCCGGACCCAGCCGAGTGCTGGACCAGGTACTTGCCTCCGGGCCCATCCCGGCGCACCGCCGCCTGCAGCTTGCGGGTGACGTCGAGCTGGTGGAACCGCGGGAACAACACGCTGGTGAGCTGCCCCTTGTCGTCGCGTTTGCCGATCAGGTAGCGGCCGAGGATCTCGAGCCAGCTGTCGCGCTGCAGCACCTGCTCCCACAGGTAGGCGGTGCGGTGTCCGTGCTCGTTGACGGGGTTGCCCGCCGCACCGTGGTCGCCCTGGTTGAACGGCAGGAACACGGTCGCGGCCCCGTCGAGGCGCGTGCTCATGTGGACTTCGCGGTTGCTGACGGCGAAGTGCACGAGCGCGCCCCCGGGGAAGGCGAGCAGGGGTTCGACCGCCGTCGTCTTGCCGCGCGGCAGGCGGTCAAACCGGTACTGGTCGATGGCGTCCTGGACGCTCTGAGTGAAGTCGGTCTTGAGCTCGAGGGTGGCGACCGGGATGCCGTTGCAGAACAGCACGAGGTCGATGCTGTTCTCGTTCTGCAGCGAGTAGCGCACCTGGCGCACGACGCGCAGGCGGTTCTGCTGGTAGCGCGCGAGGATGTCCGGGTTGGTGGCGAGGGCCGGCTTCCACTCGGCGAGCTTCAGCTCGTTGCGCAAGCCGAGCATCTCGATGCCACGGCGGAGGACCTCGAGGGTGCCGCGCTGGTCGAGCTGGGCGCGCAGTCGGTCGAGCAGCAGACCCTCGGCCTTCGGGCCGTGGTTCTTCTGCAGGGTCTGCCAGGCGGTCGGCTGGGTCGCGGCGACGTAGGCGAGCACGTCGGCGGGGAACAGGGCGCGGGCGCGGTCGTACTGGGCCGCGTCACCCTTCTCGTGGAGCCAGCCGTGCTGCGCGAGGTGCGCGCAGATGTCGTTCTCGAAGGCGATCTCCTGGTGGGCGCTCATGGCCAGGTCCGCCTACTTCTTGCCAGGCTTCTTGCCCTTGCCCGCAGCCGGCTTCTTCAGCTGCTTGTGGGTCGCGCGCAGGTCGGTGCCGATCTTCTTGATGTCGGCCCGCAGCGGCAGGTCCTCGGGCGGCGCCCCACCCTGCTTCAGCATCATCGCCCGCACTTCGCGACCGACATCCGAGGCGGCGACCTCCAACGGCTTCTGGCCGCGGATGTCGTTGTTCTCGATGCGCGCCTGGGTCTCGGTCAGCCGGAACAGGTTCGCGGCCAGCTCGCGCTTGCCCATGAAGTCGAGCACCACCTGCTTGCCGTCCAGCCCCTTGTGCTGGCGGAGCTGCCGCAGCGACATGTTGTAGAGGCCGCGGTAGCCGGCATCCTGGAAGAAGGCGTAGGTCTCGACGCCGTGCCGACTCGCCACCGAGCTGAGGCCCTTCTCGCGATCGCGCAGCTGCATGCGGATGTCGAGGCGCTCGATGTCCTCGGCGCTCTTCACGTACTTCTGCACGGCCTCGGCGATCGCCGCGAAGTAGGCCTGGGCCTTGGCCACGGCCTCGATCTTGGGGTCGCCGTTCATCGCGACCAGGTAGCACGCGAACTTCGACAGCTTGTAGTCGGGCACCTCGACGTCGTCGATGACGGTCTGCGTCTGCAGGACGTTCTCGATCACCGGGATGCCGAGGGTCATGCAGGCGGCGACCGCCTTGTTGACGACCTGCTCGAAGCTCTTCCAGGAGGCGTAGCCGAGCAGGGCCTGTAGCTGGCGCGCGCTCCAGTAGCGGAACCCATTCTCCTTGCCGAGCGCGTCGAACGAGGCGGCTTCGTTCTCGAACTGGAAGACCTCCGGGATCTCGTCTCCTGGCGACATGGGCGGGGATGCTAGCGCGGTCCAGAGGCAGCGTGACAGTGAACTTAGTCGGGACAATCTTGGCCTGCGCGCGGCATCCGACCGAGACCGGTCAAGAACCCACCTCGTCGGAACCCGGCCGGTGGAACCACGGAGGAGTCAGTGTCTGCGCCGATTCGAGCCACCCGAGGTTGCCGCGCCACTCCATCATCTCGGTCACATCCGTCATGATGGGCAGATCCGAGTCCGGCGTCGCTGCGGCCAGAGCCTCGAGCTCGACCACATCGCCTCTCAAGAACCTGAGGCAGGTGGCACACACGCCGTCTGCCAACTGCAGCAACCGGGAGGACTTCTCACCTACGCAGTAGTCGGGCGGCGACCACGTACACCCGGCGACGAGCCGGGCCAGTTCGTCTTGCGACGCCGCCGACGGCATGAGCTGCTGGAGATGACGACCGAAGGTCGCACCGTCCAGGTGCTGCGTCATCTGCTGCAGAACTCGATGCTGCCACGGTGGCATCGATGAGTCATCCGGATGAAAAGACACAGCTGCTGCCTTGTCAGGTTGGCCGGCGAGGAACAGCAGGCAGAGACCTGCGAAATGGGAGAACAGGTGACTCCAAAGCAGTGACTGCTCGCGCAGCCGGGATGAAGATCCGTGCGCCGAATGGACATCCATCTGGGCCGCAGTCCGAACCCGTTCACCGTAGGCCCTCCGCAGCTCGGGCGTCAGGCGAATGAAGCAAGCGAGCGCTCGGCTCGTCGGTCTGCAGGTGAACATGCGTAGCTGCTCGAAGTCGGGGCTGCGCCACTTGCGCGCCTTCGTTCGCCGGCGACCCCATGTCGCTTCCATCTCGTCTCGGACACCATCCCCGAGCAGAATGACGCCGCCCATGATCAACCACTCTTGATCGATGCCACCGGATTCGTCGAAGTAGATGTGGGCGCGCACGTGCAGTTCAGCCCGCTCTCCCAACCGAGCGAACATCGATCTGGCCGGTCACGGCAGCTGAGATCAGCGCAGTTCGGCGTTCTCGGAGCAACTTCGCCATCGCTTCTTGCTTCGACAACAGGGAGTCGATCCTGTCCGTTTCTTGCCTGAGGAAATCGGCAATCGCCATCTGCTCTTGCATTGGCACGATAGGGATGGCGACCTGCGCGAAGTTGTCAAACCGCAGCGCCTGCCCATCCCGCACGAGGTTGGTCGTGGCTTGCAAGGCCTGAATGTACGACCGGGACTTCAGCGTGTATCCGAAGTAGGGGCCATGAATTGATGGCCGTGGAGCAAGCATCACGTAGGCCGAACTAATGCAGCCCCTCAACTCACAACGTTCGATTCCTCCCTCAAAGCTCCGCATACTGATGACGAAGTCACCTGGTTCCACATGCTTGAGGATGTCTGCTCCCTTTATCACCTCGACCACTCGACGCCCCTCAAGTCGAATGAAGTCCTCCTGAAAGACAACTCCGTGCACCTGGGATGCAGTGAGTTGACGATCGCCATCGTGTGCACGTTCGTTGCGATGCGAAAAGTAGCGTCGACTCTGACCGATGTCCCAGTGCGCCGGAACGTCGCCGAGCCACTCGATGCCCGAGGGCTTCATCTTGGCATTCGGGTCCAAGCCCTTGGTGACCGCGTGCGAGATCACGGCCTGCCGCTTCTCCTTCAGCAGCTCGATCAGCCGCTGCTGCTCCGCCACGAGCGCGTCGATCTTCGCCGTCTCGCGATCGAGGAAGGCGACGGCCTTCTCTTGCTCACTCAGCGCAGGCAAAGGTAACCACAGGTTCGCGTACTTCTCTGCACTCAGATTCTGGATGGTAGCCTGGCTCTGACAACCATCGACATAGCTCCAGTACTCCTTGGTAGCACAAAAGTAGGACAGCCACTTAGCTAGGCAGCGTGCTGTCAACATTCTGGCACGAATCAGGTAGCCAGCGAAGCAAGCTGTTCCCCATGTTGACGAGTAGAGGAAACTCTTGCCTACGGTTGCGCCGCTTCTCGCAAGCAGAACGTCGCCTTCGCGAAGCAGATAGTCCTCTGCAGCCTCGGCGGGTAGGGATTTGAACGTGTCGTCTCTAAGGCCGCCAGAATCGTCTATGTCAGTGATCCGTACGAATCTCGGCAAGCTCCGATCCTCGATCTCGGCAGCTTCGTTCGCCCCGTACTTCAGAGGTTCGGAGACAAGAAACTTCAGCCGCCGCACCTCCCAGTGCGCCGGCACCTCCCCGAGCCACTCGACGCCACTCGCCTTGTACTTCGGGTACCGCTGAAAGCTCATGCCCAGCCCCTCCTGAACCGAACCATCCGCAGGTTCCGGATAGTTGCCCTCGCCACTCTGGCTGCCCTGCCCAAGTTGCCCTCCCGCCGAAGTTCCGTTGTTCGGCCGAGCCCGGCCGACGCGAATCGAACCATTCGGAAACTCCGAATCCTTGCCGCCGGGTGACTCCACCCGCGGTCGCCAACTTGCTGCGTGAGGCTCCGCGGCTTCGTCCGGAACGGCTGGGCCGGCCGTGCTTCCTCGACCCGGTAGCCCAAAGGGCCGGACGGGCCGGGGGCCGATGCGATCCCGAGCTCCTCGATGGAGCACTGGCCGGAGTCAGTGCCCCGACAGCTCATCCTGGACCTCGTTCACCCAGTCGGCCGCTGCGGCGCTCGGGACGAAGTGCACGAGCCGCAGCTGCGACACCAACCGCCCGAAGACCTCCTCCATCTGCTCGGACTTCTTGCTGGGTCTCATCGACACCACGTGGAACCGGGCGGGTCCATCCAGCAGGTCCTGGGCGATCTCACCCTGCTTCGCCATCGCGTAGGCACTGTCCTCCGCCTCGCCGGTGGTGTTGCAGGCCGGCATGCTGCGGACCAGGTTGAGGCAGCCGTTGCGGTAGGCGTAGTCGGACCGGATGGAGACGCCGAGGGAGCGCGAGCGGAACTCCTTGCCCACGAAGACGCGGTCGGGCAGTCGATCGGCCATGCGCTCGAACGCTTGCTGGACGGGCGATGGCTCGGCTCGGCTGCGTTGCAGGACCGGAGCGCCGTCCGTGACCAACTCGCGGAACAGGGCATCGACGTCCTGCTCGACCTCACCGACTCGCATCGGGCGCGGGAGCGTCAGGAGGACGTCGTTGCCGCGCGACTTCGCGAAGCGCTCGAGGTCCTCGACCGAGCGCAGCGAATCGTGCGTCAACCGGTAGTGCGTAGCCTGCACCGCCTCCTGCACCATCGCTTCGTCGAGCTTCTTGCCGAGGCGCTTGCCGACGAAACGAACGTCCTGAACCACCCGCACCGCCATGGCTGCGGGCTCCGGGCGGAAGACCAGCGCACCGACGTTGACTGCTTCGGCACGCGCGAAGTCGGGGCAGTACTGGATGAGCGAGTAGTAACCCTTGGTCATGGGGATCCGCGTGAGGAGAAGAAGTCTAGGGCTCGCCAGCGTCGGGCTGGAGAACGCGCAAGAGGTTCCGCGAGAAGTTGTCGACCAGATAGTCGGCTCGAGCTGCGAGCAGGTCGGCGACGGCCCCGCGTACACGGCGGTCGACGGCCCACTCCGCGGGGATGCGGCCCAACACCTCGCCGAGGAACTCCCGCAGAGCGGCGGCGCAACCGAGTCGGCGCAGGAACGGCTCGACGGCCGCCCTGGTCGTGAACGGTTCGAAGGCCGGGAAGAGCCCGTAGATGCCATCGTCGCGAATCTGCGCGTCGGCGTAGGCGATGCGCAGCCCACCCTCGCGGCAGTACAGACACTTGCTGTGGTCCATCGCCACCAGGCGGGGCTTCCGGCGCGGCCCAAAGGCGAGCAGGACGTTGTCGCGGTTCTCCGTCGTCCACGAAGACAGCTCACGGTTCACCGGGCGCCGCGGGTACCGGTCCGGGTTGCCGATCCAGGTGTCCAACACCACGAGCCCGGCAACGTCGGCACGGTTCGCGAGCCGCTGCAACGTGTCCGGGTCACCGGACCAACTCCGAGCCGGAATCGCACGGCTCGCGAACGCTGGGCCTGGCCGTGCTTTCCGGCGACGGGAGATCGGGATCGCTTCGTCGTCCTCCAAGAACAGCTCGTCCTCGGTGTCGAGCCAAAGCAGCGCGAAGTCCAGGGTGGGTAGCCCGAGCCACTCTGCCAGCGAACTGCCCACCAGCTCGCACGCCAACGCGTGCTCGCCCTCGCGATTGCCGATCGCCTTCACGTAGGCACGACCGCCTTCGGTCATCGCGACGACGGTGTCCATGCTCGTGCGGAGCACTCGCTCCAGGCGCTGGAATCTGCGCGGCTGCCAGACGTTCCATCCCATGCATCAACCCTCTCCGCACGCGGAGCCTGCCGCGACCAGGCGATTCGGCGCAGAAGCGAAGATCCATCTCACTGCGACAGCCCCTGGATCATCTGCACGATCCGATCGGTCACCACCTTCAGCTCCGCGTCGATCACCGCCAGCGGGCGCGGCGGCTTCCAGACGTAGAAGTGCCGATTGAACGGGATCTCGTAGCCCACCTTCGTCTTCTCGTCGTCGATCCACGCGTCGGGCGCGTGCGGCAGCACCTCGCGGCGGAAGTACTCCTGCACGTCCTCGCCGAGCGGCACGTTCTCGGTGTCGCGCAGGTTCGCGTCCGGGACCGGCTTGCCCTTCTGCTTGCCCTTCAGCCCCATCACGACCTTGCCCTTCGCGTCCCGCTCCGGCCGTTCGACCGTGATCGTCCGGTAGCCGAACGCCTCGTTGGGGAAGATCCGGCTGATCGGCACCCCGTCGCGCGTCACTTCCTCGAACGAGCCGAAGATGCGCGTGATGTCCTCGATGTGCTGCTCGCCGAGTTCGCGGCGCTTGCTGCCGAGGCTCTTCTTCATCTTCTGCCAGAAGGCGCTCGCGTCGATCAGCTGCACCTTGCCCTTCCTCGCGGCGGGCTTGCGGTTGCTGACCACCCAGACGTAGGTCGCGATGCCCGTGTTGTAGAACATGTCGGTCGGCAGCCCGACGATCGCTTCCAGCAGGTCGTTCTCCAGCACGTGGCGGCGGATCTCGCTCTCGCCGGAACCGGCACCGCCGGTGAACAACGGCGAGCCGTTGAGCACGATGCCGAAGCGGCTGCCGCCGTCCTTCTCCGCGCGCATCTTGCCGAGCAGGTGCATGAGGAACAGCAGCGAGCCGTCGCTGACCCGTGGCAGCCCCGGGCCGAAGCGTCCGTCGAATCCCTTCTCCTCGTGCTCCTTGCGGATCTCGCGCTCGATCTTCTTCCACTCCACGCCGAACGGCGGGTTGCTGAGCATGTAGTCGAAGCGCTGCGTCGGCAGTCCGTCGTCGGACAGCGTGTTGCCGAACTTGATGTTGGCGATGTCCTGGCCCTTGATCAGCATGTCGGCCTTGCAGATCGCGTAGGACTCGGGGTTCAGCTCCTGGCCGAACATCACGAGACGGGCGGCCGGGTTCAGCGCTGCCAGGTGCTCGCCGGCAACCGACAGCATGCCGCCTGTACCGGCGGTCGGGTCGTAGAGCGAGCGCACGACTCCGGGCTTGGTCAGCGCGTCGTCGTCCTCGACGAACAGCAGGTTGACCATCAGCCGGATCACCTCGCGCGGCGTGAAGTGCTCGCCGGCGGTCTCGTTCGACAGCTCGGCGAACTTGCGGATCAGCTCCTCGAAGACCAGCCCCATCTGCGCGTTGCTGACGCGATCCGGGTGCAGGTCGGCGTTGGCGAACTTCTCGGTGACGAGGTAGAGCAACTTCGCCTTGTGCAGACGGTCGATCTGCGTGTCGAAGTCGAAGCTGACGAAGATGTCGCGCACCGCCGGCGAGAAGCCTTCGATGTAGGCGCGCAGGTTCTCGCCGATGTGGTCCTGGTCGCCGAGCAGCTTCTTCAGGTCGAGCGGCGACGTGTTGAAGAAGTGCAGCCCCGATTTGCGCAGCAGGAACGGCTCGGGGTTCACCTTCGCCTTCGTGCGCGCGGCGAACTCCGCCAGCACCGCGGCCTTGGTCGGCGCCAACACACAGTCGAGGCGACGCAGCACCGTGAACGGCAGGATGACCTTGCCGTACTCGGACTGCTTGTAGTCGCCGCGCAGCAGGTCGGCGACGGACCAGAGGAAGGAGGACAGGTTGGGGTCGGTCATCGCGCGACGACGGCTTCGGCAGACGCAGAGGTGCTTTGGATGCTAGCGAACGCTCGCGGCCGTTCACCCACCCCGCCCAGCCACCTTGCGGAACGCGCGCACGCCGTCGAGCTGCCCGTAGAGCACCAGCACCGCCCCATCGGCTGCACCACGCGCGAACAGCCGGCGATACAGCGCTTCCTCCTCCGGCCACGGATACGCGAACACCACGTCGAACTCGTCGAGGTCGCGCTCGAGCCGGTCGTAGGCGTCGTCGCTCTGCAGCACGGTGCGCGTCGTCAGCTCGGCGCGGTCGAGCAGCGCGTCGCTGCCCGGCGGCACG
>VYME01000297.1_pt2 | contig 19173 bp, 13 predicted proteins | sample 5115281 | NCBI WGS metagenome assembly VYME01 (sample SAMN12291780, study PRJNA351875) | freshwater metagenome | isolation source: freshwater lake | place: USA: Michigan, Wintergreen Lake | collected 2013-08-08
GTCGAACGTGTACGGGGCGTTGCGGCGCGTGGCGCAGCGGCCACCGGCGGCGCGGCCCTTGTCGAACACGACGACCGAACGACCCGTTGCGCACAGTTCGCGCGCGGCGGCGAGGCCGGCGAGGCCGCCGCCGACGATGGCGACGTCGGCGTTCATGCGTCGCTCCCGGCCTCGCGGGCCATCGCCGCCTTGCTGCTGGTGCGGCGGCGCTGCGGGCGCTTCCTGCTGCCGTGCTGCTCGTAGACGCGTCGGCTCTCGGCGCGCGCCGCCGAAGAGCGCCGCACGGCGAACAGGCGCTGCTTCGCCAGCGCCACCGCCGCCGCGGCGTCGACGATCGGCGTCGGATAGTCGCGGCCGATCGTGCAGTGTGCTGCGTCCTGTTCGCTGCGCGTCATGCAGTGCGGCTCGGCGAGATGCACGGTCGGCACGTGCGCGAGCTCCGGCAGCCAGCGGCGCACGAACGTGCCGTCGGGGTCGTGGTCGAGCAGTTGCTTCTTCGGCGAGTAGATGCGCACCGTGTTGATGCCGGTCGTGCCGCTCTGCATCTGCGCCTGGCTCCAGTGGATGCCCGGCTCGAAGTCGGTGAACACGCGGGCGAGATGCAGGCCGACCGGGCGCCAGTGCAGCCACAGATGGTAGGCGGCGAACGACACCAGCATCGCGCGCATGCGGAAGTTGATCCAACCGGTGGCCCTGAGCATGCGCATGCAGGCGTCGACCATCGGGAAGCCGGTGCGGCCTTCGCTCCACGCGGCGAGGCGCGCTTCGTCGACGTCGTGCTCGCGCAGCCCGTCGTAGGCGCGGTTCAGGTTCTCGAACTCGAGCGACGGCTCGTCCTCGAGCTTCTGCACGAAGTGGCAGTGCCAGCGCAGCCGCGCGGCGAAGCTGCGCAGCGACGGCGGGAAGCCGCCCCGCGCCGTCTTCGGTGCTTCGCGCAGCTCCGCCAGCCGCTGCTCGAGCGCCTGGTGCACGGTGCGCAGCGAGATCGTGCCGTAGGCGAAGTGCGGCGACAGCCGGCTGCACGCGTGCTCGCCGAGCGCCGGCGAGGACATCGCCTTCTGGTAGGTCTCGCTGCGTTCGTGCAGGAACGACTGCAGCAGCGTGTGTGCGGCGCGCTCGCCACCGGGCTGCGGATCGACAACCGACGACGGCGGCAGGCCGAGCTCGTCGAGCGTCGGCAGTTGCCCGGGTGCCACCACCGACGGCGGCACGGCGACGAGCCGTTCGGGGGCTGGCCGCTGCGGCGCGGCCATGCGCTCGGTCCACAGCCGGCTCCAGCCATCGCGGCTGGCCAGGCGTCGCACGACGCCGTCCTGCGGTTCTTCGGTGAAGCCCATGCCGCGCGCCTGCAGCCAGCGCCCCACCGCGCGGTCGCGGGCGTAGGTGCGCTGGTTGCCGGTCTCCTGGTGGGCGTGCACGTGGGCGATGCCGCCGAGGCTGCGCAGTTCGTCGTCGAGCCGCGCCAGCACCTCGACCACCTCGCCGTGCCGCACGCACAAGAACGCGCCGCGCCGGCGCAGCTCGGCGGCCAGTTCGCGCAGCGCGCCGAGCACGAACTGCCACTGGCAGCGGTCGGACTCCGGCGCCTGCAGCAGCAGCGGCTCGAACACGTAGAGCACCACCACCGGGCCCAGGGCGGCGGCGCGGCACAGCGGTCCGTGGTCGTGCAGGCGCAGGTCGCGCTTCAGCCAGACCAGCTGCACGGGGCCTTGGTTCGCGGGCGAGGGCGAAGGCATGCGCGGCCCTTCGTCGGCGGCGGCCGGTGGGACGCACGCCGGCCATGTCCGCCCCAGACAGACCCAGGATCCCGGGCCCATAGCCACGCCTGTCGCCGGGCCCGCCGCCGGCCGCTATCCTCCGCGCCCCCATGTTCGTGCCGCAACGCAAAGAGACGGTCCCGGTCCGGGTTGGCAACATCACCGTCGGTGGCGGCCATCCGGTCGTCGTGCAGTCGATGACCAACACCGACACCGCCGACGCGAAGTCGACCGCCGACCAGGTCGCCGAGTTGTTCCTCGCCGGCAGCGAGGTCGTGCGCATCACGGTCAACACGCAGGAGGCCGCAGCGGCGGTGCCGGAGATCCGCCAGCGCCTGACCGACCGCGGGCTCGCGGTGCCGCTGGTCGGCGACTTCCACTACAACGGCCACGTCTTGCTGCGGAAGTACCCGGCGTGCGCCGAGGCGCTCGACAAGTACCGCATCAACCCGGGCAACGTCGGCAAGGGCGCCAACCACGACAAGAACTTCGCGACGATGGTGCAGTGCGCCATCGACCACCAGAAGCCGGTTCGCATCGGCGTCAACGCCGGCTCGCTCGACCAGGAGCTGCTGAGTTCGCTGATGGAGACGAACGCGCGCTCGGCGATCCCGCAGGACGCCGGTGTCGTGTTCCTCGAAGCGATGGTGCAGAGCGCGCTGCGCTCGGCGCACGCCGCCGAAGAGCTCGGCCTGCGCCGCAACCAGATCATCCTCAGCTGCAAGATCAGCAAGGTGCAGGAACTGGTCCGCGTCTACCGCGCCCTCGCCGACCGCACCGACCATTCGCTGCACCTCGGCCTGACCGAGGCCGGCATGGGCATGAAGGGCATCGTCGGCTCGACCGCCGGCCTGTCGATCCTGCTGCAGCAGGGCATCGGCGACACCATCCGCGTATCGCTGACGCCGGAGCCCGGCAGTTCGCGCACGCAGGAGGTGCGCGTGGCGCAGCAGATCCTGCAGGCGATGGACATCCGGCCGTTCCTGCCGCAGGTCACCGCCTGCCCCGGCTGCGGCCGCACCACCTCGAGCTACTTCCAGGAGCTGAGCCAGCAGGTCGAGAAGTTCCTGCACGCGCGCATGCCGGAGTGGAAGAAGACGAAGCCGCAGGTGGCGTCGCTGCAGGTCGCGGTCATGGGCTGCGTCGTCAACGGCCCCGGCGAGAGCAAGGCCGCGAACCTCGGCATCTCGCTGCCGGGCACCGGCGAGGCGCCGCGCGCGCCGGTCTACGAGGACGGCGTGCAGGTGGTGACGCTGGAAGGGCCGACCCTGGCGCAGGACTTCCTGGCCCGCATCGAGGCCTACGTCGCACGCATGCGGTGAAGCGGGCGGGCGCCGGGTCCGTTCGCCCGTCCACCCACCCCCCGAGGATCGCGCCGAGCGGGCCTTGCCTGTGGCAAGGACCGGCCGCGCGTCCTACCTTGCCGCGCCCGCACTCGAGCCGAACCCCGCATGAAGGCTGCCAGCAAGCCCGACTTCCCCCTGATCGAACGCATCGCCCGTCGCGCCTTCGCCCACATGGTGGCGATGATCCACGTCGCCAACAACCGCGACGACGCCGACAAGACCGACCCCAAGGTCGGCGGCCACCCGGCGGCCTGCGCCAGCAGCCTCGACTTCATGACGGCGCTGCACCTGGTCGTCCGCCAACCCGGCGACTTCATCTGTTGCAAGCCGCACGCGTCGCCGGTCGACCATTCGCTGCACCATGCGATGGGCCTGTTCCGCCACGCGGACGGCCGCTGGTTCGACGACGCCGAAGCCGAGGCGGTGATGACGCGGCTGCGCAGCTTCAGCCACGACGGCAAGCCGGTGTTCCAGAGCTACCACGCCGAGGCCGACCCCGACGGCTTCCACTTCTTCCCGTCGGGCTCGGTCGGCATCCCGCCGGTGGTCGCCGCCTACCAGGCGCTGGCGTTCCGCTACGCGCGCCAGCACGGCTGGGACGTCGACGAGCCGCACTTCTGGTGCATGATGGGCGACAGCGAGTTCCGCGAAGGCTCGCTGCTCGAGGTGCTGCCCGAGGTCGCCGAACGCGAGCTCGGCAACGTCACCTGGATCGTCGACTACAACCGCCAGAACCTCGACGGCACGCGCATCCCGAACAACCGCGGCCTGAAGGGCACCGATGCCGACCGCATCGAAGGCACCGCCCTGGCGAACGGCTGGGAGGTCATCCAGCTGCGCCACGGTCGCTTCCGCGAGTCGGTGTTCGCCAAGAAGGGCGGCGACGCGCTGAAGAAGGTGTTCGAACGCGGCTTCACCGACTACCACTTCCAGGCGCACCTGTGGAAGCGCGACGCCAAGCTGATGCGCGCCGCGGTGATCGCCGAGGACAAGTCCTGCAAGGCGCTGATCGAGTCGCTGAGCGATCAGGACGTGGTCCGGCTGTTCCACGACGTCGGCGGCCACGACCACGAGGCGATCGTCGCCGCGTTCGAGCAGAGCAAGAAGGACAAGCGCCGGCCGACGCTGATCATCGCCCACACCGTCAAGGGCCGCGGCCTGCAGTGCGTCGCCGCCAACGGCAACCACTCGGCGATGCCCGAGGAGAGCGAAGTGGCCGCGATCCTGAAGGAGCACGGCCTGTCGCTCGAGCGCCCGTTCGCGCGCTTCGCGCCGACCAGCGACGAAGGCAGGTTCCTGACCCAGCGCGGCCTCGAGCTGCGTCTTGGCATCGAGGCGCTGGAAGCGCAGCGCGACGCCAACCGCGCGCGCGTCGCGGCGCAGATCGAGCAGCAGGGCGGCATGCCGGAGTCGCTCGACATCAACCTGAAGATGGCGCCGACCACGCACACGCAGTGGATGTGGGGCCAGCTCGCCGCCAAGCTCGTGCGCATCGGCGTCTACGACGAACTCGCCAAGGCCGGCAAGGAACAGAAGGCCGGCAAGGCGCCGACGCCCGACGAAGCGAAGTGGAACCCGCTCGCCGACCTGATGATGACGATGGCGCCGGACGTCGGCACGTCGACCAACATCAACCCGGCGATGGACGAGAAGATCTTCGGGCCCAAGCACGACGAGAACTGGGAGAGCAAGCTCGACCTGCACGAGCGCCTGCGCCCGGAGCTGGCGCCGACCGACGAGGCGTGGACGCGGCACATCCGCTTCGAGATCGCCGAGGCCAACTGCATGTCGGCGCTCGGCAGCTTCGGCAAGATGGGCTACTTCGTCGGCATCCCCTTCCTGCCGCTGATGACGGTCTACGACTTCTTCATCAAGCGCGCGCTCGACCAGCTGTACTACAACCTCTACTGGGGCTCGTCGTTCGTGCTGGTCGGCACGCCGAGCGGCATCACGCTCGCCCCCGAGGGCGCGCAGCACAGCTGGAAGAGCGACATCCAGATCCCGAACCTGATCACCTGGGAGCCGGCGTTCGCGATCGAGATGGAGTGGATCCTGTGCGACGCGATCCGCCGCCACTTCGCCGGCGACAACAAGGGCCGCAGCGGTGTGCTGATCCGCGCGGTGACGCGCGCGCTGCACCAGAACCAGCTGCTCGAGTGGCTGAAGAAGCAGGCGCGCTGGAAGCGCGAGATGCCGGCCGGCGCCGAGCTCGGCCTGACCGCGCAGGACGGCGGCCTGCACGAAGCCGAGGTGCCGCACGCACCCGACGCCGAGATCCTGGCGTCGCTGAAGCACGACGTGCTGGCCGGCGGCTACCGCCTGATCGACTGGCGCGGCTACCGCGGCTACCAGCCGGGCGAGAACGTCGTCGAACTGTTCGTCATGGGCGCCCTGGTGCCCGAGGCGATCGGCGCCTCCCAGCTGCTGCTCGACCGCGGTGTCTACGCCAACGTCACCGTCGTCACCTCGCCGGACCTGCTGTGCGGCGAGATGGCGCGCAAGACCGACTTCCGGCACCTGGTGCAGACGCTCGGCGTCACCGGCAAGCTGCACCTGCGCCCCGCCGGCGGCAAGAGCGGCCCGCTCGGCCCGGGCGACGCCATCGACCTCGCCGGCCGCCGCGTGCCGATCGTGTCGGTGCACGACGGCGAGATCGGCCTGCTCGACAACCTCGGTTCGATCGTCGGCGTGCCGCAGCTCGCCAAGGCGGTCGTCAAGTTCAGCAAGTCGGGCACGCCGGCGCACATCTTCCAGTACCACGGCCTGCACCCGGCCGGCATCGCCGACGCCTGCGGCCAGGCGCTGGCGCAGACGGCGATGGAGCACGTGCAGCTGCACCCCGAGGCCGTGGCGCTGCTGCGCAACCAGAAGGCTCCCGCCGGCGACTGGCGCGAGCTGTGGCCGAATCCCGTGTAGTCCGGCCGCCGTGTCGTAGAGACGGCGTGAACAAGCGCGCGTCGCAGCGAGCGTCGCGCGCCGAGCCCTGAGGACGAAGCCGCCGATGACCGCCTATCCGCCGTTCGCTCCCCGCCGCCAGAGTCCCCTGCCGCTGCTGATGGCAGGCGCCGCCTTCGTGCTGGCGAGCTACCTGCTGCTCGACCGCGGCGGCTGGTTCACGCCGGCACCGAGCGCCGAGCCGCGCGCGGTGGCGCCGCGCGGCGACCTCGCAGCGCTCGAGCAGACGTTCGTCGAGGTGTTCGAACGCTGCTCGCCGTCGGTCGCGCACATCAACACCAGCTCGCTGGTGCGCACGCGCTACGGCGGCGTCGCGCAGACGCAGGGCTCGGGCAGCGGCTTCGTCTGGGACAAGAGCGGCATCGTCGTCACCAACCACCACGTCGTCGCCAACGCGCGCGAGGTGCAGGTCACGGTCGCCGGCAAGAACTTCCGCGCCGACGTGCTGGCGTCGTCGCCGAACCACGACCTCGCCGTGCTGCGCCTGCGCGGCAAGGTCGACGCGCTGCAGCCGCTCGCCATCGGCACGTCGGCGGACCTGAAGGTCGGCCAGACCGCGATCGCGATCGGCAACCCGTTCGGCTTCGACCAGACGATGACGACCGGCATCGTCAGCGCGCTGAACCGCACGATCGAGACCAACGAGAACCAGAACCTGATGCACGGCCTGATCCAGGTCGACGCCGCGATCAACCCCGGCAACTCCGGCGGCCCGCTGCTCGACTCGGCCGGCCGGCTGATCGGCGTCACCACCGCGATCTACTCGCCGAGCGGCGCTTCGGCGGGCATCGGCTTCGCGGTGCCGGTCGACACCGTCAACGCCATCGTGCCGCGCCTGCTCGGCGGCAAGTCGACGACGGCGATCCTCGGCGTGAAGGGCGCCTACGACTACCCGGCCTACCGGCTCGATCCCGACCTCGGCTTCGCCTCGGGCGCCATCGTCACCGAAGTGCAGGACGGCTACGGCGCCGCCGCCGCCGGCCTGCGGCCGTTCCGCATCCGCCCGACGCAGCGCGGCGAGGTCGTCGAGCAGTACGGCGACGTCATCGTCGCCATCGACGACAAGCCGGTGCGCAGCTTCGACGAACTGCCGCGCGCGCTGTCGAGCCGCAAGCCCGGCGACGTCGTGCGCGTGCTGGCGGTGCGCGGCCTGCCCGACCGTCCGGAGACGGTGGAGCTGCGCGTGCAGCTGTCGGCGCAGGGCGAAGGCGTTCGCTCGGGCACCTGAGCAGAGCAACCAGCGCGTCCCCCTCGCCGTGGTCGAAGGTTGACCGCGCGCTCCTTGCCGGTGGACAGTTGGCGCCCATCGCGGCCGACACCACGCCTTGACGCCATTCGCCAGCGAACCGAGCCGTCGTGGGCACGTTCGTTGCGGCCGCACCCCCGAGCCCACCATGAACCAACGATCCCGCTCCGTCCTGCCCTTGTTCGCACTGGCCCTCGCCGCGGCGATCCCCGCACAAACGCCGCCGCCCGCGGCGCAAGCACCGGCACCCGCACTCTCCGAAGCACGCGCGAAGGGCCTCGCCTGGCTGCTGCAGCAACAGCAGGACGGCGTGTTCGTCGTCCAGATGGGCGGCCGCGAGATGCGCGATCCGGGACTCTCGGCGTTCGGGCTGATGGCGCTGCAGACGAAGCCGAAGGCGCTGCGCACCGCCGACGAACAGAAGGTCGTCGACCAGGGCATCACCTGGCTGCTGACGCAGCAGAACGAGGACGGCACGTTCGGCCAGCGCCAGCCGAACTACGTCACCTGCGTCGCCGTCGGTGCCTTGACCCGCGCCGCCAATCCCGCGCACGAGCCGGTGCTGAAGAAGGCGCAGCGCAGCATCCTCGCCTTCCAGCATCTCGAGAGCACCGGCCACAGCCCGAGCGATCCGGACTACGGCTCGATCGGCTACGACGCCAAATCGCGCGGCGACCTCAGCAACCTGCACTTCTCGCTCGATGCGCTGCGCGCCACCGGACTGCCGGCGGACCACGAGGCGCTGCAGAAGGCGCTCGTGTTCCTGCAGCGCACCCAGAACCTGAAGAGCGTGAACGACTATCGCGCCAAGACCGACGGCTCGGTCGAAGGCGGCGAGAAGGGGGCTCTGGTCGAAGCGATCGCCGGCGACGACGGCGGCGCGGTCTACTTCCCCGGCAACAGCCCGGCCGGCTACGTGAAGAACCCCGACGGCACGGTGGTGCCGCGCAGCTACGGCTCGATGACCTATGCGCTGCTGAAGGCCTACACGCTCGCCGGCGTCAAGAAGGACGATCCGCGCGTGCAGGCCGCGGTGCGCTGGATCGGCGAGCACTGGGACCTCACCGGCAATCCGGGCAACTACGACCCGAAGAACGAGAAGGCCAAGTTCGACGGGCAGTTCTACAGCTATGTGTTGTTGGCGCAGGCGCTCGACGCCGCCGGCCTCGACGAGGTGGCGACCAAGGACAAGGACGGCAAGGCGGTGATGGTGAAGTGGCGCCCGGCGCTGAAGCAGCAGCTGGAGAGCATGCAGCAGGCGGACGGTTCGTGGGTCAACACCGGCAGCCCGCGCTTCTTCGAGAACGTGCCGCTGCTGTGCACCAGCTACGCGCTGGTCGCGCTCGAGCTCTGCCGAAACTGATCGCTCCAGTGTTGCTGGCGCCGTAACTCGTGGATCCACCGTCGGCGCCCCGGCGGGCGCGGCGGCAACAACACTGGACCGATCACTGCCGGGCCCGGGACAGCCAGCCGCGCGGCAGACCGCATTGCACGAGCTGCTCCTTCTGCGCCTTCGCCAGCCGCTTGATGCGCGCCTCGAGCTTCAGTGCGACGCTGCGCGAACCGACCTTGCGGGTGAAGGCGAGCTGCAGCGGCCCGCGGCCGCGCAAGGCCTTGGCGCCGCGGCCCTGTTCGTGTTGCTGAAGGCGGCGCGGGAGGTTGTTGGTGATGCCGGTGTAGAGCGCGCCGTCGCCGGTGCGGATCAGGTAGATCGACCAGGGTGGAGTGGTGCTGCGCGCGGGCATCGAGTGCTTGCGGATGGTCTTCCCAGCAGGCGTTGGATGCACGCGTGGAACCCCGCGAGCTGCGGATGTCGGGCATCTCACCCATGCCTCCGATGGTTGACGGACGGCTGACCTGGGCTACCGTGCAACCAACTGCGGACGGAATATAGAAGGCAGTGTCTCTAGTCCGCTGGGGCCGTCCCCCTGGCAGAGTTCTGCGTCCCATCAGCGAGCAGAAGGAAGAATGATGAGATCGGTTCTCGCAGCTCTCAGCTTCTCGACGCTCGTAGCCGCTGGGTTGTTCCCCTTCCGCATGCCACTGCCGCCGATCAACGGAATCGCGATCTTCTCCGTCCAGTTGATCTGTCTGGCCAACTGCACGGCCGACTTCACGGCCAGCCCAGCGCTCTTCTTCGGGATCTGAGTCGAGCGCCCCCCGCCTGGCGGGGGGCAGCATTGGAGAACCGACCATGAACACGACGGCGTCTAGCCTGCTGGTATTGGCTCTCGCTGCAGGCCCCCTGCTAGCACAAAGCAGCATCCGGTCCTGGGGGCAGATGTGTTACGACACCGAAGCTGCCGAGGGCGGCATAGTACACATCGACGCGGAAGAACTTGGGACTGCGATGCTCCGTAGCGACGGCAGGATCTTCCTCAGCGGTGGCAGCACTACTGTGTCCTTGACCTCAGCTCCGGCGCTAGCACCTGGACGCCGCTATGTCGATGTCAGCATAAGTGACTCCGGGGTAGTGGCAGTTGTTGACGATGGATCGATTGTATCCTGGTGCACGATTAACAATTCGCCCCCGATTCCATGGCTGCCACCGGCCCCTACGCCACCAATCGGAACCCAATATGTTGATGTAGAGGCTGGCTACCGCTTCGCTGTGGCACGACGTTCAGATGGCGAGATCGTCGCCTGGGGCAACAACCAGGCCGGCCAATGCAACGTGCCCCCCATGCCCCAGGGAAGTTCTGCACTTGCGATTTCCGTCTTCATCACCACTTGCTGTGCATGCCTCGATGACGGCTCGCTCCTGTTCTGGGGAGACTTGAGTAGGGGGCAAGATCAGGTCATGCCCTTGCCCCCGGGACGACAGTATAGGTCGGTAAGCCTCGGGTGGGACTTCGTCTACGCTCTACGTGATGACGGACATGTCATAGCTTGGGGCGACAACAGCTACGGCCAGTTGAACATCCCTTCGCTTCCGGCGAGCGTCGTGTATGCCGACGTCGCTGCCGGCGCAGACCACGGAGTTGCCTGCCGAAGCGATGGTGCGGTCGTCACCTGGGGTGCCAACTACTATGGCCAATGCGACGTGCCACCTATGCCGAGCGGGAGCTACTGCCGCCGTGTAGCCGCCGGTGCCTACCACTCGATCGCCTTGCTATCCGACGGACATTGGCTCGGCTGGGGAGACAACGGGTCCAATGCAGCGAGCACGCCGAGACTCAGCTCGTCCGCCGCACCCAGGACCAGCCTACGGTGGACAGCCATCGCCCGCGGCGATTACCACAACGCAGCAGTACGATCGGACGGCTCCCTGGCTGCTTGGGGATACGACGTTGCAGGCCAGAGCAGTCCACCCCAGTCGATCCTGACGCGGCGCTTCGCCCAGGTCTCGTGTGGCTCGCTCCACTCCCTTGCCCGCACGTTCGACGGGCAGGTCTTCGCCTGGGGCAGCAACACCTGGGGCCAGTCTTCGGTCCCGCCGCTGCCGGCAGGGACCACATACACGGACATGGCGACAGGCTTTTCTCACAGCCTGCTCCTTCGCTCCGACGGGCAGGCCGTTGCCTTCGGTGCCAATCTGTCCGGCAGCACTGTCGTCCCTGCGCTTCCGCCGGGAATGCACTACACGATGTGCGATGCCCGTTACGCCAACTCCGCACTACTTCGTTCCGACGGAATGATCGTCGTGTTCGGGCAAGCAGCGGGCTCAGCCCAAGTCCCACCGCCACCGCCAGTGGGATGGGAGTATGTGGCCATCGGCCTTGGTCATGGCCGCACCGCTGTCATTCGCTCCGACGGCTCCGGCGATTGGTGGGGAGCGGTGACCTCGACCAACCAGTATTGGAGACCACTGCCCCAGCTACCCCCCGGTGTCTACTTCGTCGAGGTCGACGCCAATGACAACGTGGTTGCTTGGCGGAGCTCGGACGGCGCCGTCTCGGTGTCCGGATGGTGCAGCCGCAGGGAGGACATGGTTCCGCCGCTGGACCCGGGCACGTCCTACCTGGAGATCTCTTCGAACTTCCTGTCCGTCGCCGCCCGCGTTGGCGCCCAGAGCACCTACGTCGGCTTCCACCCCGGCTGCAGCGGCACCCTCCCCGCCACCCGTCTCGTGCCGCGCGACACCCCAAAGATCGGCAAGCCCCTCAAGATCACCCTGTTCGACCTGCCCGTCGACATCGCCCTGCTCGCCATGGGCTTCGGCAAGCCCGCGGCACCCGTGTCCCTCCAAGCCTTCGGCATGCCCGGCTGCAGCCTCGCCATCAACCCCGACGCCATCGCCGGCCTCGTCGGCGCCAACCACCAGGCTCGGTTCGAACTGCCCATCCCCAACAAGCCGCCGCTGGTCGGCCTTCGCTTCTACCACCAGGCCCTCGTGCTCGATCCGGGTGCCAACGGCTTCGGCGCAGTCACCTCGGACGCGGCCGAAGGCGTCATCGGCTACCCGTAGCGCGGCGCGGTCAGCCGACTTCGGCGGGCGGCGTCGGCTCGGCGGCGGCAACGGCACGTGGCGCCAGCGAAGCGGCGGAGATGGGAACGGCCACCGCGACGAAGGGCAGACCGCGCCAGCGCCGCGGCAGCAGCGCGTCCGGCACCGCGAGCCAGCCACCGACGACCAGCGCGCCGAACACGAGCCAGCTGAGCAGTTCGTCGGCCAGCAGCCCGAAGCCCTCGCCGGCGCCGCCGAGCAGCGACCGCAGCCCAGCGCGCCAGCTCATGCTCCACAGCAGCAGCACAACGGCTGCCAAGGTCGCGCGCGCGCACCACCGCCAGCGGCCGCGCAGCGCCGCCGACCAGAGGCACAACTGCGGCAGGGACGGCAGCAGGAACATCAGGCGATAGTCGAAGCTGCTGCCGAGGCAGAACGAGCCGACGTAGACCGCGGCGCCGGCGCGAAAGCCCATCGCGACCGCCGCCAGCTCGCGGCGCCGGGATCCACGATCGCCCCCGACGGTGATGTCGGCATCGGGAGCGCCATCGGTTTCCCCATCGCCCAGCGGCAAGCGGATGCGCGTGCGCAACCAGCCACCGGCGGCGAACAGCAGCAGCGCCGCACCGATCGCGAGGCCGAGCAGGAGCGGCAGCGAGGCGCCGTTCTTCGCCAAGGTCACCGCCGCCTGGTCGATGCCGTAGCCGATGCGGTTCCAGTGGAACGTGCCGGCGCGGATCTTCGCCAGGTCGCCGAACGTCGCGGCGACGTAGCCGGCGAACAGTGCGGCGGCGACGAGGCCGGCGCGGCGTTGCCGCAGGTTGCCGGCGACGAAGCCGAACAGCGCGAACGCCGGGAACAACTTCGCCACGGCAGCGAGCAGCACGACGGCGGCGGCGACGTTCGGCCGGGCCGCGGCGAGCCACAGCGCAACGGCGGTCAGGCCGAAAGCGAACAGGTCGCTGTTGCCGCGCTCGAGGCCGAGCCAGACTGCCGGCGACCACACGGCGAGGGCCAGCAGCGCCCCCTGCGCCCGGGTGCGGACCAGCGATGCGAGCGACAAGGCGCCTGCGGCGAACACGAGGAAGAAGCCGGCCAGCAGCCACGGTGTGTGCTCGGGACGCAGCCCGAGCCAGGCCAGCGCGAGCCAGACGCGCGGGTAGTTCAGCGGCCGGCCCAGCACGTCGCCGGGGTTCTGCTGCAGCGGATCCAGGCCCTGCGCCAGCGAGACCGAGGCTCCGCTGATCGTGCGGGCATCGATGCCGGGCGGCTGCATCGTCGGCACCCCCAGCAGGTGCAGCGCCCCGGTCCCCCCGAGCCCGAACAGCCCGACCAGGGTCGACACGAGAGCCCCGACCGCCGCGGCCAGAAGCACGCGGCCGGAGTGCGGCACGGAAGAACCGATGGCATGGGCCATTTCGCACGACCGACGAGGTCGCGGCAGCATGCCCCCGTGGCGGGAGCCCCACCATGCGCACCGGAAGAAGATTGCGAGCGCCACTGTGCGCAGGCCGCCGACCAGGAGACATTGCTGACCCCGTTGCCATCGCCCACTCGATCCCTAAGCAGCGGGTCGCTCCGCTCCTCCACCCCTCACTCCCGAGGACTCATGCTGCGTAGAACGCTCGCTCTGGCCGCGCTCGCTGTGCCCGCCCTGGCCCAGTCCAATGCCGTGCCCGGTCTCGACATCCTGATGTACGACCTGACCGACCTCGCCTTCATGGGGCGCCGCGGCCCGGCGTTCCCGAACGGCGAGTCCGGCTTCATGGTCGGCCACTCGTGGTGCAACACCGGCACCGTCAACCTGCCGTGGGCCTCGGAAGTCGGCGGCATCATGGTCGACCAGTTCCCGCGCATCTCGTTCCTGCTGGTGCGCGAGAGCAACGGCCGCATGGTGCAGATCTCCGGCCGCAGCTTCTGCAAGTACTCGCCGACGGCGTTCAACTTCTCGACCGGCCCGTGCCTGCCGTGCAACGTCACCGGCGGCTCGTTCTTCTTCGTCGGCTGCTCGGACACCTACGGCAGCGGCATCAACAGCAGCCAGTTCGCCCTCGGCCCGAGCGAGGAGCTCAACCCGTGGCTCGGCACGTGGAACGTCGCCGGCAGCTACTTCGACCGCGGCGACCCCGCGGCGGTGGGCGCGGCCGGCGTCGACTCGGTGCGCTCGCTGACGTTCCAGCAGGTGCAGGCGTTCGACGCGGTCAAGAACCGCATCGCCGTGCGCGACGGCGAGATCCTCGCCGGCGCAACCTACTACGCGCAGGTGCAGGCGGTCGTGCAGGGTGAGCCGGCGATCGAGCGCGACAACAACATCAGCAACCGCCAGGTCGGCATCAGCGGCAGCGGCGGCACCTGGACGACCAACACGATCGGCAGCTCGCAGAACGGCTCGGTGCTGACGCGCTGGTCCGGTGCGACCTCCAATCGCAACAGCAACGGCACCGACGACGGCAGCTTCGTCGTCGCGGTGAAGACGTCGGGCCCGACGGCCGGCCTCTACCACTACGAGTACGCGATCCACAACCTCGACAACCACCGCGGTGGCGCGTCGTTCCGCATCCCGGTCGCACCGGGCGCGATCGTGGCGAACGCCGGCTTCCGCGACCTCGACACCAACCCGCTGAACGACTGGACCTTCAGCCAGGTCGGCAACGAGGTGGTGTTCACCGCGGTCGGCACCAACTCGCTCGACTGGAACACGATCTACAACTGCTGGTTCGACTGCTCGATCGCGCCGGGCGCTGGCTCGATGACGATCGACCAGGCGCGGCCGGGCACCGGCGCGCTCAACGTCGCGGTGGCGAGCCGGGTCCCGAGCGGCCTCGCGTTCGCGAACAAGTTCCAGGTCGGCGGCTCGTGCGGCAACTGCACCGGCACCTACTACGAGCTGTTCACGGCGGCGAACCTGTTCGACCTGAACGGCGCCTCGACGACGGCGACGCTGCAGAACGGCACCTACACGGTCGCCAACTCGTCGGTCGCGTTCGTGCCGGCTGCCGGCCAGAACCTCGGCCTCGGCCTCAGCGGCCAGACGACGGTGACGCTGCCGTTCGCGCTGCCCTACCCGGGTGGCACGACGACGCAGCTGCAGGTCGTGTCGAGCGGCTTCGTCTCGCCCGGCGCGCCGAACCTCGTGCAGCTGCTGCCGACCGCGCTGCAGCTGATGCAGGGCCAGCCGCGCTGGGCCGGGCTGTGGACGCTGATGAACCCGAGCGCGACGAGCGCCAACAACGTCTGGTTCGACGCCAACGCGCAGCGCGCCATCCTGACGTGGAATGCCGTGCCGCTGCTCGGCACGACGGGCAACAACACGTTCCAGATCCAGTTCTTCCCGAACGGCACCGTGCACACGGTCTTCCAGAGCATCGCGCCGTCGTCGTTCGCGAAGATGACCGGCTGGAGCACCGGCGGCAACTTCACCGACCCGGGCTCGCGCAACCTGTCGGCGACGACGTCGCCGTTCACGCTGTGCCCGAACCCGTTCGACGGGCTGTCGCTCGACGCCAGCGCCAACCCGGTGCTGGGCACGACGGTGCAGTGGCAGATCGCCGGCATCCCCGGCGCCACCGGCTGGGCGGCCCTGATGCGCTCGCTGACGCAGGCGACGCCGCCGGTCGACCTGACGGCCATCGGCATGCCGGGCTGCTTCGCACACGTCGTCGACCCGGTCGCGACGTTCGTGCTGGCGCCGGGCGCGTCGGTCAACGTGCCGGAGTCGCTGCCGTCGAGCACCAACCTGATCGGGCTCAACCTGGTCGGCCAGGCGATCGCCTTCAACCCGCCGCTGAACGCGCTGGGCCTCGTCGCGAGCAACGCGACGGTGTTGTCGCTCGGCCTGTGACCTGACTCCGCGCGCGGCCAGCCCGCGCGTGTCGAGTCCATCGCCGGATGCCGGCGCCGGATCCTGGCGCCAGGGCCCGGTGCCAGCACCGGTGGCAGCGGTGCGAGGTAGGGTTGCCCGATTCCCTCCCGCTGCCCACTTTCGGCCGGCCGGCCAAGGCCTTTCAGCGCCTGTAGGGCACCGATCCGCACTTCCCCTATGCACACACGCTCCGTCCTTCTCGTCGCCATCGCGCTGGTGACGGCCCCGTTCGCCTCGGCGCAATGGCTCCAGCGCACTCCCGTTACCTCGCCCACGGCCCGCACCGCCTCCGCGATGGCGTTCGTGCCGCAGAACGCGGGGCTCGTGCTGTTCGGCGGCAGCGCGCCGCTGGTCAACAACCAGACCTGGGTCTACGACGGCACCGACTGGGCGCTGCTGACGCCGACGACGTCGCCGACGGGGCGCTTTGGCGCACAGCTCGTCTACGACGTGGCGCGCGGCGTCGCCGTGCTCTACGGCGGCCTCGCGTCGAACATCAGCATCCCGGCGCCGAACAGCGACACCTGGGAGTGGGACGGCACCGACTGGACGCAGCGCACGAACGTCGGCAGCGCCGGCCCGCGCTACCGCTACGGCGCCAGCTACGACCTCGGCCGCGGCAAGGTGGTGATCTTCGGCGGCGCCACGACGCAGCTGCTGAGCCCGCCGACCAACCAGACGTGGGAGTACGACGGCACGACGTGGCTGCAGATCACCACCACCGGCAACCCCGGCGGCCGCGATCGCCCGGCGATGTGCTACATGCCCTCGCTGGCGAAGACGGTGCTGTTCGGCGGCTCGAACGGCAGCAGCCTCACCGACCAGACGTGGGTCTACGACGGCAACACGGCGACCTGGACGCAGCTCGTGATCGCCGGCCCGAAGCCGACGGCGCGCAGCTCCGCGGTGATGGTCTACGACGGCGCGCGCGACCTGTGCGTGCTGCACGGCGGCCAGAACGCGGCGAGCATCTTCGCCGACACGTGGACGTTCGACGGCACGCGCTGGACGCAGTCGGACTCGGCGACGCAGACGATCCGCGACCACGCGATGGCGTTCTCGCCGATCAGCAACCAGGTGGTCAAGTTCGGCGGCTTCGTGGCGGCGCCGAACACGACGTCGAACCAGACGTGGGAACTCGGCGGCGCGGGCTTCGGCGTCGGCTGCGCTGGCACCAACGGCGTGCCGTCGCTGGTCGCCGCCAACGCGGCGGTGATCGGCCAGCCGCTGAACTTCAACGTCACCGGCCTCGAGCCGTCGATCAACCTCGGCTTCCTGGTGCTCGGCTTCGGCAAGCTGCCGGGCATCGACCTCGGCTTCCTCGGCATGCCGGGTTGCCTCGCCTACACGAGCCCGGACGTGCTGCTGCCGGTCGCCGGCGCCGCCGGTGCGGCCACGTGGAACTGGCCGAGCGTCGCCGGCCCGTTCGGCGGGTTCTTCTACGCGCAGCTGCTGAGCCTCGATCCGACGGCGAACGCGTTCGGCTTCACGACGTCGAACGCGCTCTACGCGACGCTGACGAACTGAGCGCGCGCGCGGCGTGGCGGCGGCGGTGCGACTGCGTCAGTTCACGTGGTCGCGCCAGCTGGCGCACAAGCGCTGCTGCTCGTCGAACACCAGCAGGTAGACGTCGTAGCCCATGAAGCCAAAGTGGCGATGGGCTTCGACGACGCGGCCGACGCGCAGTGCCAGCAGCATCGCGTCGCCGTCGATGCCGCCGCGCTCGAAGGCGAGCTGCAGCAGCCGACTGGCGCGCGCTTCGACCCATTCGGACCGCGAGACGCTGCCGCCGTCTGCGAGCTGCGCCACCGTGTCGTCGTAGGTCGCACCCAGCATCAGGTCGGTCGGCCCGGGCTTGGCGCCGAGCACGGCGGAGAGGCAGCCGGAGGGCAGCAAGCAAGCCAGAGCGGCGATCGCGGCGAGTCTTCGTCCCATGGCGCGCGGAGCATGCCCGCGGCCATTGGCGAGAACAAGCGAAGCGAACTCCGCCGGCGTCGCGGTTGCCGCGCTTCGGCGATGCGGAGCACCAGGGGCACGAGTCCCCGTTCGCCGATTCCTGCCGAATCAAGATCACGGCTCGCGTGCGCGCGCCGGCCGTCGGCCTCGGCGCCGTTCCACTCGCAGCCAGCACCATCGTGCGCCCACGACCGCACCTCGCCATGATGCCCCCACTCGTCGCATGAAGAAGCCCACCTTGCCGCGTCTCGGCGAAGCCCTGCGCACGCTGCGGAAGAAGCACCACGCGCGCCATTCGCCGACCGGATTCGACATCGCGCTCGCCGATCGCATCGCGCTGCTCGACGGTGCGCGTTGGGACCACGCCGCGGCGGCCGGCGGCTTCCATCTGCGCCGCGACTACCTGGCGCTGGTCGAACGGCACGGGCCGGAGCAGATCACGCCGTGCTACGCGCTGGTCGCGCGCGGCGACGAACCGGTGGCCGCGGTCGCCGCGCAGTGGCTCGACTTCCACGGCGATCGGCTGGGGCGCAGCGCCGCGCCCGCCACGAGCCCGGCCAACAGCGCGAACGCTGCAGCGCCGGCGAGTGCCGCGAAGAAGGACGGGAAGGAACGTGTGCCGCTCGGCAAGCGCCTGCTGCAGCCGCTGGCGCGCAAGGCGCTGGACCGCGTGCGCCAGCGGGTGCTCGTATGCGGCAACCTGCTGTCGTGGGGCAACCATGGCGTCTCGTTCGCGCCCGACGTCGATCCGGCCGAGGCGTGGCCCGCGGTCGGCGAAGCGCTCTACCGCCTGCGCCGCGCGGCGAAGCTCGAAGGCCAGGCCGACTTCGTCGTCGTCAAGGACGTCACCACCGCCGAAGCGCCGCACTTTGCACCGATGGAGCTGCTCGGCTATCGCCGCGTCGAAACCGAGCCGGACATGGTGCTCGACCTGCCGCCGGAGTGGCGTTCGTTCGACGACTACCTCGGTGCACTCGGCAGCAAGTACCGCAAGGCCGGCAAGCGCATCCGCGACGACGTCACCAGCGGCGGCTTCACGCTCACTCCGCTGCCGTGGCGCGACGTGCCGACACACGCCGAACGCCTGCAGCAGCTCTACGAACAGGTGCACGGCAACGCACCGATCCGGCTGGCGACGCTGCAGGCGCCGTTCTGGCCGGCGTTCGCCGCATGTGCTGGCGACGCGCTGCAGACCACGGTCGTGCGCCGCGGCGAGCAGCTGGTCGGCTTCGTCAACACGCTGCGCGACGGCGACACCGCGATCGGCTACCAGATCGGCTTCGACCGCAGCGCCGCGACCGAGGCGCCGATCTACCTGCGGCTGCTGCAGGCGACGATCGAGAGCGCGCTGCAGTTCGGCTGCCGCCGCTTGTCGCTCGGTCGCACCGCGCTCGAACCGAAGGCGCGCCTCGGCGCGTCGCCGCAGCCGATCGAGCTGTGGCTGCGCCACCGCATCCCGGCGCTGAACATGCTGGTGAAGGGCCTCGTCGGCCACGTACACCACGACGAAGCGCCGGATCGCAACCCGTTCGGGTGAGCGTTCCCGGGGGCGGCGGAGATTCCTGCCGAATCAAGTCGCGCCGCCGCCGCGACGCGCGCGCGAACGTCCGCCCGTCACGTCACCGGCCCACGCCCACGCCGCCGCCGCATCGCCGCGTCCGTCA
>VYME01000299.1_pt1 | contig 19130 bp, 14 predicted proteins | sample 5115281 | NCBI WGS metagenome assembly VYME01 (sample SAMN12291780, study PRJNA351875) | freshwater metagenome | isolation source: freshwater lake | place: USA: Michigan, Wintergreen Lake | collected 2013-08-08
GACCTTGCGCGCGCACCCTCGCCGGCACCGCCAGCGCCGCGTCCGACGTCTGCAGCACCGCGACCGCCGACCACAAGCGTGCGGCGGCGTCGAGCTCTTCCGGATGCGCATCGAGCCACGCCACCAGTGCCGCGTCGTCGAACGGATCCCTGCGCGCATCCAGGCACGCGTGCAGACGCACTTCGAACTCGCTGCGGTTCATCGTTCCTCCGGGCCCGCGGCGAGCCGCTGCCGCGCGCGGTGCAGATGCGATTTCACGGTGTTGACGGGCAGCGCGTGGCGCTCGGCCAGTTCGCGCAGCGACAAGCCGTCGCGGTGGAAGCCGAGCAGCAGTTCGCGCTCGATCGCCGGCAGCGCCGCCAGCGAACGCGCGACCTCGTCGCGCAGTTCGACCGGGCACGGCGCACTCGGCGCCGGCAGTGCGTCCGGTTCGGTGGCACTGCCGGCCACCACCCGCCGCCGCCGCGCGCGGTGGTCGCAGAACGTGCGGAACGCCGCCTGCAGCAGCCAGCCCTCGGCATTGCCGTCGGGGTCGAACGACGCCCGCAGCCGCCAGACCTTCGCCAGCGTCTCCTGCAGCACGTCCTCGGCGTCGGTGTTCGCCCCGCACAACCGCCGCAGGAAGCCGAGCAGCCGTTCGCGGTGCTGCTGCAGCAGCGCAGCGAACCGGGTCTCGAAGGCTTCGGTCGGCATCGGGCGGAGGGCCATGCGGCGACCGTCTCTACCACTGCGCGGGTGGTGGAAGTTGCAGAGGGCACGGATTCGTTCCGGCGACCGACCCCGACAGAGGATCTCCACGAGCGACTCGAGGGTCCCCCTTGCCGGCATCCACCACGAGTTATAACTTCGGTGGCAACATGGAACTCAAGGTGCGCAAGATCGGCAACTCGTACGGCGTCATCCTGCCGGCCGAGGTCCTGAAGGCCCTGCAGGTGAAGGAAGGAGGCGTGCTGACACTGCTGCCGCACGGCAACGGCTTCCAGCTGTCCGCCGAAGACGCCGAGTTCGACGAGCAGATGGCCGTCGCCCGCTCGTTGATCGCCCGCTACGGCGCGACCCTGCGCGAGCTCGCCAAGTGAAGGAGCCGAGCTGGCTGCTGCAAGCCGCCGTTCTGGCGCTGCACGCCGAATGCCTGCGGGCCTTCGGCGGCTCGGATGGTGTGCGCGACCATGGCCTGCTCGAGTCGGCCCTGGCCCGCCCACAGCACCTGTTCCACTACGAACAGGCGGACCTGTGCCGGCTCGCCGCCGCCTACGGCCACGGCATCGCGAAGAACCACCCATTCGTCGACGGCAACAAGCGCACGGCCTTCCTCGCCACAACGGTGTTCCTCGAACGGAACGGGCTCGAGTTCACCGCGAGCCCGGCCCACGCCGCGGCGTTCGTGCTGGCACTCGCGGACGGCTCACTCGACGAACTCGGCTTCGCCGCGTGGCTGCGCGACACCACGCGTCGCCGTCGGGTCAGGAAGCAACCGGCCTACCGTCGGAAGAAGCGGAGCTGACGCCGCCCGACACCGGTAGGTCCGCCACCTGTAGGTTTGCGCCGCCGGCCTGTAGGTTTCGGCCATGCCGATCGCCCCCGAACACCAGGCCTGGCTCGACGCGCTGTCGCCGGGCCCGTTCCGCCACCTGTTCGACCACCTGCCGGGAACGCTGTTCTTCGCCAAGGATCGGCTGAGCCGCATCATGATGGGCAACCCGGCGTTCGTCGCGCGCTGCGGCTTCGAACGGGAAGAGCAGATCCTCGGGCTCACGGATGATGGTATCTTTCCGCCGCGCCTCGCCGAGAAGTACCGGCGCGACGACCGCACCGTCCTCCAGTCGAAGAAGCCCCTGCTGGGCATGATCGAGCTGTTCCCCAACGCCGAAGGCAGCCCCGAGTGGTTCGTCACCGACAAGCTGCCGCTGTTCGACCGCGACGGTCAGGTCTGCGGCGTCTGCGGCACCGTGCGCAGCTACGAGGAACAGCATGCGGCGATCGCGCCGTACCTCGAACTGGCGAACGTCGCCGAGCACCTGAAGCGCAACTTCCGCGACGCGCTCGACGCGAGCCGGCTGGCGAAGATGGCCGGCCTGTCGCTGCGCCAGTTCGGCCGCAAGTTCCGCAACACCTTCCAGAGCACGCCGCGCGACTACCTGATGCGCATGCGCATCCTGCACGCCTGCTCGCTGCTGGCCGAGACGCAGCTGCCGGTCACCGAGGTGGCGCTGCAGTCCGGCTTCTACGACCACAGCGACTTCGCGCGGCAGTTCCGGCGCCAGCTGGGCCAGTCGGCGTCGGAGTATCGCAGCACGCACCAGAACCGTTCGAACTGATCCCTCACGCACCACGATGACTTCGCAACCGCAACGCTCCCCCGTCGACAAGTTCACCTTCGGCCTGTGGACGGTCGGCTGGCAGGCGCGCGACCCGTTCGGCGACGCCACGCGCGCGCCGATCGACCCGGTCGAGATCGTCACCCGCCTCGCCGAACTCGGCGCCTACGGCGTGACCTTCCACGACGACGACCTGATCCCGTTCGGCAGCGACGACAAGGCGCGCGCCGGCCACATCGCGCGCTTCAAGCAGGCGCTCGAGCGCACTGGCATGAAGGTGCCGATGGCGACGACGAACCTGTTCACCCACCCGGTGTTCAAGGACGGCGCGTTCACCAGCAACGACCGCGAAGTGCGCCGCTTCGCGCTGCGCAAGGTGATGCGCAACCTCGACCTCGCCGCCGAGCTCGGGGCGCAGACGTACGTGTTCTGGGGCGGGCGCGAAGGCAGCGAGTACGACGTCGCCAAGGACGTGCGCACAGCACTCGACCGCTTCCGCGAAGGCCTCGACACGCTGACCAACTACTGCCGCGAACGCAGCTACAAGATCCGCTTCGCGCTCGAGCCGAAGCCGAACGAGCCGCGCGGCGACATCCTGCTGCCGACGATCGGCCACGCGCTCGCGTTCATCGACACGCTCGAGCACAGCGAGATGGTCGGCCTCAACCCCGAGGTCGGCCACGAGCAGATGGCCGGCCTGAACTTCGTGCACGGCATCGCGCAGGCGCTGTGGCACGGCAAGCTGTTCCACATCGACCTGAACGGCCAGCGCGGCATCAAGTACGACCAGGACCTGGTGTTCGGCCACGGCGACCTGGCGTCGGCCTTCTTCCTCGTCGACCTGCTGGAGACGTCGGGCTACGACGGCCCGCGCCACTTCGACTACAAGCCGTCGCGCACCGAGGACCTCGCCGGCGTGTGGGCGTCGGCGGCCGCGAACATGCGCATGTATCGCCTGCTGCGCGACCGCGCGGCGAAGTTCCGCCAGGACCCCGAGGTGCAGGCGGCGATGCGCGACAGCAAGCTCGCCGAACTGGGCCAGCCGACGCTCGGCAAGGGCGAATCGATCGCCGACCTGCTGCGCGACAAGAGCGCCTACGAGACGTTCGACGCCGACAAGGTGGGCAAGCGCGGCTGCGGCTTCGTGCGCCTGAACCAGTTGGCGATGGAACACCTGCTCGGCGCCCGCTGAAGTCCGCTGCCGGCGGTGCGCACCCGTGTGCCGCCCGCGTCCGCTCTCCCGCTCTCCCGCTCGTCCCTCTCCGCTCTCGTCTCCCTCGTCCCGCCATGAACATGCAACGCGACGGCATCACGCCGAACGCCGGCCGGCTGCTGTGGGCCGGCTTCTTCGCCATCCTCGCTGCCGGTGTCGGATTCAGCATCCGCGCCAACCTCGGCGGCCAGTGGCGCGCCGAGTTCGGCTTCACCGAGCAGCAGATCGGCGACATCGCCACGGCCGGCTTCCCCGGCTTCTGCTTCGGCATCATCGCCGGCGGCCTCGTCTGCGATCGCCTCGGCTATCGCGCGCTGGTGATGGCGGCGTTCGCGATGCACGTCGTCTCGGCGGTGACGACGTTCGCCGCCAAGGGCGACGGCGCCTACACGACGATGTGGTGGAGCACGTTCGTGTTCGGCCTCGGCAACGGCACGCTCGAAGCCGTCGCCAACCCGCTGGTGGCGACGCTGTTCCCGCAGCGCCGCACGCACTACCTGAACATCCTGCACGCCAGCTGGCCGCTCGGCCTCGTGTTCGGCGGCCTGCTGATGCTGGCGCTCGGCGACAGCCTGAGCTGGAAGGTGCTGCTGGCGCTGTTCCTGGTGCCGACCGTGCTCTACGGCGCGCTGTTCTTCGGCCAGCAGATGCCGAAGTCGGAGGCAACGCGAAGCGGCCTCGGCACCGGCGCGATGTTCGGCGACGTCGGCATCGCGGGCGGCCTCGTCATCTGCTTCCTGCTGAGCCAGTTCTTCGCCGGCAGCCTCGGCATGCCGAGCTGGGCCGGCTACGGCCTCGCCGGCGCCCTGCTGCTGGCGATCGGCGTGCTGACGCAGTTCGCGATCGGCTCGTGGCTGCTGTTCGCGCTGTTCGTGCTGCACATGCTGGTCGGCGCCGTCGAGCTCGGCACCGACTCGTGGATCAGCGGCATCACCGGCAACCTGCTGACGCCGCAGCAGGGCACGATCCTGTTCGTGTTCACGTCGGCGATCATGTTCGGCCTGCGCTTCTGCGCCGGCACCATCGAACGCCTCGGGCTGTCGCCGATCGGCATCCTGCTGACCAGCGCGATCCTCGCCTGTGCTGGCCTGCTGCTGACCGCCGGCATCGACTCGTTCGGCGTGGCCCTGCTCGCGCTCAGCGTCTACGCGATCGGCAAGACGTTCTTCTGGCCGACGATGCTGGCCGTCGCCAGCGATCGCTTCCCGCGCACCGGCGCCATCGCCATCAGCCTGATGGGCGGCATCGGCATGCTGTCGGCGGGCATCGTCGGCGGCCCGGGCCTCGGCTACGCGAAGGACCGCTTCGCCGGCGAAGAACTGCGGCGCGCCGACGCCGCGGTGCACGCGAAGTTCGTCGCCGAGAAGCCGAGCCAGTGGTTCGTGTTCGCGCCGGCGCAGGGCCTCGACGGCAAGAAGCGCAGCGAGGTGCAGGAACGCCTCGACACCGTGCGCAAGGAGCTCGCCGCGCAGAACGTCACCGACAGCGCCGCGGCGTTGGCGAAGCTCAGCGACGAGGACCAGAAGGTGCTGCGCGCCAGCATGGCCGCCGACCGGCAGACGCTGCGCGTCGACGCACTGATCCCGGCGGTGATGGCGGTGGTGTTCCTGCTGCTGGCGCTGTGGTTCAAGAGCCAGGGCGGCTACCGCGTGCTGCGCATCGGCAAGAACGGCGAAGTCGAAGCCGCCGACGGCTGAACGCACTCTTGCCCCGCGCGCGCTGCGTGGTGGTTCGGCTGGTGAAGCGCGGCGCCGGGCTGGCGGTCGCCGGCGCCCCGCATCGCTCCCACGGAACCAATGCGACGGGGCCTTGGGCGTCAGCTCGAGACCGGGCTCACCACGGGTGGCCGACGAGCCCGATAGCTGCGCCCGGAGAGAAATGGCGGCCGAAATGCCAAGAACGACCGACGCCGGCCATTCGGCGGTGCCCGCCTCGCTGCCGCAATGGCGCGCATGGCGGGACGGTCTGCTCGCGGCCCTGCTGGTCGGCACGATCGCCGGCGTCACCAATCTGTCGTTCCGCCACGCTGCCAGGAACGAGTTCGAACACGAACTCACGCGCGGCATGCAGAAGGTGGCGAATGCCGTCCTGGCGCAGCTGCCAGTCGACGAGCTCGCCCAGTTCGTGGCGACCGAACAGACCAACTCGCCGGCCTTCGACGCAATCGCGTTGCCGATGCGACGACTGCGCGACGCGATGCTTGACGTGCGCTACGTCTACGTGGCGAAGGTCGAAGGAGAGAAGGTCGTCTTCGTGCTCGACTGCACGGAGCCCGGGGACGGCGATGGCGACGGCCAGAACGACCAGGCGCAGGTCGGCGAGATCTACGAGGACGCGCCACCCGAGCTGCTCGATGCCTGGCGGACCGGCGAGATGCGCTGGACCAAGGACCCCTATTCGGACCGGTGGGGCACGTTCGTGTCGCTGTTCGCGCCGGTCCGCGACGGCAACGGCCGTGTCGTCGCCCTCGTCGGCATCGACACCGACCTGAAGGTGCACCAGGCCCGACTCGGCGTCATCGGCACGGCGGCGGACCAGGGTCTGTTGCTGGCGCTTCTCGCCGGTTCGCTGGTGGCAGCCGGCGTCGTCGCGCTCCGCCGTGCGAGCCTGCGATCCGAGTGGGCGCGCGCCGTGGCACTCGGCGAACTGCGCGCCGCCAAGTCGGCGGCGGAAGCGGCGAGCGCCGCGAAGAGTTCCCACATCGACGCGCTGGAAGCAGCCCGATCCCAGCTCCTGGACGTCGCCGAAGGCGTCTCGGTGAACCGTGGCGACCAGTTCCTGCAGCATCTCGTGCTGTCGATGGCGCGCGTGCTCGGCGCCGATTTCGCCCTGGTCGGAGAACTCGTCAACGACGGCTCGGCGAAGGTCCGGGCGCGCGTCAACTGCAGCAACGGCCAGATCGTCGCCCCCATCGAATACGAGACCGTGGGCACGCCGTGCGAGCTGGTCCTCGCCGACGGCAGCGAGCAATTCGTCGTCACCGACGGCGTCGCCGAGCGCTTTCCGCGCGACACCATGCTGGCCGAGGGCGGCATGCGTTCGTATGCCGGCTGGGCGATGCGGGACGGCCAAGGCCGCCTGCTGGGGCTGCTGGCGATCACCAGCAAGCAGGCCATCGACGACCCGGACTCGGTGGGGTCGATCCTCCGCATCTATGCAGCACGCGCCACGGCGGAGCTCGAGCGTCTGCACACCGAGTCGGCGCTGCGCGTCGCCAAGGAGCAGGCCGAAAAGGCCGATCGCAGCAAGTCGGACTTCCTCGCCAACATGAGCCACGAGATCCGGACCCCGATGACGGCGATCCTGGGCTTCGCGGAGATCCTGCGCGAGGAGATGACCGGACAGCAGGCGCCGGCTGCCTGGCTCGAGCACCTGCGCACGGTGCAGTCGAACGGCAACTCGCTGCTGACCATCATCAACGACGTGCTCGACCTGTCGAAGATCGAGGCGGGCAAGTTGTCGGTCGAGAAGATCGACGTGTCGCCGGCGAAGCTGTGCGACGACGTCGTGACCTCGTTGCGCCCGCGGGCCGAACAGAAGGGCCTGCAGCTGCTGCTGGTCGAGGAGACGCCGCTGCCGGAGCGCATCGCCGCGGACCCCGTGCGGCTGCGTCAGATCCTGGTCAACCTCGTCGGCAACGCGATCAAGTTCACCGAGCGCGGCGACGTGGTCGTTCGCACGGCGATCGACGAACGAGAACCGGCGCAGCCGCAGCTGCGCATCGCCGTCGTCGACAGCGGCATCGGCATCGCCGAAGAGCACATGCGCAGACTGTTCGGAGCGTTCGAGCAGGCCGACGCGTCGACGACCCGACGATTCGGCGGCACCGGGCTCGGCTTGCGCATCAGCCGCCAACTCGCCCGTCTGCTCGGTGGCGACATCGAGGTGGCGAGCGCGCCCGGTGTCGGCAGCACGTTCACGGTGCGCATTCCGACCGGGCCGCTGCACGGCATCCTGCGCGGCCGCACCACCGTGAGCCGGGCCAGGCCGAGCCGTCTGCCCGATGCCGGTCAGGGCCTCGCCCAAGCCCTGCACGGCCTGCGCGTCCTGGTCGTCGACGACGGCGCCGACAACCGCCGGCTGCTGACCGCCGTGCTCACGCGCGCCGGCGCCATCGCCGAGACCGTGAACGGCGCCGAGCCTGCGTATGCGCGCCTCGGGGACATCGGCGCTCCCGCGATCGACGTCGTGCTGATGGACGTGCAGATGCCCGAGATCGACGGCCTCACGGCCGTGCGCCACCTGCGCACCGAAGGCCACACGCTGCCGATCCTCGCCGTGACCGCGAACGCGATGCAGGGCGATCGCGAACGTTGCCTCGCCGCGGGCTGCAACGGCTTCGCCACGAAACCCATCGACCGTCAACAGCTGGTGGTCGCGGTACGCGAAGCGGCCGACGCGGCGCGCGCGTGAAGCGGCCGCAGACGACGGAGCCTCACTTCCTGTTCTCGCTCGGCGTTCGCGTCGGGGCCCGCCGCAGCACGACGTCGACGATGGTCGGGGAAGTGAGTCCGGTGTCGACCGGAATGCCGTCCGCTGGCGCCCCCACGATCTCGTACTGGCCCCAGGAGTGAACGCGGTAGGTCCCCGCCTGCAGGCCGCTCCAGCCGCACCATTCGGCGCCGTTCCACGCGAAGCGACGACCCACTCCCGCCGGCACGCCGCGGCGGCGAGGCGTGCTCGGCTGCCCGGCCTTCGCCTGCTGCATCGCTTCCACCAGCGACTCGGCCCGCACGTTCGGTTCGATCTCCGAGCCGTCGGCGACCAGCGAGACGAACTCGAGCACATCTGCCAGATCCACGCTGCCGTCGGCGGCGGCGAGCCGCAGCAGCACCTGCCGGCCCTTCATCACCAGGTCGCGCTCGACGTCTTCGCCGCCGATCGTGAGCTCCAGAGGCTGTGCGACCGCGGCCTGGGCTTCGTTGCCGGCGCGCGCCCGCCACTTGCCTGGTAGCAACGGCACCACGAGCGAGCCGTCGTTCTGCGCCGTCACGACACGACGCTCGCCGTGTTCGTGCTCGAGCCGCACTTCGTTCGGGCCGACGACCACGACCCCGGCTTCGTCGACGATGCGCCCCCGCCACGTGCGCACGCCCGGCGTGCCACCGAAGCGAACGCGCACGCTGTTGGTCTTGCGCGCATCGGCGATGCGCCGTTCGCCGCCAGCACCGCTGCCGGCATTGCCGACGGCAGCAGCGACCGGCACGTTCGCTCCGTTCGGCCAGTGGCACGTCACCGTCAGCATCTCGTTCGGCAGGCCCACGAGTTCGAAGCGCCCGAGCTCGTCGCTGACGCCGACGCAGCTGGCCTTGTTCTCCTCCGTCTTGCCGAGCATCTTCGGCGGCGGTGTGGCGAGGATCACCGCCCCCGCCAGCGGTGCCCCCACCGCGTCGTGCACCGTGCCGTGCAGCGTCACCGGCCCGAGCGCGATCTCGACGTGCACGGGCTTCCAGTGAATGGGTCCCGTCGTGCGCCAGACCATCGTCTGGCCGTGCATCACCCAGACGAACGCGCCGTGGATGTGCTGGCCCTGGAAGCGCGCGATGCCGTCGACGTCGGTGTGCGACGTCGCTTCGATCGGCCGCAGTCGCCGCACGATGTCGAGCCACGCGCCTTCGTCGCCGTAGGTCGTGCGGATCTCGACCAGGAACGCATCGCGCGCGACGACCTTGCTGTCGCCGGCGACGACGCTGAGGCGCAGGTCGCCACCCATGGCCCCGGTGCGGCGGATGCCGAAGCTCTCGTAGAGCCGCCGTCGCGCCTGTTCCTCCGGCGTCTCGAGGCCGTCGACACCGACCCGCGGCGCGGCCGCAGCCTCGTTCGTCGGCGGCGCGCCGACCGAAGCCGGCACAAGCGCTCCGTCGATCGGCAACGCGGTGGGCTCGTACGTCGTCGGCAACGGCGCCGCTGGCTCGAGCTCGAACCACCACCAGGCGGCGAGCAACGTCGCCACGACCGCGGCGATCGCGAGGACACTGCGGACGAGGGCGCGGTGGCGGGGCATGGCGGCGCGGGAACGGACGGCGGTATGGAACCCTCCCGCTCGGTCCGGCCAGCGTGCCGGTGCCGCGCTGCTACCGCAAGACCACCTCGAGGCGCCGCGTCGCGGCGGGCCCGTTCAAGTCGATCTCGAAGCCGTCCGTCGGCGCGCCGACGAGCTCGATTCCCTTGCCCTGCAGACAACGCAGCCGGTAGCTGCCGGCGGCGAGACCGCGCCAGACCATCGTGTAGCTGTCGCCGGTCCGCACGGGCGGACGGTTCCACGTGCGCACGCTGCCATTGGTGAGTTCCAAGCCGAGTTCGGCCATCCACGCGGGCGTGTTCGGATCCGCGAACCGCAGCGTGCAGACCACGTTCTTGCCGGCGCTGCGCAGGTCGCGCGTCACGTCGCTGGCGACGATGTCGATGCACTCCTCGATCGACTCCGGCGACACGTCCTGGTTGCCGCCCGCGACCGCGGCGAACCACACGCCGACCGGCAGCTTCGTCTGGAACGTGCCGCCGGTGTCGCTGTGCACGAACCGCTGCTCGCCCGTCGCCGCGTCGCGGCAGCGCACCATCGCGTAGCCGGGCAACGGTTCGCCGTCGCGGTCGAGGATCCGACCGCGCAGCACACGCGCTCCGGGCGGGCTGCCGAAGCACACGCGCGGCACCTGCGTCGCTGTCGTGTCGACCCGGCGCTGCTCGCGGTCCGAGCCGCCGTCGACCCGGCAGTAGACGTCGACGAGTTCCCGCGGCAAGCCGGGGATCTCGAACGCGCCGCTCGCGTCGGTCACGGCGAACAACGTCTCGCGGCTGCGCCAGGTCCCCGGCCCCGTCTGGGTTTGGCCGATCGCCTGCACCAGGGTGCCCGCACGCGGCCGTCCTTCGGTGTCGTAGACGATGCCGCGAACCGAGGCCGAGCCGAGCTCCAGCCGATGCCATTCGCCGGCCCCGCGCGGCGCGCGCAGCAGTTCGCAGGCGAAGCCCTGGCCGAGCTGGCACCACAGCAGCGCCACGTTCGGCCAGTCGCCGTTCGCTCGCACGAGCCCCTCGGCATCGGTGGTGGCGATGAACGTGGGCGCCATGCCGCGCGTTCGCGCCACCAACTCGGACAGTGCCTGGTGCGGATGTGCCAGGGCGTAGAGCTGGACGATCAGACCCGCGGCCGAGGAGCCGTCGCGAACGATGCGGATCGTGGTCTCACGCGTCGTCTGCACGACCAGCCGCACGGCCAGGGGCGCCGTCTCAGCCCCTGCGTTCGTGCGCGGCATGTCCGGCGACGACGGCGGTTCCACCGGCGGCAGCGGCATCGGCGCCGAGTGGTCGCGCCCGAACTCGCGCCTCGCCACCTCCACCGGATCCACGACCCGACTCGCTGGCGGCGGCGCGACGGTCGACGGATCGACAGCGGACGGCTGCAGCACGAACGCAACGACGAGGGCCACGCACAGAGCGACGGCGCAGCACACGAGGGCGCGAGTGCGGGGCATGGCGCGCGACGACGCCGAGCTGGCCCGTTCGCTCCGCGAAAGCGCTGCTGCCTCGCGTCGGAGCGCTGGCATCCCACCACCGGCCGGGCTTCCATGCGGCGATGAACATCGCCAAGGCGCCCCTGGCGCCACGTGCCAGCCTTCGCGTGCTGCTCGCCGTCGCAGCATCGGTGGCATTGCTGTCGCCGGCTGTCGCTCAATCGAACGACCCGACGGCAGGTCTGTCGAAGTGGCCCAAGGAAGATCTGGCGGCAGCGGAAGCGTTCGCGCGGAGGTTCCTCGACGACCTCGCGAGCGACGAGCCGGAACGCGCCATGGCCGCCCTCGACACCTCGGCGATGCTCGACAAGGCGTTCGACGGCATCGGCACGGCGCAGACGCGGAAGGCGATGAAGGACGGCGCCAAGGCCAGCCTCGGCAAGTCGCTGCTGGGCACCTTCACGACCGCCGGCCTCGGCACGCGGAGATACAAGCGACTGGTGGTGGTGGACGGCACGCTGCGCGCTCGCTTTCGCTTCTTCGGCGAACAGGGCATCGTCATCCTCGACCTGGATCTGGCGCGACGCGGCGACGGCTTCGTGTTCCAGGACGTGCACAACCTCACCCTGGGCGTCTCGTCGGTTCAGGAGATGCGTGCGATGGCGTCCTTGATGTACGCAAAGCTGTCGCCGGGCCTGCTGGCGCGCATGTTGGGCGCCGAGTCCCTTTCCACCGAGGACAGCGACAACATGGTGGCGATGATGCAGTCGGTCCAGGGCGCGGACTTCGCCAAGGCCAAGCAACTGCACGACAAGCTGCCCAAGGCGCTGCGCGAGACCTCGATCGTCACGGCGCTGCACCTGCAGATGCTGGCCGCTGGATCGGACGAGAACGCCTACGCCACCGCCCTCGAGGCCGCGGCGGCGAAGTTCCCCGCTCCGAAGTTCCGCATGACGCTGGTCGACGCGCACATCCTGCGCAAACGCTGGTCAGCAGCCGTGCGCTGCCTCGACGAAGCCATGCAGGGGATCGAACGCGACGCGATGCTGCTGATGATCCGTGCGAACGTCCAGATGCAGGGCGGCGACATCGCCGCCGCCAGGAAGTCGACGGCGGAGGCGTTGGCCCTGGAGCCAGACAGCGACGAGATCCTGGTCCGGAGTCTCGATGTCCTGCTCGCTGCCAAAGACTGGCCGGCCGTGGTCAAGACCATCGAGACCCTGGAGAAGTCGGGGGGCTACGACTTCAAAGGCCATATCGATGGCGAGCCGTGGGCGGAGTTCCGAAAGCAGCCGGCAGCGAAGCCCTGGCTCTGACGACGGCGAGCGCGCGGCTCAATCCTCTTCGCTCGGCTCCGCCGTCTCCCACGGCCCGAACGGATCCTCGAACTTCGCCCACGCGCTCGGCCCACCGCGCATCTCGGCGTCGGTCAGCAAGCACGCGTCGAGCCGCGCACACAGCGCCTGCTGGTCGAGGTCGCGACCGATGACGACGAGCTCCTGCCGACGATCGCCGTAGGGCTCGCGCCAGTTCGCCTCGATCTGCGCCACCGCTTCCGGCGGCCACTCGCTGCGCTCCGTCGTCGCCCACCACGTGCCGGCCGGACTCGTGCGGCACGAACCGCCGGCCTGATGCCATTCGCCGACGACGTCGTGGCGCGTCGCCAGCCAGAAGAAGCCCTTGCTGCGCAGCACGCCGGGCCAGTCGCTGCGCAGCAGTTCGTCGAAGCGCGCCGGGTGGAACGGTCGCGGCGCGCGGTAGACGAAGCTACCGATGCCGAACGTGTCGGCTTCGCTGCTCTCCAGGCCGCGCAGCTCCGCCAGCCAGCCCGGACTCGCGGCGGCGCGTTCGAAGTCGAAGCGGCCGGTGCCGAGCACCTTGGCGAGCGGCACCTGGCCCTCGCGCGCCAGCACCTGTTCGGCGCCGGGGTTCAGCTTCTTCAGCAGCGCCTGCAGCGCCGCCAGTTCGCGGGCGTCGACGAGGTCGGTCTTGTTGACCACGATCACGTCGGCGAACTCCACCTGCTCGACCAGCAGGTCGTCGATCGTGCGATCGTCCTCTTCACCGATCGCGATCCCGCGTTCGCGCAGCTCGGTGGCGCTGCCGAGATCGCGCGGGAACGCCGCCGCGTCGACGACGGTCACCATCGTGTCGAGCTTCGCCACGTCGCCGAGGCTCGCACCTTCTTCGTCGGTGAACGTGAACGTCTCCGCCACTGGCATGGGCTCGCCGATGCCCGTCGACTCGATCAGCAGGTAGTCGAAGCGCCCTTCGGCCGCGAGCTTCTTCACCTCGACCAGCAGGTCCTCGCGCAGGGTGCAGCAGATGCACCCGTTGCTCATCTCGACCAGCTTCTCCTCGACGCGGCGCAGCGCGCCCTTGTTGGCGACGAGCGCCGCGTCGACGTTCACTTCGCTCATGTCGTTGACGATCACCGCGACGCGCAGCCCTTCGCGGTTGTGCAGCACGTGGTTCAGCAGTGTCGTCTTGCCGGCGCCGAGGAACCCGGACAGCACGGTGACCGGCAGCTTCGCCGGCGGCAGCTTCGGCGACTTCGCGTTCGCCTTGGTGCGCGTCTTCATCGCCCACCTCCACACGCACCGCCGCAGCAGTCGTCGTCGTCCGGTGCGCGCACGCCCTCGCCGCTGGCGTCGAAGCCGTGATGGCCGCCCGCCTGGCCGAGCACGTCGAGGCTGAGCAGGATGCGCGCCTCGCCACGCGCGGCCGGCGAACGGTGCACGATCCCGCGCCCTTGGTTGCCGGGCCACGCGTCGCCCTTCAGCAGCGCCACCGCGAACTCCGGCACCTGCTGCACGACCGCACCCGGTCGCAGCAGCCCCGAGCGCGCGTCCGGCACGTCCATCGAACGATGGCCGAGGAAGTCGCGATCGACCTGCTCGTGCTCGAGCCACTCGGTGCCGACGCCACAGTAGGTCGTCAGCAGCCGCAGCCCGACGAAGTCGGTGTGGAAGCGCGGACACATCGGCTTCTGCAGGCGCACGAGGCGCACGCCGAGGCGGCTGGCGCCGGTGAGCTCGGCGAACATGCCGGCGAGCCAACGCACGTCGGCGATGAACGCGCGTGCGGCCGCCGGGTCGGCGGCGTGGGCAGCGGCCGGCAGCGGGTCGAACGTCGCCAGTGTGGCGACGTCGGCCTCGAGCACCTGTTCGAGTTCGTCTGCGGCCAGCACGGAGCGGGCGAAGTTGCGCAGCGCCGGATCGACCGGGCGCTGCCAGATGGCGATCTGGACCAGGTCGGCGACGACCTCGGCGAGGCCCGCGACCTCGTCGGTGCGGTGGCAGCAGCTGGCGGCGGCAGCGACGTCTTCGGGAATGGCGGTCATGCCTTCCCGTGTGCCGCCCGGGCCGCGCGAGTTCCCGTCGCCGCCCGGAATCCGCGCAGCGCTCGCTCAGAGTCTGGGAGAAAATCCTCTCGAAGCCTCGGCGCGATTGCGAAGGCAGCTACCAGACATGCTCCTCTCTCAGGCTTTCAGCTCTTCTTCTTCGCTGCGAACACGCCCTCGGGCTGGTGCACGCGCAAGCCGGTCGGCACGCCCTGGTCGTCGACCAGGAACTCCACCCGGTAGCCCGACAAGCCGCGCAGCTGCAGCGAGAGGCCGCGGCTCGGCTCCAGTTCGTGGCGCTGGCCCGGCAGCGTCAGCACGAGCCGTTCGCCCTGCACGGCGATGGTCGCCACGGCGCTGTCGAGCGCGTACTGGCCGGCGAGCTGCGCCAGGAACTTCGCGTCGCGCAACCGCGGGTCCGGCCCGCGTTGGAACACGATCGGCGGCACGCTCGCTTCGAGCACCGCGCGCACGGCTTCGATCTCGCCGTCGAAGTCGAGCAGGAACTGCAGCTTGGTGCCCGCCATCGCCTCCTCCCCACCGCCCTTCTTGCACGCGAACACGTCGTGGTGCCAGTGCTCGAGATCGCAGGCGAGTCCGTGCACGTCGACACGCAGGCCATCGCCGGCGCGAGTGACGCGCACGCTGCCATAGCCCGGGTGCTCGTAGCTGCCGACGTAGTCGTCGAGCGCGCGCGACGGCTGCGTGCCGACGCGGCGCAACGACGCCGCCTCCTTCTCGCCGCTCTTCACCTGTTCGGCGCCGGCGTCGAGCTTGCGCTTCACCTGCGAACGGAAGTCGCGCGGCTCGAGGCCGAGCACACGATCGCTCAGCTGGCGCACGACGACCTCGGGCAGCGGCGTGCCGTCGAGGTTGGTCAGCACGACGAAGCCGTAGCCGGCGTCGGGCAGCAGGGCGACGAGAGCCGAGAAGCCGTCGATGTTGCCGCCGTGGTGCACGCGACGGTGGCCGCGGTAGACGTCGACGAACCAGCCGAGCGCGTAGCCGACATCGACCACGTCGCCGTCGTCGCCGCGCGCAGGCGATCCTTCGGCCATGCGCACGACGTGCAGGTCGTCGGCGGTCGCCGGCGACAGCAGCTTGCGTTCGCCGAAGCGGCCGTGCTGCAGCTGCAGCGACACCCATGCCGCCATCTCGCGCACCGACGAGTTGATCGAGCCGGCCGGGCCGATCGAACCGATGTCGCGGTATGGAATCGCCTTCACCGCGCCGTCGTCCTTGCGGTAGGCGCGCGCGTGGTCGGGATCGCGCTGCATCGCCGCCACGGCGAAGTTGGTGCGCGCCATGCCGAGCGGCTGCAGGATGCGCGCGCGCACCTGGTCCTCCCACGGCGCCCCGCCGACGCGCTCGGCGAGGTGGCCGGCGGTCAGGTACATCAGGTTGTTGTACTGGAAGTCCGTGCGCAGGTCGCGATTGAGCGGCAGGTGGCGCAGCCGCGCCACCATCTCGCCGCGATCGAACGTGGCGCCGTACCAGACGAGATCGTGGCGCGGCATGCCGCTGCGGTGCGTGACCAGGTCGCGCGGCGTCAGCCGTTCGCCGACCACCGCGTCGGCGAGCGCGAACTCCGGCAGCCAACGGCGCACCGGCTGGTCCCAGTCGAGCTTGCCGTCGTCGACCAGCATCGCCAGCAACGCGGTGGTGAACGCCTTGGTGCTGCTGCCGATCGCGAACAGCGTGTCGGGGCCGACGGCTTCCTTGGCGTCGACGTCGCGCTGGCCGCTGGCGAACGTGGCGACGACGTCGTTGCCCTTCACCACGATCGCGGCGCAACCGGGCACGTCGAACATCGCGCGCGTCGCGTCGAGCCACGCCGGCAGGTCGGCCAGCGCCTGCTGCTGCTTCGCCGCGGCGACCGCGGCGCGCGCCAGCGTGAACGGGAACGTCTGGCCGTTCTGGGTGAAGGTGCCGGCGATCGCCTCGGCGGCGACTACGCCGCGGAACGTCGGCGCCCCCGGCACGCCGTCGATCGCGAACTCGAGCTTCTGCCCGTCGCGGCGGAAGCCCTGCAGCGGCAGCGCCTCCGCGTCCTGCGCCGGGATGTCGATCGTGCCGCGCAAGCCGGCTGGTTCGTCGACCAGATGCACGACGACGCCGAGTTCCTGCCCCGGCAGTGCGATGTGGCCCTGCCAGTCGCCGGTCAGCGACTGCGCAGCAGACGGAGCGAGGAAGGCGAACAGCGCGGCGAGGGCGAATGGCCAGCGCGCGCACGAGCGAACGGGGAACGGAGCCATGGCGAAGCTGTCGCCCAGAATCCCCGTCCGGCTGCCGCGGGTGCAAGGAATCCGCCCCGGGGGCCGATTCCCCCGCCTTGACCCTGCGTGCATCGCCTCGGAAAGTCCGCGCCCCACGACTCCGAAGGAGACCGATGCGACGTCCGGCCCCGCTGCTGCTCTCGACCCTGTTGCTGCTCGCCCACGCCACCGCCCAGAGCGAAGACGCGTGGGACCAAGGCTACGACGGCGTGCGCGCGCTGATGCTGCAGAGCCGCTGGCAGGCGGCGCGCGCGGCACTGGAAGTGCTGCTGAAGAGCAACGAAGGCAAGCCGTACGCGATCGCGGATCGTCAGTCGATCGTCGCCGACCACCAGCAGTGCGTGTTCTGGGCCGACGTGCAGGTGCCGAAGCCGGAGACGCTGCTGAGCGGCAAGCTCGAGAAGCACGACGCCGCGACCGGACAGGTCAAGATCGCCTACACCGCCGACACGCTCGAGGACTGGCGCGAGATCCGCGACAACCTGCTGCTGCACCCGATCTCGTGGCGCGGCGCCTACACGGTCACGATCAGCGGCAAGGCCTACCCGGAGAGCACGCTCGGCTTCTTCTGGGACCTCGGTGGCCAGGGCTACTACCGCGCCGAGTTCGGCGCCGACGACGTCAAGCCGCGCCTGTTCCGGCAGAGCGGTGAGAAGGAGACGCCGATCGAGAAGAAGGAGGCGCCGATCTGGCGCGCCGGGCAGCCGTACCGCGCGAAGCTGAAGGTCGACAAGGCCGGCATCGAGGTGCTGTGCGACGACAAGTCGGTCTGGAAGCACAAGCGCGACGCCGCCGACGGCATCTACATGGGCCTCGTCAACGGCAACTACGAGGACATCGTGCTCGAGGGCCAGATGGAGCCGTCGTGGTTCCAGAACCTCGTCGACGAGGAACTGAACAAGCAGCGCGAAGCGTTCAACGACTCCTACGACAAGGAGAAGATGCTGCCGGCGTGGCTGTTCGTCGAGATGGCGGCGGACAAGGTGCCGATGAAGCACGACTTCGCCAAGGAGCGCGCGAAGTCGCCGGACGCCGAAGAAGTGCTGTCGTGGATCGAGGGCGGCAACATCACCGACGCCGCCGAGAAGGCCGACAAGCTGACCGACAAGGACTTCGCGCCGGCCGACCTCGCCTACGTGCGCGCGCTGCTGCTGCAGCGCACCGGCGACGCCGAGAAGGCGCTGCCGTTCGCCGAGCAGGCGATGAAGGAGCTCGGCGAGCACACCTACATGCGCGTCTTGATGGCCGAGGTGCTGAACGACCTGCGCCGGCCGAGCGAGGCGCTGCCGCTGCTGCAGAAGGCGCTCGCCGACGATCCGGGCAGCGACGACGCGCTGCAGGCACTGTTCGTCGCCCTGCTGCGCAAGAGCGACGTGCGCGGTGCCGAGCGCATCGTGCGCACGGCGAAGACGCAGCACGGCATGTGGGCGGAGGTGTTCGACCTCGACCGCATGCTGGCGATGCGCCGTCGCGGCCCGGCGTGGCCGCGCCACTTCGTCGCCACCTCGTCGCACTACGAAGTGCACTCCGACATCGACAAGCGCATCTGCGAGGAGGCGATCGCGGTGCTCGAGGAGTCGTATGCGAGCCTGCGCACGCAGTTCGCCGAGGTCGCCGAGCAGCCCGGCGCGCCGAAGTTCCACGTCTTCCTGTTCTCCGGCGAGGCGGGCTACCAGGAGTACAACAGCCAGATCCTCGGCCAGGCCGTGCCGCACAGTGCCGGCCTCTACTCGCCGGTGCTGAAGCAGCTGCTGATCTGGAACGTGCCCAAGCGCGAGGACATGGTCCGCACGGTCCGCCACGAAGGGTTCCACCAGTTCCTCGATCGCGTGATGATCGATCCGCCGGTGTGGCTCAACGAGGGCATGGCCGAGTTCTGGGAGACGGCGAAGAAGGACGGCCAGAAGTTCACCGGCGGCCAGCCGCGCCCGGACCACGTGGCGACGCTGATCCGCAGCAAGAAGGCGATCCCGAAGCTGAAGGACTTCGTCTACGGCCCGCGCTCGGACTTCTACCGCTTCGCCCAGCAGCGCTACGCGCAGGGCTGGGCGCTGGTGCACTTCCTGCGCAAGGGACCGCCGGCCAACCAGAAGATCTTCCAGACGCTGTTCGACGCGCTGCGCGCCGGCGAGGGCACCAGCAAGCAGGCGCTCGACAAGGCGTTCGCCGGCGTCGACTGGGCCAAGTTCGACACCGACTGGTGGGCCTACGTCGAGAAGATGGCGAAGGACAAGTGAGCGCTGCGGCGCTGTCGCCTACAGCGCCTACAGCTTGACCGAGAACGGCGGCACGGCCAGCGGCGCGCCGTTCGGATCGCGCAGGCCCGGCAGCGACACTTCGATCTCGCCCTTGCTGCAGTCCGCGGGCAGCGGCCCGATGCGCATCTTGCCGGGCCCGCTCCAGTTCACCTCGACCGCGACCGCGTCGACCAGCCGGCCGACCGGCTTCACGCGCGCGAGATCCTGCCCGGCGGCGCTCGTCCAGTGGCACGGCACCGTCAGCGTGGCCTCGACGAACTGACCGTCCTTG
>VYME01000300.1_pt1 | contig 19092 bp, 17 predicted proteins | sample 5115281 | NCBI WGS metagenome assembly VYME01 (sample SAMN12291780, study PRJNA351875) | freshwater metagenome | isolation source: freshwater lake | place: USA: Michigan, Wintergreen Lake | collected 2013-08-08
ATCGGCCGCGCCGCAAATACCGCCGCCGGCCGTGGCCACGCCGGCTCCGGCCGGGGTGCCGCCGCAGCAACCGCCGTTGCCCGCGCCGCAAGTAACTGCGCCGGCACCCCAGCCAGCACCGCCGGTTCCATCGGCGCTGACGGCGCCGGAGCCGGCCGATCCCGCGCGGGCCGGACGTTTCTTATGGCCGGTGCGCGGGATCGTCGTGTCGGATTTCGGACCCAAGCCCGGCGGTTTGCAGAACGACGGCGTGAATATCGCGGCCCCGCGCGGCACGCCGTTCCGGGCGGCCGAGACTGGGACCGTGATCTATGCGGGCAACGAATTGCGCGGCTTCGGTAACTTGCTGCTGCTGCGGCACGAGGGCGGCTACGTCACCGCTTACGCGCACGCGGACGAGCTTCTTGTGCAGCGCGGCGATAATGTCCGGCGCGGCCAGACGATCGGCCGCGTTGGTTCGACCGGCGGCGTGGCCACGCCACAGCTCCATTTCGAAGTGCGCCGTGGCACGCGCGCGGTCAATCCGGCCGAGTATCTCGGCAGCCAAAGCGCGTCCAATTAGGCCCGGTCCGACTGTCGGCGAAGCGCGCGCTTCAAGAAACGCCGCTTGACGACAGGTTGTATCTCTCCGACAATATCCCGCGGGTAGAATGCCCGTATAAAGACCGGAGAATTCCGATGATCGATCCGATCGCCGTTTCGCGTGGCGCCGCCAGTTTTTCGCCGACCGCCCGAAAGTCCGCAGAGCTCGATGCGCCTGCGGCCGCGAAAGACAAAAACGGTCCCGCGGTGATCATGCAAGGCCTCGCGGGGCTCAACGCCGCTTTGAAGGCGCGGCTCGGCGATTTGATTCCATCTTTTAACTCGCAAGCGTCGGCCAACGGCGAGACCGTGCGCACCGCCGACGGGATGGATACGCGCCGCTTGCGCGACCGCTACGGCCGCGAATTCGAAGAGAAGCGCCTGCGCGATCCCAAGACCGGTCTGACGCTTTTCCTGACCTTGACACCGACCGATGGTGGGGAGGGGCGCGTCACGATCATGGCGGGCGAGAAGAACAATCCCAATTTCACGATCGTACTGCGCAAGAAGGACGCGCAGCGCGTACCCAGCGATCTAATCGCGGCGGCGTTGGTCGATCTCGCGCGCGAGCGCGGTTTCGACGATACGGAGAAGCTGAAACTGACCGTGCGTTTCGTCCGCTGATTGGCGAGCAAGCCGCTGGCGGCAGCGTATGCGGCGCGCAGTCTCGCGCCCGACGATCTCGATACAGCTTTCAAACGCTTCGAGAAAATGCCTGGTTAGTCGACGCGCTTGCCGAGGCGGCCGGCGAGATCGACGACGAATTGCCAGGCGACGCGGCCGGAACGCGCGCCGCGCGTCACCGACCATTCGTTGGCTTGGCGGCGCAGTTCCTCGACAGGAACGCCGAAGCCGTAGCGCTGGGCGTAACCTTCGATCATCGCAAAATACGTGTCCTGATCGGCATTGTGGAAGCCGAGCCACAGACCGAAACGGTCGGAGAGCGAGACCTTCTCCTCCACCGCTTCGCCCGGATTGATCGCGGTCGAGCGCTCGTTCTCGATCATGTCGCGCGGCATCAAGTGACGGCGGTTCGACGTCGCGTAGAATACGACGTTGTCGGGCCGACCTTCGATGCCGCCGTCGAGAACGGCTTTCAGCGATTTATAGGCCGCGTCCTGGCCGTCGAAGGACAGGTCGTCGCAGAAGATCACGATGCGCCGGTCGGTCTGGCGCACATGCGAAAGTAGCTTTGGCAGCGAGGGGATGTCCTCGCGATGGATCTCGATCAATGCGACGGCGCGTTTGCGCTCTTCGCAAATCCGCGCGTGGACGGCCTTCACCAGCGACGATTTGCCGGTACCGCGCGCACCCCATAGCAGCACGTTGTTGGCGGGCAGGCCGTCGGCGAAACGCTTGGTATTATCGTAAAGCTGGTCGCGTTGGCGCTCGACGCCCTTCAACAGCGAGATATCGACGCGGTTTACCTTGGCGACGGCTTCGAGGCGCGCGCCGTCCGCATGCCATACGAACGCGTCGGCCGCATCCAGATCGGCCGAAATTCGGGCGGGCGGCGCGATCCGGTCCAGCGCGTCGGCGATACGGGTCAGAAGCTGTTCTACGTTGCGTGTGTCCATGTGCGGCGATTCCGTCCCGAAGCTGGGGCCGCACGCTAGTCCCCGTCCGCCAAGTGGTCAATCCGAAAGGACAATCCGGCCCGGAGGGGGTGTTGCTTTTCGGGGGGAGGTGGCTATAGTCGCGCGCCTTGTCCCTTTCCCCTCCCTGACGGAGTTTTCGATGTTCATTTCCCCCGCTTACGCGCAGGCCGCCGGGGGCGGCGGCGGCAGCGACTTCATCATCCAGCTTTTGCCGCTGGTTTTGATTTTCGTCGTTTTCTATTTCCTCATCATCCGCCCGCAGCAGAAGAAGGTGAAGGAGCACAAAGCGATGGTCGAAGCGCTGAAGCGCGGCGACCGCGTGGTCACCACGGGCGGTCTGATCGGCACGATCCAGCGCATCGTTTCCGACCGCGAAGCGGTGCTGGAAGTCGCCGACGGCGTTCGCGTGCGCATCATCCGGTCGATGATCGCGGAAGTGACTGCGAAGACCGAGCCGGTCGCCGCCGACGACAAGCCAGAGAAGGCAGAGAAGAAGGCGCCGTCGGGCCCGACCTATTGGGAAATCCTGGGCGTGCCGGAAGGCGCGGGCCAAGCTGAGGTCGATGCGGCAGCCGAAAAGAAGGCGGACGACGCCGCGGCCGCCGAAGCGATCGAGACGCTGAAGGACCCGGTCAAGCGCAAGCTCTACGCGCGTCTGGGTCACGACGAGTACGTCTCGGCCGTCAAGGGCTGAGAATACCGACCCGCCGATGCTGTTCTTCTCGACCTGGAAGAAATGGACGATCGCCGCCATTTGCGCGGCGGGCGTTCTTTTGTCGTTGCCGAATTTCTTCGCCAAGCCCGGCTGGTGGCCGGGCTTCGTGCCGTATACCGCGATGAATCTCGGCCTCGACCTGCGCGGCGGGTCGTATCTGCTGCTCGAAGTCGATATGCAAACTGTCGTGCGCGAGCGCCTCAACTCGATCCAGGATCAGGTCCGCGCGCGGATGCGCCAGGCCAATATCCAGATCACGGGCGTAACGTCGCGCGAAAACACGGTCGTGTTCCAGGTGCGCGACGCGGGCCAAGCGCCCGAAGCCGCGCGGCTGCTGCGCGAAATCGTGGTGATGGTCGGCGGCGGGACCTTGGGCGGCGGCACGCCCGACCTCGACATCCAGACGCAGCCCGACGGCACGGTCACGCTGACTCTGACCGAAACGGCGCTGCGCGACAAAGCGACCCAAGCGATCCAGCAATCGATCGAAATCGTGCGCCGGCGCATCGACGAAACCGGCGTGAACGAGCCGCAGATCGCGCGTCAGGGCGCGGCCCGCATCCTGGTGCAGCTGCCCGGCGTGGACGATCCCGACCGCGTGAAGCGTCTTCTGGGCACGACCGCGCGGATGACCTTCCATCTGCTCGATCCGAATTTCGATCCCTATTCGGGCCAGCGCCCGCCGCCGGGCACGCTGCTGCTGCGTGCCGACAAAGATACGCTGCCCAATGGCCAGCCCGCGATGTACGCCGTGCGGCAGCGCGTGGAAGTGGAGGGCGCGAGCCTCACCCGCGCCTCGGCCGGCACCAATCCGCAGAGCGGCGAGTGGATCGTGAATTTCGAATTCGACACGATCGGCGCGCGCCGCTTCGGCGACGTGACCCGCCAGAACGTGGGCCGGCCTTTCGCCATCGTGCTCGACGACAAGGTTATTTCGGCGCCCGTGATCCGCGAACCTATCCTCGGCGGCCGCGGCCAGATTTCCGGCCGCTTCACGGCCGCCGACGCGCAGGACCTCGCGGTGCTGCTGCGCGCGGGCGCGTTGCCCGCGCCGTTGACGATCGTCGAGGAACGCACCGTCGGCCCCGATCTCGGGGCGGACGCGATCAAGGCTGGCATCGTGTCGATCCTGGTCGGCGGCGTGCTGGTGTTCGCCTTTATCGGATGGAGTTACGGGCTTTTCGGCTGGCTCGCCTGCATCGGTCTGGTCGTCAATCTGGCGCTGACCGTCGCGTGCCTGTCGCTGCTACAGGCGACATTGACGCTGCCCGGCATGGCGGGGCTGCTGCTCACGCTGGGCCTGTCTGTGGACGCCAACATTCTGATCAACGAGCGTATTCGCGAGGAAGTGAAGGCGGGCAAGACGCCCTATGCGGCGATGGAGGCGGGCTACGCGCGCGCTTTCTCAACGATCGTGGACTCGAACCTGACGACGTTGCTGAAGATGCTGCTGCTGTTCGCCTTGGGCACCGGCGCGGTTCGCGGTTTTGCGGTCACGATCACGCTCGGGATCATCACCTCGTTCTTCTCGGCGACCGTCGTCGTGCGTCTGATGATGGTCATGTGGCTGCGCGCGCGCAAGCGCGATCGCCTGCCGGTCTGAGGGCAAGGGAAAGTCATGATCAAGTTGTTCCCCATGCTGCGCTTGGTGCCGGAAAAGACCGACATCAAGTTCATGAAGGGCCGCTTTATCGGCCTTATCGTGTCCGCGCTGCTCTCGGTCCTGTCGGTCGGGCTCTACTTCTATCCCGGCATGAATTACGGCATCGACTTCAAGGGCGGTATCGTCATTGAAGTGCGCACGCCGCAGGACGCCGATTTCACCAAGCTCCGCGCCGTGCTGGCGCAGCAGAACGTCGGCCAGGCGGGCTTGCAGCAATTCGGGCAGGCCAATGACGTGCTGATCCGCCTGGAGCGCCAGCCGGGCGACGAGGCCGCCCAGCAGCGCGCGGTCGAACGCGTTCGCGGCGCGTTGACCGAGGCTTTTCCGGGGCTGCAGGTTCGCCGCGTCGAAGCCGTCGGCGCCTCCGTCTCGCGCGAGTTGTTCGTCAACGGCATGACCGCGCTGGGGCTCAGCTTCGTCGCGATGCTGGTCTATATCTGGTTCCGGTTCGAATGGCAGTTCGGAATCGGCGCGGTCGTCACGCTGCTGCTCGACACCACGAAGCTGGTCGGCTTCTACGTGATCACCGACTTCCAGTTCAATCTCGTGGCGATCGCCGCGATGCTGACGGTGATGGGCTATTCCATCAACGACAAGGTCGTCGTCTACGATCGCGTGCGCGAGAACCTGCGCAAGTACAAATCCATGCCGCTGCGCGATCTGATCGACCTTTCGATCAACGAAACGCTGTCGCGCACGATCGGCACGTCGGTCGCTTCGCTGCTCGCCACGCTGCCGCTGGCCCTGTTCGGCGGCGAAGCGCTGGAGGAATTCGCCTGGTCGATGGTGTTCGGGATTTTCCTGGCCACGTCGTCGTCGGTCTTCATCGCGGCGCCGATCCTGCTGTTCCTGGGCGAGGACAAGCTGCGCCGCGGGCCGCCCCCGGGCAAGACCGAGGGCGACGCCGACAAGGCCGCAACGCCCGCGCCGGCGGCACCTTCGAAGGTCTGAATCTTGGCGGCGCCGCTCCCCGAACCGGGCGCGGAACGCAAGCTCGTCGACGGCTACGGCGGCGGCGGAATATCCATTCGCGGGGTCGTCTATCGCCGGCCGATCGTCGTGCTGGGCGATCGCGTGATCGATTGGGATTTCGCGGATATCGCGGCGTTGGCCTTCGCCGACTTCAAACAGCTGCTCGATCTTGCCGACCGGCCGAACATCCTGCTGCTGGGCATGGGCAAGCGCGCGTTGTTCGTGCGGCCGGATGTTCGCCAGGCGCTGCGCGAAGCGGGCATGATCGCCGATTTGATGGACACCGGCGCCGCCTGCCGGACCTACAATCTGCTGCTGGCCGAAGAACGGCGCGTCGCCGCCTGCCTCGTGCCCGTTTAGAAACGAAAACGGGGCCCCGAAGGGCCCCGTTTCCGCGCGGAACGTGATTTGCGTTCAGTTCGTCGATACGTTCTGCGCCGCCACCATGAAATAGAGCATGGGGATCGACAGCATCGTATTGAAGCGCGAGGTGATCATTGCCGTGCGCGCCGCCTTCTTCTTGGCGTCGGCGTCGGCTTCGACCATCCCGAGTGCGATCTTCTGGTTCGGCCAAATGATCATCCACACGTTATAGGCCATCAGCAGGCCCAGCCACATGCCGATACCGATCAGGCGCGACGGGCCCGCCTGCAGCGTCAAAGCCTCGACGATGTACATGTTCATCGACGCGAGCAGCACACCGGTGACGACGGTCGCCAAGGCGGCCCAGCGGAACCAGAACAGCGCCGTCGGCGCGATGACCTTCGATACGGCCGGCTTTTGATCGTCGGGGATTTTCGGCATCGACGGGATCTGGACGAAGTTGAAGTACCAGAGCAGACCGATCCACATCACGCCGCACAGCACGTGCAGCCAGCGCATGAAGAACGCGAACCACTGGTGCTGGAAATAAACCGAGCCGGTGAGCAGCGCCAGCACCACCGCGATGCCGACGCCGTATATGACGGCTCGTTCGAGCTTATCCAGCCCAAGCTTCGCCAAAAGATCGACCATTTTTAGACTCCGTTACGTTGGGCGGGCACCGTCATGCGGCGCCTCGCGGGGGATCGTCGCGGGCCGAGCGTGTCCTTGCAGGATGGCGCGCGAAACGGCTCGGCCCGACCGAATCGCGGACTCCATTGTCGGCGGCAGACCTGTTTGGGTCCAGTCCCCCGCCAAAAACAGATTTTGGGTTGCAGTTAGCGGGCCGGGGCGCCGCGCTTCGGTTTGGGGCGTCAAGCGCAGCGTAGCTCGGCGCTCTTTGACCGTGCGGTAAGGCGGCACGGGAAAGGGCGGCTTGCCCAAAGCGTTGGCAATCTCGCGCCAGATCAGCGCGGCTATCGCCTCGTTCGGCCTCTCGACGAGTTCGTCCGCGGCGCTGACCGTCACCGACACGATGTCGCCGCGCGCGATCAACCATTGCGCGGTTCCGCCGACCAAGCCGAGCAGTCTCGCCCCGCCGGGCAGCGCGACGGGCGCATCGAGACGGAAATGGACGTTGACGATCGGCGACATTTCTTGCGGCACTAGGAGATCCGGCAGCAAGCGCGCGATCGCATAGGGCGGCAGCGCAAGTACCACGCAGGCATCGCCGACCGAAACGTCGCCGTCGGCGAAGCGCAAGCCCGCGACGCGGCCGGCCTGGACCGATATCGCCTCCAGCGGCACGCCGAAGCGGCGCGTGACGCCCACCCGCGCCAAAGCCAGCAAGGCAGGATCGATCAGCGCGGGCGTCAAACCGTTGCGCGGCAGATAGGGGCGGCACGCAGCTTCGCCCTTGCCGAAGCTTTCGGCCAAGACGCGCGCCAGCGGCTTGGCCGCCGCTTCGCGGGGGTTGGTGTTCAATGCGGCGATGCAAAGCGGCTCCCACAGCGCTTGGAACAACGGTCCTTCCGGATCGAGTCGCCGCGCGACCGTCTCAGTTCCGGACGCGAAATAGAGGTTGAGCGCTTCGGCGTAATCGGCCGGCCGCGTTCCGGGGACGCGGCGCGACGGTGCCATGATCCACCACGGGATCGGCCCGGCATTGGGACGGATCGACCACGTTTCCCCCGTCGCCAGATCCATGAACGGGAAAGCGGCTGGCGCGATCGGCTCCATTTCGGCGCGCGATCCGATGCGGTCGAGATAGTCGAAAACCGCCTTGTTGGCGCCGAGCAGCACATGGCCGCCATTGTCGATCTCGCGCTCGAGCACCTGATCGGCGAAAGAGCGGCAGCGTCCGCCGGCTTGCGGCGCCGCCTCGTGCAACGCCACGCGCGCGCCGGCGTCGGCCAAATCCAGCGCGGCCGAAAGTCCGGCAAGGCCTGCGCCGATCACATGGACGTCGACGCCGATCATCGGCTCTTCCAAAGTCCGCGCAAAACCGCGCGCAGTTTGGCCAAACGGCTCAAACGCCGCTCGCCGCGCAGCTGCGCGTGCAGCAAGGCGCGATATAGCTCCGTCATCACCAAGGCCGGACGCAACGCGCGCGCGTCGAGCCCTTCGCGCAAGCGCTCGGCCTCGGCCAGCTTCGCTTGCGCCGTTGCGGCAAGGTCGGATCCCGGCGGCACGTAATCGCGTCCGCGCGCGCGATCCTCGTCGATATCGCGCAGGATGTTGATGCGCTGGAACGCTTCGCCCAAGGTCGTCGCGTAAACGTCGGCGCGAACGCCCAAAATGGCGAGGGTCAGCATGCCGATCGTGCCCGCCACACGGCGGCAATAAAGGACGAGCCGCGCCTCGTCGTAGGCACCGCCGTCGAGATCCATCTCCTGACCATCGATCAGCGCGTCGAACTCTGCGCGCGGCAGATCGAAAAGCTTGACGTAAGGCAGGATCGCGACCGCCTCGGCGCGCGTCGGTTGGCCTCGATAGAGCGCCTCGATTTCGGCGCGCCACGCGGCGATGGCCGCGCGCTTGACGTCGGGCGGCGCGTCGCCATCTGCCGCGTCGTCGATCGCGCGGGCGAGGTCGTAGAGCGCGAACATGGCGCCGCGCCGGGGCTCGGGCAGAAGGCGCATGCCCCAATAGAAACTCGAACCGCGGGCCTTGGTCATCCGGCGATTCCAGCCCAAAGGCCGTAAAGTGCTGCGCCCAGCTTGTCGAACTTGGACAAGGCGACGCGTCGGGCCAGCGGGTCCTGGCGGCGCAGTCGGGCTGCGAGCTTCTGCGAGATCGCGACGATCGCCGCCGCCTCCATCCGCAGGCGCCGGTCCTTGATGGCGCCGGGCAGGGCGAGGGCCTGGGCGTTCAGCCCGTCGACGCGGTCGAGCAGTTTGTCGTACACGTCGCGTAAGGCCGGCGACAATTGCGCCGCCAGAAGATCGCGTTCGGTCAAATCCGCACGCGCCAGCATTTCGCCAGGCACATAGAGGCGGCGCAATTCGAACCAATCCTGGGCCGCATCCTGAAGATGGTTTTCGATCTGGAGCGCCGCGCAGAGGGCATCCGATGCGAGCCAGGTCTCGCGGTTTTCGCCGTGAAGGTCGAGCAAGAACCGCCCGACCGGGGCTGCCGAATATCGGCAATAGGCGAGGAGATCGGACCATGTCCGGCAATTGCGGCCCGATGCGTCGGCCTTGAAGGCCTGCAACAGATGGCGCGCATGGTCGATTGTCAGGCCGCGCGCGTCGAGGATTTCGCGCAAGCGCACCGCCTCGGCCGGACCTTCGCCGCCCAGCAGCGCCGCGTCGTAGGCGTCGAGCAGCACCAGCTTGTCGGCGCTATCGCGGTTCGGATCGTCGGCGATATCGTCCGCGGCGCGGGCGAAGGCATAAAAAGCGTGAACCGCCGCGCGGTGATCGGGCGCGATCAGCCACGAGCCGACGGGGAAATTCTCGGTTTGGCGGGTTCTTGTCACGTGTCGATTCCGGCCGATACTCCGTCTATATAGCACCCCATGTCCGAAGACGCCCTCGCACAGGCCGACTGCGATTTGCGCAAATCCGACCCGGATCGCTGGCGCACGACTCTGTTCGCGCGCGGGGCCCTGCGCGCCCGGCTGATCGCAGTCTACGCCTTCAATGCGGAAATCGCCCGGGTGCGCGAGACGGTGTCCGAACCCATGCTGGGCCAAATCCGCCTGCAATGGTGGCGGGAGGCTCTCGACGAGATCGAGACGGGAACCAAGCTGCGCAAGCATCCCGTCGTGCTGGCGCTTGCCGCCGCGCGGCCCGAACTTGCCCCTTTGCGCGTTGCCATCGACGCGCGCGAACGCGATTTGGACGATGCGCCCTATGCCTCGCTGGACGAGATGGTCGGCTATGCGCGCGGCGTGGGCGGCTCGATTTCGCGCGCCGCCTTTGGCCAAGAGCACGCGTCGGCCGAGCCGGTTGGGACGGCATACGCGCTCGCCGGAATCCTGCGCGCCTTGCCGTTCTTCGCCCGTCAACGGCGGACGCCTTTGCCCGCCGATCTGCTCGACGACGCCGAAATCACGACGGATATGCTGCACGAGAACAAGGCGGGCCCCGCCTTGCGTCGGGTGACCGAGCCAATCGCCATGCGCGCGCTGGAATTTCTGAACGAAGCCCGAGCGACAAAGCCGCCGCGCGGCGTCTTCGCCGCCGTATTGCCGGGGAAAGTCGCTGCGCTCGCCCTCAAGCGCCTCGAACAAGCGAACTACGATCCGTTCGATGCGGCGCTGCGCCGGCCGGCGCCCGCCGATATCTGGCGGTTGTGGCTGGCGAATTCACTGCGCCGCTTCTGACCGGCCGAGCCAGTCGTCGAGCGCGGCCGCCGCGCGATAGGCATAGGCCTTTTTGCGGTCGAAATGCTTCTTGCCCTTGGTCGGCACGTTCTCCAGCGGCGGAAAAAGTCCGAAATTGCAGTTCATCGGCTGGAAGGTCTTGGCGTCGCCGCCGCCGGTGATATGCGCCAGCAAAGCGCCGAACGCCGTTGTGGGCGGCGGCGGCACGAAAGGCTGACCCAAGGCTTCCGCCGCCGCGAAGCGGCCCGCCAGCAAGCCGATGGCCGCACTCTCGACGTAGCCTTCGACGCCCGTGACCTGTCCGGCGAAGCGCAGATTCGGCCGCGCTTTCAAACGCAACTCGGGATCGAGCACGCGCGGCGAGTTGATGAAGGTGTTCCGGTGAATGCCGCCGAGCCGCGCGAATTCCGCGTTCGCGAGCGCCGGGATCATCCGGAACACGCGCACCTGTTCGCCGTATTTCAGCTTGGTCTGGAATCCGACCATGTTGAACAACGTGCCGAGCGCGTTGTCCTGGCGCAACTGCACAACCGCGTAGGGGCGACGCTCGGTCGCCGGATCGCGCAAGCCGACGGGCTTCATCGGCCCGAAGCGCAGCGTCTCGACCCCTCGTTCGGCCATCACTTCGATGGGCAAGCAGCCCTCGAAATAGGGCGTATCCTTCTCCCATTCTTTGAACTCGGTCTTCTCGCCCGCGAGCAAAGCGGCGATGAACGCCTCGTACTGCTCTTTGTCCATCGCGCAATTGATGTAGTCCTTGCCGTCGCCCTTGTCCCAGCGCGATTGGAACCACGCTTTGGAAAAGTCGATGCTGTCCTTGTGGACGATCGGCGCGATCGCGTCGAAGAAGGCAAGGGAGTCTTCGCCCGTCGCTTCGCGGATCGCCTGCGCAAGGGCGGGCGAGGTGAGGGGCCCGGTCGCGACGATGGTACTGCCCCAATCTTCGGGCGGCAGACCGGCGACTTCCTCACGCCGGATTTCGATCAAGGGCTCGGCCTCGATCGCATCGGTCACGGTTTGGGAGAAGCCTTCGCGGTCGACGGCGAGTGCCGCCCCGGCCGGGACACGGTGCGCGTCCGCCGCTTTCAGCACCAGCGAACCCGCAAGGCGCAATTCCCGGTGCAGAAGGCCGACAGCGTTGGCTTCCCACTCGTCCGAGCGGAAGGAATTGGAGCAGACCAGTTCGGCGAATTTTGGCGTCTGATGCGCCTCGGTACCGCGAACGGGCCGCATTTCGTGCAGAATCACGGGCACGCCGGCTTTGGCCAGCGCCCAGGCGGCCTCGGATCCGGCCAAGCCGCCGCCCACCACATGTACGGGTTTTTGCGTCATCTGCTATTCTCATAGCTCCAGACGGAGTCAGGTTCAACGCATGCCGAAGACCTACAATCCCGCGACCATCGCGCCGCCCACGGGCCGCTATCAACACGCCATCGAGGTGAAACCCGGCGCGCGAACGCTTTATTTGTCCGGCCAGGTCGGGAATTTGCCCGACGGCACGGTACCCAAGACAATCGAGGCGCAGGCCGCCGCGGTTTGGGCAAATATCGGCGCGATCCTGGCCGAGGCGGGCATGGGGTTCGGCGATCTGATCAAGATCACGATCCTGCTGACCGATAAAAGCTACATCCTGCCGAGCCGAGCCGCGCGCGATAACGCCTTGGGGGATATCCGGCCGCCTGCTTCGACGCTGATGATCGTCTCGGCGTTGGCAAGCCCCGATTTCATGATCGAGATCGAAGCGATCGCGGCCAAGGAATGATCCGGCGCTTCGCCCTTTGCCTTGTCTTGCTGGCCGGGCCGGCCTTGGGGCAGACGCCGGGCCCGGTGCCCGAGCGCTTGCCGCCGCCGGCCCCGCCGCCGCGTGTCGCCGAAGATTTTCTGCAAGGCAAGGCGGAATTCGCGAAGAACAATCTGGGTCCCGCCTATTTGTTGCTATTGCCGCACGCCCAGCGTGGCAATCCGGAAGCGCAATTCATCGTCGGCAGCATTTCGGATACCGGGGGCGGGGGCGTCGATCTGGACCCGCGCGAGGCGGCGCGCTGGTATCGCATGGCGGCGCAGCGCGATTGGGCGCCGGCGCATTATCGCCTCGCCAAATCCTACGCCGCCGGCCGCGGCGTGGAATTGTCGGCCGACCGCGCGCTCGACCACCTGCAACGCGCGGCGGAGCTCAATTATACCCCCGCGATCCTCGACCTTGCAGGTTTGCTCGACGACGGGCGCGGCGTGCGCGCCGATCGGGAGAAGGCGTTCGTCTGGTACAAGCGCGCCGCCGATCTGGGCAATACGGAGTCGCGCTTCATCGTCGGCGAGCGGATGTTTCGCGGCGACGGCACGCCCGAGGATCGCGACGGCGCGCGAGACTGGTATGGGCTCGCCGCCGCGCGCGGCCATCCGGGGGCGATGTTCCGTCTGGCGCAGATCGGTTTCGGCCGCGACCAGGGCGTCGATTACCGGATCAACGCCTATTTCCAATTGACCATGGCGATCCAGCGCGGCGGCCCGTCGATCCGCGCGGAAGCGCAAACGTTGCGCGACCAGCTCACCCGCAACATGATCGACGTCGATATCCAGGCGGCGATGCTGCGCGTGCGCAACTGGAAACCGTCGCCGCCGCTGCCCGGCGAACCGATCGACCCCGAAGATCCCTATAACCGGCCCGAAGGCCCGCCGGCGCAGCGCTAAGCCCGCTTCTTCGCCATACCACCACCGCGCGCCAAATAGGGCGCGAGGTATTTGCCGGTGAACGATTCCTTCGCCTTGGCGACGTCCTCCGGCGTGCCGGCGGCGACGATGCGCCCGCCTTTGCCCCCGCCCTCGGGGCCCAGATCGATCACCCAATCGGCGGTCTTCACGACCTCCAGATTGTGTTCGATGACCACGATCGTGTTGCCCTGATCGACGAGGGCGTGGAGCACTTCGAGGAGCTTGCGCACATCCTCGAAATGCAGGCCGGTCGTCGGCTCATCGAGAATGTAGAGCGTTTTGCCGGTCGAACGGCGCGACAGTTCCTTGGCGAGTTTGACGCGCTGGGCTTCGCCGCCCGAGAGCGTCGTCGCCTGCTGGCCGACATGGATGTACCCGAGGCCGACTTTGACCAGCGTATCCATCTTCTCGCGGATCGCAGGAACCGCCGCGAAGAAACCGGCGGCTTCTTCGACGGTCATTTCCAGCACGTCGGCGATGGACTTGTCGCGATACTTGATCTCCAGCGTCTCGCGATTGTAGCGCTTGCCGTGGCACGCGTCGCAAGTGACGTATACGTCGGGCAGGAAGTGCATTTCGATCTTGATGACGCCGTCGCCTTGGCAGGCTTCGCAACGTCCGCCTTTGACGTTGAACGAAAAGCGCCCCGGCCCGTAGCCGCGCGCCTTGGCTTCCGGCAAGCCGGCGAACCAATCGCGGATCGGCGTGAAAGCGCCGGTATAGGTCGCGGGGTTGGAACGCGGCGTGCGGCCGATCGGCGACTGGTCGATATCGATCACCTTGTCGAGATGGTCGATGCCCAGGACCGCGTCGTGCTCGCCCGCGATTTCGCGCGCCCCCATCAAGCGGCGCGCCAGCGCCTTGTAGAGCGTTTCGATCACCAGCGTCGACTTGCCGCCGCCCGAAACGCCGGTTACGCAGACGAACGTGCCGAGCGGAACTTCGACAGAGACATTTTTGAGATTGTTGGCCTTGGCGCCTTTGACCGTCAGCTTCTGGCCCTTATGGCCCGCGCGCCGCTGCTTGGGGATCGCGATCTGGTCGAACCCGGCGAGGTAACGGCCCGTCGTGCTGTTGGGATTGGCGATGATCTGCGCGGGCGTGCCCTGCGCGATGATTTTGCCGCCGTGAACGCCGGCGCCGGGCCCCATGTCGACGACCCAATCCGCGGTGCGGATCGCATCCTCGTCGTGCTCGACGACGATCACCGTGTTGCCGAGATCGCGCAGGCGTTTGAGAGTTTCGAGCAGGCGGTCGTTGTCGCGCTGATGCAAGCCGATCGACGGCTCGTCGAGCACATAGAGAACGCCGGTCAGGCCCGAGCCGATTTGCGAGGCCAAACGGATGCGCTGGCTTTCGCCGCCCGAAAGCGTGCCGGACGCTCGGGCGAGGGTGAGATATTCGAGGCCCACGTCGACCAGGAAGCCGAGCCGCGCATTGATCTCCTTGAGAATGCGGACGGCGATCTCGTTCTGCTTCTTGGTGAGTTGCGGGGTAAGCCTCTTGAACCAGGCGGCGGCTTCGTCGATGGCGAATTGGGTCACTTCGCCGACATGCAAGCCGCCGATCTTGACGGCCAGCGCTTCGGGCTTCAGGCGGAAACCATTGCAGGCTTCGCAAGGGCGCGCGGACTGGAAGCGCGAAAGCTCTTCCTTGGTCCAGGCGCTGTCGGTTTCGCGATAGCGACGCTCCAAATTCGGCACGACGCCTTCGAAGGGCTTGGTCGTCTTGTAGTCGCGTAGACCGTCGGAATAGACCATCGTCACCGGCTCGTCGCCCGAGCCGTGGAGGATGATGTTGCGCGCCTTGGCGGGCAGTTTCTCCCAGGCCGTGTCGAGATCGATTTTCAGATGCTTGGCGAGGCTCGCTAGCGTCTGCGCGTAGTACTTGTTGCTCTCCGTCGCCCAGGGCGCGATCGCGCCGCCGTTGAGCGACAGCAAGCCGTTGGGTGCCACGAGTTCGGGATCGAAATACTGCTTCTCGCCCAAGCCGTCGCATGCGGGGCACGCGCCGAAAGGATTGTTGAACGAGAACAGCCGCGGCTCGATCTCCGAAATCGTGAAGCCGGAAACCGGGCAGGCGAATTTGGAGCTGAACACCGTCCGTTCGCCGGTATCGGCGTTCTCGGCGAAGAGCAGGCCGTCGGCGAGATTGAGCGCGGTTTCGATAGAGTCGGCGAGGCGCGGGCCCAAATCGGGCTTCACGACCAGGCGATCCACCACGATCTCGATGTCGTGTTTGCGTTTCTTGTCGAGAGCGGGGACGGCGTCGATCTCGTAAAGCTTGCCGTCGACCTTGGCGCGCTGGAAGCCCTTCTTCTGATACTCGGCAAGTTCCTTGCGATACTCGCCCTTCCGGCCGCGCACGACGGGGGCCAGAAGGTAGAGCCGCGTGCCGTCCGGCATCGCCAGGATGCGGTCGACCATCTGCGTGACGGTCTGGCTTTCGATCGGCAGACCGGTCGCTGGCGAGTAGGGCACGCCGACGCGCGCGAACAGCAGGCGCAGATAGTCGTAGATCTCGGTGACAGTGCCGACGGTCGAGCGCGGGTTGCGGCTGGTCGTCTTTTGCTCGATCGAGATCGCGGGCGACAAGCCCTCGATCGAATCGACGTCCGGCTTACTCATCAGTTCCAGGAACTGGCGCGCATAGGCCGACAGGCTTTCGACGTAGCGGCGCTGGCCCTCGGCATAGATCGTGTCGAAGGCGAGCGAAGATTTCCCCGATCCCGACAGGCCGGTGATGACGACCAAAGAGTCGCGCGGCAGATCGACGTCGACGCCTTTGAGGTTGTGCTCGCGCGCACCCCGGACGGCGATGCGCGGGCCTTCGAACAGGGCGCCGAGCGCGGCGCCGGAGGCTGATTTGCTGGACATATGATTGGAAATATAGGGCGTGAGTCCGGGGTTTTCGACGGGCCCGAAACGCTCGGGTTGTGGATTGTTTTCGGCCTTGCGCTCTCAAGGCGCGAGTGCGAACTTCCCGCTTCGTTCTATCGGGGAGTCGCACGCATGGCCGGATCCGTCAACAAAGTCATTCTCATCGGCAATCTCGGGCGCGATCCCGAGGTGCGCACGATGAACAACGGCGGCAAGGTCGTGAACCTTTCGGTCGCGACGTCGGAGACGTGGCGCGACAAGAATTCGGGCGAGCGCCAGGAAAAGACCGAGTGGCACCGCGTTGTGATTTTCAACGAGAAACTCGGCGAAGTCGCGGAGCGTTTCCTGAAAAAGGGTTCCAAAGTCTATGTCGAGGGCGCGCTTCAAACCCGTAAATGGACCGACCAATCGGGCGCCGAAAAATATTCGACCGAAGTCGTGCTGCAACGTTTCCGTGGCGAGCTGACGATGCTCGACGGCAAGGGCGGCGGGGGCGGCGCCGGCGGCGGCGACGACTATGGCGACGACTACGGCGGTGGCGGCGGAAACGGCGGCGGCCGCTCGTCGGGCGGCGGTGGCGGCGGGCGCAAGCCTTCCGGCCCGATCGACGACGATATCCCGTTCTGATCGGCCGATATGCCCTTCATCAACATCAAAATGACGGCCGGCGCGTCGAAGGAACAGAAATCGCAGATCGTGCGAGAGTTCACGGATACGCTGGTCCGCGTGCTGGGCAAGAACCCGCAGAACACGCATATCGTGATCGACGAAGTCGAACGCGAAAATTGGGGCCATGCGGGCATTCTGGTGAGCGATCGCCCCAAGGTTTGATCGCGCGGTCCCGAATCGAAACCGGGCTTCGATTGCAGCGCAATCGAGGCCTTGTTTTTATCCCCAGTCGACGGCCGAATTCGTACGTTATTTCAGAGATTTGCGCGTCGGTTTTCGGCGTTGTGAGCGCATGTTGCGATTGCTAGACTCCGGCTTCGTTTTTGTCCTCGTTTTGTAGACTGGCCCGTGACCGAAACAGCGCCTCCCAACGTTCCCGGCCCGACCGACATTTCGCCCGTCTCCATCGAAGAGGAGATGAAGCGCAGCTATCTCGATTACGCGATGAGCGTGATCGTCAGCCGCGCTTTGCCCGACGCGCGCGACGGCTTGAAGCCCGTGCATCGGCGCATTCTGTTCGCGATGCAGGAGGCGGGCTACGACTGGAACCGCCCGTACCGTAAATCGGCTCGCGTGGTCGGCGACGTGATGGGTAAATATCACCCGCACGGCGACAGCGCGATTTACGAATCCATGGTCCGCATGGCCCAGGATTTCTCGATGCGGCTGATGCTGATCGACGGCCAGGGCAATTTCGGCTCGATGGACGGCGATCCGCCGGCGGCGATGCGCTACACTGAAGCGCGCCTCGCCAAGGTCGCGTCGCTGATGCTGTCCGACCTCGAGAAAGACACGGTCGATTTCCAGCCGAACTACGACGACAGCGCGCAGGAACCGACGGTCGTCCCGGCCGTGTTCCCGAACTTGCTGGTCAACGGCGGCTCCGGCATCGCCGTCGGCATGGCGACGAACATCCCGACCCATAATCTGGGCGAGGTGATCGACGCTTGCTGCGCCTATATCGACGATCCGTCGATCACGCTCGACAAGCTGATGGAGTTCGTGCCGGGCCCGGATTTTCCGACGGGCGGCATCGTGCTGGGCCGCGGCGGCATCCGCGAAGCCTATCGCACGGGACGCGGTTCGATCATCCTGCGCGGCCGCACGCATGTGGAGGAGATCCGCAAGGACCGCGAAGCGATCGTCGCGACGGAAATCCCCTACCAGCAGAACAAGGCGCGTCTGCTGGAGCGCATCGCCGAATGCGTGAACGAGAAGATCATCGAAGGGATTTCCGATCTGCGCGACGAGTCCGATCGCGACGGCGTGCGCGTGGTGATCGAGCTGAAGCGCGACGCGAACGCGGAGATCGTTCTCAACCAGCTCTACAAATATACCGGCCTCCAGACGAGCTTCAGCTTCAACATGCTCGCCCTCAACCGGGGCAAGCCGGAGCTGATGGGCCTCAAGGAGCTGATCCAGGCCTTCGTCGAGTTTCGCGAAGAAGTCATCACGCGGCGCACGCGCTTCGAACTGCGCGAGGCGCGCAAGCGCGCGCATATCCTGATCGGTCTTGCGGTCGCGGTCGTCAATCTCGACCCGGTGATCGAGCTGATCCGCAAATCGCCCGATCCGGTCGTGGCGCGCGAACGCCTGCTGGAACGCGACTGGCCGGTCACCGATATCGCGCCGTTCATCGAACTTGTGGGCGAGCCGGGGCGGGGCGTCGTCGACGGCACCTACAAGCTGTCGGAAGAACAGGCCCGCGCGATCCTGGAACTGCGCCTTCAGCGCCTGACGGGCTTGGAGCGCGACAAGATCCTCGGCGAGTTGAAGGAGATCGTCGACAAGATCGCCGATTTCCTCGACATCCTCGCCTCGCGGACGCGTCTCTACTCGATCCTGAAGGCCGAACTCGTCGCGATCCGCGACGAATTCGCCGACAAGCGCCGCACGACCTTCGAGGAAGGCGACGGCGACCAAGACATCGAAGACCTGATCGCGCCCGAAGACATGGTCGTGACGGTCACCCATGCCGGCTATATCAAGCGCACGCCGTTGTCGGCCTATCGCGCCCAGCGGCGCGGCGGCAAGGGCCGCGCGGGCATGGCGACGCGCGAGGAGGATTTCGTCAGCCAGGTCTTCGTGGCGAACACGCACGATCCGGTGCTGTTCTTCACCAATCGCGGTCTCGTGTTCCGTTTGAAGTGCCATCGATTGCCGCTGGGCAATCCGCAAGCGCGCGGCAAACCGATGGTCCAGCTGCTGCCGCTCGCCGACGGCGAAACGATCGCCACCGTGCTGCCCTTGCCGCGCGACGAAACCCTCTGGAGCAGCCTCAACATCATGTTCGCCACGTCGGCGGGCAACGTGCGGCGCAACGCGCTGTCGGATTTCGAGAACATCATGGCGAAGGGCAAGATCGCCATGAAGCTGGAGGAGGATGGCGAGCGTCTGGTCGCGGTCCAGCCTTGCACCGAGCGCCAGGATGTCGTGCTCGCCACGCGCCTGGGCAAGTGCATCCGCTTCCCCGTGACCGACGTGCGCGTCTTCGCGAGCCGGAACTCGACCGGCGTGCGCGGCCAGAAGCTGGCCGCTGGCGACGAGATCATTTCGATGACGATGCTGCGCCATATCGAGCTCGATACGGCCGAGCGCGAGGCCTATCTGAAGAT
>VYME01000383.1_pt1 | contig 18956 bp, 25 predicted proteins | sample 5115281 | NCBI WGS metagenome assembly VYME01 (sample SAMN12291780, study PRJNA351875) | freshwater metagenome | isolation source: freshwater lake | place: USA: Michigan, Wintergreen Lake | collected 2013-08-08
TTTAGTTATCAATCTTTCCACCCTGCTTCGGCAGGTTTTTTGGGCTTTTTTATGTCTGAAATGGAAAAACCGCACTTTTTCTGGGTCAATGATGACAATAAGTTATAACTTAGAGATTAATCAACAACTAAAGCTTATGCTTTTAGCTAAGTGAAATCATTGATTAAGAGACCTGTACTTTTCAATAACTTTTTGCCGCAAACCCTAAATAGACATTAACTAATTTATGTTCAATAACCAAAGCTTCAACTTCTGGCCAAATACGAGCTAAAAACTGATGAAATTGGCGTTTTTGCATATTGCCAAAACGGAGATGTACTACTTTGGCTGGGGAAAAATCAAGCATTAGTCGATCGGAAAAGTCTGCATCTTTCGTAACAATAACCAGTTTTTTATCCTTTGCATATTGCCAAATTTCCGTATCACTTGGACTTCTACCTAAAACCGAAACATGAATGATCGGTAAAGATGGAGTAAACAGGATTTTAGCTGGTAAATTTTCATCAAAGAAAAAACCATTCATGCAATTTTTCTGACTTCATAGTGATTCGCCATCAATCTTGCTGCAAATTGCATACAGGCATAAATATCTTCTCGATTCAGAGAAGGATATTCTTCAAGGACTTCTTCAATAGAATCCCCTGCTCCCAAAAATTCCATAACTGTTTGCACCGGAATTCGAGTTCCAGCTATAACAGGTCTTCCATTACAAATATCTGGATGGATATGGATACGACTTTCCATTAAGGTTTTGTTACTTACTTGATGATCTAAAGTAAGCTTATTATACCCTTTCATAGTAACAGGTAAGGATGTTGGGTTTCCTTAAAATCGATCGCTGCATCGGTAGGAATTGCATTAGGTAACGCACCCTACCAGAGCGGCACTAGGTTTTTGGAGTAGTGCCATTCTTTTGCTTGCTCCTCACGAAGACTGCCTTATTTTTTCGCTGAATCTCGAATAAGTCAATAGCCTCGAACAGGCCACTCAGCTTTGCATATCCGTAGTTGCGTGGGTCAAAAGATGCCTGATTTGCTATGTGTCCGCCAATCTCTGCCAAATTCGACCAACCATCATCGTCTAGAGTCCTAGAAACCGCGCCCCTCAATAAACTGATTAATTTGGTGTCTTGCTTCAACTCTTTACCAGTTTTCTTAACACTTGCAGAAACTTTGGAAGTCTCCTCAGAATTTACTGCTTGATCAATAGTTTCTAGGTATAAAAATGTTGAACACGCATAAACAAAAGGCAATGGCGTTTTCTTCTCGCCAAATCCATAGACTTTTAAGCCATTTGTCAAAATTCTCATCACTAAAGGAGTAAAGTCGCAATCACTCGACACGATTGCAAAAGCATCCAACTCTTGTGTATACAGCAAATCCATTGCATCAATAATCATTGCAGCATCGGTAGCATTTTTGCCCTTCGTATAGTCGAACTGTTGGACGGGGCGAATAGCGTATTCATGCAAACACTCCTCCCAGGCTTTCAGCGCAGGACTTTTCCAGTTTCCGTAAGCCTTACGAATATTGGCAACTCCATAGTTGGCAATTTCAGAGACGATCGCCTCAATTTTTGATGCAGGGGCGTTGTCTGCATCAATCAGCAGCGCAATTTTTGATTCTGATTGTCGCATATTGCTCCAGGGGTGCTGGTCACTTTAATTTTTGAACTCGAACAGACACTCTTCAAGTATGCCCCAGCTGATAGCCTAAGCCATCTAACTGTTGATTATGCAGAAACTTTCCGAATAACCAGAGTAAGGATATGGGGAAACTTTTGACATATCACCCCTTTTGTCGATTCCTGAAAATCAGCCTAAATAACATCAGCTTTTTCCCCAAGGTCATAGCACTAATTGTTCAATCTGACTGCACTTCGTAACAAAAATTTACAACTCTCTCATAACCGATCGCACTCCCGTCCGTCGCTGTGCATAGACGTTTTTTACTTGTAATCATTTGCTTGAATCAATGTTTAAGGAACGAACTCCACCAGATTGGCGTACTGTTACAGAGCATCCAAAACCAAAACTTTTAAATCTGGGACAGCAGCTAAACGGGCATCATTGGTCAAGAAAAACATAGCACCTTCTCCCATAGCAGTGGCAATCTGGATTGCGTCTGGAGTTCGCAAGTTTTGTCTTGCTCTTAACTGGGCGGCAACTTCGGCAATCTCAACGGAAATAGGTACTGTAATTAAGTTTTCTTGATCAAGAAGAATATCACGATACTGGCCAGCAAGTTCTACATTGCCTGAGCGTAATGGATGCACCAAAACTTCCGTCAGCGTCAACGTAGAGGTAACAACTTGAAACTCGCCTCGACTTACTGCCCCAAAAAAGGCACGAACAAGCCCTAAATATGCCTGATTTTGCTCGATCAGATAAATGAGTGGCGCGGTATCCAAACCCACAACTTGACCTTGTAGTTGAATTAGCCATTCCATGAGGCACGTTCCTGATTAACGTACTCTTGAGCATCAAGTCCATTCCAGATTTCTTTTCCTAGTCCTTCTAGTTCCATAATGCTATGCTTGGGCTTAACAAGCATAGGGCGACGTACCATTACAGCTAACTCTTTTAACAAGCGAAGTTGCTCGTCTGGGGTGAGATTCTCAACTTGTCGGCGAACATCTTGATAGGTAGTCATCGAAAATTTTGGGTGGGAAACCCCGCCGTTCTAGGTTGGCTTTACGTTAGAATTAAAAAGACCGTCTCGAAAACCAAGTGGGCGGACAGCACCTTGAAAACTCGGCGGTTTTTTAACCGTGGTATGCAACGGTGGTTGAAGCAGAAACTTAAATCGTGAGGTTTAGGAATCGCCGCACTTTTAGGGCGGCGAGGATGTCAAGCTCTTTACTCCCTGTTTCTTCTATTAATCATGTCATATTGCCCACAGATCACGGCTCCAAAAAGTAAGGTAAAATGCCCCCATATTTGTCTAAATTCGATCGCACTCCCGTCTGTCGCTGTGCCTAGACGTTTTTAGATTATTATCATTTACTTGAATCAATGACCATGGTGCGTTCCCCCAAATCTATCGCTGCAGCGGTAGGACTTGCATGAGGGAACGCACCCTACAGCTACTACAGGTTAGTTAGAGGAGTAAGGAGGCATGGCTTTGGGCTGCGCAAGATATGGCGCAGGCAGCGGAGTACTTCCGTCAGAAAGTGTTAAGTTTCCACCCGCAGCATCGTACCAGCCTAACATCTTATTTGAAAGAATACTTTTTCCTGATATTTTTTTGTCAGTCGAAAAAGGATGGCCGGGGGTGTACAGGCTTTTCAAGCCGTCAAATAATATTCCAGGCAAGGGATGAATCGCTAGTGGAGAGAGATAGTATTGATATCTCTGGTTAAAGTATGAAAGGAGCTGCTCTTTCTCTTTATGATCGAGTATACAAGCATAGACAATAACCTCATACATTATTGAGCTTGCGGGTGTCTTCATCATCACGTCAGATCCGAATACGATATTGTGAATTGATTCGGTCTTTATGTGCATGGGATCAAATACTCTGTCAATGGATTCAGTGCCATTCATTGATAATGATATATGTGTACATAGATCAGATAGACCAACCCGAAAGTAAAGTAGATTTGGTTTATTCCCAAGTACGAATAAGAAAGGCCTTCTGGTTGATACGCATTTTCCTTTGATCGTAATATCTACAAAAACCGAATTTGCATTGAATCCTACCGAGACTTTGTTCATAGGATCACTGCCAAAATCAAGCAGGTATTGATCTTGAGGTGTAGTTATTGGATCAAAATGCGAAAAGAGTACAGCACCTGAAACTCCTTGTAGATGAAGCAGTGGAGACTCCTGAAGCCTGATTTGATTTTCGATAGATGAAAGAATATCATCAAACGTCAACAAGGTTATTCTTGAATTTCTATTCCTAACAATTTCGTCGTGAACCCAATGTTTATCAAGCGAATCATCTCTTGATGCCACAAGGATGCTATGTACTTGTCTCTGAACGGTGATCCCATACTTTGTCTTCATAAAGTTTCGATTATCCGTCTCCTCAAAAAAGAGTGAATACTCATTGCATTGAGAGATGTATGACTCAAAATCTCGATAGAAAGTCCTACGCCGGTTTTTCTGTGTATGGACTTTAATATCTGGCCTCTTGAGTTCAAAGACAAACCAGCTACCGCTACAGTCTCTTGCCAAGAAGTCAGGGATGTATGCCTCTCCTTCAATGTTGATTGAGCAAGGGTGAGGTATTTCCTCCGAAAAACCAAGTACAGAGAATATCATCCGGTTATTTTCAAACCACTTTTGGTAATGTTCTTCTTTCTGATTCGGCGCTTCTACAAGTGCCAACAAGGACTCATGAAGCTCCTTTAGGGATTTGATAAGCATGAATGACTATAAAGCTAGTGGTAAGCAAGCGCTGCTGAGATTCTAATTTTTCCGCAAGGTTGCAGCACCAAGTGTTCAATCTGACTGCACTTCGTAACAAAAATTTACAACTCGATTATAAGCGATCGCACTCCCCTCCGTCGCTGTGCCTAGACGTTTTTAGATTATTATCATTTGCTTGAATCAATGATCGTGGTGCGTTCCCAAAAGTTGATCGCTGTAGCGGTAGGACTTGCATTAGGGAACGCACCCTACCAGAGCGGCTATCATACTATTCCCAAGTTAGAGTTATACCTTCTAGGTTACATACTCTCTGAATAGTTTCCAGTTTACTTTCAGTCAATTTCCCAAATAGGTGAACTCTCATTTTATGTTTGGGATAATACTGTCCATAACTCTTTATTTGTCCAATCGCTGATTTCCAGCCTTTTGTATTTTTAACTTCAATTATTTCCGTATTAGTTAAGACATCTATTCTACCTACCTTATCAATGTAAACCTCGGTTTTTCCTCCTAATTCTCTAGCAAGTTTGTCCCGATACCAAGCCTCTGTCCCCTTTACAGGAGTATTTATCTCCGGCTCAATAACTATGCCATTAAGCTGATTAATAAAGTCCCGAATTGCTCCTCTTACTAATTTTTGAGCAGCATTGGGGGACTGTCTTTTCCGTGTAGCCATTACTTACTCAGTGAATAATTTAGAAATCCCATACCCAGCTAAACCAATTACTGCTCCTACTGCCGCTACGGGAGCCATTGTAACTGCAACCGCCGTTCCTCCTACTGCTAATCCCATACCCCCAACCAATGCTGATATACCGGCTCCAGCACCCGCACCAATTGCCGCTGCTCCAATTGCCGTTGCGTCTTGTTCTTCTATTGCTTTCTTTGTTCCGTAAACTGCCGTGCCGACAACTGCTCCTGCCGCTGCTACTGGAGCCATACCGACTCCTAGAGCAGTTCCTCCTACCGCAAGTCCCATACCTCCAACCACTGCCGATGCACTGGCTCCAATCGCCGTACCCACTCCCACTGAAATCATTGCCTCTTGAACTTCTTCTGGCTTATTTTTGTCCGTCATTATTTTGCCTCATTTTTTAGGTTTAACTAATTATACAGAAACTTTCCGAATAACCAGAGTAAGGATATGGGGAAACTTTCGGCATATCACCCCGTTTTGTGGATTTCTGACAATCAGCTGAGATACAAAGAACTTTTCAGCGACCATAGCACCAATTATAATTTTTCGAGTAACTCAGCAGACTAACTAAAAGTTGCGATGGCGGAGCAAATTCTTTCTCTCCTCTTGTACCTCATTCTCATTTTAACGGCTTTTTGGTTTATTAGCCCCCAAAAAACGCCCCGTAGTCATCCTGCCTATCATCTTGCTTGTTTGCTGGAAGATGCTCCTGAAAGCTCTTTAAAGGGTCAATTTTGTCCCTTGGCTACTCCCTTGGCTACCCCGATCGCCTGTACTGTTCCGCAAGTCTGGCGCAGTTTCTATCAGCAGTCTCTGGCAAAACCAGATATTAACTATTGGCAATGGTGCAGTATGCCTGAAAATGAGCAGTTTTGTCGGGAATTACGGGAATTATTGCAATTAAATCCGGCTAGAGGTTACGCTAAGGAAATTCTGGAAAGTCTGGCCTTGGGTCAAGATCCTTTTTATCATCTTTACTGGGACATAAAAGCGATCGCTAATGGTAACTTTAACACTATTGGGGCTAATAAACTAGCTGAGGGCAGATTTGCCCAGCGAGATTTGCGAACTCATCAGCAGATGCGGAGGGATTTTCGTCAATGGCATCTACAAGCTTGTCAACAGTTGGGAAAAGAGCGGGTTAAAGCGGTTTATCGGCTGTGTTATGGGGCAGATTGGTCATTAATCGCCCAAATTCTCTATCCTTCGCCCCGTTTCTTGGCCGTGATGATTATGGAGTCGGCTAATCCCGTTTGGTGGCGAGTTTTGGGGATTACTCCTTTGAGCAAGACTAGCCATATTGAAAATAATTATAAAACTCTCTTGTGTTATTGGCATCCCGATCGCAATTCCCATCCCAATGCGACAGAAATCACCGCCCATCTTAATCGCGCCTACGATTGTTATCAAAGTTTTCAGGAGATGAGCAGTCAAGATAATGCACCTTTGTGGACGAAAATCCGTCGCTGGATTCCTTAGACTTGACTCTAGTTTTTCCCTTGACTTTTTCCTTAACGAAAGAATGTTAGTCTAGGAACAATTTATGACCACGCTTGCACTCTCAGGGTAATGAATCTAGTGCTTTTAAACAATCGCTACCAAATTGTTAGCACCCTTGCTAGGGGGGGATTTGGGGAAACTTATATCGCTATCGATACGAATATGCCTTCTCAACGGCGCTGTGTGATTAAAAAATTGCAGCCGGCTATTCAAAGTGAGGAGATGCCAGAATGGTTAAAAGAACGTTTTCAGAAAGAAGCAAGCGTTTTAGAGGAATTGGGAGAGCAAAATCGCCAAATACCCCGTTTATACGGTTATTTTGCCCAAGATAATCATTTCTATCTGGTGCAGGAATGGATTGAAGGGGAGACACTAACCCAAAAACAGCAACGACAGGGAAATTTATCTTCCTCAGCAGTGCGGACGATTTTAGAGAATTTACTGCCTGTTATTGATTTTATTCACAGTCGCCGCATTATTCACCGGGATGTGAAACCCGATAATATTATCTTAAGAAATAGTGATAATTTGCCCATTTTGATCGATTTTGGGGTAATGAAAGAAGCAGTGGCCACCTTACTCGATCCTACGGGAAAAAGTGCCTATTCGATCGCCCTTGGCACCCCCGGTTATATGGCTTCGGAACAGGCTGCCGGGAGACCGGTCTTTTCTAGTGACCTTTACAGCCTAGGCTTAACGGCGATTTTTTTATTAACGGGAAAAACTCCCCAATATCTAGAAACTGACTCGCGCACGGGGGAAATTCTCTGGCGACAGGAGGCAGAAAATGTTAATCCTAATTTAGCTATGGTAATCGATCGAGCGATCCGTTTTCATCCCCGGGATCGGTTTGCTACTGCCAGGGAAATGTTAGCAGCTTTGGCAGAAATGTCCCCCGATTTGTCCACCCAACCAACTATCGCGGTTTCTCCCCATAGTCCCCGATTAAAGTCCTCTACACCCCCAAAACCAACCGTCTCCCCCACTGTGGTTATTCAACCCAATTCTGGGGAAAAAAAGAATCCTTGGCTGTGGATTTTGCTGATTTTTGCGGTGACAATTGGGGCTTTTGCCCTAGGATATCGGGGATTTATGGCTCTTTTACCCAAAAATGAGGAAATTAAACCATCACCAACCCCTGAACCTTCTCCTAGTCCTGAAATCATTCCTCCTCCCTCCCAAGATTTTCCCCCTATCCGACGACCTTCTCGTCAACGGACTCCCATTTATTCCCCGACTCCTACCCCATCCCCGACTCCTACCCCAGAGGTGATTCCTAGTCCAGAAGTGACTCCAGAATTAACTCCTAGTCCCACCCCAGAAGAAGTAATTCCTATTCCTGTTCCCCTTCCTGAAACGGAGCCGAGTCCTCAAGTTTCTCCCCTTCCTTCTCCTTCCCCTTCTCCTTCCCCTTCTCCTTCTCCTTCTCCTGTTCCAGAGGTGATTAATCCCCCGGTTAATGAGGATAAAATTGAACCGATCGCTCCTCCCGTTTTATCACCTTCTCCTCCTGAAGAAAATAGTAATTAATAGACTGCTTGCAGAAGTCTGACAAGGGGAAGATGATAATTTTCTCTTAAACCTTTGCCCTTTTCCCTACAGGCGGATCTCTTCGAGATCGCACTAACCCAATGTTGTTTGGTGTTGTAACCCAATCGGATTCACAATAATTCTATCTTCCTGTTTTTTAACCTCAGCAAGATCGTAATTCATCTGGAGGCGCAGCCAGAAAGCAGGGGTACTACCGATTGTCTTTGACAAACGCACAGCCATTTCCGGGGAAATCCCCGCCTTGCCATTGATTAGGTTAGATAGTCTAGAGCGTGACACGTTCAGCATTTTTGCCGCAGCCGTAACGGTCAATTCAAGCTCTTCAATCGAACTTTTGACAATTCTGCCCGGATGTACGGGATTTTTCAGGGTCATCATGTTTTTTCCCTCAATGATAATCTACAAGGTCAATGTCGAGAGCGTTTCCATCTTCAAATCGGAAGACAATGCGCCAGTTACCTGTAACACGGACGCTCCAAAAACCTTTTAACTCTCCCGTCAGGGGGTGTAATCTGTAACCAGGGATATTAGCCTCCTCTACACTTTCCGCTGCCGACAAAATTGAGAGAATTTCCTCGATTTTGGGGATCATGTTGGGGTTTAATCCCCTGCGTTCTCCTCTTTCGTAAAACCGTTTCAGTCCTTTATGTTGAAAACTCTCAATCATTCAATTGTAGCCTGTAGCCTAACACTTTAATTTTGACTATTTGATTCGAGGAAATCAAGGAGATTAGCACAAGTGTACGCACCACACCCATCACCCATCCTGAAAATCCCCAAATCACTGAAAATCCTGATGCTGACAAGGAAGTAGTGCAGATACCAGCGTAAGCCATGAGGAAGAGGAATATAAAGATTTATTAAATTGTAGCTTTTGATACAGTTGCGGGGGGGGGAATGTGTATGCTTTGGCTATCTTCCTTTGGTCTTGGGTTGGGCTGTTGCTTGATCTGGGATATAGGAGCGGCAATTATAGCGTTTCCTGTTTACAAGAGGTACATTCTCGATCCTGAAAAGCTTAATCAGCAAAGGTTAAACTGTGCCTCACAGATGCGAGAAACGCTATATATTCTGCCTAAATTCATTTAGGAAATAACTCTCATGAAATTAAATTTCAAAAACCTGATTTCTTTTGGCACTACATTAGCAATTTTAAGTGTATCTCTAGCCCCAAAATCAGCTAATGCTGTTGCTATTGCAGGAGTCAATCTTACTGTCAACGGAATCGTGAAAGCTATTGGATTAACAGCTGATCTCGTAACACTTTATGGTCTGAGTGGTAGCAATGCAGGAAGTAACAGTATTGTTACAACTTTTTCTGGTGATGAATATGATTTTAGTTTATTAATCAGAGGAACTGATATAAAATCAACAGTTAATACACCAATAACTGGACAAGCTTTTGGAATAAAGAATTTAGTGGGAGGTGGAACAGCTAATGTCCCATTGTGGAGTTTTGATGTAACCTTACAGTTTGTATCATATAACGATAGTTTTGTGTTTAATGATACACTTACAGTTAATGGCAATGTCAGGCACGAGATAGGGCCTGATCCAGGAGATGCCGTACAAGGACCGCCTCTGCCATTTCTTCTGAAAATAGATGCGGACAATGAGGTGAATAATAAGGTGAAAGAGACTTTAAATCCTTTACCAAAAGACCCACATCCTGGAACAGCAAAGCATACAGATGAATTAACAGATGCTACTTTACAGGGACTAACATCAAGTACTCTTAATTTCGACAGTATTGATAGTTGGAATTTTATTGTAAAAGCCAACCACAGTTGTACCGCAACTCAAGGAAATAGTCCTTTATCTTTGCAAAATTCTGAATTCATTGGTTGTCCAATAGTCCCTGAACCTTCTTCCGTTTTATCCCTCCTCGCTCTCGGTACTCTCGGCGCAGCTTCAACCCTCAAACGCAAACTAAAATCATCCCAATCCACCGAAAAAGAAACCACAAAAGTCAGCTAAATTGCATCTAAAATACCATAAATGCCCCTTCATTTAGTCAGTTGAGGGGGTATTTTTGGCATAACTCTCTCAATTCCTATGATTTTAAGGAGGATGGTTTATCTTGCAAGCCGAGAGCTGCTACAATCTAAGATGACTGGTTATAGATGCTTTCAAGATGACTAAAACAGCAGAAACCCTCAAAATAGAACTTGCTCAACTTTCTGTGCAAGATCGCGCTGAACTAGCTTACTTTCTCATCCATTCCTTAGATGAAGGTGTAGATGACAATGTTTTAGAGGCTTGGGATAGAGAATTAACTCAAAGATTAGCCGAAATTTATGCTGGAACAGCCAAGGGTGAACCATCAGATAAAGTATTATTGGAATTACGAGAGAAATATTCGTGAAACCTGTTATTATTCACAGTGAAGCAAGACGAGAACTTGACAATGCTATTCAATATTATGAGAAGCAAAAGATAGGATTAGGGCTAGATTTACTATCTGAAATTGAACAAGCTCTCGAAAAAATTAAAATTAACCCTAATCTGGGAACAGCCCATACTATCGAAGGGATGCGCCGATATGTCATTCGCCGTTTTCCTTACATCATCTTTTATGTAGAATTTGAAGCATTTATCTGGGTAGTTGCGATCGCACATGGAAAACGTAAACCTGATTACTGGAAAAAGCGAAATTTAGAATAATCGAGATACTCAAACCTAAACTAAAACCCTCCAAATTTACCGAAAAAGAAACCACAAAAGTAGGCTAAATTGCTTCTAAAAATACCATAAATGCCCCTTTATTCAGTCAGTTAATTAGGGGCGTTTATATCGTATTTTTATGTTATCTTGAGGGGATTTATACCGCTTTGCGGAAGGCAAAAGTCTTATACCATAAGCCTTTCATGTTCCTAATTTTTACAATCCAAATCAATCATTAATGTTACCAGTATAAAATAAATAATAGGGGTTATTGATAATGAGTCCACATCCGTATAACTTTGACAACCTTCTCTTCTGGAATAACCTGATCAACCAAAGGATGCTGACAGAACAAATTAAACATTTAGCCAAGCAAAAATATCCACTGCTGATATTGACCAACGTTCTAATCCTTTAATCACTGCTAAAGGCTCATTATTTCCTTCAGTTGCAATATGTACTTTCGGTAATCCTGTTTGAAAAACGGTGACTGACTTTGCTGAAGGATCAATCAACCAACCTAATTCTGTTCCTTGTTGTAAACAGAAAATAATCTTTTCCATCCCTAAGGTAACAGATTGTTCGGGAGACATAATTTCAATAATCCAATCGGGATAACGTAAAAATTGATCGGCCATTTCTCCATCTATATCTCTTGGCAAATTCTCCCAACGAATCGCCGCAATATCTGGCACAATTGAACGTTCTGCAAAAGTACAACGCAATTCAGGTAGAGCATAAGCTAATTTTTGAGGTTTAGTCTGTTGATTAATGGCAGAGGCTAACTCAAATTGTAAGATGCTGTGTTTTCCTTTAGGCATAGGTTTTTGAGTGACAATTCCCTGATAATATTCCCTAGCAGGCTTAGTTTCTGGAAGGGCAAGAAATACTTCGAGGGAAAGGGCTTGTTTATCTTCTATTGTGGCAAACATTAGATTGATTTCTCCGATCTTGAGTTATTTTCTATTATAAGCTTCTGACTCCTGACTCTCAGGACAATTTTTGATTTTTAGAATAAGTCTAATCTAAAAATACGGGTTTTTCTTTAAGCTCTAGCACGAAAAATTTGATTAGCAGTGAGGTTTAACTCTGGAAAAACTCCTGAAATAAGACGTTGATCCTGTTTAAATAAATTACCTTGATATTCTCCATCGATTAATTGATAGATAGAAATGGTGGGTTCTTTGGGGCTGCCGATATATCGGGCCGAACCTTTGGCTAAATAATCGATAATCCAATATTCAGCAATTCCTAATTGTTCGTAGTCGTCGAATTTTTTCAGATAATCATCTCGCCAATTGGAACTGACAATTTCAATAATTAATTTAGCTGATGTTGCCAGAGAAATTGAGGAAGCGGTTTCCCAATAGGGATCATTAACTAGATTTTCTCTGTCTAAGACAATAATATCGGGTAGATAACCTGTATGGGGGCGAAGGGGTTTTACTGCGGCAGTATTGGGGATAAAATAGGGCAATTGCTGCCGATTTATCTCTAAGAATAGGGTTCCAGAAACAAATCCGCCAATTTCTTCGTGTTTTCCGATCGGTCGCATCATGGCCAATAATTTTCCTGCGATTAATTGGTATTGTTGTCCATCATCGGGATATTGATTGATATAGTCATCAAAAGTCAACAATTGGGGGATAGTTTGGGTTGTGGTCATGGCAGTTAGGGGGAATAAGAGAGATGATCTTTCTAGATTCTAACTCGATTAACGACGTTGCCACCAAGTCAATCCGGCTAGGGTAAATCCCACTAAAGGCATCACTACCATCCCTATCCAAAAAATAGCGTTAGCTTGCAGGGGATTTAAATTAATTCTTCTATTTTCTGGTTCCTTGGCCCGGATAGATAAGGTGGCTGTTTCACCACTGGCTAACCACTGCACAGAATTTAAAAATATATCTCCGTTTAACTGTTGTTCAAATAGTCCATCGCTGGCAAAGCTGGCATTACCAATCACGATTAATTTACCTTTTTTTCCCGTCAGAGCAACTCCTAGATCAAAAGGGCCAGCTAAATCTTTTTCAGGGTTAAACTGGAGATTCTGATCATTTAAATCACTCTCAGCCCACATTTTATCATTAGTAATCATTAAAGATACGGCTTCAATTCCTTCGATGGGAACGGTAGCGATGGGACGAGCAAAGGGAAAGATAGAAATACCGTTAGCAAAATCGCGAGTAATGGGATGATTACCGTAATTGGTAATAATGGGACTAGCCGGACCTAAACCGATAATTTCCCCAGCACCGGAAGCATCAATAATAATCCGATTATCTAGTTTCACACCCCAAGGGGTTAATAAGGGTTCTAATCCGGTTTCGGTTTGGGGGTCAATCAGTAATAAAATTTTGCCCCCTTGCTCAAGATAGTTTTTTAAAGCGGTGACTTCTTGGGGAAATATTTTTCTTTTGGGACTGGCAATAATAATGACATCGGCATTATTGGGAATGGTGGAACGTTCCACTAGATTAAGTGGTTCTACTTGATAACCTTTTGCTTCTAAACTATTGACTGCTTGTCCTAAACCTCCTTGAGGTTCTTTGATGGCATTTTCTCCATGACCTTGCAGAAAATAAGCGGTTAAAGTGCGATTAGTTTTAGCGGTTTCAATGGCGTTACTCAGTTTCGCTTCCGTGAGACTTTCCTGTTCACTAATAGTTTTCAGGGGTTGTTTTTTGTCACCATACTGAAGATAGACTCTGGACAGATTATCATCAGCTAGTTTTTTGAATTCCTGGACAATATTGGGTTTTTTCTCCGGGTTAACTATCTCGTACTGAAATTGAGGATTTTTGCGTTGATAATTGGCTAAAAGTTCCTCTTCGTTGGCACTGATTCCCCGGGTTGAAAAAATCCAGACTTTGACTGGTTTTGACAGATTGGTTAATAGTCTTTCGGTTTGGGGGGATAAACTAAAGATTTGGTTTTCGGTTAAATCAACTCGATAGGGATAACGGAGGGCGAGAAAGTTAATTAAACCGATAACGCTGAGGACAATAATAGTAGTAATGAGGGTTTGAGTGCCGGTGCGGGTACTTCTTTTTTGCCAAAATTCTTTGGAAGTGATTACTAATAACAACAGCCACCCTAGAAACAAAATAGCCCCGGCAATTAATAACCCCAGAGAGAGGGATGACCATTGACCGGAGATTAACCCTACTGTTAAGCCGGCACTACCCAGAAAGAGGGCGGGTATATAGAGAAATTTACTGTATTTTTGCCAGGATATCATAGTTAGTTTCTTTGATAACGGTCCGCTTCGATCGCTTGAGTAGTTAGGAAGATTCCCAGCAGAATATAACTGAGGAAGATGACTAAACTACTACTGTCAAAAATTCCCCGCACGAAATTGTTAAAGGGTTGATACCAAGATAGATGGGAGAGCAATTCTTTCAGGAAAAATCCGATCTGTTCTCCCACTTCTCCTCCGATGCGATCTCGAAAGAAGGTTTCGGCATTGTTAGCAATGACATCCAGTATCCAGATAAATAAGATGGTGATAAAGGTGATGATGTAAGCAAGGATAGAACTATTGGTGAGGGATGAGATAAACATCCCAAGGGCTAGGATGGCCGCTGCTAGTAAAATTAATCCTAGATGAGCTAGTAAAATACTGGCTATATTCACCGGGGGAACTGCGGCACTAAAAACTACTATTTCGTAAATCCACAGGGGGGTAATCATCACAGTAAAAAAGGCCAACACTCCCAATAATTTACCGATCGCTATACTCCAATTAGTCAGGGGGGAAGTGGCTAAAAGTTCTAGGGTTCCCTGTTTTTTTTCCTCTGCGTATAATCCCATAGACAGGGCTGGCAAAATTACCAACAATAAAGAGGATAAAATCATGCCGATGAAAGTGGTCATAAATTCAGATACCACATCTCTGGCTACCAGAAATCCCGATTGTTCCTGAATACCAATATCGAGAATAATGCCGTAGAGAAGGGAGTTAAAGAAAAATCCTGCTACTAACCAAAATATCCCCATAATGATATAGGCATTGGCAGCCGTAAAATAGCTTTGAAATTCCTTGCGAAAAATCGCCCAGATATTATTGATCATGCCTCTCCTCCTGGTGGTTATTTTCCCCGCTGCCGATTACTTCCAGAAAGATATCTTCTAGGGTTTTACGCGTGCGACGCATTTCTAATAAGTTATAACCATTGTTGACAACTATTCTAGCAAGTTCTGCCCCTAAGTTTGTTCCCACTTGACCAACAATTTTGAGCAGGTTATCGCCGACTTTTGCTGCTTGCTCGACTTGCGGCAGTTGTTGAAGGATTTCTAGCAGGGAATCCCTATCACCCTCGATCTCAATTTCATAACTGGAACTGGCAGGGGTAGCGGTAGTAATATTATTGGCCACGATACGACCCCGATTAATAATTGTCGCTCGATCGCAGGTAATACTCACTTCTGGCAAAATATGAGTGGAGAGAATAATTGTATGTTCTCCCGCTAAACTTTTAATCAGATTTCTCACCTCGATAATCTGTTTCGGATCCAATCCTACTGTCGGTTCATCTAAAATAATTACTGGTGGATCGTGTATGATCGCTTGGGCAATTCCCACACGCTGTTTATAACCCTTGGACAACTTGCGGATAATAACTTTTCTTTTTTCTAGTAACTGACATTTGCTTAAAACTAAATCTACCCGCGCTTTTCTATCCCCCGATGAGATGCCTTTAATCCGTGCGACAAAATCCAGAAAACTTTCTACGGTCATCTCTGGATACAAGGGGGGATTTTCGGGAAGATAACCAATGCGACGACGCACTTCTAAGGATTGTTGATGTACATCGTATCCTGCTATCCTTGCTGTTCCTGTTGTGGCAGGAATATAACCGGATAAAATCCTCATAGTTGTGGTTTTTCCCGCTCCATTTGGTCCCAAAAAACCGAGTATTTCTCCTTTTTTTACGGTAAAATCCACGTCACTGATTGCCGCGGTAGAACCATAAATTTTACTCAGATGTTCGACTTCAATCATAAGCTTTATCAGTTATCAGTTATCAGTTATCAGTTATCAGTTATCAGTTATCAGTCAATAGTGTTAAGTGACAAGTTCGGAGCTTTCTTTTCACTGATTACTGATTTTTCCCAGACTATGATCCCGATTAATTTCTACCACTAGATGCGCTTGTTTGAGCAGGGGTGGGAGAAATAATTGCGGATGTAAACTTTTCCAAAAATACTTGACAAATTCCTCGATTTCTGATGGGTTCATACCTCCTTTTGCTTCGGCTGCCTGTCGCCATTGTAAACTGTAACGGTAGTCAAGGGGATAAAGAATCAGTAAGCGATCGATTTTTGACCAGAGGGGTAGATATTCTCGCAATTTTTGATTATTATCCCTGGCGAATTGTCGGTCTTCTTCGCTATTAATCGGATCGGGGGCATGATCAAAGACTGTTTCCTCTACTGGATTCATGCCCACAAACCAACCCTCGAAAAAAAGAATATCAACTCGTTCCACTTGTTCCGGTGCAATTCTATCTCCTTGTCCTCGATGCAGGGACTTGTCAAAACGCGGGATTAAAATCGGACTTTCTTGCTGACAAACCTGTTCTAAAACTTTAATTCCTAATTCTATATCATGAGTACCCGGTGGACCACGCCAGCGCAATCTTTTATCCTTTTGACGCAATTTTATTCGCTCATTATAGGTCTTATAAATATCATCTAAAGAGAGATTATTTACTTTTAAATCAAAATAGGCTAAAATAATCGACATTATGGATGTTAAAGTGGTCTTCCCCGTGCCTTGGGGGGCCAAAATGCCTTGAATCAACGGTTTTGCGTGGTTGCGTAGCTGTAGCGCCCAGGGAATCCAGAAGCGCCAACAGCTGATCAAAATCTGATTTGGCTGATTTATCCCTAACTCCTGACATTTTTGCCAGACTCGCGGCCAGAGAATCGTTAATAGTTCCGCCCTTTCCTGTAGGATGAGAGGGTTAGTCTCCCTAAAATTTAAGGATTCGATCTCTAGTAAATCTTCTATATCCGCCTGACTTAAGGGATTTTCGTCGATTAATCCCCGTAAAATCGTCAAAATCTTCATAGCTATTATCGGAATTAGGAAAAAACTGTCCCAGTGATTCAGGAGTAATTCTCTGGGTTATGGGTTCGCTCAAGATTTTTTTGTAAGAGTGTTTTTTAGGGTTATTTGCCCAAAAATGAAGGGGTTGCAGGCAGGCACGGATTCCCATTATATATATAACTATATGTCAAGTTGCGGTTTTGGTCAAGGGGTTTGGCTAAAAATCTCTAGCTTTGTCTCCAGTTTCTCAATCGGTTAGACTAAGAATTATTCACATTACTTAACAAAACAGCAGATGAATACAGCTGCTCTGACGACAAGGCAAAATTGGCAATGGCAAGGAAATTCTATACACTATGTGCAAGCGGGTGCTAGAGTTGCGGGAAAACCCCCGTTACTATTAGTCCACGGTTTTGGCGCTTCCACCGACCATTGGCGAAAAAATGTGCAAGGTTTAGCCTCAGAATGGGAGGTATGGGCGATCGATCTGTTAGGATTTGGTAGATCAGCTAAACCGGATATTGTCTATAGTGGCAATCTTTGGCAGCAACAATTAAATGATTTTATCAAGGAAGTTGTGGGCCAACCGACGGTTTTAGCGGGTAATTCTCTGGGGGGTTACGCTTCTCTCTGTGTGGCTGCTAATCATTCCGAGAATGTTCGGGGATTAATTCTCCTCAATAGCGCCGGTCCCTTTAGCGATACAGAAAGCAATCGTCAGCCTAATTTAGCACAAAAATTACTGCGATCGATGCTGCTGCAACCCTGGGCCAGTTATCTCTTATTTCTCTATACCCGTCAACCAAAAACTATCCGCAAAACCCTAGAGAAAGTATATCTCGATCGCAGTGCCATTACCGAGCAGTTAATAGAAGATATCCGTCGTCCTTCCCTGGATGCGGGAGCAGCCAAAGTTTTTGCTTCTGTGTTTAAATCTCCCCGGGGGGAAAATGTGGATATTCTCCTGCAAAAGTTAAGTTGTCCCCTGTTGATGTTATGGGGTGAAGGGGACCCTTGGATGAATACTAGGGAACGCGGGGCCAAATTCCGTCAATACTATCCTTCTCTGACAGAATATTATCTCACTGCTGGTCATTGTCCCCACGATGAAATTCCCACAGAGGTTAACCGGTTGATTAGTGATTGGATGAAAAGCTTATAGGTAGTTAGGGACCGGTTATCAGGTTTTTATTTTCTTGACGCTTATCTGACCTGAAAAAAGAGGGTTCGCAGGCAGGCACGGATTCCCATTCTACATATAAGTATCTGTCAAGTGCGGGGATTTGTCAAGGGTTTTTCTGAAAAAATCTGCCGGAATTTGGCTGGTAGTATAAGAGATTGTTTCACTTTTCCCCGTGAGCTGCGGTAAGCAGATGAGCAAGAGGATAGGATTACGGGAGTTTTGACAATGCGGTTACTACGGGTTCAAGTTCCTGATTTTCGAGTGTTAAAGAATATTGATATTAGTTTTGATAAAGACTTTTTTCCCCAGATCTTCCCTATCGGTAGTTTGGTAGGTTGGGTTGAGGCACGAAACCCAACGCCAGTTGCCTAAACACCAATCCAATAAATGTTATTCTAACTTGATGCAATACCGTAGAGCAAAAACACCTAGAGCCACTTATTTTTTTACAGTTGTGACATACAATCGTCACAGAATTTTGTGTGAACCTGAAAATGTGGATTTACTACGAAATGCTTTTAAATATGTCATGCGACAACATCATTTTAAGATTGATGCTATTGTCATTTTACCAGATCACATTCATGCTTGAGATTTTGTTAATCATCTCGAATACATCCATTATAATCCCGTGCATCATGGATTAGTAAACGCTCCGAAAGATTGGCAATATTCCAGTTTTCACCGTTATATTGTTATGGAATAAAATGTAGAAGTGAAACCCAAAAAATTAAGGTAAGAAATAAAAGCAATGTTGCGTTTCGTCACCTCAACCCAACCTACAAGATCAGCGATCGCACTACAGGATCAGCGATCACCTTTATCGAGAAGAAATAGCTACCTGCACATTCGGAGAAAAATTCTCGATTTTTCGAGAAGCATTAAGAATTTCAATCCCGATTACATTACCTGCTTGATCATAGTCAAGAAT
>VYME01000304.1_pt1 | contig 18910 bp, 19 predicted proteins | sample 5115281 | NCBI WGS metagenome assembly VYME01 (sample SAMN12291780, study PRJNA351875) | freshwater metagenome | isolation source: freshwater lake | place: USA: Michigan, Wintergreen Lake | collected 2013-08-08
GGACGCCCACGGGTATCTCGAACGGTCCGTGCGGCCAGCGGAGCGCCTCGCGCGTGGCGCGCGGGCCGACGGGCTCCGGCGCCGGACGCGTGCGCACGATGATGAGTGTCGGCTTGTCGCGGGAGGCGTGCGAGAGACGGATGGCACGGTCGATGGCGCCCGGCGCATCCGCGTCCACCGGCCCCAGCACGTTCCATCCGTACTCGCGGAACCGGGCGACGGTGTCGTCGCGATACCAGCTGGCGGTCGTGCGGTCGAGCCGGATCCCGGCGTCGTCCGACAGGACGGTGAGCTTGGCGAGTTGCCAGTCCGCGGCGACGGTGCACGCTTCACGGCTTTCACTGTCCCGCAGGCACCTTCCGTCGACCATCGCATAGGTGCGGTGGTCCACGACGTCCAGGTCGTCGCGGTTGAACCGCGCGGCAGCCATCCGCTCCTCCAGGGCGATGCCCATGGCGCTGGCGAGGCTGGTGCCCTGCGGAAGGGTGCATGTCTCGACGCCGGGCATGTGCATGACCGGCGGGTGCCCTGGCACGTGCGAGGTGCGCCGCCGCGGGCCCCGGAGCTCGTCGAGGGTCAGGTCATACCCCCCGAGATGCTCGAGCGCGTCGAGCATCCCCGGCGCCTGCTCGCCCGCGAGGACGAAGCGATCGCGGTTCCACCATTGCGGGTCGGCGGGGTTGTGCTTCAGATGGTGGCGCCACACCACGGCGGCGACGTCCGCCATCCGCATCGCCAGGCGGGGCGGCGCGGCACCGTCGGCGGTCGCGATGTCGGTCGCGAGCACTCGCAGGGCATCCGCCATGACGTGCATCGGATGGCGCCGGTCTTCGCAGTCACCTTCATGCATGGTGGGTTCCCTCCGCACGTTTGCGCCGGGCGAGGTCCATCAGCCTCAGGATCATCGGCGTGAAGATGAGCTGCATCGACAGACCCATCTTTCCGCCGGGGCAGACGATGGTGTTGGGGCGCGACATGAACGACTTGTCGAGCATCGACAGGAGGTAGGGGAAGTCGATGCCCTTCGGATTCGCGAAGCGGATGACGACCATGCTCTCGTCCGCCGACGGGATGTCGCGCGCGATGAACGGGTTCGACGTGTCCACGGTCGGCACGCGCTGGAAGTTCACGTGCGTGCGGCCGAACTGGGGGCAGATGTGGTTCACGTAGTCGGGCATGCGCCGGAGGATCGTGTCGACCACGGCCTCCTGCGAGTAGCCGCGCATGTTCTTGTCGCGGTGCAGCTTCTGGATCCACTCGAGATTGATGGTCGGCACGACGCCCACGAGCAGGTCGACGTGGCGCGCGACGTCGATGGTGCCGTCGGTGTACCCGCCGTGCAGGCCTTCGTAGAAGAGGAGGTCCGTGCCGTCCTCGACCTCGGTCCACTCGGTGAACGTGCCGGGCTGCTGCTGGTAGGGCGCCGCCTCCTCGGCATCGTGGAGATACCGCCGCACGCGCCCGCGGCCTGATCCCGAGTACGTGCGGAACAGGTTCTCCAGTTCCTCGAGCAGGTTCGACTCGGGCCCGAAGTGGCTCAGGTTGCGGTTGCCCGCGGCCTCGGCGTCCTTCATCGCCTGTCGCATGCCGAGCCGGTCGTGGCGGTGGAAGGAATCCCCCTCCACGACCTGCGCGCGGATCCCCTCGCGGCGGAAGATGTGCTGGAAGCTATTCATGACCGTGGTGGTGCCGGCACCGGAGGAGCCCGTGACGGCGATGATCGGATGGCGGATGGACATGGCGGCGTCGGGTCAGCAGCGGGTTGGGCAGGCGGGGAACGGGACGCGGCGGACGTTCATCGCATCCCCTCGGTGCGGTAGAGCGACCGGTCGTTGAAGAGCGGCGACACGTACGGGCGGTCCTCGCCGCTGTCGTACTCGCGGTGATAGCGCTCGATGCGCTCGACCTCGTTCCGAGAGCCGAGGATCACGGGGACGCGCTGGTGCAGTTCCGTCGGGATGACGTCGAGCATGCGGTGGCGGCCCGTCGTCGCGGCACCGCCGGCCTGTTCGATCAGCATCGCCATCGGGTTGGCCTCGTACAGGAGGCGCAGGCGACCGGGACGCAGCGGCGTCTTGGTATCGCGCGGGTACATGAAGACGCCGCCGCGCACGAGGATGCGATGCACCTCGGCCACCATCGAGGCGATCCAGCGCATGTTGAAGTCGCGGGCCCGCACGCCGTGGGTGCCGGCCTTGCACTCGGCCACGTAGCGCTGCACGGGCGGCTCCCAGAAGCGTTCGTTCGACGCATTGATCGCGAACTCGCTCGTGTCTGCCGGCACCGTGAGATTGGGCTGCGTCAGGATGAAGTCGCCCACCTCGCGGTCGAGCGTGAACGCATGCGTGCCGCTGCCCACCGTCAGCACCAGGAGCGTCGACGGACCGTACATCGCGTAGCCGGCGGCGACCTGCGTCGTGCCCGGCTGCAGGAAATCGGTGGCGAGCGGGCGGCCGGTTCCCGCGTGCTTCAGCACCGAGAAGATGCTGCCCACCGACACGTTGATGTCGATGTTGGACGAGCCGTCGAGCGGATCGAAGACGAGCAGGTAGGGGCCGCGCTGATAGGGCTCGGGGATGTCGTAGGCGTCGTCCATCTCTTCCGACACCATGCCGGCCACCAGCCCGCTCCATTCGCAGTGGCGCAGGAACGCCGTGTTGGTGGTGACGTCGAGCAGCTTCTGGGTGTCGCCCGACGCGTTCGCGCTCGCGAGCACGTCGAGGCTCCCGCCCAGCGCCCCGCGGGCCACCATGGCGGAGACCGCTTTCACCGCGCTCGCGACATCCATGATCAGCGACACGAGTTCCGTGTCGCCCGCCTGCCCCTGCAGCTGCTGGGTCAGGAACTTGGGAAGGGTGGTGCGTCCGAGGTGCATGGGCGGTCTCCGGGTCGATGCGTCGTGCGCATCGTTGTCGTTGTGGTGGGGAGTGGTGGTTGCGGTCGGTGTGTTCGGTTACGGACCCTCTGCAGCGGGCCCCGACGGGAACACCCGCGAGGCGCGGATGTCGGCGGCGGTGATCGTCTTCAGTGCGTCGGCATCGGTGGTGGCACCGGTCATGGCCGCCTCGAACAGCCGGTTCGCCTGACGCAGGCGGGCGCGGTCGAGTGCGTTGCGCATCGAGCGCGCATTGGCGAAGTGGGGCTGGGTGATCCGGTGCGAGATGTACTCGCGCATCGTCGCGAGGGCGTCGTCGTCCAGCCGATAGTTCTGATGGGCGACCATCGACCCCGTGATCGCGAGCAGTTCGTCGGGCGTGTAGTCGGGGAACTCGATGTGGTGCGCGATGCGCGAGCTCATCCCGGGGTTGGACTGGAAGAACGTCGCCATGCGGTCCTGGTAGCCCGCCAGGATCACGACGAGATCGTCGCGATGGTTCTCCATCACCTGCAGCAGGATCTCGATGGCTTCCTGGCCGTAGTCGCGTTCGTTCTCGGGCCGGTAGAGGTAGTACGCCTCGTCGATGAAGAGGACGCCGCCCATCGCCTTCTTCAGGACTTCCTTCGTCTTCGGAGCCGTGTGGCCGATGTACTGGCCGACGAGATCGTCGCGGGTCACGCTCACGACATGACCCTTCCGCACGTAGCCCAGGCGATGGAGCATCTCGGCCATGCGCATCGCGACGGTGGTCTTGCCGGTGCCGGGGTTACCCGTGAACGACATGTGGAGGCTCGGCGTCTGGGCCTCGATGCCGAGGCTCTGCCGGGCGCGCGTCACGACAAGGAACGCGGCGATCTCGCGGATGCGGCGCTTGACCGGCGCCAGCCCCACCAGCTCGCGATCGAGGCCGTCGAGGACATCCTGCACCTGCGTGTCGCGGAGGATCGCGGCGAGGTCGATGGTGGGCGGCGGGGCGATGGCATCCATGGTCGCTGGGCTCCGTGGGCAGGCGTGGCGTCAGTCGCCGCTGCGCAGACGCTCGGTCGTGTAGCGGATCGAGCGACCTTCCGTTTCCATCCGCACGGTCCGGAACCCGGGCTCGTTCTCGGGACGATTCACGAGGTACGACATCCGCGGCGTCTCCCAACCGCGCGAGGAATCGAAGGCCATCACGCGGATGTAGTGCTGCGGGAAGGTGCGGCGGCAGGCGTTGATCTCCATGAGGATCCCGGCGGGGTCCTTCAGGTCGAACATCGGGTGCCCGTACATCTCCCAGTACGTGTTGCGCGGGTGCGGATCGTCGGTGTACTCGATGCTCACGGCCCAGCCCTGGCGCAGGGCGAACTCGATCTGGGACGTGATCTGCGCGTCGGTGAGCGGCGGCAGGAACGAGAACTGGCCCTGCGTGATGCGTTGCTGCGGGTTCGTCATCATGGTGGTGTCGTCTCCGGAGTGGGGCGGGCGCTCAGGCGCTGGCCGTCGCGGTGGGCACGAAGTCGGCCGTGTCCGTGGATTCGTAGTTGAAGCTGATGTCGCCCCAGGTATCGATGGCGGCCTTCAGCGGGGAGCACCAGCGCGCCGCTTCCTGGAGGATCTGCGGGCCTTCGTTCAGGTAGTCGCGGCCTTCGTTGCGGGCCATGATCATCGCCTCGAGGGCGACGCGGTTCGCCGTGGCGCCGGCCTGGATCCCCTGCGGATGGCCGATGGTCCCGCCGCCGAACTGCAAGACGACGTCCTCGCCGAGATAATGGATCAGCTGGTGCATCTGGCCGGCGTGGATGCCACCGGAGGCCACCGGCATCACGCGGCGGAGCGACGCCCAGTCCTGGTCGAAGAAGAGACCGTGCTCGAGGCTCATGTCGGTGTGCGTCTCGCGCAGCGTGTCGTAGAAGCCCTTGATCATCAGCGGATCTCCTTCGAGCTTGCCCACCACCGTGCCCGCGTGGATGTGGTCGACACCGGCCATGCGCATCCACTTGCAGATCACCCGGAAGTTCATCCCGTGATTCTTCTGGCGCGAGTAGGTGGAATTCCCGGCGCGGTGCAGGTGAAGAATCATGTCGTTCTTTCGCGCCCACTTTGCCATCGACTGGATCGCGGTGTAACCGATCACGAGGTCGATCATGATGATGCAGGAGCCCAGCGACCGCGCGAATTCGGCGCGCTCGTACATGTCTTCCATCGTACCTGCGGTCACATTCAGGTAGTGCCCCTTCACTTCGCCCGTCGCGGCGGCGGCCTTGTTCACGGCCTCCATGCAGTAGAGGAAGCGATCACGCCATCCCATGAAGGGCTGGCTGTTGATGTTCTCGTCGTCCTTCACGAAATCGAGGCCGCCCTTCAGCGCCTCGTACACGACTCGGCCGTAGTTGCGGCCGGAGAGCCCGAGCTTGGGCTTCGTCGTGGCGCCCAGCAGCGGCCGGCCGAACTTGTCGAGGCGCTCGCGCTCGACCACGATGCCGGTGGCCGGCCCCTGGAAGGTCTTGAGGTACGCGACGGGGATCCGCATGTCCTCGAGCCGCAGCGCCTTGACGGCCTTGAAGCCGAACACGTTGCCGATGATCGAGGCGGTGAGGTTGGCGATGGAGCCTTCCTCGAAGAGGTCGAGGTCGTAGGCGATCCACGCGAAGTACTGGGCGGGGGTGCTGGTGCCGGCGCCGGTGTTCGGGACCTGGTCGACGCGGTAGGCCTTGGCCCGGTACAGCTCGCAGTCGGTGAGGCGGTCGGTCCACACCACGGTCCAGGTGGCCGTCGAGGATTCCCCGGCGACCGCCGCGGCGGCTTCGTCGGCATCGACGCCTTCCTGGGGCGTGATGCGGAAGAGGGCGATGACGTCCGTGTCCTTCGGGACGTAGTCGGGCTGCCAGTAGCCCATCTGCTTGTACTTCAGGACGCCTGCGGCGTAGCGCTGTTTTGCATCGGTGATCACGCCGCTGTCGACGGGCTTCGTCATCGCTGTCTCCCGGTGGTTGTCTTGGATGAGACCACGATAGGCGGCGGGTTTGTTAAGGTAAAGTCAGGTCTTCTTCACTCTCAGATAAGGGTTTCTGATGAAGAACATGACCATCCGACAGCTCCGCGTCTTCGCCTCGGCGGCGAAGCACATGAGCTTCGGCAAGGCGGCCGAGGAGCTCCACCTCACCCCGCCGGCCGTGTCGATGCAGATCCGGGAACTCGAACAGCACGTCGGTCTGCCTCTTTTCGAGCGCAACGGCCGGCGCGTCTCCCTCACCCTCACGGGCGAGTACTTCCTCGTCTACGCCCGGAAGATCCTCGCGACCCTGAAGGATGCCGAGGACGCCATCGCGAAGTTCCGCGGCCTGAAGAGCGGCCGCCTCACGCTCGGGATGGTCAGCACGGCCAAGTATTTCCTGCCCCGGCTGCTTGCGAGCTTCCGGGAGGAACACCGGGGCATCGAGGTGCGGCTCACCGTGGGCAATCGCGAGCAGCTCGTCGAGCAGATGAAGCGCAACGAGGTCGACCTCGCGGTGATGGGGCGGCCACCTCAGGAGCTGGCGACCCGTGCGGAACCCTTTGCGGCGCACCCGCACGTGATCGTCACGGCGCCGGGGCATCCGCTCACGCGCATGGAGAGCGCGTCCGCCCGGACGCTGGCCACCTACGGGATGATCATCCGGGAACAGGGCTCGGGCACCCGGGCCGCGCTGGAGCAGTATCTCCGCGCCCACGCCGTCGAGCCGCGCATCGAGATGGAGATGGCCAGCAACGAGACGATCAAGCAGGCCGTGATGGCCGACATGGGGGTGAGCTTCCTGTCGCTCCACACGATCGGGCTCGAACTGCGCTCGAAGCTGATCGCCGTGCCGGACGTGGAGGACATGCCCGTCGTCCGACGCTGGTACGTGGTCAACACGCTCTCGAAGCTCCTGTCGCCGGCGGCGGAGGCCTTCCGGTACTTCGTGCTCGAGCAGGGGGAGCGGTTCCTCGCGGACGAGTTCGGCGCCTGGCAGCCCGTGGGGTGAAGGCGGCCGTGCGAGTCAGCCTGCCGCTGCCGGTGCGACACCCGCGCAGGCTGGACACAGGCATGCCTCGCCCCGCAGTTCTGCGGGCACGCGCGCCAGCGCAGCCGGGTCGATGGTCGCGGTGAAGCACCAGCAGGGCGTCCCGAACTCGCCCGTATGCGCCGGCACGCAGGCGTTGTCGGCGCCGCAGAGCGGGCATTGCGTGTTCCGCTTGGGTTCCATCGAAATCTCCTTCACGTCGGTCGGCGGCGGAAGGCGAACAGGACGATCGCCGCGGCCGCGAAGTAGAAGAGCACGAGGCCGTACAGCGCCTTCGTCGGGTGTCCGGTCCAGTCCTTCAGGATGCCGATCAGGTACGGACCCACGAAGCCGCCGAGCGCGCCGAACGAGTTGATGAGCGCGATGCTGCCTGCGGCGGCGGCCCCCGAGACGATCGACGTCGTGAGGGACCAGAACGTCGGCGAGATGCACAGCGCGGCGGCACACGTGACGGTCAGCACCGCCATCGACAGGACCGTCTGCCCCGTGCCCAGGGCAGCGACGATGGCGAGTCCGACGCCGGATACGACGGCAGGAATGGCGATGTGCCAGCGGCGCTCGAGCGTGCGGTCCGAGTGGCGGGCATTCACCACCATCGCGACGGCGGCGGCTCCCCAAGGAATCGCGGACACGAGACCGTTCATCACGAGATCGGTGACGCCCATGTCCTTGATGAGCTGCGGCAGGAAGAAGCTCACGCCGTAGAAGCCGACGATCTGGCAGAAGTAGACGAGCACCAGCGACCATACGCGCCCGTCGCGCAGGGACGCCGAGAAATGCGCGTGGCCACCGCCTCGCGTCTTCTCGTCCACCTCGGCGGCGATGTCGCGCGCCACGAGGGCCTTCTCCGCGTCCGAGAGCCAGCGCGCTTTGGTCGGCGAGTCGTCGAGGTAGAACCACGTGACGAAGCCGAACACGACGGCCGGCAGGGCTTCGATGAGGAAGAGCCACTGCCATCCCTTCCATCCGTTCAGCCCCGCCATCGACTGCATGATCCACCCGGACATCGGCCCGCCGATCACGCCGGACACCGCGATGGCGCTCATGAAGAGCGCCGTCATGTGGGCACGGCGCTGAGCCGGGAACCAGTACGTGAGATAGAGGATGATTCCCGGAAAGAAGCCGGCCTCCCCCACGCCGAGGAGCAGGCGCAGCGCGTAGAACTCGCCCGGCGTGCGCACGAACATGAAGGCCGCGGAGATGACGCCCCAGAGCACCAGGATGCGCGCGATCCAGCGGCGCGCGCCGAAGCGTTCGAGCGCGAAGTTGCTGGGGATCTCGAGGAAGAAGTAGCCGATGAAGAAGAGGCCGGCGCCGAGTCCGTACACGGTCTCGCTGAACCCGAGATCGGCCGACATCTGCAGCTTCGCGTAGCTGACGTTGACGCGATCGAGGAAGGCGATCACGTACAGCAGGAAGAGGAACGGCACGATCCGCCACGCGATGCGACGATAGGTGACATCGGCATCGGCGACGGGCATGTCGGGCGCGTGGCTCATTGAGGACCCCGGGACTCGCCGAACGGCCGGCGGAGAAGCATCGGTGGTTCTGCGGGGTGACGCAATACGTGCGTCGACCGACGGTCAGCGGCTCGCGGGGCGCCGGGTCCGGATCTCGTCCAACGTAGCGGTGGCGGTGGCCTTCTGCGTGCCGCCCACGGCCACCGCGCGGAGGGCCGTGGCCTCTGCCTCGTCCAGCGCGCCGCGTTCCATCAGCACGTGCGCGAGATTGTTCAGCGCCGCATCGGACCCGGGGTGCCGTTCGACAGCGGTGCGCAGTGCCGACTCGGCGGCGACGAGGTCGCCGAGCGCGTACGCCGTGTTGCCCGCCCCGATGGCGAACTGCAGGTCACCCGGCCAGCGGGCCAGGCCGGCGATGTAGGCATCGGACGCCTCCCGCGTGAGGCGCAGGCGCTCCAGGGCCAGCGTCGCCTCCGCATATGCATCCCGCGGGACGCCTGACGGTGGCGGCGAACCGGGGCGGAACGCCACCATCGCCCAGCGTCCGCTGCGCGCCCAGGTGAGGTCGAACGTGCGGAGCGAAAGCGACTCGCGTCGCGTGACGCCCGAGCGGAGGAGGATCTCGCGGCGATCGAGGTCGTGACCCACCACCACGGCGTAGTGCCACACCGGATACCACGAGAGCCCGAGGTTCTGGAGCACGACCACGGGGTGTCCGTCGCGAACGGTCGCGAGCAGCGTGTCGATGTCGGGGGCGATCGTCGCCGCCATCGCGCCGGCGCGGCGGGCGCCGCCCAGCATGTCGAGCGGCAGGCTGCCCTTCCGGGCAGGCAGGTACACCTGAGGTGCGAGACCGTCGGGTGTCGCGGCCATGCCGGCATCGGTGAGGACGGTGGCGAGGGCGGCGGGGCCGCAGTGATCGACCGTCTGCGGAAAGAACGGGGTGTCGGTCAGTTCGACCTGACGGGGCAGATCGGATTCCCGAGCGAGACGGGGGCCGGCGCATCCGGCCAGCGTCAGCAGTGTGGCGAGCGCCAGCGTTGCCGCGAGCTTCCCGCCCCGGCGCCAGCCGGTGGCGGGAAGGATCATGCGGTGGCTGCGTTTCAGCGGCGGATCGGCTTGGTGAACGAGAAGACCTTCGTCAGGCCGAGGATGTCGGTGACGAGGAGCACGATGAAGATGAGCAGCGCCGCCCCGATGATCGCGCCGAGCGCGTCGCCGCCCGCAGGCATCTGCTCGATGCGATCCGAGGCTGCGAGGACTTCGTTGTCGGACAGCGCGTCGGCCCGTGCCCGCGCTTCGTCCGCCCGGATGCCCATGGCGCCGAGGCGCTCGTTCACGTCGGCGCGTTCGAGGAAGGTCGCGAGGCGCGTGCGGGCGGCTTCCACGGCAGCTTGCCGGGACGGCGCGGCGGGCGCGGTGGCGGCGGTGTCCACCATGGCGGCTCGCACGGCACCGACGAACCCGAGGTGGGTGGTGGTGGCGATCAGAGTGACGGCGATGAGTTTCTTGACGGACACGAACATGGGGTGGTTCTCCTGGGGCTACGGTATCAGGGGATGCCGCTCGCTGTACCGGTCAGCGGCGGGTGAAGGGGAAGATGCGCGTCAGGCCGACCACGTCGCTGAGGATGAGGACGGCGAAGACGAACACGGCGATGCCGAGGGCGCCGGCACCGGCCGGCATGTGATCGAGGCGGTCGGCGGCGTCGATGGCCGTGGCGTCGTCGAGCGCGGCGACGCGGCGCGCGGCCTCGTCGGCCGTGAGGCCCAGGGCCTCCAGTCGGGCCGAGAGATCGGGGCGCGCGAGGGCAGCGGCGAGGCGAGTGCGTGCGGGGTCGGCATTCGTGTGCGCAGGATTCGATGTGTCGGTCGTGGGCACCATGGCCGCATTGGCCGGGGTGGCCATCGGCAGGGCGCCGATGGCGATCGTGAGCAGGACGGCGAGCAGGCGACGGATCGAAGCTGACACAAACGAACTGGGCATGCGGGATTCCTCGGTGGATCGAACGTGGCTGAAGCCTACACCGTGTTCTTGAATTCCGCGGGCAGCAGGTGGTGCCGGTGCAGGAGCTTGTAGAACTCGGTGCGGTTGCGCTGCGCGAGGCGGGCGGCGTGGGTCACGTTGCCGTTCGTCATCTTCAGCAGACGCGAGAGATAGTCGCGCTCGAACTGTCCGCGGGCCTTCTCGAACGGCTGCAGTTCGGTGGACGGGCCCCTGAGCGCGCTCTCGATCAGCGACGGGCTCACGACCGGGGCCGATCCGAGCGCCACGGCCTGCTCCACGACGTTCAGCAGTTCCCGCACGTTCCCCGGCCAGTCGTACTGGACGAGCATCGCCAGTGCCTCGGCCGAGAACGCGCTGACGTTCTTGCCGTAGCGCGTGGCGATGACCGACAGGAAATGGCCGGCGAGCAGCGGGATGTCCTCGCGACGTTCGCGAAGCGGGGGCAGGGCGAGCGTGACGACGTTGAGGCGGTAGTAGAGATCCTCGCGGAACTGTCCGTCGCGGATGCCGGCTTCGAGATCGCGGTGGGTGGCCGACACGATGCGCACGTCGACGGGCACCGCCCGGGTGCCGCCGAGCGGCCGGACCGTCTTCTCCTGCAGCACGCGGAGCAGCTTCACCTGGAGCGACAGCGGCATGTCGCCGATCTCGTCGAGAAACACGGTGCCGCCGGCGGCACTCTGAAAGAGGCCGGTGTGGTCGCGCGCCGCGCCGGTGAAGGCGCCGCGCACATGGCCGAAGAGTTCCGACTCGAGGAGGGCCTCGGGGATCGCGCCGCAGTTGAGCGCCATGAACGGCCCGTCGCGGCGCGGGCTCGCCCGATGGATCGCCAGCGCCAGCAGTTCCTTGCCCGTACCGCTCTCGCCGCGGATCAGGACGCTCGCATCGCCTGCGGCCACGAGGCGCGCGCGGGCGAGCACCGTCTCGAAGACCTGGTTGTGGGTGACGATGCCGGCCCGCCAGGCGTCCCCGTCGGCGCCCCCTGTCGAGGGCGACGACAACTGCACGGCCCGGGTGATCAGCGCGACGAGGTCCTTGCCGTCGAACGGCTTGGTGAGGTAGTCGAAGACGCCCCGGCGCATGGCGGCGACGGCGTCCGGGATGCTGCCGTGCGCCGTCAGGATGATGACGGGCAGGGCCGGGTGGGTGCGGTGGATCTCCTCGAAGAGGTCCATGCCGTCGACCTCGCCCATGCGGAGGTCCGTCACCACGACGTTCGGCTGTGCGGCACCGAGGCGCGCGAGGGCAGCTTCGGCGCTGGTGGCGGTGATCACTTCGAACCCCACGGCTTCGAGGCGCAGCGATACCAGCCTGAGGATGTCCGGGTCGTCATCGACCACGAGTACTTTTCCGGCGTTTGCGCTCATTTCGGTTTGGCTCCCTGATCTTTTTGAATCATCGCGCGCTCGACATCCTTCAGTGCATCCAGTTTGCGCTGAAGTTCCTCGGTGCGTTTCTGTTCGTCCTTCAGTTTCAGCACGTTCGCCTGCGCCACGGCATCCTGCCGCCTGGCCTGCTCCAGCTGATTGAGAAGCAGCTGGGCCACCCCACGGTACTCGGCCCGCGCCCGGCCGTCTGCCCGGCCGTAGGGCTCCAGCAGTTGGGCGGCCTGGGCCTCATTGCGGAACGGCGTGCCCGGCATCAGGTAGAGGGTGGCGAGCCGCAGCCTTGCGGACTCGCCGCCGTTGGCGCCGAAGTCGCGCTTGGCGTCGTCGAACTCCTGCTTCAGCTGACTGGCGCTCTTCGAGCGCACGGCTGCGATCTGCTGGAGGAGTTCGGCGGAGCTGTTGGCGAGTTCGATCACCGCGGGCGTGCATTCCTCGGGTGGCTTGCTCACCACCGGCTTCGGCGGCTCGACGGGGAGGACATCGTATTCCGTCACCGGGGCAGGCGAGCGGCACGCGGCGACCAGGAATACGAGCACGATCGCGGCCGGCAGCCGCCAGGCGAGGACCCGTGGCTTCGTCCCCCTCACGCAGCTCTCCGTGCCGGCAGCTTGGGGACCGCGTCCGCGGCCGCCTTCTCCTCGGCTGCCGCGGGCTCGCGGGGCAGTTCGACCGCGATGTGCGTGCCCTTCTCGGAGGGGAGGACATCGACGCGCCCGCCGTGGGCGATCACGAATTCCTGCACGATGGACAGCCCGAGTCCGGTGCCCTTGACCGGGCCGTCGTGCGGCGTGCTGCCCTGGAAGAAGGGTTCGAAGACCTGGCCGCGTTCTTCCAGGGGGATCCCCGGTCCTTCGTCGGCCACGACGATGCGAACCCGCCCGTTGGCCTCGGCGACGGTGATCTGCACCCGGCCTTCGTTCGGCGAGAACTTGATCGCGTTCGAGATGAGGTTGCCCATCACGGCACCGAGCTTCTCCGGATCGCCGTGCACCTCGATCGCCGGGCAGTCGACGCCGACCCGGATCCCCTTGGCGGCCATCGTGAGCCGATGCTGGCGGAGCACGGCGCTGATGAGCGCGGGCAGGGCGACCTGCGTGGGCGCGAGCGCAGGCCGGCGGAACTGCGCCTCCTGATAGTGGAGGAGGCCCTCGATCAATTCCTGCATGCGCTGGGTGTTCTGCCGGAGGATCGTGGCGATCTCCTTCTGGGCGGGCGTGAGCGTGCCCACCACCTGCTCGTCGAGCAGGCTCGTGCCTTCCTTCAGCGCGGCAAGCGGTGTCTTCAGTTCGTGCGAGACGTGGTGCAGGAAGCGCCGCTTCTCATCCTCCAGCTCGACGAGCCGCATGCGCATCCAGTCGAGCTGGCGGCCGAGGCGCTGGAGGTCCTCCGGGCCACTCACCTCGACGCGGGTCACGAAGTTGCCTTCGCCCATGCGCCGGATGGCGGCATCGATCTGGGCGATCGGACGCGAGATCAGGATGATCGCGGCGACCACGAGCAGCAGAGCCACCGGGACCAGCGCGGCCAGCTGCCAGAACACGAACCGCTGCACGCCCTCGGCCATCGCTTGCAGCGCCGCCACCTCGCGCTCGACCACCCCGTTGCCGAGATCGGAAAGTTGTTCGGCGACCGTTCCGAGCGCGCGGAAGCTCGGCATGAGCCGCACGAGGCGGTCCGGGTTCGACGCGGCGGCTTCGATCTGCCGATGGAGGTCGGTCTCGCGGAGTCGGAGCAGCCCCAGCTGCCGCATCTGTTCGGGGTCGAGCTGCAGGCGCGCCATGCGTTCGGCGCCCTCGAGAAACCGTGTCCGTGCGTGCTCGTAGCCCTCGAGGAGCGCGCTGTCGCCGAGGGCACCCGCCTGCCGCACGCTGCGCTCCATGACCGTGAGCTGTTCCATCAGCAGACGGCTGCCCTCGGTGGCCTGCATCGCCTGATGCACCGTGCGCTGGCCGCGGGCGGCGATCTCGTGGATGGACAGCGCGTTGTTGCCGATGGCGAGGATCAGCGGCAGGGCGACCAGGATGAAGCCGACGATGATCAGCTTCAGGAACGAGCGCGGGTAGTACACCGAGAAGCGGGGCAGGCGCGCCGTGGTCACGATGGGCAGTGTCCGTTCAGGGGGCGAAGTGCACTTCGATACGCCCGAGCACGCCGAAGTCGGCGGCCACCGTCTGGCCCGGCGCCACCGGCACCGGCACGACGCATGTCCCGGTGGTCACCACCTGGCCCGCCGCGAGGGGGGTGCCGAGGGACGAGAGCTTGTTCGCGAGCCATGTGAGTGCCTCCCGGGGGTCACCGAGGACATTGGCGCCCGACCCCTGCGCCACTTCACGGCCGTCGATGGATGCCGTGACGGCATGCTTGGAGAGATCGATCGCGCGCCAGTCGGCCGTGGTCGCCGTGCCGAGCGCGAACCAGCACGCGCAGGCATTGTCGGCGAGGAGCTGCGGTCCGCCGACCTTCGCGAAATCATCGTAGCGCGAGTCGGGCACCTCGATGGCCGGGTGCAGCGTGCCGACGGCGTCGAGCACTTCCTGGACGCTGTAGGGCTCGGGCCGCGGGGCGAGCGTTCGCGCCATCCGGAAGGCGAACTCGGCCTCGGCCACGAGCATCTGGTTGTTCTTCAGGGAAATGGTGGTCGGTGCGTCGCGGAACCGGCTGGCCAGCAGCGTCCCGGGCAGCGGCCCGTCGACCCCGATATGGGCCTGTCCGGCCTTGCTGGTCGCGGCGATCTTCCAGCCGGCGCGGCGGTCCCCGGCAAGCGCGAGGATCGACTGCTGGATCGCGAACCCGCCAGCGTCATCGCGCGGTCGGCATTCGTCGGGGAGTGCGGCGATCCTCCCGCCGGCGGTCCACGTGTCGAGAAGGAGGCGGGCGGCGCGCTGGGCGGCGTCGGCAGTGATGGTCATCGCGTCGATTCCAGGGAAGCGGGCACCGAGCGGGGCGCCCTGACGAGGTTCAGGAGAGGTTCGCCACGTGCGAGCCGGTCGAGGTTGGCCGCGATCACGCGGCAGCGTCGCTCCGCCAGGGCCTCGGTCCATGCGCTTGCGTGTGGCGTCATGATGACGTTGTCCAGTTCGTGGAAGGGGAACCGCGACGGCCGGTGCACCAGCACCGCATCGGACCCGGCCTGCGGTGGGTAGGAATACCACGTGTCGATGACGGCACCACCAATGCGTCGATCCCGGCAGGCAGCGTACAGTGCCGCCTCATCGACTGTCGGCCCGCGCCCGACGTTGATGAGGACGCCGTCGGAACGCATCGCCGCGAAGGCCTCGGCGCCGATCACCCCGCGAGAGGTGTCATCCAGCGGCAGGGCGGCGAGGACGAAGTCGGCCTGCGCGAGCACCTGACCCATCGAACCCATGCCGGCCACCCCTTCGCACCAGGCGTCACCAGGGCCGGGCGTCCGGCTCACGCCCAGGACGCGCATGCCGAAGGCATTGGCGCGCTTGGCCACTTCGCGGCCGATGCGTCCGTAGCCCACGATCGCGAGGGTGCGTCCGAAGAGATCGCCGTGGCGCGGTCCGCAGAGGTAGGAGCCCCACCACCGGCCCGCCCGCATCTCGGCATCCATGCGCCGCAACCCGATCTGCCATTCGAGCATCGCGGCGAGCACGTACTCCGCGATGCCGATCTCGTGCTCGTAGGCGTTGCACACACTGGCGGTTGCCGGCACCGCACCGAAGTCGATGTCGTCCGTACCGGCACCGGGCAGCTGCACCAGTCGGAGCTGCGGGCCCGGCGGGAAGTGAGACGGCCAGTTCATGGAGACCATCGCATCGGCGTCGCGCATGGCACGGGCGAACCCGTCGTGATCGGCAGGGTCCGCCACGACGATGCTCCAGGGCGTGGTGATCAGGCGGCCCACTGGGGCGAGCCGGCCGTCGTTGTCGATGGACTTGATGAGCAGCTTCACGAATGTGCCGGAGCGCGGGTGAAAGGGAAGCCAGAAGAGTGTATGCGCCGCGGCGGCGAAGATAAAGAAACCTCACGAAATCACTGTTTCTAGCCTATCAGTCCGAGAGCTTTGTATCGGCCGTGAGCTGTGTTAGCCTCAACTGTACGAGAGGGCGGGTCTTTGTCTTGCCAGAGCGAAGGCGAGGGGCCACGCTGTCCACCGACCGCAAGGAGACCTGCCATGAATTTCACCATCCGCACGATCGCGACCACTGCCGCGGCACTTCTGGTCGGCCTGACCAGCGTCGCCCCGGCGAGCGCCCTCGACATCCAACTGAATGCCCTCGGCGGTTCGTCCTTCGCGAACGTGGGTACCGGCCCGTTCTCGATCGATGTCGAGTTGACGTTCGCCAATGCAGACTGGGCGGACGACTTCCCGGCCGCCTTCTCCATCGACGGGGGCACCCTCCAGCTCGTGGACGACGGCTTCGGTGGCGTGGTGCTCGGCGGCGTGACGGGCAACCTCCTCGAAGTGCAGGCAGACAGCCCGTTCACGATCACCAATTTCCAGATCGGCTCTTTCTTCGCCGACGTGATTCCCGCCCCCGCCTTCGTGACCGGGCCAGCGACGGACCCCAGCAAGTCCAAGACGCTCTCGGCGCCCTTCGTGAACTTCACGGGGGATGATCTGGCCCCGGTGCAGGTACCGAATGCCGGCCAGATCGCGACCTTCACGCTCGTGACGAACGGAAGCGCGCCGACCGGGACCTGGAATCTCGATGCGTATTTGCTCGTGGGCGACGACGGCGGCGAGCGTGCAGCGTCCGTCTCCCAGGCGCTGACCATCACGCCGGTGCCCGAACCCGGCACCTGGGCCCTGATGGCCGCCGGCCTCGCGCTCGTCGGCTTCGGTGCCCGCCGGCGCAACGCCTGATCCTGCCGGCCCCGCGTCGAGCGATCGGCACGGGAGCCGACGATGTCCACCACCAAGGAGAGAAAGAAGATGGCAAAGGCACCAGAAGAAGGCGCGAAGGCCGCAGAGCCCCAGATGCCCAAGGTGAAATGGGATACCGCCGGACTGAAGAGCACCTACTGCAACTTCGTGAATGCCACCAGCACCCGCGAGGAAGTCGTCCTCAATTTCGGTGTGAATCAGAACTGGGACCGCATGTCCGGGGAAGTCGAGATCGAACTCGGCCACCGCATCATCCTGAGCCCGTTCGCTGCGAAGCGCCTCACGGATCTCCTGCAGAAGCTCATGGCGGAATACGAGAACCGCTACGGCGAACTGAAGAGCTGAGGTCGCACCGGATGTCACGGAGTGAGTGAATGAGTCAGACGTCAGGCGAGCTGAGCGCCCCCTCTGACGCCATCAGCCTCGAAGAAGAAGCCGCCCGTCGGGCGGCTTTTTCTTGTGCCTGGGCCGACGGTTCCTCGGCCGCGGAGCCCGTTCCGCGGATCGAGGCGTGGCTGGCGGCACTGGCGCTGCGGTTGCCCTCGGCGAACTGCGGGGCGGTGTTCCGGCGCGGTCCCGGCGGCGGTGATCCCGAACGCGTCGCCAGCTGGAACCTTTCGGCGGGCGAGTCCGTCGCGCAGATGTCGGCATCCGCTGCCCACGGTTTCGCCACCGGAGTCACCCTGGTGCGTTCGGTCGGGCGGCCTTTCCATGTGGTGGCGAGGCCGGACGGGCGTCCCGACTGGGTGGTCGTGTTCGAATGTCAGGCCGGGCAACCGCCGGATCTTCAGGCGGCGATGGAAGAAGTGCTCTGGGGCGGCGGCTGGCTCGTCGCGGCCATCTCGGAATCCGAGCGCGTTTCCGACGGTGTCATCGCCCGGCGCGCCGGCGGTGCGGTCCGCGTCCTCGAGCGTGCCGCCCTTGCCCGCGACGTCGTATCGGTGGCGGACAGCCTGGCCACCGGCCTGGCCGAAGAACTGCCCGACACGCTCGTCACGGTGGCGGTCTGGCGACGCAACGTCCTGTCGCTCGCCGGCCGCGCGGGGCCCGAAACCGACGCGGACGCCGTGGATGACGTCCGGCGCGAGCAGTTGATCCGGCACATCCTGACCGCGCCGGCCGGGGTCGCCCGGCTCGTTTCCCTCGACCCGGCGGCCGACGCCGACGACGGCCTCACGACCGTCTACGCCGAAGCGCTGCGGACCGACAGCGCCCCAGCCGCGGGCGCCCTGCTGTGCGAACGCCGTACCGGGACGTTTTCCGCCGACGAGCTGGTGCTGATCCAGACGGTGGCCACCATCGCCGCGCCCCTGGTCGAGCAGAGTCCGGTCACCCGGCAGGCCCCGGTGACCCGCGAGCGCCGTGTGCTCGTGGGTCTGTTCGGCCCCGTGCGCCTCAAATGGAAGATCGCGCTCGTGGCCTTGCTGGCCCTCGTGCTCGCTTCACTCGGTGCCACGGGGGACTACCAGGCGAACGTGGAAGCGGTGGTCGAGGCGACCCCTGCGCGCCGGCTCGCGCCGCCGTTCGAGGGAAAGCTGGGAGACGTCTACGTCCGCGCCGGCGATGTCGTGAAGCGCGGCCAGATCCTGGCCCGCATGGACGACGCCGAACTGCAGCAGGAGCGCCAGCGCTTGCAGGCCGAACGCGAGAAGGTGCAGCAGGCAGCGCGCGCGGCCGGCGTGGAAGGCGGTGCCGAAGCCGCGACGGCGCGCCAGCGCGAGATCGAAGGGCGGATGATCATCCTCGACGAGCGCCTGGGCCGGACCCAGATCACCAGCCCGGTCGATGGCGTCGTCACCGGGGGTGTCGGCCCCACCAGCACGAAGCGTCACATCGACGGGACCGAGGAACTCTTCGCCGTCGCTCCGCTCGACGGTCTCCGGCTCGGCCTGCGCGTGGATCCCGCGGATCTCAAGCTCGTGCGCGAAGGCATGTCCGGCCACGCGAATCTCGGTGTCGACGGGGCAGCCGTCCCCTTCATCGTCAAGCGGATCACGGGCGGCGAGCCCGGTCAGGAACTCCACATCGAAGCCCAGCCTCTCGGCAGCGGCGCCGGTCTCGTCCCGGGGGCCACCGCCGCCGGCAGCCTGGAGGCAGGCACCCAGAAGCTCATCTGGATCTGGTGGCGGCAGCTCCAGACGGAGAGTGGGGCGAGGAAGTAGGGGCGGGTGCAGGGGCTTGGGGCTAGGGGCCAGGGGAAAAACACCGGTTTGCGAGCAGCGGCGATCGATGCGCGCGACGGTAACCAGTTGCACCGCGGTGAAACACCAGTGGGTTTTCCCTAGCCCCTAGCCCCTAGC